>OBRR01000211.1_pt1 | contig 17639 bp, 10 predicted proteins | sample 1494901 | NCBI WGS metagenome assembly OBRR01 (sample SAMEA3360689, study PRJEB22359) | human gut metagenome | biome: ENVO:urban biome; feature: ENVO:human-associated habitat; material: ENVO:feces | place: Bangladesh | collected 2011
TCCATTGTCCTGTCTCCGTATCATCTTGATTGCTACGAATCTTTACGATTTGCTCATAGAACTCATCAACATCAGTAAGCAAAAACACTTTATCCATATTGTCAAGTTGGTAATGTAAATTAGAGGTCACGACCTCGCCCGATTGTTTTATACTTGACCAAACCTTGTCCATCTGATAAGGTTGCAATCCTTGCTTCTCCTTTGAAATAAAAGCCACTCTTAAAGAATGAAGTTCTTTATGTCGGATAAGTTCACGCAAGAAGTCCTTCTCCTTACGTTCGCCTCCAGAAATGACACATACGATGCTATAAGAGAGCATACCATCTGTCTTTTCATAACCTTTCAAAGCAGAATTAGGCGTGACAGATTCACCATACGATGCAACTTGTGGTTCTGTTTCAGGTTTCATCTCAGGTAGAAGAACAATATCCTTTGTTCTTCTACTGTAAGTGAGTTTTCTATCAGTCGGCATAATCCTTCAATAAATTAACAAAGCGGATAGCTCCATAACGTCCTTCGTTATAACCTCGGAGTGGTGATATAGTGTGATGTTCCTTAAAATCATTGTGTGAATATAGCACAGAAGCACCTTCTCGCTTGTCCACAAACCAAATCTCATCAGAACGGAGTATTCCACGTTCATCCAATAACTGGTTGTCATGAGTAGTAAATACAAGCTGTCCGTTTGTGTTCTCAGTCTTAGCAAAATATTCCACAATACCCTTAACCATATTAGGACTTAAACAGCAGTTGATTTCATCAACCACAACCGTTTTGCCTTGTATACACGCATAGTAGAGAGCGGGCAACAATGTCAAGGCACGCAATGTGCCGTCAGACTGCATACAGGTGTCCAGTTTGCCTACATATCCATCCTTACCTATATTATCAAATATAAGCTGATAAACCTTACGCACACCATTCTCTATATTGATTGATAAAACAGGAGTGGAGTTAGTATTGAGAGACATTGATTTCACGTTATCTAAATCTCCAGGCAGGTTTTGGGCGATAGCAATGTGATGTTTAGCCCAACTGTCAAAATCGGACTCCTGCAGATTCATGTTGCTCACACCAACTTCAAGTCTATAAACCAAATCACGCACGAACTTCATCATGGGTTTATTGTCGCGAAGAAGATCTATCAATGTAGGCAGAAAAGTATGTACACCTATAATCTCTAATTGTCGGTTAAACCATTGCGAAGCAATTGCACAACGATGGTCAGCTACAATAGGAAATTCTCTGTTCAAAGCCATTAGTGACGAGAGAGGATTTTTTTCCAACATTTTCTTTGTTGCATCAGAAATAGCTTCGTCAGGCGTATTGGCAAAAGTTACGTCATGATTTTTGCGCTCATATATCAAATCAAGCTTACCTTCCTTGGGGAAAGATTCATAAAGTCCCTCTTTTGACACAAACTCTTCGGCAAGTTCTATCTCATAAAAGAAAAATTGCTTTTGATATTCAAATTCAATTGCCAACGAAATAGGATCCTTACACGCATCTGCCTTTAATAAATAGAAAAACTTGGCAAGTTCCACACTTTGGGCAAAGTTCTTATTTAAAGCAAATGCACGCAAAAATTCTAATGCCTTTACTATGTTTGACTTTCCTGCACCATTTTGACCATAGATTGCCGCTTGCTTAAGTAAGGGCACATCACATAGGTGTGTATAGACATGATTGGCCAACTGGGTTCTTTTCATGTTTGGAAACATGTCGAACTGGACCTCATCATCAAATGAAAGAAAATTCTTCAAAATCAAGCGAAGCAACATATTATTCCTATTTTAGTGATTGTTGTATTTTACCGTTTTCTTTAATAAAACATCTTATTAAGCTCTATGCAAAGATAATTAAACTTTTCAATTCGCATGGATATTTCACGTGAATATTTCACGCCACTACATATTTTTAACAACTATGCCCGCATCCAACAGCAATGCTTTTCTGTTGTTTAATCATTGTTGTTATTGCATAATTGACATTTGTTTCGTAATTTTGCAGACGAAAGCCAAATAAGCTGATTTTTTATTTTATAAATGACATTTTATCAATAATACAGAAAACATGGATAATAATACAGAAAACATTGAGAAGACGGAGATAAAGTGCCACTCTTGTGCTGAGGGGCAGAACTTCTGGCTGTGGCTCGGAGCATTAGTAATAGGAGCCGTGCTTGGAGTGCTCGGCATTGACTGGATAAACACATCAGCCAACTTTATAGCTACAGTCTACACCCGACTGTTCCAATTCATTGCTGTGCCTACCATTGCACTTGCCGTGACGATGACGCTTGCCACCTTTGGCACACAAAAGGACACGGGAAGAATATTCCGACGCACCATAAACTATACTCTGCTTACAACCATTGCTGCAGCTGCAGTAGGCATGATGCTCTACAAGATTATTCAGCCCGACAATCTGCCTATGGAGATGATTAAAGGCAGCAGTCTGACAGCCAATGTGCCAAGCGAGATAGAGGGAGCTGCATCCTACAGCGAGTATGTTATGGGCATCGTGCCTGCCAATATCGTGCAACCGTTTATGGAGGGTAATATTCTCTCCATTCTGCTTATAGCCGTGGCAATAGGCATTGCCTTGGCACGTATGCCCGAGAACGACGGCAAGCGTACACTGATGAACGGACTCACGGGACTACAAAACCTTGTCTCCACACTCATCCATTGGCTCATACATGCCCTTCCGCTCGGCATACTTGCCTTTGCGGCACAGTTGTCGGCTGAGGTTTCGGCAGGAATGGTGATGCAGTCGATAGGCAAGTATGTGGCTGTGATATTGGGAGGCAACGTGTTGCAATTCTTTGTGGTGCTGCCCTTGTTCCTTATGTCGCGCGGCATAAACCCCGTGAGGGTGATGCGCGGCATGATGCCAGCGGTGCTTATGGCACTCTTCACCAAGAGTTCGGCAGCCACACTGCCCGTGACCATACAGACATCAGAGGAACATCTTGGGGTTAGCAGCCGTGTGTCGCGCTTTGTGCTGCCTATCTGCACCACCATCAATATGAACGGATGCGCTGCATTCATCTTCGTGACATCGCTGTTCGTGATGCAGAACGGAGGCGTGGAACTGACATGGGGCACAATGATAATGTGGCTCTTCATATCGGTGCTTGCCGCAATAGGCAACGCAGGAGTGCCTATGGGTTGCTACTTCCTCACGCTCTCGCTTATGTCGGGAATAGGAGCTCCAGTGGCTATTATGGGTATCATACTGCCCGTGTTCACCGTGCTGGACATGATAGAGACAGCCGAGAATGTGTGGTCGGACTCGTGTGTGGCAGCTATGGTTGACAAAGACATGAAGCAAAGCTAAGGGAGCTTGCATAAAGCGTTAAAATACGTGTAAATACGGCTCAGATTAAAACATTTTTCTGAAAAAAGCAGTATCTTTGCATAATAGTACTATAACAACAAGTCGTGGGAGGTTGTGAAATCCTTTTTTAGATACCTCCTCACGGCGTAATTCTTTCAGAAAATATGCACAAAGCAGGATTTGTAAACATAGTGGGCAATCCTAATGTGGGCAAGTCGACACTGATGAACCAGCTTGTCGGCGAGCGTATTAGCATTGCCACATTCAAGGCACAGACGACGCGCCACCGCATCATGGGTATTGTGAATGAGGACGAGGCACAGATTGTTTTCTCCGACACTCCGGGCGTGCTTAAGCCTAACTATAAGTTGCAGGAGTCGATGCTCGCCTTCTCGGAGTCGGCTTTGCAGGATGCCGACGTATTGCTATACGTGACCGACGTAGTGGAGAACCCAGAGAAGAACATGGACTTCCTCGACAAGGTGAAGAAGATGACAATACCCGTGCTTCTGCTCATCAACAAGATTGACCAAAGCGACCAGAAGACTCTTGGCGACACTGTGGAGAAGTGGCATACGCTGCTGCCCAACGCAGAGATTCTTCCTATCTCGGCAAAGAACAAGTTTGGTGTGGACATGCTTATGCGCCGCATCAAGGAACTGTTGCCCGACTCACCGCCTTTCTTCGACAAGGACCAGCTGACAGACAAGCCTGCCCGCTTCTTCGTGTCGGAGATTATCCGCGAGAAGATTCTGCTCTACTACGACAAGGAGATTCCTTACTCGGTGGAGGTGAAGGTGGAGTCGTTCAAGGAGAGCCAGAAGAACATCGACATCCATGCCGTAATATATGTGGAGCGCGACTCGCAGAAGGGCATCATCATCGGACATCAGGGTGTGGCTCTGAAGAAGATGTCGACAGAGGCACGCAAGTCGCTTGAGAAGTTCTTCGGCAAGAGCGTATACCTGCACACCTTCGTGAAGGTGGACAAGGACTGGAGAAGCTCGAAAAGAGAGTTGGACAACTTCGGGTATAACCCGGAGTAGAATTTTGAGTTTTGAATTTTGAGTTTTGAATTATCGGCGATGCCGATTAGGAATTATTCAATTTTGAATTTTGAATTCACAATTCAGAACTCAAAACTCAAAATTGCCAAAGGCAACAATTCAAAATTCAAAACTCAAAATTGCCAAAGGCAACAACTCAAAATTCAAAATTCAAAACTCAAAACTCAAAATTGCCAAAGGCAACAATTCAAAACTCAAAACTCAAAATTGCCAAAGGCAACAATTCAAAATTCAAAATTCAAAAATCAAAACTCAAATATGGCAAATTTAGTAGCAATAGTGGGACGCCCTAACGTGGGCAAGTCGACACTGTTCAACCGTCTTACCAAGACACGTCAGGCTATCGTGAGCGATACTGCGGGCACAACACGCGACCGCCAGTATGGCAAATGCGAGTGGAACGGACGTGAGTTCTCGGTAGTAGATACTGGCGGATGGGTAGTGAAGAGCGACGATATCTTTGAGGACGCTATCCGCAAGCAAGTAATTGTGGCAACAGAAGAGGCCGACCTTGTTCTCTTTCTCGTTGACGTGCAGACAGGCTTGACAGACTGGGACCAGGATGTGGCAACTATCCTTCGCCGCACAAAGCTCCCTGTTATTCTTGTGGCTAACAAGACCGACAACAACGACCAGATATACGATGCTGCTGAGTTCTACGGACTGGGACTTGGTGAGCCACAATGTATATCATCGGCTACGGGCAGCGGTACGGGCGACTTGCTCGACCTTGTGCTCTCGAAGTTGAAGCCTGACACCAAGGAAGAGGTAGAGGATGGTATTCCTCGCTTCGCTGTGGTGGGTCGTCCTAACGCAGGCAAGAGTTCTATCATCAATGCCTTTATCGGTGAGGACCGCAACATCGTGACAGAGATTGCTGGTACAACACGCGACTCTATCTATACACGCTTCGACAAGTTTGGATTCGACTTCTATCTTGTTGACACGGCCGGTATACGTCGCAAGAACAAGGTGTCGGAGGACTTGGAGTTCTATTCGGTGATGCGTTCTATCCGCGCTATCGAGAATTCAGACGTGTGTATCCTTATGATTGATGCCACACGAGGCATTGAGGCTCAGGATATGAACATCTTCCAGCTCATACAGCGCAACAACAAGTCGCTGGTGGTAGTGGTGAACAAGTGGGACCTTGTGGAAAACAAGGACCAGGCTGTGATAAAGACCTTCGAGAATGCCATCCGCAAACGCATGGCTCCGTTCGTTGACTTCCCCATCATCTTCGCTTCAGCACTCACCAAGCAGCGCATCTTCAAGGTGCTTGAGACAGCAAAGCAGGTTTACATCAACCGCAAGGCTCACGTGGGAACATCAAAGCTCAACGAGGTGATGCTTCCGCTTATCGAGGCTTACCCACCACCATCAACCAAGGGTAAGTACATCAAGATTAAGTACTGCACACAGTTGCCCAACACACAGATACCTTCGTTTGTGTTCTATGCCAACCTTCCGCAGTATATCAAGGAGCCTTATCGCCGATTCCTCGAGAACAAGATTCGCGAGAACTGGTCGATGCACGGTTGTCCGATAAACGTGTTTATACGACAGAAGTAAAAACAAACCAACATGCGCCACCTATTATATATAGTACTCGCATTAACGCTCTTCTCCTTTGCCTCATGCGGCAAAGGAGAAGAACCCAACCCAGAAGAACTGGTAGCACAAACCGCAAAGACATACTACGACTATCTGATACAGGGCAAGTATGACGCTTATGTGGATGGTTTCTACCGACCGGACAGCATTCCTGGCAGCTATCGCGAACAGCTGATAGTAAGTGCCAAGCAATATGTGTGGCAGATGAAGGACGACCATAAGGGTCTCGACTCCGTGACAATAGCAGGAGCCAAGGCCGACACAGCCAAGCATGTGGGACATGCCTTTCTTGTGTTATGCTTCAAGGACAGTACGAGAGAAGAAATCGTAGTGCCCATGACACTAAAAAAGGGCAACTGGATGATGAGATAAGATTCATCCAGTTGCCCTTACTTTTTTTTCAATATATTTCGTACAAACGAAAACTAAATTAGATGTTCTTCACTTCTTCAGGCAATACAGGCATTGCTCCGTTCTGTGTGCAAACGTATGCGCTCACGTGTACAGCACGTTTGTGGGCGTCGGCTACAGACATTCCAGCAAGTATTGAAGCACAGAATGTGCCAGTGAAAGAGTCGCCTGCACCTACAGTATCAGCCACATCAACCTTAGGAGTAGGTTGGAATGACATTGTGCCAGGTGTGAATACATAACTACCGTTAACTCCACAAGTAAGCACAAGCATGTCGAGGTCGTACTTGCCAAGAATGAGCCAGCACTTGTTCTCGATGTCCAAGCCAGGATAGCCGAACATGCGACCTATGAGAACCAACTCCTCATCGTTAATCTTGAGAACGTTGCAACGCTTCATGCTCTCGCAGATAATTTCCTTGGTGTAGAAGTTCTGACGAAGATTGATGTCGAAAATCTTCATACAGTCCTTAGGAGTAGCGTCGAGGAACTTATATATAGACTCACGGCTTACAACATTGCGCTGAGCCAACGAGCCCCAACATACGGCACGTGCATTCTCGGCAATAGCCTTAACATCATCGTTGAACGGAATGTTGTCCCATGCCACATTCTCCTTTATATCATAGGTAGGTATGCCCTCGTCGTCGAGTGTCACCTGCACTGTACCAGTTGGGTAAGGCACGCGAGGCATGCAATACTGCAACTTCTTCTCTTCAAGCTGTTCGATAGTCTCCTCGGCAAGCTTGTCTTCGCCAAGAGCACTCACAGCGATAGAGTTGAGACCAAACTGTCCTGCATGGAATGCGAAGTTTGCAGGAGCACCACCAAGTTTCTTTCCCTCAGGAAGCACATCCCAGAGTGCCTCACCAAGTCCTACTACATATTTTGTATTCATTATATTTAGGTTTTTTATTGCTTAACTTTCGGAATATAAGAGAGCAGATACACTACACCCACTGCCATTACCACGGCAGCCCATATCTGCGGATACTGTGAGCCGGCTTCTTTGGCAGCATCACTTGCAAAGCCCATGAAGAGCGGGAACACTGTGCCACCGAACAAGCCCATAATCATAAGACCAGACACCTCGTTCTTCTTCTCGGGAGCGGAAAGCATAGCCTGCGAGAAGACGATAGAGAACACATTAGAGTTGCCGTAGCCTACGAGTGCGATTGCAATCCAAAGCTCCCACTTCTCTGTGCCGAACACGAAACCTACCATAGAGAGTGCCATCATAAGCACAATGATAGTGAAGAATGTGCGGATGTTGAGCTTGCGCATGAGGATTGAACCCGTGAAGCAACCGAGTGTACGGAATGCGAAGTAAATGGATGTGGCATACTCAAACTGGCTGAGTGTGTCGCCTGCACCGCCAATACGCTCAAAGAGAATCTTCGGAGCAACCGCGTTGGTGCCCACATCAATGCCCACATGGCACATGATGCCGATGAAGGAGAGGAGAATGATTGGTGAGCCAAGCATCTTAAGGCAATCAACGAAGCCAGAAGCCTTGCCCTCGATGGGCTCTTCCTCAATACGGGTCATGCCGAGCCACAATGTAGCAACCATACCTATGATGAAGAACAAGAGGAAGAGAATACGCCAGCTGAGTCCTAAGACTGGAGCTGTAGTCGTGGCTCCCCATGCTGCGATAAGCGGAGCTATGAACGAGGCGATAGCCTTGACAAACTGTCCGAAGGTGAGTGTCGAAGCCAAGTGGCCCTTAACGAGCATTGTCACCAATGGATTGATAGATGTCTGCATGATGGCATTGCCAATGCCAAGAAGCGAGAACGATATATACATCAGCCAGAGCTGGCTCTCCTTAGTAGGCATAAAGCTGTCGAAGAGAGGGAGGAACACAGCCAAGGTTGTTACTACAATTGAAAGTAGCACTGTCTTCTTGCGGCCAATCTTATTCATCAACATGCCCGTAGGCACAGAGAAGATAAGGAACCAAAAGAACACAAGCGACGGGAAGAAGTTGGCTGCGGAATCAGAGAGTCCGAAGTCTTCCTGCATGTTATTGGACACTGCGCCGACAAGGTCGACAAATCCCATTGTGAAGAATGCAATCATCACTGGGATGAGTGTAAGTTTACTTGAGTTTGAATTGCTCATTTGTGTATAAACTTCTTTAGTTATTAGTTGATTTTTTTGTTTTCTGCTGCAAAATTATAGGTATTATTGCAGCATTCATATAAATAATGTTTCATCAGATAGCAAAAATCGTAACTTACAACATTTCTGCAACGAATGTAACATTGTATAGAGTGGTACGGCTCATGCCGTACCACCAAGCGATTATTTTAAATTATAAACAACATATTTAGCCTTACCCTTCACAGTAACCTTATTATAAGGTTTTGTTGGGAACACAAGGTTAGTCATAGCCATACGTCCCTCTGCATCAAACACCTCGATACTGCTCTTGTCGATAAAGATGCGCAACTTCGAAATCTTGCCATGTACCGGGGCTGATGTAATAGCAGCGAAGTCTTCGCTAAAGTCTTTCAGTCCGCTGTTTGTGCGGTCCATAGAGAACGAGCGGTTCTTCTCGTCATAGGTCATAACTACTTTCTCACCATTAGCGTTGGAAAGTGTCAAAGTAGCATTTCCCTTAAGCGAAACTACCATTTCGCAAGCTTCACTGAGACTCTTCGTAGCTTTCTTGGGACGTGCAGCTGTCATTTCAGGCGAAGGAGTCACACCACAATAAATATCGCCATCGTATTCATAAAGGTCAAGGTCGCGTGGTATAGAGTTGCCTGAGCGATACTGCTTAGTTGGCACTTGGTTGGCATACTGCCAATTGCTCATCCATGCCAAGGCAACATGACGACCATCAGGAGCATTGTCGAATGTAATAGTGGCATAGTGGTCCTTGCCATAGTCCATCCATTTAGTAACTTCAGGCTTAGTGTCGCATGTGAACTTCTTGCCGTCAAAGTCGCCAACAAAGTATTGTGTGGCAGATCCGCCAGACGGACCTCCAGGATTGATGTTGCAGATAAGCATCCACTTATACTTGTCGGTACCGCGTACACGCATCTTCATAAGGTCGGGACATTCCCACACACCACTATGATTGCCATACTCAGCACCAAACTGACTCTCGAGAGTCCATTCCTTAAGGTCGGCTGATGAATAGATGTTCATATGCTGTCCTTCTGCAAGAATCATATTCCACTTCTTTATATCCTCATTCCAGAACATGTGAGGGTCGCGGAAGTCGGGTGTGTTGCTCGTAATCACAGGGTTGCCAGCATATTTTGTGAAAGTCTTTCCATTGTCGGTGCTGTAAGCAAGGCTCTGTGTCTGGTTCTCGCCAGCCGATGTATACATAGCCACAACAGAACCATTGCCAAATCCGGCAGTATTGTTATGGTCTACTACAGCCGAACCAGAGAATATTGTACCCCAAGCATCAGGTTCAACAGCCTTGCCCTCAAACTTCCAGTGCATAAGGTCGGTAGATGTGGAATGTCCCCATGTCATGTTCTCCCATTGCGAGCCATAGGGATTAAACTGGTAGTAAAGATGCCATACACCGTCCTTATAGAACATGCCGTTAGGGTCGTTCATCCATCCATAAGCTGGAGTGTGATGATATACGGGACGATACTGCTCGCAGTTGGTCATGTCGTACGAGTCGGCATACTTCATATTCTTCCAGCATGTGAAGCTCGAAATGCCACCATCGGTACGATAGGTGCCATTGACATGAATGTCGAGAGAAAGACTTTTGCTATCCTTGAACTCATCAAGATATAGAGGCACAAAATAGTCGATGTGATTGGATGCGAGGCGAACATTCAGAGCTTTCACCTGATTATTGCCATCCACAACCTTCACGTTGCACATCTCTGCCTTCTCCTGCACTGGCAAGAGCAAAACTTTCTGTGAGTTGTTCACACGATAGATGCAGTGGTTGCTGCTGAGAAAACTTGTCTCTTGCGCTGAGGCTGACATTGCAAGCCCTAAGAGAAACGACGCTGCCGCTGTGCGGCTGAATGATTTCTTGTCCATATTTTATATAGGTTTTTAGAATTATCAAAAAAACAGCGTGAGCTGTAGATAGTTGATTTCTGCTGCAAAGGTACGTTTTATATCATAATGTGAATGTTATTTATGTTTCCTAAACTTACAAGAATTACGTAATGAAACAATACTTAAACGAATAGTCATTTTTTTTAACTACAGGATATAAGATTTTTCAGTAACTTTGCCATTGAAAATATATAAAACCTGACATTTACATATGAAAACCAAAACTTACAACACATTATTTATAATGTTGGTAGTGCTTATACTCGCCACTGGTTGCACCAGCAACTATAAATATAAGATAGGTGTATCGCAATGTGTGGGTGGACGCTGGCGCGAGAAAGCCAACATTGAGATGCTTTCCGCACAACATCTATACGACACCGACGTAAAAGTGATCATTAAGAATGCCGACAACAGCAACGAGCGGCAATGCCTTCAGATAGACAGCCTCATCAACGAGGGTGTCGACCTGCTTGTGGTTTCGCCAAACGACTATCATGCTCTGAATGGAAGTCTGCAACGCGCTCGCGAAAAGAATATCCCTATTGTATTCTTCGACCGTACTACAGCCATGAAAGACTATACTGCCTATATAGGCGGCGACAACATTGAGGCAGGACGCAAGATGGCGGAATACGCAGCAATGCTATGTCGCGATAGTGTAAAGACGGAAGGACGACAACCTATAGTGTTAGAGATGACAGGACCGCTTGAGATATCACCTGCCGCACAACGACATAAAGGTTTCAGCGAAGCCATTAGCCGTTATTCAGATATCGACTACCATCATGTGCCAAGCAAGTGGTCGTATGACGATTGCAAGCGCATCATGCAAGAATGGCTAAAAGAAGGCAAGACCGTAGATGTTGTGTTTTGCCATAGCGACCTTGCAGCTATTGGTGCCTATGAGGCTGCCAAAAAATTTCATAAGGAGCGCGACATTCATTTCATTGGTATTGACGGACTGCCTGGCGAGGGTATAGACGCTGTACAAAAAGGACAACTCTCTGCATCATACATATATCCTACTCATGGCGAGGAAGTTATAGCTCTTGCCTTGCGTATACTTGAAGGAAAACCCTTTGAACGTGTGAACAACATGAAGAGCTTTGTTGTAACGCCACAAAATGTTGCAGACATATCGCTGAGCAGCAACTCATTGATGAAACAGAACCAATATCTTGCAACAATACAGTCGAAACTCGAGACATATCTCGGGTTCTATCACATCCAGCGCTCACTACTCATCGTGGCATTCCTCGTAATACTGCTATTGGCAGTGGCTGTTGCAACCACATGGCGTGCCGTAAAGGTCACACGTCGTGCTAACCGTCGTATGCGTGAGTTGAATGACGAACAGACACGTTTCTTTACAAACGCATCACACCAGTTGCGCACTCCACTTACACTTATAGCCGGACCCATAAACCAACTTGCCGAAGGCAAAGGTGACAAACAACAACTCATCGACATTATTCAACGCAATGTGGGACAACTACAAAGACTTATAAGTGACGTACTTTTGTTCCGTCGCGAGAACCGCGCTACTGTTGACGACACGACCGCAACTACTAATGAGCAACTAACAGCAAGCCGCAAGTCAGTACAAGACTGTCGTCATGACATTCTTGTAAATAACAATGCCGACGAACTCGCTACAGTGCTTATCGTGGATGACAATGCCGACATGCGTGCCTATCTGCGCACATTGTTGCTCGACCGCTACTATGTAATAGAGGCTGCCGACGGACAAAGCGGACTTAAACTTGCCGTAGAGAGTGTGCCCGACATAGTGGTGTCGGACGTGATGATGCCAGTAATGGACGGACTTACTTTCTGTACACGCCTTAAGCAGCATGAGGCAACAAGCCACATTCCAGTGCTTCTGCTTACTGCACGCAGCAGCGAGCAACAATATATCGAAGGATTGCAGACTGGTGCCGACATGTATATGACGAAACCTTTCAGTGCCGACCTGCTCCTTGCCAACATAGCCTCGCTACTTGCCAATCGCCAAAAACTGCGCCAACTGTTCAAATCTCAAAATTTATCATCAGCGTTGCCGACTACAAGTCAACATTCAACACTCAACACTCAACATTCAACATCCATTTCGCCCGACCGCCGATTCCTTGACACCTTCCTCAAGGCTATGGATAAGCACATGAGCAACACCAACCTCAAGATAGAGGTTATAGGCGACGAAATAGGACTCTCACGCGTTCAGCTCTACCGCAAGGTTAAAGCCCTCACGGGCATGACTCCTATAGAGATACTGCGCGAAACAAGACTGAAACGAGCCATGCAGCTGCTAAAGACAACCGACAAGACAGTATCAGAAATAGCCAACGAAGTGGGATTTGCCACTCCAGGCTACTTCTCGTCGTGCTTCAAAAAGCAGTATGACAAGTATCCAACGGATGTAAGAGAGGAAATGAAGGTTTAATTTTACGTAACAAAAAAGAAAAAACTCAACATTTTTGACTATACCGTCAACTATTGTTGCATGTAACATGAGTGATATTTTGTGAACGATTCATGAAATATCACTTTCTTTTTATCTTATAACTTTGCAAGCGTAAACAAGACGCTGCCTCAACAACGCAGCTCTTGTTAAGCTAAGAACCTTTATTAGGAATAATACAGGGAACAAATAACAACTTAAACCAAAACATAAAACGTATATCTTATGAAAAAAGCAAAAGTAGCTTTAGTAAGTATGCTCATGCTCGCAGGTTCTGGCGCATACGCCCAGACTAATGGCATCGGCGGAACGGTGACTGACAAAACTGGCGAGCCTATCATTGGCGCATCAGTAAAAGTGAAGGGAGCCAATAATATGGGTACAGTGACCGACATAGACGGTAACTTTAAGTTGAACGTTAAGCCCGGCGAAACCCTTATCATCTCTTATATAGGATGCAAAGACCAGGAGGTGAAGGCTGGTGAGAATCTCAAGATTGTGCTCCAAGACAACTCAGAGATGCTCGGAGAGGTGGTTGTTACTGGTTATCAAGTGCAGCGCAAGGCAGATTTGACTGGTTCTGTATCAGTGGTAAGCACAAAAGACCTCAAATCGTCAGCAGATACCGACCCTATGCGCTCTTTGCAAGGCAAGGTGCCAGGCATGACCATCACTACCGACGGTTCGCCTATTGGCACTGGTACTGTTCGTATACGTGGTATCGGTTCATTCAACTCATCACAAGACCCATTGTTTGTTATTGATGGAGTGCCTACAACTACAGCCCTCAACTCGCTCAACATGAACGACATTGAGAGTATGCAAGTGCTCAAGGATGCCGCATCTGCATCAATATATGGCTCACGTGCTGCCAATGGTGTAATTATTATTACCACCAAAAAAGGCAAGAAGGGCAGCAAACTCAATGTAGACTTCTCAACAAACCTCACTGCACAATTCTACAACTCGCAGTCGATGATGAAGCTCTGCAATACAAGTGAGTATGCTACAGCTATGGCACAAGCTGCCCTCAACGACGGAATCGACCCTGTGGCTTATGCACGTAACTATGGTCTCGATCTCAACGCATCCAGCGGACGCACTATCAAGGCATACGACCCTTCTACTGGCAACTATAATACATATACAGTGAATGGCGTATACGATGGTTACATCAATGCCAAGAAAACAATGCGTATTTCGGACACCGATTGGCTTGACGAGATATCACGCACTGGCTTCATGCAGAGCTACGACCTCTCTCTATCGGGTGCTACCGACAAGTTTACTGGTCTTTTCTCTGCAGGCTACAAGAAGAACGACGGTATATTGAAGTACTCCAACTTCGAGAACTTCTCAGCACGATTCAACTCTACATACAATGTCAACAAGATAGTAAGTGTAGGCGAGAATGCCACAGTAACCTATTCTAAGCAAGTTGACAGCGCTCCTATGGAGAATGCGCTGAAGATGTCACCTACTGTACCAGTATATGAAGAAGATGGCACTACGTTTGGCGGACCGGTAGGTGGCATGAGCGACCGTCAGAACCCTCTGCGCGAGATGTACATGAACCGCGACAATGCCTTGAAGATATGGCGTGTTTTCGGAAATGCTTACGTTGACGTAAAACCGCTCAAGGGTCTTATGCTCCGCTCAAACTTTGGTCTCGACTACTATCACTCGTTCATTCGCTCAATGAACCACACCTTCAAGTCGGACATTGTGAACAATGATATTCCGAGCACCACACTCTCTGCCCACGACGACGTGCGTTGGACATGGAGTAATACAGCCAACTACAACTTCAAGATAGCACGCGACCACGACTTCACGGTGCTTGCTGGTATGGAGTTGCACAAGCAGACTGTAGAGGATATGGGAGCATATGCACAGACATTCGCAATTGAAGACAAGGACTATATGTGGCCAGATGCCGCAACAGGTATTGAGAGAGCAACTGGTATTGGTTCTGGATACACATTGGCATCATTCTTCGGAAAGGTTGACTACAATTGGCAAGACCTCGTTCTCGCCTCATTCACCATACGTCGTGACGGTAGCTCACGTTTCGGCAAGAACAACCGTTATGGTAACTTCCCTGCCGCTACACTTGGCTATCGTCTTTCAAAGAACCTCAAGGCATCGTGGATAGACGACCTTAAGATTCGTGCATCATGGGGTAAGACCGGTAACCAAGAGATATCCAACACAGCACGCTACGGCTTGTATGTTGCCGATTATGGCTCTGACCGTGTAACATCTACCGCATACGACCTCTACCGTCAAGGCACTGGCGTTTTCCCATCAGGCTTCCGCGCCACACAGACTGCCAACGACAACCTGAAATGGGAAACAACAATACAATATAATGTTGGTGCCGACTTCTCTATGTTCAACCAAGCACTCTACGGAACTGTCGATGCTTATATCAAAGATGTAAAGGATATGCTCATATCACCCGCATATCTCGGTGCCATGGGTGAGGGTGGTGCAAGTTGGTCGAATGGTCCATCACTGCGCAATATAGGTATGGAGGCTAACGTTGGCTATCGTCATACTACAAAGTATGGTCTACGCTATGACGTATCTGCCAATATCGACTTCTTCCGCAACAAGGTTACATACCTGCCTTCTTCAACCACAGGTTCGTATGCACACACAATGAAGGAGAACCTTGTGCAGTCGAAGCAGCCTTATGGCTCTATCGTGGGCTACGTGGTTGAAGGACTATATCAGAGTAAAGAGGAAGCCAATGCCTCTGGCCAGCCCAACGCACGTGTAGGCGGATTGAAATATGCCGACCTCGACAATAGCGGCACTATCGATGCCAACGACCAGACTTGGATATTTAATCCAGTACCCGATTTCAACTGGGGCTTGAACGTGTCGCTTGGATACAAGAACTTCGACCTCTCAATGTTCTTCCAGGGCGTGTGCGGTGTAGACGTATACAACAATCAGAAATTCCAGACCGACTTCTGGAGCATAACAGACGCTGGAAGCAACAAGGGTAACCGCCTGCTTGGAGCATGGACACAAGACAACACATCGTCAACAATTCCTGCGCTCACAACCAACAATACGGGCGACGAGGGACGTGCATCGTCATACTTCGTAGAGCATGGCAACTGGATGAAGCTTCGCTCACTGCAAGTAGGCTACAACTTCAGCGACTCATTGCTTAAGAAGCTCAACATGACATCGGCTCGTGTATATGTTTCAGGTCAGAACCTCTTCACATGGAAGAGCAACAGCTTCACCATATCCGACCCAGAGAATCCAAACTGGGCTTATCCACACTCTTCATCAGTGTCGTTCGGACTGCAGGTTAGCTTCTAATATATAATAAGGTGGGTAAGCACCCCTACCCTCCTTGTAAGCACTTGTGAGTTATATTGAAAATCGGTTACAATACAAAGTATTCAAAACAATTTAAAAATCAGAAACAATGAAAAATCTATATAAATATATATTCGCAGCGATGTTGACACTCGGCACTACAACATCATGCAGCGACTTCCTCGACGAATCGCCCAAGGGTGTTGTTGACGAGGACAAGGCTTTCAGCAACCCCGATGGTATGGTTGCTTCAGCATACGCTATGCTCGGCGATTGCTGGTATTCTTATCCATTCAACCTCTGGCCTTATGGCGATTTGTCATCAGACGACTGTCTGAAAGGAGGTTCAGGCACTACCGACACTGGCTATCACCCAATGGAGATATGGTCTACCATGACCTCTACACCAGGCGAGTTTGACGAGCTTTGGTATCGTCTCTTTTGTGCCGTGAGCCGTTGCAACCGTGCCTTGCTCTCGCTTGAGCAATATGGCAACGACAAACTCGGCGAAGAAACATGCAAGCAACGTGTAGCCGAAGTGAAGTTCCTCCGTGCCCACTTCTACTATAAACTGATAACCATGTTCCGTCAAGTGCCTTGGATTGACGAGAATGTCGCAAAGAACAACCTTCAGGAGCAGACCCGCAACGACGAATTCACATACGAGGAATTATTTGGCAAGATTATCAACGACTTCAAGGAGGCTTACGACGTGCTGCCCGATGTGCAGACCGACAAGAATAGAGTGAACAAGATAGCTGCTGCTTCATACCTTGCCAAGTGCTATCTCACCCTTGCCTATGGAGACGGCTACGAAGCTACCAACGGCTACGACCATATCAACAAAGAATACATGCAGAAGGTGGTAGAATACACCAAGGTGGTGAAGGACGACCCCAACTATGGCTATCTTGAGGATTATGGTGACATCTTCCTTCCTGAAGAAAAGAACAGTAAGGAGAGTATATTTGCCGTACAGACTTCTGACTACAAGGATGACAACACCACCTACGGACGCGCCAACTGGAGCAATGTGCTCAATGGAGTATGGGGCATGTGGTCGTGCGGATGGGACTTCCACAAACCATCGCAAGACCTTGTAAGCGCATTCAAGACCAAGAACGGTCTGCCGGAGTTTGACGACTACAACAAGACAATAGACTATCCTATCAATGGCAGTCCAAACGCTCAGAAATGGGATCCACGTTTGTTCCATACCGTCGGTATGCCTACTTTCCCATACAAGTATGAGAAGGAATACACCCTCACAAAGGCAAATAGCCGCACACCTAACACTTACGGCTACTACTGCTCTATGAAGGAAGTGCCGCAGCGCTCTAAGGGTG
>OBRR01000219.1_pt1 | contig 17112 bp, 12 predicted proteins | sample 1494901 | NCBI WGS metagenome assembly OBRR01 (sample SAMEA3360689, study PRJEB22359) | human gut metagenome | biome: ENVO:urban biome; feature: ENVO:human-associated habitat; material: ENVO:feces | place: Bangladesh | collected 2011
GAACCATTGGCGCAAATACGATGGCATTTTTATGTAGACAAGATAGTCACTCATGGAGTACAGTTAGGGTGTTTGAAATGCTGCAAATATACACCTTTTAAGTTGTACTGAAGATGATGTATATCAAGTATTTCTATGTATGTATTAAGTAATTAAACTTATTTAGTTGGTTGGTTAATGGTTCCCCGTAAGACAATCCAAAAGAGTTTCAAAAGAGGGTTTCAAAAGGAACGGGGCTTTCACCCCGCTCCCGTGTTTTTAGTAATTGTTGAAGACATGACCATCGCAAAAGGTGTAGTCCGTCATGAACAAATCCCTTGCATAGCGTTCGTAATCGAAGTAGAAGGAGAGATTACCCATCATGCTGTCCAAATCGTAGCACTCACTGATGATATAATCGGCAAAAGCTTCCTCCGAATCAAATTTTCCCACGTAGTGATCCTTGGCGTGGGCGAAAGAATCATCACCTGTACATTCGTAGTAAGCATCGTAAACCTCGCGCTCATCTTCAGACAGCTGACAGTATTCTATAATCTTGTCGAATGTTTCTTCCCCTGGACAGCTCTCGCAATACCATGCTTCGGGGAAGCCTTGATAATCTTGAAACATGAACTCGGGATCCTCTTCGTCATCGTGCAGCAGGGCACATATTTCAAGGAACTCATCGTAGCTGTCGAATGCTTCCAGATCCAGCCAAGCTCCGTCCAATGAGCCATTGTTGTACTTCTTGTACGTGCCGCAATAAACAGCGGGCTGATCCCATAGGTGTTCAACGAGGTAAGGCTGCAATTTTTCTTCGCGCTCTGCTGATCCTAACTTTAATGTTTGAAGAGCTGATGTGGTGTTTGTAGTGTCCATTTCTTGATAGAATTTGAATGTGAAACTTTAAGTGATGTCCTCCGGGTGAGGACTTTTTACGATGCGAAAAGAATGCGAGAGGAAGTGAACACAGGAGCAAGTAATGGCAAAGAAAAAATCTGAAATACCTCCTTTTTATGAGGCACGAAGAAAAAGAAGGAAAGTTGTCGGATTTTTTGTGCAGCCATAGCAACGCGGTACTTGTCCGTTCACGCTCGCATTACCTTTGCATCAGGAAAAATCTCTCCGCCCGTAGGCCGTCACGGGTAAACATTCAAATCAAGAAATGGACACGACACCACAGAAGCTCAAACATTAAAGTTAGGTTCGGTAGAGCGTTCCATGAATGCAGCCTTACCTCGTTGAACACCTATGGGTTCAGCCTCCATAAAAGGCACGAACAAGAAGTACAACCTTGACATGGGAGATTGGCGATAAGGATATGTACGTTTTCGACAGCTGCGAGGAGTTCATAAAACCGCCCTGCTGCATGATGACGAAGAGGTTCCCGCCACCGCTTTTAAGATGAAAAGGCTTCCCCAAAGCATGGTATTGAGAGAAATGTTACAAGAAATTACATTCGATTACAAGAAAAGAATACTGTTAGATGTCTGAAAATGAGAGTGTTACAAATGTTACAAATGTTACAGCGATTTTTCGCCCTCGCCACGCATAAAGGAAAATTTGAGACGGAGGAGGATTTTGCCGATACCATTGTTCCGTGCCACGATTAGATAGCATGACGGGCATTCTCTCCTTCGATTACGCACGCTGTGCATGGGATTAGGACGGGCTGCACCTTTTGCGATGGTCATGTACCTCTAAAACACAAAAAAACACGGAAGCGGGGTGAAAGCTCCGTGCCTTTTGTAATAAACGAAAAGTTCCGCTGACTATTCCTCTTCCTCGTCCGAGTCACCCGTAATCAGATTGATGCCGAACTGGTCCACCAACTTCTGGTAGTCAAAGCAATAGCTGCGTGCCGATTGAGAGAGTTTAGCCGGGTTGCCATGCTTATCTTGTTTGGCAGAGTCCAATACAGGGTAGCCATTGCGGAACACAATAAAGCGCACCACCTTTTGACCGAGATAAGCAGCGCTATTAGTAAGATAGTATTTGAGCGCATCAGTGGGCAAGGTTTTCTCGTCCGTCTTGCGCCCCTCCTTGCGATAAAGGTTGAAGATACGCGAAGTCTGCATATACAAAACCGCCCGTTTATCCAACCAGGAAGTATCAACTATGTCCGTTTTGAGTTTGGTAAGGTAGCGAATGACAAAATCTCCCGTATCATTGACGAGCCCTTCACTCGCAAGAAATTGCACCACATTCCAAAAGCTACCCAGCTCGCCATTCGTCTTACACTCCGCATTCTGTTTGAGAATACCTTCGATGACAATCTTGAAAAGGTCATCGTAAGCCAGCGTGGGAACTGCATCTTGCAGTACACTCAATGCAGCCAACGGAACACACCAGTTATTTACAATGCGATCCTCGCATTGCTTGCCTTGCAAAGCAACACTTACCTGTTTGCGTACCTCTTTGAGCGTACCCGTAAAACGCTCCTCAAACCGCTTGCGGTATTTGAGAAGAGCGATGGTGAGGTGTGTCAAACCACCCGAACGCATCTCCATGAGGCGCATATAATTCTTCTTTTCTTCTTGCGTGAACGTGGAACGCGGAAACTGCAAGAAAATCAATCGCGAGAAGAGCGCAATATCAGCCGTGGGCATCTCTTGTCCTGACAAGATGATGCCAGCATCAACGGCAGTCACCTCCTTCTTCTTGTCCAAATCCATGTTCATACGGCTACGTCCCGTGCCGTCCCACAGACCCTTCAAGAACTCAATGACCTTGGGGTCGAGGTCATTCTTATACTCATCAATGTGCGCTAAGGCATTTGCCGAAGCAGCCACAGTATCATTGAGGGCAGAGATTGTAGAGTTTTGGATATTCGGAGCTTTATACGCTATCGTGAACAACGATAAAAGCGTATGTCCCAGTTCCGATTTACCACTACCTTTCGGACCAAAGAGATTGAGTATTGGGAACCAATGCTCTGCCGAAGCATTAGTGACCACATCACGGAATAGGGTAGCGAGATAGAACGCGAAGCCTATCCGCCCATTATCGCCAAACACCTTGAAAAGTTGCGTGGTAAACTCTTCCAGCGTAACGGAAGAGTAGTTGAGATGCACAAACTGCTTTTCAAATGTGAAAAGCCGGGCATCATCCTTGTAAATCTTCGATGAAGAAGGCAAGTAGTAATTGCCCAAGTCGGGCAATCGTACAATGCCATAATCATCAGCCGTGTAAAACTTATTCTTGAAGAACACCCCATTGCCAAAAGCATAAAAGCCCTCACGTTGCCAGCCCATCTGCTTGATTTGCGAAGCTGTTTCCGTTTTCTCATAGAGAAACGATTTGAGTTTGGTAAGCTCACGTTCCGTAGCTTTCCAAATAAAGTTGCCTTGCCCTTCGATCTTCTGCTTAAATTTAGAAATGCTCACCAAGTCCTCTTGGTTGAGTTCAATCAACACCTTCATGTGCAGTTCGTTTGTCAGCATGTACAAACGTTTCGGATTGAGATTATCCTTGATATGGAAAAGCGGTTCCATTGTAAAGTTCGACCACTCATAGACATTCCCTTTCTCCGTGATAGAGAAGTACTTGCCCTGTTCCACATAAAAGCCAAAGCGTTTATAGAGGTCGTCCACCGCCTCCCCTCGTTCTCGTTTCTCTTCCTCCTCGATGCGTTTCTTCTCTGCATTGATAGCCTCCTTCCAAAAGCCCTTTTTGCCCGAAATGGCAGACAACTTATCAACGTACATTGATACGCCCGTCGGGTCGTCAATCAATGTCAGCAAATACGCAATTTCGCGTACCACCACACGCTGCTCTTCCGTGGTCTGTGCAAATCTGAAAGCCTTTTGCGCCCGCCACAGAATAAAGTCCACCTCTTCCACAGAGCGGAACACGTTCATATTCTGATAGAACGTGTCGGGATCCTGCTTGTGTGCATTCTCTATGTCGGGTATTTCCTTGATGGAAACCGACAAGCCACACTCCATAGCCAATTTGCCTGCCTCAAACACCACTTGCACGCCATGCCCGAAATGTTCGCCCCTTTTAGGCGGATCATCATCGGGCAAAAAACATACCTTGCTTGCACTTTTCTTAATCAGTGCAAAGTGGTCCTTATTCCAGGCAGAACCCAGTGCAGCCACCGTGTTCAGCACCCCGATGCTTTGCAACCGCATGCAATCGGGTGCGCCTTCAACGAGGAACATCTTATCCGTCTTGGCAGCTTGTCGCCAAGCGTCCTCCATGCCAAACAGCACTCTTGACTTATGAAACAAAATAGAGTCCGCGCTATTCTTATACTTGGGTTGCTCGTCACCCAAGCATCGAGCGGTGAAGCCTATCACATGCCCATATCGGTCATGAATAGGTATCACCACGCGGTTTTGGTATTGGTCATAGCCGCCTTTATTCACCAATCCCAACTCACTCAAAAACTCGCGCTTGATAGGCAAGTTTGCGAGAACTTTGCCCGACTTCGGAGCATAGCCAATGCCTTTGAGCGTGCAGTACTCTTCGCCCCAACGTCCAAAAGCATAGCTTTGCGCTTCTTTAGATAGCGCAAACTGCTCCACATAGAACTTCGCCACCTGTTCGTTTGCCACCAACAGCGCCTCCTTGTGCATGCGTTTCTGCTTAGCTTCAGGATCTTCCTCTTGCTCCGCCACTTCTATGCCACACAGTTTGCCCAACTGCGTTACTGCTTCCACATAAGAAAGCCCATCACGCTTCATCAGAAACGCAATGGCATCACCTCCTTCACCGCAGCCAAAGCATTTGAATGTGCCTGTTTGCGGAAACACATAGAACGAGGGCGTCTTTTCCGCATGGAACGGGCAACAACCTACATAGCGAGGACCACTTTTCTTCAGCTGCACCGTCTGACTGACGACTGCCACCAAATCCGTAGCCTCCAATATGCGGTCTTTTATATCGTCTGGTATCATTGTTTACGTTTTGAGATTAAAAAGCCCCTGCCCATGCGCTTCACAGCGTAGGCAGGGGCGAAAAGTATATAGTGAATTAAGTGATGTTACTACTTATTTCGCAAAGCATTCACATACTCACTTTTAAGGATGTAATAGAAACGTCCCTCCTTGTGAGCAGGAATAATACCACGCCTTATACGTTTGCGGATTGTGTTAGGTGTTACGTCCAACACCTTAGCGAGCTGGGTAATGTTATAAATGACTTCCTGCGTGTCAATCAAGCTCCTCAGCTTTGAGGAGTCTGTCGTGGAAGTCGTCAATCTTGCGTTGCCATTGGTTTTCATAAACAGGATCGTTTTTATGTTCATCGAATTCTTTTCTCGAAACGCAGATGATGCCGACAGCATTTTCTTTCCAATAGCTACGGACATGCAAAGCAAGTCCTCTTTTGTAAAACACCTTTCGATTTAGTGATGCCACAGTAGAACGAAAAGAGTCCTCACTGCTGTGTGGCTTTAGCCGACCACATTTTATGCCCCCTAATTCTATGTTCATTGACCATTCGGTCATATTTGGAATAATATCCATTTCTTTCCTTTTATAAGTTGAACAATAGAAATGACTTGTCGGGCGTGCACACCTTTACATGCAAAAGGTCCTAAATAACTATCACAAAGTTAGCTTAATCCACTTTTTTTAGCTAACTTTGTAGCCAGTTAATTAAGTGATTCAGACTCAACATTTTGCTTTAGTGAACGACCATTTGTCTGTTTGCATTTCGTTTACGGGTGCAAATATAGACCATGGAATTTGTCGAAAGAAATCTTAAGTAGTACTAAAAATATGTATGTATTAAGTCTTTAACACTTTGAAACAAATGCACTTGCAAAGTGCTACCACAAAAAAATCAAACATCTCCAATATTGGAAGTATGCTTTTCCCCTTGTATCACTTGGTGAATTAAAAGACTAAGGTACATGTAGGCTTATGTAGGCTACATGGTGATACAAAAGGTGATACATAAAGATTTGAACCCGAAAAATCTGCTTACAAAAGGATTTGATTATTCTGCTATTTTGACAAGATATTGGCTCAAAATGAGGTGGTTATCATGCATTTAATAAAATCAATACTCTATTTAAGTGCATGTTTCCAAGCGAGTCACTTATGATTCCAAGCAAGTCACTTATGTTCCCAACGAGGTCACTTAGTGACTCCTGCAGAATCACGAAAGATTTTTAATTGAGAGGTTTCTAAGTGAATTAGAAACCTCTTTTTTGTTGTTGATTATCACTGAGAAACATATTTCTCTACTACAATTTGTATGAGTTATTCCAGAGGCTAAATGCTAAGTTCAACTTGCGGCGAGAGTCATACAAATCGGATAAAACGGGACATAAAAGGACGCAAATGTGTTACACCTCGTGTTACACGCTCCTTGAATGTGTTACACACTAATCCTTTGTGTTACGCACAATTCTCAAAAAAAGCGAGAATGTAGCACATTCCGTAATATCGAACAATCTCAATTGATTCTGCATATTCTTCTTCCTCAAATTTTGAATGTATGATTTGGTACGCTCTCATTCCTGCGTATTGCATACAAAGAATAAAAAAACTGTTGTTCCATATTGTTGATTTTAGCTGTTGATAATTTGTTTAGTGTACGTATTATGCCTGAAATCCTATTTTCACTCGGGTGGAATTGGAAATGCGCTCGTTACGACAAAGCTCGATTATAGCAGAAAGGTCAATGGAGTCTTGTCCAGACAGAATTACTTCCACCGTGTATTTTCGAATGATATTCTCTATTTCCCCACCTGAAAGATCAAATTGGGAAGCAAGTGTTCGGGCATCGTTTTCTGTTAATGACGGCATCATTGCCTGCCAGATGGCAGCACGGGCTTCTACCGTAGGACGGTTGAACTGAATCTTATAAAGGAAACGGCGTTCAAAAGCCTTGTCAAGATTGGTAGTGAGATTTGTTGTGGCAATCATAATACCATCAAGTGCTTCCATTTCTTGCAGAATTATATTCTGTATGGAGTTTTCCATCTTATCCACAGCACGGGTTGCTCCCTCCATACGTATCCCTAATATGGCATCCGCTTCATTGAAAAGCAGAATTGGGGCAAGTGTGGAATCCTTACAGATATTGCGGTAACGGTCAAACAGTTTTTTCATGTTCTGCTCGCTTTCTCCAACCCAGCAACTTTTAATCTTATCCACGTCCACTCGAAGAATATCCCGACCCGTTGCCCGTGCTATCTGATATACAGTTTCGGTCTTACCCGTACCGGGAGATCCGTAGAAAAGGCTACAAAACCCCGTCCTCATTCCTGCATTGCGCAATCTGGATTGAACTTCACTGAAACGGTCGGACGAAAGTATTACAGAAAGTTCTTCGACCTGCTTCTGCTCTGACAGGTTGTAAATCAACTTCTTTTCAGGGAGTGAGTCCGATTTGATCAGATTATGGTCTGATTTGGTTTTGATGTTTAAGTTCAATTCCGAAAGCAAATCACTCTTGGCATATTCGGTCAGTTTGAAACAGTCCGAACGTGCCATTCCATCCTCGTTTACATTCTCAATCAAATCACGCTCAAAAAGTTCTGAGGTATGGCTGTGCAGTTCACTTTTGCACCAGCTGGGAATTTTATCATTATCGTATAAATTGTCTATGTCGCTAAAGCCGATGCGATCATCATCATTTTCAACGAAAAGATGTGCCATAAAGATGAATAACAAACTGTCTTCGTCACTAAGACTAAATCTTTTCAGTGTACGTGTAAAATGAGAATCCTTAATCTCGGAAAGATACTCTTTTGTTTGCAGAAGAAGAGCCTCATGCGTTATCTCATCGTCATTCATTTCTTCCATCAAATCATTGAAACGGTCAAAAAATGTCAGGAGGTTTGTTATCGGCTCTACTAGGTGAATATATGGCTGATTCTTCCTTAATGACTTAAGGACATCGCTCGGTACTCGATAAGACAGCCTGTCGCGTGAACGAGAAGCGCGTAAATAATGTTTTTCTTCAAGCGTATCAATTTCGGAAGAAAGCCGAAGAATCTTAGTTGTCCGGCATTCTACATAAGAGGCTATCTCTGAGATTAGAATAGAGTTATCCTCACTTCGGTCTACAAAAAGTGCCAGAAAAACAGTTTGCATCGGCGATAGTTTCAACTTACGGGATGCATATTTAATATAAGCCGATGCCTTTTCAAAAAAATCGGAGTTAAGATTGGAATCCTGAGCCAAATCAACTATATATTCAAACGCCTCAAGCAAACTTTTAGGACGTATTTTGACAACAGTTTCCTTTTGCTTTGTCTCATTAATTGTCGCCTCTTTTTTGTTGGAATGTAGTCTCATCTTTATACCACTTTTGAAATTATGATGCAAAGGTATAGTGATGATGTATCATTTGTCGGTACAAGTGAAAGAAAACTGATAATATCAGATAAAAGTTTTTCCCTATAATATCCTATCAAAAAATATCTATAAACGCGAGCTCGGGATAAGGATTGCGTAAAAAAATAGGGTATTAGTTTTGTTGATAGTACGTGCATTCCTGTTATACATAACAAGCGCTTTTACAGCATGAAAGTTTTCAAGGATATTGCCACAAAGGGTAAAAGCACCATGGAGTGGTACATAGGCTTCAATTCACCTGAAAATTTTTTTTTTCAAATTCTTTTAAAAAAATCCAACATCGATACTATTTAAGTATGTAAGAAAGAAATCACAAACAATGGTGAAGATTGAATTTAGAAGAGATAAAAGTTTAAATCTAATCTTCGTCAGAAAAGTTTAGACAACTTCATAAAACTTTAAGACAATGAAGAAAGAAGAAATTTTTACTTTCGTGGTGAAGAAATTTGATGAGATGCCAAAAACTGGTTTAGAACTTCTTATTAGTGTTTTTACCTACTTAAACCCTGAGTTAGAAACAGTTATACATAATAAACATGAATTAGCTTGTTATTTAGCTGATGAATGGTATACTGATAATATTACCAAGGAAGTAGTTGAAGCTGAATGGGATAAGTTTTATGACTATTACAATGATGTCGATGGGTTGTTCCATGAAGATGAAAATGGTTATCTGATTTGATGTTTGATTTTTTTGCAGCCGACAATGTTTACATTTTGCTTTTGCTATGAATTTGCTATGATTACAAAAGATTCTCAAATGACAGGTGCTATAGGAGAAAGTCTTGCTGCTGCCGCGGGTTAAAAACCCGCCCCCCAATTAGGCAGATAAATTGTCAAACAGTTATGCGCCACGAACGCAAGCTAACCTGGGGGCGGCGCGTCCCCACAAATTAGGCAGACTAATTGCAGTTAAAAAACGCGAGTTCGAGATAATATTCTAAAAACGCAATCCTTATCCCGAACTTGCGTAAATAATAATGCAATCCAACAAATTATCTGCCTTGTATCGCAATATGATACAAGACAGTAGTAACTTTGTTCCTATATTATCAAAAAAAAGTAGATATGAAGACAATAGAAGGACATAATGTGAAAATCTTCACGGATATGATTGATGAAAATGCCATAGGGCAAATCAAACAACTTTTATCCATAGATGTCTTTGCTGACAAAAAGATCAGGATTATGCCTGACGTACATGCCGGTGCCGGTTGCGTAATCGGTTTTACTGGAAACCTTGGTGAAAGAGTGATTCCCAATATAGTAGGAGTTGATATAGGCTGCGGAATGAGGGTATTAAACCTTGGGAATGTCAATGATATTGATTGTCACGGATTCCATGAGTATATCCGGGCAAATGTTCCGTCTGGTAAAATTGCTCGTGAGGAAAAGTTCGGCTTCAAGCCGCTTGTAGGCGAAGAGATGGATATATATCGTCAAGCCAAAGAATTAGTGAAAGAACTATATTGCTATCGGGAGTTGAGGGATATAAGCAGGATCAATAGGTCTATCGGAACACTTGGTGGCGGCAATCATTTTATCGAGCTGGATAAAGATGATATAGGGAATGTCTATCTCGTTATTCACACTGGGTCACGTAATCTTGGTTTGCAGGTGGCGAACATTTATCAAGAGAAAGCTATAAAACACCTGACAGACGGTGCCGATGATTTGGAATTGCGAATCAGAGGAATAATTGAAGAATACAAGGCTGCTGGTAGAAGAAATGAACTTCAAGATGTCATAAAGAAAATGCGTAAAGAGCAACAACACGTCGAGCCTGTTCTTCCCTCTGAACTTTGTTATGTGGAAGGAGAAACACGGGAACACTATCTTCACGATATGCGCATCTGTCAGCAGTGGGCGGTATTGAATCGCAAACTGATTTCCATTTTATTACTCAAATTCTTCAATGGAGATGGGATAAAGAACGAATTTGAATCAGTCCACAATTATATATCGGATGACAATATGATCCGCAAAGGTGCAATCTCTGCAGAAAAAGAAGAACTGTGCATTATTCCACTGAATATGAGGGACGGTTCTCTGATTTGCATCGGTAAGGGTAATACTGATTGGAACTGTTCTGCTCCGCATGGTGCAGGTAGAATACTTAGCCGCAGTCAGGCATACGAACAAATCACCATGGAAGATTTTGAGTCCTCTATGAATGGGATTTACTCTGAATCCATAAATGAATTCACCCGGGATGAAGCACCTATGGTTTATAAGCCTGCAGGAGCAATCATTGATAATATCGGAGAAACCGTTACTATTGAGACTGTTATCCGACCGATTTTCAATTTCAAGGCTATGTGATAATAATAGATTGCGATGTGTCACTCAAAGCGACAAGCTTTTCGTAATTTTGCAGCAACCAACAATTTAATTATGATTCAACTGCAAAAATACACATGGCTAATAGATACTATTCGGCGAGCCGGCAAGATTTCTTTTGAGGAGATTTCTGACCGTTGGGAACGCAACAAAGATTTGAGTGATTACAAACCTTTGAGTCGTGCCACATTTAATCGTTGGAAAGATGCAATTTTTAGCCAGTTTGGTATTATCATTTCTTGCCAAAGGGCTGGAGGATACATGTATTATATAGAAAATCCGGAGGACATAGACGAAGACGAACTCAAGAAATGGATGCTTGATACATTTGCTGTAAGTAACTTGATCCGCGAGAACCTTTCATTAAAAGACAGGATTATAGTCAATCAAATTCCGTCTGCCCGTGAGTATTTGGCAATTCTACTTGAAGCAATGCAAGAGAATCGTGTTGCTTCAATAACTTATTGTGCATTCAATAAAGCAAAAAGTTACACATTTCCCATTGAACCATATTGTGTTAAATTATTCGAGAATCGCTGGTATGTATTGGCACATAATATTACATACAATGACATCAGGATATACGGTCTTGACCGCATAGAAAAATTGACAATTACGGATGAAAGGTTCTATCTGCCGAAAGATTTTTCTGCTGCCGAGTATTTTTCTTCCTATTTTGGAATTGTAACAGGTTATGACTTAAAACCAGAGCGAATTGTCATTCGGGCATATCGTGATCATATTCCATATTTAAAATCCCTTCCGCTTCATCATAGCCAAAGAGTATTGGAGGACAATGGTGAGTATGCGGATTTTGAATTATTTCTTGCTCCGACATACGACTTCGTTATGAGATTGCTTCATGTAGGGGCAATGATAGAAGTAATTTCTCCAACTTCACTCAGGAAAACAATGAAAGGATGGATTTCTGATATGTATAATTTGTATAAAAACGATTAACCATGCAGGATTTTGCAGCTATAGATTTTGAAACGGCAAACGGACGACGTTCCAGTGTATGCAGTATTGGCATAGTGATAGTGCGAGGTGGTGAAATTGTTGACAGATTTTACAGTCTAATCAAACCGTCACCAAACTACTACACATATTGGACTACTGAAGTTCATGGACTCACACGTCAAGATACCGATAATCAGCCAACCTTCCCGGAAGTCTGGGCACAAATCAAAGATAAAATAGCAGGATTTCCCCTTGTCGCCCACAATAGCCCATTTGATGAAAGTTGTCTGAAAGCCGTATTTGAAGAATACGGATTGGAATATCCCAATTATGAGTTTCACTGTACCCTCGCAGCATCTCGCAGGTGTCTTGATATTCCCAGCCACCAACTTCATCTTTCGGCCGCAGCTTGCGGTTACAATATGGAGAACCATCACAATGCCCTCGCTGATGCGGAGGCTTGTGCATGGATAGCAATGAAATTAATAAAATAATTTGATTATGGCAGAGAACATTATTGGTCTTAAGTCAGTCCGAGAATTACTTGGGCTAAACTTCTTTATCCCTGATTATCAACGAGGGTATCGTTGGACAGCGCAACAAGTCGAGGATTTATTAAATGATATCAAGGATTTCAAATCGAATAATCTTCAGAATTATCAGTTTTATTGTGTACAACCGTTAGTTGTACGAATGATGTCTGACAATGAAACAAGTGAAAAGAATTTAGGTGAAGGTATATGGTATGAGGTAATAGACGGGCAGCAGCGTCTTACTACAATATATCTTATACTTCGAGCATTAAAAGAAGAATTAAATAAAAAGCACTTCCCTCAGCTATATTCACTTAAATATCAACGAAATAACAAAGTTGAGTCCTTTTTTGAAAATCCGCAGATAGATGATTCTGAAATAGATCTTTACCATATCTCCAATGCTTATACAACGGTAGAATCTTGGATAGGCAAATATTGGGATTTTGATACAAAATTATTAGAAACACTTATAAGTTGTGATATAGATGAAGATGGGCGCGACAAAGCAAACAATGTACGTTTCATTTGGTATGAATCTGTTAATGAAAATCCAATCAAAGTATTTACCCGTCTTAACATCGGTAAAATATCGCTGACAAATGCAGAGCTGATAAAGGCGATGATGTTAAATCGGCATAATTTCACAAAGAAAGGTATCAGCGATATAACCTTGCGTCAACAAGAAATAGCAAGTGAATGGGATGCCATAGAATACCAACTTCAAAAAGATGAATTTTGGCTCTTCTTGAATAAGCCTGGGTATGAAAATCCAACCCGAATAGATTATATATTCAATCTCATGTGTGAAAACAACATATTGCATCTTGGAGAAGAAATATACGAACAAATCGGAAATGACAAAGATCGTGTTTTTCGCTATTTCTATGAATATTTCAAACTAAGGAATAGTGATGTGAATGCTTGTTGGGGAAAAGTCAAGAGATATTTCAATACATTCAAAGAATGGTATAATGACATATATCTTTATCACTACATAGGATTCTTGATTTCTCAAGGTAGTGATGCTTATACACTGAGTGAAAAATGGGATAGTTCCTCAACAAAATCTTCATTTATAGATGATTTGAAAGAACAAATCAGAGAGACTGTGACAAAGATACCTCTTTGTTATCAATACGGTGAGGATGGTAAAGACAAATGGAAATGCCGTCCAATCTTGTTATTTCATAATATACAAACAGTTATCAATAGTAATATCGCACAAAAAGAAAACGACAAATACAAATTGGCTGTATTCTATAAGTTCCCATTTCATTTGTACAAATTGGAAGGATGGGATGTGGAACACATTAATTCAAATACTACAAATCCAGAGGGAGACCCTGCTACTCGTAAAGAATGGCTAACGAATATCTATCTAAGCCTTTCAGCCGAAAGTCAGGAGAAAATTAAAGAGTACTTCACTATTACCAATGAGCAAAAAAAAGAAACAATATATTCCGAGATAAAGTCTTTAATACCATCAATCAACGATTGGTCACAGGAGGAAAAGAACCAAATATGGAACTATACTCTATTGGATTCTTCAACCAATCGTGGCTATGGAAATGCCATTTTTTCTGCAAAACGCCGTATAATTATAGGAAAGGATAAAGGTGAATTATTGAAAATACCTAAAATTACAGCAGAAGGGCTTGTTATGGTTGATGCCAATAAAGGTAAATCTTCTTTTGTACCACCATGCACTAAGAATGTCTTCCTCAAATACTATTCTCCTTCCGTAAGTGAAAATAATTATTGGACGATTCCTGATGCGAAATATTATCTGGCGGACATTAAACATTGTATACAGCAATTAAGTAAACCTACAACAATCGAAAAAGAAAATCATGGCGACAAATAAAATTACATTTTGGCAACTGCTACAGAATAACAGTATAGAAATACCGATAGTACAACGAGATTATGCACAAGGAAGAGTTGGAAAAGAATATCTTCGCAAGAATTTCCTTACGAGTTTAAAACAAGCTTTAGATGGAGAAACTCTAAAACTGGATTTTGTGTATGGCTCGGTTGAAAACAATACACTTCAACCTTTGGATGGTCAGCAGCGTCTTACCACATTATGGTTGCTCCATTGGTATATAGCCTTGTTTGCGGACAAATATGAAGAAACTTTTAATATCCTTGCCAGATTTTCGTACGAGACGCGAATATCTTCCCGAGAATTTATACAAAACCTTTGCAATCCTAAAAATTTTACAAGCTTCGATAAAAAGGATGTTGTAAAATTCATCAAGGATGCGACTTGGTATTATTCTGCATGGAATCAAGACCCTACCATATCTTCAATGCTTCGAATGATTAAAGGAACAGACATTGGAGATAAGAGTGGAGAAGATATTGTTGACGGATTGGAGGAATTGTTTATCCATACAAAGAAAGATGTTTTTGAAAAATATTGGGAACGTCTTACGGAGACTGACGCAATAGCCTTCTACCAACAACCACTTGAAGATTTTGGACTATCTGATGACCTTTATGTTAAAATGAATGCTCGTGGTAAACAGTTGACTTCCTTTGAAAACCTTAAGGCTGACCTCATAGGCTATCTTCGAGAACAAGAAAGAGATTCCGAACAAGATGAAATCTTGAATAAGAGATGGAAAAATTTGCTTGATATCAGGAACGGAATACCTATCAAAATCGACACGGAATGGAATCAACTTTTTTGGGTCAATCGCTCAGAAGACCATAAAATTGATGAAATATTCTTTGCCTTTATCAATAGATTCTTTTGGAATGAGTTGTTTACAGCTAAGAATGACAATGGAGATTATATTTTGACTTTATCATCAGTATCGAAAAATCCTTCATACGAGTATTTCAATGCCGATGACTCGGATAGGTATATAGGTTTTGACCCATATAAATATTATATGGGTTCTATACCTGTGTCATTTTTTGAAAAACTCGAAATCATTCTTGATAATTATTCTTCATTTCAGGGTATCATTCCGTCACCAAAATGGATGAAAGAATTCGATTTCATACCCACTTATAGGAATAACAAAAGTAGTAAAGATGAAAAAAAAGAAATTTCAGGCATTAATCAACTGCAAAGAATTGTTTTCTTTGCAGTATGTAAATATTTCAGTGAAAAAGATGTTCCTAATCAACAGTCGTTGAATAGATGGATGCGAGTCGTTTATAATTTAATTTCAGGAACCGACAGGACTGGTAGCCCGGAGATTCGTGATGTTGAGACTGTGAGAAAAGTCATATCTTACCTTAGCACCATTGACAGTCACAATGCAATTAGCAGTTTGGCATCCATGAAAATGGATGTCGCAGAAGGTGGAGAGTCGTCCACTTCCGTATTAACCCGCAGATGGAATGAAGAAATAGCCAAGGCTCTTCAAATAGATAAAAGTCCAGAATGGGAAAATCGAATCATTGAAGCAGAAGATTATTCTTTCTTTCACGGTTCAATACGTTTTCTGTTTCAAGATGAAAAAGGAAAAACCGATTGGACGAGGTTCGACGAAAAGTGGAATGCCGTACAACGCTTCTTTGCAAGAAACGATAATCAGAGCAGCGTAATGAACGAGGGCTACCATAATACAGAATTGCTTAAAATACTATTCAGCCGATTTACCACAGAAAACTTTTGGGGTAATTTGTGGGGAAATTACCGTACATTCAATAATAAAGCGAATACTTGGATGTATTACCTTCTTTCACCTGACCTGTGTTCTCCGATTCATTATTTATTGCTTGGGTATCCACGTAGTACTCAATGGCAGCAAAGTTATCAAGACGATTTTGCAAAACACACATTGTTTCTTCTTACCCATACCCAACTGCTTGATTATGTCAGAAAAAAAATGAGTAATTCATGGATTAGAGAATATTTGAAGCATAAAGCAATTTACCCAAGCTCTACAGGTGTTTTCTTGAATGCATCTGTTAGAGATAAGTTTCTGCTAAACTCGGATGGCATCCAAGTCGATGACTCCGCAAAGATTCCCGGTACTCCTTTATTATATGGCTGGAATATTAATTTTCGCTATAAACAGCATAATTTTCAATGGTATCGAACAGATTATGTATACCTGATGAACTCCAATGATGGTAATGTTTATGTAGAAAACGATGTTGAAGGAACGACAGAGGAAGAAAAATACTTTTGTTTTAAATGTGCTGATTGTATGTCAAAAGAGGTCATCCTCTCTCGGTTAGACGAACTAATTCTTAGACATAAAATATGTCCATTTAAAGCTGAATCCAATGAAGGACTATCGGTTTAGACTTCTTTCAAAAGCAAACTAAAGGTAAGATAATTGATGCCGTATAATCTATAATTCAAGGATTATACGGCATTATTTTTTATACTAATGACAAAGTAGTTCCATGCAAGCAAGCCTTGCCTCCATGTCATCAATGGCATGGCGCATGGCAAGAGAGATGGTTTTCACGCGCCTAGTGCGTGGCGTGTTGGCGAGAGCGATATAGCCTTGGCTCATGTCGCTCACGCAGACAAAAGCCGTGGTGCTTTGCATGGTTTGAAGCGCCTCTTCAAAGCCTTCCAAGCCCGACACGCGGGCAAAGGCAAAGCCTTGTGCGGTGGCAAACTTGTTGCGAGCGACCAAGTCTTGAAAGAATGCCGTGGCATTCCAATTGAAATTTGATTTCATAAGGTGACATGATTAGATATTTATTACTATCTTTGCGATGTGGGGGGAGCGTTTAATCCCTTTAGGGACACGTCCCCCATTCCAGCCAAGGCATTTGTTTGGGCTTTTTTATTTAAGTTGATTGCGTAGTTCTTGTGTTTCCTGTGCCTTGGCATCAAGTTCCGTCAAGGCACGCCAGCAGTCCATTTGCAGAATGGTTACTTTAGAGGAAGCTGCAGCATGTAAGAGGAACCTTGATAAATGGGCATAGGAAGATATAAAATTTTCTTTAGGTACAGGGAATGGTTTCAATGAAAACATATACAAGAATAATGAATT
>OBRR01000221.1_pt1 | contig 16930 bp, 15 predicted proteins | sample 1494901 | NCBI WGS metagenome assembly OBRR01 (sample SAMEA3360689, study PRJEB22359) | human gut metagenome | biome: ENVO:urban biome; feature: ENVO:human-associated habitat; material: ENVO:feces | place: Bangladesh | collected 2011
GAAATGAACAAAGACTTGCTGAGACCATGACAGAAATGCAAGGTGAAGAGAATTTATCTTTGGCGGCAGATCTGAGTGATAGCAATTCTTTGACCGAAATGGTGTGTAGACTACCTAAACTTGATGGTATTGTTCATTGCGCTGGTATCGGGCTGCGTGTTCTTTGTAAGCAGTTGCAAGAGGCTGATCTTGATACAATGATGGATGTAAATTTCAAAGCTCCAGTTATGCTTCAAACAGAAATCTTGAAGCAAAAGAAAATAAATAAAGGTGCTTCCATTGTATTTATTGCTTCCATTGCATCTGATTCTCCGTCAATAGGTAATGCTGTTTATAGTGCTTCTAAGGGAGCAATCATATCTTATGCAAATTGCTTAGCTTTAGAGTTGGCACCAAGGCAGATTAGAGTTAATTGTATCTTGCCTGCTATGATTTGGACAGACTTGATTTTTAAAGGAGGCGTAACTGAAGAAGTATTAAAAGAAGACGAAAAGAAATACCCTCTCAAGAGATATGGCAAACCTGAAGATATTGCCAATTTATCTATATATCTGTTGTCTAATGCTGCTGCATGGATGACAGGGTCAAGTATTAAAATAACTGGAGGAAAAATTAAACTTTAATAAAAAATAGTTACTATGGCTTATATAAAAGGAATATCATATTATTTACCGGAAAAGGTTGTAACAAACGAAGAACTGATTAAAGAGTTTCCTGAATGGAGTGTAGATAAGGTGGCCAAGAAAGTTGGTGTTTATTCTCGTCATGTTGCAGGAGAAAATGAAACTGCAGGAGATATGGCAGAGAAGGCTGCGTTGAGACTCTTTGATGAATACAAGATTTCGCCAAATGAGATAGATTTTGTCCTTCTGTGTACTCAGAGTCCTGATTACTTTTTGCCATCAACAGCTTGCATTCTTCAAAACCGCTTAGGCATACCAACGTCTGCTGGTGCATTGGATTATAATTTAGGATGTTCTGGTTGTGTGTATGGTCTTGCGATGGCAAAAGGTCTTATTGCTGGTGGTATTGCCAAAAATATACTTCTTCTGACTGCTGAAACTTATAATAAGTATCTCCATCCATCAGATAAGAGCAATCGTTCTATATTTGGTGATGGTGCAGCTGCTTGTCTAATTTCTACGGAGGGCTTTGCTAAGATAGGGGAATTCTCTTTGGGAACAGATGGAAGTGGTGCAGAGAATTTGATTTTAGAAACCGGTGCTGCTCGAAAGAAGGAAGTTACAGGCAAAAATACTGTTGATGAGGATGGTCATCAAAAATATGATGATTATCTATATATGAATGGTTCCGCAATCTTCAATTTTACTCTTGACGCAGTGCCAGTCATGCTAAAGAAAATTTTGGAAAAGAATCATTTAGAGAAAGAACAGATTGATTATTTTGTCTTCCATCAGGCAAATAAATTTATGCTAAATACTATACGTAAGGTATGTGTTTTGCCGAAGGAGAAATTTTATGTGAATTTAGAGGAAACTGGTAATACGGTATCTTCTACAGTATTGATAGGATTGAAGCAATGTTTAGATTCTGGCACAATTAATAAAAATATGAAAGTCATGGTTTCGGGCTTTGGGGTTGGACTAAGCTGGGGAGGAACTGTGTTGATATTTTAATTTATGGTTTTGTATATATAGAGACAATCTTTGCTATATGTTTTATCTATCTTCATGAAAAAACATGTAGTTATAGAATTTTGAAAAATATGCAAATAATTTTAATTTTTATGATAATATAGTAAACTTCAACAAATATGTTAAATTTACTAGGATTTTTAAAAAAGATATTGAGGTTTTTTTATAAAAAGCTTCTGTATATATACTATATACGAAGATTTAAGGAATATCATATTTCTTGCTCAATACGTAAGCCTATTTTGATTACACCCCAATATATTAAGTTGGGAAGAAATGTTCATATACGAGATTTCGCTCGTATAGAAGGAGTTTCCAGGTATGGTAAACAACATTTTTCTCCTCTAATTAATATTGGTGATGATGTAGGTATAGAGCAAAGTGTGCATATTACTTGTGCAAATTCTATTGTTATTGGTACTAATACAGCTATAGCTGCTTATGTAACGATAACTGACATCAATCATCCTTATTTGGATGTTAATATTCCTATTGAACGGCAAGATATTGAAGTTGATGAGGTCATTATTGGTGAAGATTGTAAGCTTTATAATGGTGTGGTTATTCTTCCTGGTGTTCATATAGGTAGGCATGTAACGATTGGTGCTAATTCAGTTGTAACACATGATATCCCTGATTATTGTGTGGCAGTTGGTTCTCCTGCATATATAATTAAACGTTATAATTTTACATCTCGTCAATGGGAAAAAACAGATAAAAAAGGAATTTTTTTTAAGTCGTGATTATGAAAAATATCTTAGTTACAGGTGGAGCTGGTTTTATTGGCTCCAATGTCGCCCTTAAACTTTTAAAGAAGGGTTACAATGTTACAGTGTTGGACAATCTGAGTAAGCAAATACATGGTGAAGATCCTGATAAAACTTCCCCTCTGTATTTGTCGGTTAAGGATAAGGTCAACTTCATCAAGGGTAGTGTAACCTCACGAGAGGATTGGTTAAAGGCTCTTGAGGGGCAGGATGCTGTTATTCATCTTGCTGCTGAAACAGGCACAGGCCAATCCATGTATGAGATAGAGAAGTATGTGGGTACCAATATTGGTGGCACAGCTCTTCTTCTTGACATCTTGACTAACACAAAACATCATGTAAAGCGAGTTTTAGTGGCAGAGTCAAGAGCTATCTATGGCGAGGGCAAATACCATTGTCCAAAATGCGGCGATGTCTATCCTATGGATCGTAGTGATGAAGATATGGCAAAAGGAGATTTTGAATGTAAGTGTCCAAAATGCGGTGGAGAGGTAGAACTAGTTGCTACTACAGAAGATAGTGCCATTCACCCTTCCTCTGTATATGGTATTGCTAAACAAGTGCAAGGTCAGTTGGTACACTTAGTATGTCCAACGATTGGCGTAGAGTCTGTCTCTTTCCGTTATCAGAATGTATATGGCCCAGGACAATCCTTGAGTAATCCTTATACAGGTATTTTGAGCATTTTCTCTACTCGCATTAAGAATGGTAACGGAATCAACATTTTTGAGGATGGTAAGGAAACACGTGATTTTGTCTATATTGATGATGTAGTAGACGCAACAATACTTGGTTTGGAAGTTCCTAAGGCTAATGGACATGTATTCAATGTTGGTACAGGTATAGCAACAGATGTGTTGACAGTGGCTAATACACTTTGTGAGAAATATGGAATTCAAGTGCCAATTACTGTTTCTGGTAATTATCGTTTGGGAGACATTCGCCATAACTATGCTGATATAAGCTTGGCTCGTAATATTTTAGGTTTTGAGCCAAAGTGGACATTCTCGGATGGTATTGCTCAATTTTGCAAGTGGGTAGACTTGCAAGAGGTACAGGAAGATAGATATGAGGCTTCCATTGAAGAAATGAAATCTAAAGGATTGTATAAATGATAGAGTATGAGGAATGTCTTATTTATAGCACCTAGGTACATGAATTTGTACCTAGATGTGATAAAAGAAATGGAAAATCAAGGGTATTCCGTAGATTTTATTCCAGAGGAATCTTTTAAAGAAGACCCTTATAATGTAAGAGGATACATTAGGTATGGTAAAATATGGGTTAACAAAGAAAAATTTGTTAGAAAAAATAGATGCCGTTGGAAGAAGATTTTGGCATTAGAGCAATATGATAAGAGCTATGATATCTTATTTGTCTTGGATGGACAGTCTTTAGATTCTTATTTGTTTGACGAGCTTAAGCGACGTAATCCACAAATTAAAACAATTAATTATTTATTTGATACTACAACAGGAGTTTATAGATTTGATAAGTTTTTTAGTTTTTTTGATAGGGTAGTTTCCTTTGATCCTGTAGAAGTGGATAAATATTCATTGGAGTACATGCCGATTTATTGGATACCGTCAATTTCCGATGACAAATACAAATATGATGTTTTTGGCTTGGGGGCTATGAGTCTGCAAAGATTTGATTTGTTTAGTGTAATTAAACAAATTTGTTTGGATAATAAATTTTCATTTTATCTTAAATTGCTCCCTAATTTTAAAGTCAATAGTTGGGTGTGTTATAGAATTAGATGTTTCATAAGACAATTGATAGGATTAGGAAATACTAATATTCCTATAGATGCTCTCAAGTCTGATTTTATTATTCATGAAGGACTCTCACCTGAAATCTTTAGAAAGTTCATAGCTAATTCCAATATTATAATAGATACAAGTGCACCGCATCAAGATGGATTGACTGCTAGATTTATGTGGGCGTTAGGCGCAGGAAAAAAAATTGTAACAACCAATTTAAAGGTGGTAAATACTACTTTTTATAATGAGAAGCAAATATTTTTGTATTCTGAAGATGTTAAACGTACAGATATCGTTTCTTTTATGGAAGTTCCGTATACAGGAAGCTCAGATAATATAGATTTGCTTCAAGCACGAATAGACAATTGGACTTCTTTTATGCTTAAGTAATTGTTATGGAAAAAGTGATTAAGAAAAAAAATCCTAGAAAATTAGATTATTTCATTTTGTATCTGTTCCCATTATTGTCAACTTATGGATTTGGATATATTGGTTTCAATACAATGATTTTGAAAATGCTTTATTTCATTTCAATTCCATTGTTATTCATATATGTTTTCACGACCATAAAAAAAAGCAAAGATGAAATTTCTAAGTATGTGAAATATGCAGTAAGCGTATACCTTATATCTTTAATGATGGCATGGTTATTTCATAATCAGGCAATTTCTTTAACATATCGTGCAACTTGTGGATATTTTGCTTTGCTTTTTTATTTCTTTTTGAAGAGAGCAAATTTTTGTAGGAAAGATATTATTTTGTTGACTTTAGTTTATGGCGTAATTTGGATTATATTGTGGCTTATAGCTCTTTATATGGCACCTACTCCTGTTTTTGGTAATTCTGATATAACCATAAATGATGATAGAGGAATATTTAGATTTTTTATTCCAGGTGATGGCTTCTTGTATCTGTTGTTTTTCCTTTGTGTGGAACTAGGCTTTATAAAAAAATGCAAAATCTTTAAATTCTTATCTGTAACAGTATTTACGGTAATTGTCTTACAAGTAACAAGGCAAACGATTTTTTTTAGTTTTATTGTCGCTTTTTACTTTGTGTTTAGACATGCTAAGCATATTTTGGTTTATGCCATATTATTATATATAGGTATCAATTTGATATCAATAAACGTTTCTGATGATTCTCCACTAGGAAAGTTGATGCAACTTTCGGAAAGTCAATATTTGGATCAAAAAAGTGGTGATGAAAATGCAAGAGTTGTAGAATATCGCTATTTTCTAACAGAAATGCCAAATAATTTAGTTACTATTGTTTTTGGTAATGGCATCCCACATGATGATTCTTCTTACGGAAAACAGTTCTTATGGCTTAAAGATGTGAAGGACATCTATTTATCAGATGTTGGTTACCCTGCAATGTTTGTTACTATTGGAGTGTTGGGACTTTTGATTTTTTTTAAGTTATGGAGAGCCTGCGTTAAGGTTAGAGGTGAAAACGATTTCCCAATAATGTTTCTTAACTATATGTTTTTATGTAATTTTGTTTCATTCGTAATAAGTGTTAGTATAATTCCTATTTGCGTAGCTTTATATCTTTTACAATTAGATGCAAAGTCTACAATAGAAAAAAAAATGAATTAATGAGAATTAATTCTGTATTGTAAACATAAATATTATGATGATAATTAGAAGTAAAGCGCCCCTCCGCCTAGGTTTAGCAGGAGGAGGTTCAGATGTATCGCCTTATAGCGATATTTATGGAGGTTTGATATTGAATGCAACAATTAATTTGTATGCATATTGTACAATTGAAGAAACTGATGACAACCAGATAACTATCAATGCGTTTGATGCGCATTGCAACAAGAGTTATCCTATGGCTGAAAGTTTGGAGATTGATGGTGAGGCAAGTCTCATCAAGGGTGTGTATAATCGAGTAGTAAAGGATTTTGGCGTTGGTGCTAAATCTTTCAAGATTACTACCTACAATGACGCTCCTGCTGGTTCTGGCTTGGGCACATCATCTACCATGGTGGTTTGTATCTTAAAGGCATTTGTTGAGTGGCTTGGCTTGCCTTTAGGAGATTATGAGATTTCCCGACTTGCATACGAGATCGAACGCAAGGACCTAGGATTGTCTGGTGGTAAGCAGGATCAGTATGCAGCTGCATTCGGTGGTTTCAACTATATGGAATTCTTGCAGAACGATATCGTAATCGTGAATCCTTTGAAGATTAAGCGTTGGATTATCGATGAGTTGGAGGCAAGTATGCTTCTTTACTTTACAGGCAAGAGCCGTAGTAGTGCTGCTATCATTGAGGAGCAGAAGAAGAATACTTCTCATGGTGATAATGATGCAGTTGAAGCGATGCATAAGATTAAGCAGAGTGCTAAGGACATGAAACTTGCTATTTTGAAAGGGGATATTGATGGATTTGCTGATATTCTTCGTGAAGGTTGGGAGAATAAGAAGAAGATGGCGAATAACATTACTAATCCTATGATTCAGGAGGCAATGGATGTTGCGATGGCTGCTGGTGCTAAGGCAGGAAAAGTATCCGGTGCCGGTGGTGGTGGTTTCATCATGTTTGTGGTTGAGCCTACCCGTAAAAAAGAAGTGGAAGAGGCTTTGAAGAAACTCAATGGTTTTGTGATGCCATTCCAGTTCTCTGATGGTGGTGCTCATGGATGGAAGATTTATCCAACAGACGATGTTCGAATGTTGAGTGTTAAATGTTGAATGTTAAATTGAAGGATTCATATATGAATAACCATATTGAAACTTTGGTACAACGTTATCCTCAGTTGGAGAGTTGTAAAGATGATATATTGAAAGCTTACCAAATCCTGGAAGAAGCCTATTCGGCTGGTCGCAAGTTGCTCGTTGCGGGTAATGGCGGTTCTGCATCCGACTCAGAACATATTGTTGGTGAGTTGATGAAGGAGTTTAAACTGAAGCGTAAGATTTATGCTGCTCAAATTGACCGATTGATGCAGATAGATGCAGAAATGGGTACAGTGTTGGCTGATCATCTGCAAGGTTCGCTTCCTGCTATCTCTTTGGTAGGAGAACCTTCTTTGACAACTGCATTTATGAATGATGCCGTTCCTGTCCTTATCTTCGCCCAGCAGGTGAATGGTCTGGGTAGAGCTGGTGACGTCTTCTTGGGCATCTCCACTTCTGGTAATAGTAAGAACGTTCTTTATGCTGCAGTAGCAGCAAAGTCTAAGGGCTTGAAGGTAATTGGATTGACTGGTCAGAACGAAAACAGATTGGAAACATTTGCAGATGTTTGTATCCATGTCCCTGAGGCAGAAACTTATAAGATTCAGGAACTTCATCTTCCTGTATATCATTGCTTGTGCTTGATGCTGGAAGAGAAATTCTTCGGAAATTGATAAACTCACACGGATTTCATGAAACGCACGGATTTATATCAATTCGTGTTATTCGAGAGATTCGCATTCAAAACGAAACTTGTATGAAAACAATACTTATGGCGGGCGGTAGAGGAACCCGCATCGCTGAACTTTTTCCTAACATACCAAAACCACTAATACCTGTGGCTGGTATGCCTATCCTTGAAAGAGAAATAAGATCTCTCTGTGCGCAAGGTTTTAAAGATATCATTTTGACCGTAGGTTATCTAGCAGACAAGATTATTGCCTATTTTGGAGATGGCAGTCAGTTTGGAGCAAAGATTGATTATTTTGTAGAAGAGTCTCCTCTTGGCAATGCTGGTGCTTTGTTTAGACTGAGGGAAAAGATTGGTGATGAGCTTTTCCTTCTCTTGAATGCGGATGCTGCATTCGATGTTGATTTTAATCGTTTGGTTGCATTCCATAAGAGTCATGGAGGTCTTGTTACTTTGTTTACTCACCCTAATTCGCATCCATACGATAGCGGATTGATCATTGCTGATAAAAACGGTCATGTAGAGAAATGGCTTGCCAAAGAAGATGAACGTCCATTGTGGTATGACAATCGTGTGAATGCAGGACTTCATGTGATAGATCCCAGGGTTTTGGATATTAGTTTGAAATCTCTAGAATTCAACAAAGAGTCTGGATTCCCACAAGGAAAGGTTGACTTGGATCGACAGATACTCAAACCTCTATGTGGCTCAAACATGATGTTCTGTTATGACAGTCCAGAATATGTAAAGGACATGGGTACTCCAGAACGTTTTCATCAAGTGGAGGCTGATTATAAAAATGGTGTTGTTCAGGCAAAGAATCTTACCAACAAGCAGAAAGCCATATTCCTTGATCGTGATGGAACAATCAATAAATATGTGGGATTCCTTCGCAATATAGATGACTTTAAACTGATAGAAGGAGTTGCAGAGGCAATCAAGCTGATTAACCAAAGTGGATATTTGGCAATTGTTGTCACAAACCAGCCAGTGATTGCAAGAGGAGAGGTCACATGGGAAGAACTCAACGAGATACACAAGAAAATGGCAACCCTCTTGGGTAAGGAAGGTGCTTATGTTGATGGTATTTATATCTGTCCTCATCATCCTGACAAGGGATTCGAAGGAGAACGCCCAGAATACAAAATAGATTGCGATTGTCGCAAACCAAAGCCTGGGTTGTTGTTACAGGCAGCTAAAGACTTCAATATTGATTTGTCAGAATCCTATATGATTGGTGATAGCCATCGTGATGTAGAAGCTGGCGAGAATGCTGGGGTGAAGAAAAGTATAAAGGTTGAGGAGAATGTTACTGATGCTCTCTTTGTAACTATACAAGAACTATTATGCAAATAAACTATATAACATATGACTCTTGGTGGGATACTGATGTAACAGTTTTGCCAGATTTAGCGAAAAGTTTTAATATTAGTGCTTTTTGTTTAAGTCCTGTAAAAGGTGCTAAGTATCCCACAAAGGAGTTACCTTCAAATATATCTTTCTCGCAAGTTTATCAAAGATATAGAGATAGAGATCCGCGTTCATTTTTTGTTGCTTTAAAATACTTTGCAAAATGTTTCTTAAGGCATCACGGTAAAGATGATATTTATTTTGTCATACCAGGAAAGAACCCATATTTTTTATTTCTGATGTTGTACTTTTTTCCTAAAAGCAGGACAATAGTTTCATCTCATAACTATCTTGAGCATGGTGATAACAAATCTTTAGGAGCGACTTTAGGTAATAAATTAAAAGAAAAAATATACAAAAGATTTCGTTTGTTTCATTTTTTCTCTAAGCAACAGAATGATTTATTCAAAAAAGATTTTCCGTGTAAAAAGTCTTTTTACACGGATATGCCTCCAAAAGATTTTGGCGAAGCTAAACAAGCAGAGAGAAAGGATTCTAAAGTTGTATTGCTATTTTTTGGGTTAATCCGTGATTATAAGCGTTTAGATTTATTGATAGAGGCTGTTAATCGTTTGGAAAATCCTAATATTAAGGTAGTTATTGCAGGTAATGCTTCTGATTCTGATATTAAGAAATATACTAATATGATAAGAAATAAGGAGTTGTTTGATCTGCGATTCGGTTTTGTAAAAAATGAAGATATAGCAACTTATTTTGTAAATTCCGATTTTTTGGTACTTCCATATGAATCAGCAACACAATCAGGTCCTTCGTTAGTTGCGATAAATTATGGAATACCTATTATAGCTTCGAATATCCCGGCTTTCGAAGAACATATAAAAGATGGCGTAAATGGATATCTTTTTAAAAATAATTCGGTAGAAGCTTTGGCTGAATTATTGATAAAGGTTTCTCAAATGAAGAAAGATGAAATTTTGTCTATGAAAAGTCGGCAAAATGAGTATAAAAAATGGTATATAGAAAAAAATAATCTTGGACAGAATTTTCAAAATTTTATTTGGAATAATGTTTCATTAAAATAAAAATAATAATTATGATAACAAAAAAAATTCATTGGGTGTGGTTGAGCGGAGAAGAGATTCCTCCATTTTTAAAGAAATGTATGGAAACTTGGCAGGAAATCCTGCCAGATTATGAGGTGAAATGTTGGACAAAAGATAACTTTGATGTTGATTCGGTTGCATTTGTCAAAGAGGCTTGTAACTTAAAAAAGTGGGCTTTCGCTTGTGATTATATTAGAGCTTATGCATTATATCATGAAGGAGGAATTTACTTAGATTCAGATGTAAGAGTCATTAGACCTTTTACTCAGGAACTATTGAACTCCAATTTTTTTATAGGAACGGAAATTCATAAAAACTACTGGAATAATGTGGATTTTAATAAATTATTGGATGAAACTGGCAAGCGTAGAGATAGTAAATTACTTGATGTTCCTGGTATAGGTTTACAGGCAGCAATTATTGGTTCTGAAAAGGGTAATCCTATAATGAAGGACGTAATGGATTATTATTCTAGTGTTCATTATGCAGACATTAATGGAAATGTTTCTTTTAAGGAGACTGCACCAAGCATCTTTGCATTTTGTGCAGAGAAATATGGATTCCGCTATTTTGATAAAAGACAAGAACTTGACGGAAATATGTTAATATTGCCTTCTAAAGTTTTTCCGTGGAATTACAAAGATATTTGTGATTCCACAATAGCTATGCATTGTGGTTTTGGAAGTTGGGTAGATAAGAAATCGTTTAAAAAACGAGTTGCCGAATTTATGAAAAATCATAAATTAACGAATCCGATATATGAGTTTCTCAAATATAAAATTTAGTATAATTGTTATCGGCTCTATTTTGTTGCAATTATTATTTTGAAAAATAATGCGTATATTATTTATTTCTAATTATAGTGAGCTTTATGGTGCAAATCGTTCCATGCTTACTATAATAGAGCATTTCAAGAAAAAAGGAGATAAAGTCGCTTTGATTTTGCCAAAACATGGTAACATAGAGGAGGCGTTAGTGCAAAAGAATATAGAATATGTAGTAATAAGCTGTTTTACACAGCTTTATTATTATAAGCCTCAATTGAAGTATCTAGCTCTTCCTTTCTTAGCTATGCATACTTATTTTCAGCTATCTAAAATTGAAAGATATGTATGTAGCTTTGAACCAGACCTTATTTATTCTAACACTTCTGCAGAGAATTTGGGTATAAAAATAGCTAAAAGGAATGGTATTAAGCATATCAGTCATATTCGTGAATTTATGGATTTTGATCATGATGCTAGATTTGTATATGGTAGAAAAAAGAAAAAAGACTATATCAATCAAAGTGATGGCGTAATATATGTTTCTAATTCTGTTGCCAATCATGTAAATCTTGGGGAACCATTAAAGAAATGGCAGAAGGTTATCTACAATGGCGTTAATACTATAGGTTTTGCTTACTCAGATAAAGAACTTCCTAAAGAATTAAATTTGGGCATAGTAGGTATTCTTGATCCAGAAAAAGGGCAAGATGTTGCTATTAGAATATTACCAACAATTTTGAAAATATATCCTAATGCAAAGCTGCATGTTTGGGGTGATAAAGTTGGAAAATATAAGAATAGCCTATATAAAATGGTTCAAAGAATGCAAATATCTGATAGTGTTGTCTTTCATGGTTTTGAAAAGAATCCGAATGTAATTTATAAGGACATGGATATATTAATGATGTGTTCAAGAAGTGAAGGCTTCGGACGAGTTACAATTGAAGCTATGCAGAGAGCTATTCCAGTTCTTGGTTATAATAGTGGTGGTACTTCGGAATTAGTAAAAAACGGAATAAATGGATATTTGTTTTCTAGTGCAGAAGAATGTGTTTCTGGCTTACAACAATTATTGTGTTCAAAAGGTGAATATAATAAAGTAAGAAGGGGAGCTTTCGATGATTCTAGGGCTAATTATTCTGTTGAATTATATTGCTCTCGAGTTGAAGATTTTGTAAATTTTATAATGAACAATAAGATAAAATGAGTAAGATATTAGTTACAGGAGGCTCAGGTTTCATTGGAACTAACCTCATTGAGCATCTATCAAAAGATACTCAGTACGAAATTCAGAATATTGATATTGTCAAGCCAAAGATTTCGGCTCAGGATAAGTATTGGGTGCAAGTTGATCTGCGTAAACATGACGCTGTTGTTGCAGCAGTAGAGGCATTTGCTCCAGATTATGTTATTCATCTTGGTGCAAGAACAGACCTCAATGGCAAGACGTTGCAGGACTATGATGCCAATATGGGTGGTGTAAGCAACCTGCTTGATGCAATAGAAGCTGTGGGCACCGTGAAGCGTGCAATCTTTGCTTCTTCCATGTATGTATGTGAGCCTGGCTATATGCCAAAGGACTTCGAGGATTATGCTCCTCATACATTGTATGGTGAAAGCAAGGTGGAAACTGAGAAGCGTATCAAGACGGCTAATCCTTCTTATACATGGAGTATCATCCGTCCAACTTCTATTTGGGGACCTTGGTTTGGTGAACCTTATGATAAGTTTTTCCATATCGTTCTGAATCATATGTATTTCCATATGGGTAAACGTGCATGTCGAAAGACATACGGATATGTGGATAATGCCATCTACCAGATTATGTCTATTTTGCAGGCTGCACCGGAGAAGGTAAATAGAAATGTTTATTATCTCGGTGATTATGAGGCTTATCCTATTACAGATTGGGCTAATGAAATCGCTAAGATAGAAGGCATTCATATCCCTCATGTTCCTTATTGGTGCTTCAAGATAGTAGGATGGGTTGGTGACTTTTTAAAGAAGTTTGGTATAGCATTCCCTATGACTAGCTTCCGCCTCCATAATATGACTACAGATAATGTTCATAATTTGGAGCCAATCAAGTCAGTTGCTCCTAATCTGCCAGTGTCAAGAATTGAGGGGACAAAGGTGACTTTGGAGTGGATTCATAAGTATGAATAAAATTATTAAAATGTATTTCTATGGAACAAAGTGCAAAAAATGAAAGAGACAAAAAGTATAACTTGTGGGCAAGAAAAATGCCTACAGTGATTTGTCTAATTTTCCCTTTTACAATTTTCTTGCTGATAGCTTTTTCACAAGAAGATGTTAAAAAGGAGGAGATTGTTTGGTATGTGACAAAGGTCATTGCATGGGGTGGTGCTATATTTACAGCTCTCATGTTCTTGTTAAAAGCCGTCATACGCGATTTTTCTGCAATGATGGTGGATAATCTTTTTTTCAACTTTATGTGTCGTCATTATATGCACAAAATCTTGATGAAAAAAGGGTGTGGTATATCTGAGGCAAGCTATAATAGAATAGTGAGGTTCCAAAAAGAAAAGAGACAGATTGACATAGAGGAGGTAAACATTGATGAAGATGAAAAATTTAAGCGAGTAAAAGATGTCGTTTTCGATATTAAGAATGAGACACGAGAGGATAATATAGTGTTTGAATATAATTGCTTCTATGGCTTTTATAGAAATTTACTAGGTGGAACTATTATTTCTTCATTATTAGTTTATTTTAGTTCTCATATATTTGGAACTTTATTGGCAGCAACACATATTAGTGTAACTGATTATTTGTATCCAATATTGCTAATCTTATTTGTTGTATGTATAATCTTTATGTATTACAACGATTATAAATATGCAAAGAAGATGTTTGCTGCATATTTGACTTTTTTAGATAAAGAATAGAAAATATGGCAAAGACGAGTCTGGAAGAGCAAGAGAAATTGCTAGGATATACATTTAAGAGTGGATGGAGAGTCGTAAGGATTCATTCGACATCAGGAACTTCTACAGGTGGCGTTTATTCCATGTGCTTTGATGTAGAAAAAGATGGGCGTATTTGTTTCATGAAGGCACTTGATCTGAAACAGTATATGAGTCGTGGTACTGAGAATGGAACTGATCCTATGGCTTGTTTGAAAATAATGATTGATCAATATCAGTATGAGCGAAGCCTGTCTGAAATTTGTAAGGAAGGAAATGTTCGGAAAGTGGTTTATGTTATAGATTCTGGTCAAGAGTTTGTTTCTGTTTTTAATATGTTAGTTCCTTATCTTGTTTTTGAAATGGCAGATGATGATATTCATCATATGCTTGATGTTGCGGAAAGACTGGAATTTTCCTGGAAGATGAAATCTTTACATGATGTGGCTGTTGGTATGTATAATCTTCATAAAGTTGGTATCACACATCAAGACATCAAGCCATCTAATATTCTTCAATTCAATGATGAAACCAAAATTGGAGATTTGGGATGTTCTTCTTGTGAAGCTTTGGATAGTCCGTATAAGGATCGTTTATTTACAGGAGACCATAATTATTCACCTCCAGAGCGATCTTATAATTGGACCATCTCAGATTCTTCAAAACAGAAGTATTTGACTGACTGCTATTTGTTAGGTAGTCTTATCGTATTCTATATAACAGGTGTGAGTATGAACGCTTTGTTATATAGGTATCTTCCAGAATCATATCTTCCAGATCATTATCAAGGCGATTTGGATCCAATTCGCTCTTATCTCAACAATGCTTTTGCTTTGGCATTGGAAGAAATAAAAAAATCGATACCGGAAATACGGTTGCGAGACAGACTCCTTCAAACTATAGAGTACTTGTGTTCTCCGATTCCTGAGTATAGAGGCCATCCTAAAAATTTGTCTCTAACCCATGGAAATCCTTACAGTTTGGAACGCTTTATCTCTACACTAGACCTGATGAAGCAAGAGGCAGAGATCTTGGTTTTTAAAAAGTGATGAATTATGGATTATAGAGTAGAAACACCTCGAAGAAAGGTTATACCAAATTGGCGATATTATAACAATACCGTCAATTTGGGAGAACTCACTTCATTTGAAAATGTGAATCTCAGTGATGCTGATTTGTATCCTATTGATGACTATATTTCAGATTGGATTGATTCTAAGTCTGTTTATAGAGCAAGTGACTTAATAAGTGCTGCTATTACAAATAGTCAAAAAAATAACTCTCATGTAATAGAAGCCGCTAAGTTTTTGTTGTCAAAGCAGGATAGAATAAATTTGGTGCAAAAACAAACAGCAGAATACATTCTTGCCAATAATAATAAAGTGGAATGTGATAAAGATGTATTGCGCTTAAAAAATGTAGCTATAGAGAAATTAAAGACGGCAAGCGAAACTCATAAAAAAATTCATGCACTTAGAATATATGCTCATGCTTATCCTTTTAATCCTATCGTATATGTGGATATGGCCCGAGCTTATGTAACTGTCGGTTTGAAAGATAAAGCTGAAAAACTTATGAGAATGGCGCTCTATTTAGATCCAAAGAATAGGTTTGTGGCAAGGGCTGCTGCTAGATTTTATATCCATATTGGAGATAATGAGAGAGCTGCAGAAATTGTGAGAAAAACAGGCTTTTCAAGATTTGATCCATGGTTGATGGCATCAGATATCTCTATCGCTATGATGAGAGGTAAACGCTCTGGTAACATCAAAAAAGGTCAACAGATGATTTTTTCATCTAGCTATACTCCGTTCAGTATTTCTGAGTTGGCAAGTGCTCTTGGTACAGTTGAGATGGAATATGGAACAAGAAAAAAAAGTCGTGACTTGTTTAATCAATCATTAGTTGATCCTAATGATAATAGTTTGGCGCAGGCTGAATGGGCAATGATTTCTGCTCGAATACCTATAACGATACAATCAGGTCTTAATGTGAAATGCAGCCACGAAAGTAAAGTTTATAAGGCCTTGGAATTGAATGATGCTCGAGAATCCATTCATCATGCTATTGATTGGATTTGCGATATGCCATTCTCTTTAAAACCAGTTTTTATTGGCTATGAAATTTCAACATCTCTTTTAAGAGATTATGATTTAAGTTCTAATATTTTGGGAGTTGGGCTAAAGTCTCATCCTAATGATCCATGGATGTTAAATAATCGAGCTTATGTTAATGCAAGAATAAACAAGCTTGATGAAGCAGAAAAAGATATGGAACAGTTAGAACACTGTAATAAGGCTTTGTCGGAATCAATGTCCATTTGCAAGGAAGCAACTCATGGCTTAATTGCTTATCGTCGCAAAGATAGAGAAAAGGGAAGAAAACTATATGAGCAAGCGATTCTTCGTGCTTCTACAATGAAAGAAAATAGTGAAGAAATTAAGGTCAAAGCTCAGATAAATATGCTTAGAGAAGAAATTATCTTTTCAAATTATCAAAATACTTCGGCATTGATGGAGTTAGAGCAATTAGTAATACCTAATGAAAAGCTAGAATTGGTAAAATTGCGTAATGAGGTATTTGATGAAATGAAAAAAAATAAAAAGAATCAATGATGAAGGTTTCGATTATAACTAGTTGTTACAACCGTGAGAAGACGATTCGCGGTGCTGTGGAGAGTGTGTTGGCGCAGGATTATCCTGACATCGAGTATATCATCGTGGATGGCGCTTCTAAGGATCATTCTGTTGAGGCTATCCGTGAGGCTATCGTAGGTCATGAGGATAAGGTGAAGTTTATCTCTGAGCCTGACCATGGTATGTATGAGGCTATCAACAAGGGTATTCGTATGGCGACGGGTGATGTGATAGCTCTTTGCCATTCGGATGATTTTATGTTTGCCAAGGATACGGTATCGCACGTAGTGAAGAAGATGGAGGAGACGGATTGCGATTTCCTCTATGCCGATGGTATCTTTGTGAATGAGCAGAATACTAATAAGGTGGTGAGAAAATGGATTGGAGGCAAGTATGCTCGCTGGAAGGTGAGATGTGGCTGGCTTCCATTGCATCCTACTTGCTATATCAAGCGTGAGGTGATGATGAAATGTGGTCTTTATGATGAGAGTTACAAGATTGCTGCTGATACCAACCTCCTGGTGAACTATCTGTATAACTGCCATCTGAAGGTGGCGTATCTCCC
>OBRR01000230.1_pt1 | contig 16491 bp, 10 predicted proteins | sample 1494901 | NCBI WGS metagenome assembly OBRR01 (sample SAMEA3360689, study PRJEB22359) | human gut metagenome | biome: ENVO:urban biome; feature: ENVO:human-associated habitat; material: ENVO:feces | place: Bangladesh | collected 2011
AAACTATTCTATTATGAAAACCCAAATTTTACCCCCGATTGCTCGTCTTTTACTTGCTATCTTGATGTGTCTGCCCGTATGGGGTAGCCGCCTGTCGGCTCAAGAGCCGTACGCCGTGTATGACAAAGCCACAAGCACACTAACCTTTAAATATGGCACAAAACCCGCTGGAGCGTATTCGCTGAATGAGGGCGACTATACCCCGGATTGGTATAACCCCGATTATAATACAAATATCATAACGAAGGTTGTCTTTGATGCCTCATTTGCTAATGCACGCCCAACAAGTTGCCACGGATGGTTCGGCTGCAAATACTTAACGACTATAGATGGTATTGAATATCTGAACACAGAGAACGTGACGAACATGAGCGGCATGTTCCGTGAGTGCTCTGCTCTCACAACACTCAATGTATCAAACTTCGATACTAAAAACGTGACGGACATGAGCAACATGTTCAGGAGCTGTTATGGTCTCGCAACACTCGATGTCTCAAACTTCGATACACAGAACGTGACGGACATGAGCGGCATGTTCGATAACTGTCAGGCTCTCAAAACACTTGATGTATCAAATTTCGACACAAAGAACGTGACGAATATGGGCGGCATGTTCCGTGGCTGTGCACTCACAACACTCGACGTTTCAAAATTCGATACTAAGAACGTGACGGACATGAGCAACATGTTCAGGAGCTGTTATGGTCTCGCAACACTCGATGTCTCAAACTTCGATACACAGAACGTGACAAACATGAACGAAATGTTCCATAAATGTCATAATCTCAAAACACTCGACCTATCAAATTTCGACACTAAAAACGTGACGGACATGGGCAGCATGTTCAGTGAATGTCGGGCACTCACAACACTCAACGTATCAAATTTCGACACTAAGAACGTGACGGACATGGGCAGCATGTTCAGTGAATGTGGTGAACTCACAACACTCAATGTCTCAAACTTCGACACAAAGAATGTGACGAGCATGGGCTATATGTTCGATAAATGTGAGGCACTCACAACACTCGATGTCTCAAAATTCGATACTAAGAACGTGACGGACATGAGTTGGATGTTCCGTTACTGTTCTGCACTCACAACACTCGATGTATCAAATTTCGACACACAAAACGTGACGGACATGCGTGGCATGTTCGATGGCTGCTCTGCTCTCACTACACTCGACGTTTCAAACTTCGACACACAAAACGTGACGGACATGCGTGGCATGTTCAGTGACTGTTCCGCTCTCACAACACTCGATGTATCAAAATTCGATACTAAGAACGTGACAAACATGATCAGCATGTTCAGTGGATGTAGACTCACAACGCTCGACCTTTCAAACTTCGATACACAAAACGTGACGGACATGAGTTGGATGTTCTGCAACAATTATGCTCTCACCACCATCTATGCAAGTGACAAGTTCGTGACAACAGCATGTGATAATGACTACGACATGTTTGTGGGCTGCACTAACCTTGTGGGTGCCGTGCCTTACAACCACAGCAAGGTGGGCAAGGAAATGGCGAACTACACCACTGGCTATTTCACATATAAAGCAGCTACTGGCATTGATGCGCCGACGGTGTCGGACGACACTGCAGCGGAGTATTACGACCTGCAAGGTCGCCGTCTGAACGCACCACAAAAGGGTGTGAACATCGTGAAGCGTGGCAATAAAACAACAAAGGTGCTCGTAAAATAAACATCAGGGGGTGCAGCGGTCTCCGCTGCACCAACCAAGCAATAATAAACAGATAAACCCTGCAACAACAACCGACAACGAAACGTCGGATGGACAAATAAAAAAGCATTGGCGCATATAGGCTCTCAATAGAGAAACGAATTATGCACCAATGCTTTTTCTATTTTCATACTGGTTTAATCCACCGGACTAAAATCGTCCTTGCCAACTCCGCAAAGTGGACAAACCCAATCTTCTGGAAGATCTTCAAATGCTGTACCTGGCTCTATGCCATTCTCTGGGTCGCCAACAGCTGGGTCATACACCCAACCGCAGACATCACATACATATTTCTTCATAGTCATATCGTTTTAATTGTTATCTGTTGCAAATATACACATTATACTTCAAACTACAAAGCGAAACGAGTAGAAGTTCTGTTAATTTATAATAATTACAACTCCGTGTGCTATCTGTGGGAGACCCTTCTCTGCAAGAAGCTTCTATGCGTTCCGTGCGTTCTGTGGGAATATAGTTCTCCCACAGATTGCACTGATTCTCACAGATGATTGGGTGCGTTAGTGGCTGCGTGGGTACGGCAAGATGCCATACCCTCCTAAATCTGTGTAAATCCGTGCTATCTGTGGGAGACCCTTCTCTGCAAGAAGCTTCTGTGGGTTCCGTGCGTTCTGTGGGAATACAGTTCTCCCACGGATTGCACTGATCAACACAGATGGTTGGTTGCGTTAGTGGTTGCGTGGGTACGGCAGGATGCCATACCCTCCTACATCTGTGTAAATCCGTGCTATCTGTGGGAGACCCTTCTCTGCAAGAAGCTTCTGTGGGTTCCGTGCGTTCTGTGGGAATACAGTTCTCCCACGGATTGCACTGATCAACACAGATGGTTGGTTGCGTTAGTGGTTGCGTGGGTACGGCAGGATGCCATACCCTCCTACATCTGTGTAAATCCGTGCTATCTGTGGGAGACTTTTCTCTACAAGAAGCTTCTGTGCGTTCCGTGGGTTCTGTGGGAATACAGTTCTCCCACGGATTGCACTGATTCACACAGATGCTTGGTTGCGTTAATTCGCCCACGGAATTCACAGAATTCACAGAAGTTTGAGGGTACTGTTGGCTGCGTGGGCATGGCAGGATGCCATACCCTCCTATACTATGGGGAGCGAGATGCCCTGTATCTTCTGATAGATGTCGAGCGCGAAGATGTCGGTCATACCCGAGATATAATCGATGACAGCCATGACACGCGTAGCGAAGTCGTCGCTGTTGATGTCATACTGACTGCTGAAACGCTTGCGCAGCTGCTCCGAGTGGAACTTGCCAGGAGCGGTAGCAGCCTCGATGAGTGTGTCCATCAGCGTCTCCATAATCTTATAACCCGACAACTCCACATCGAGCACCGGCTTCGAGTTGTATATGCGCTGCACGCTCACCTCCGTGCAATGGCGGTAAGCATCGCGCACGAGCGGAGCTACGTGGTCGATGAGCGAGCCCTGCAGCGTGCCAGCGAGTATATCCTGTTCGTGCTGCACGAATGCCTTCGCACACTCGCTTTCGAGCAGTCCGATGGCGCAGGCACGCATATACACAATCTTCTCGTTGTTGTCGGTGATGCCCTCCTCCTCGATGCGGTCGAGAATATTCTTACGCGACTCGTCGCTGAAGAAACCCAACAGCAGACCGCTCGCCTCGTCGTAGGAGAGGATGCGCAGCTTGTGAGCATCCTCTATGTCCATTATCTCGTAGCAGATGTCGTCGGCAGCCTCAACAAGATACACCAACGGATGGCGTGCGTAGCGCAGCGGTTCGCCCTCAGCCGAGAGGCGCAGCATACCGAGGTCGTCGGCGATGCGCTGAAACGCCTCCTGCTCGAAGCAGAAGAAGCCGAACTTGCCTTTCTTGCCGGCACACTCACTCGAATACGGGTACTTCACGATGGAGGCAAGCGTGGAGTAGGTCATCACGAAACCGCCGTCGCGTCGTCCGTGGAAGCGGTGCGTGAGCAGTCGGAAGGCGTTGGCGTTGCCCTCGAAATGCGTCAGGTCCTCCCACATCTGCGCCGACACACAAGACTTCAACGCAAGTCCGCGACCCTCGCGAAAGAACGCCTGTATAGCCTTCTCGCCAGAGTGTCCGAACGGCGGATTGCCCATGTCGTGCGCCAAGCACGCCGTGCTCACGATGGTGCCCAGCTCCTCGAAGAGCGTACCCGCGAGTTCGGGGTGCACACGCTTCAGCGCACGCGCCACGTCGCTGCCCAGCGACATGCCCACGCTCGCCACTTCGAGCGAGTGAGTGAGACGGTTATGAACGAAGATGCTGCCAGGCAGCGGAAACACCTGTGTCTTGTTCTGCATACGACGGAACGGAGCCGAGAAGATAAGGCGGTCGTAGTCGCGTTTGAACTCCGAGCGGTCGTCGTGGCGCTCGGGGTGGCGCAACTCCTGTCCGAGTCGCTTGTTCGATATGAGTTGTTGCCAATTCATTGCCATAATCGTTTTGTTTTGTTTATAGCACAAAATTAAAACTAATATTCCAAATAGACAAGAAGATTATTCACTCTGCTACCTATTTCCACTTTTTTAATACTCTAAAAAGACGTAATCTCATTATAATTAAGTACTTTTGCAATTTGAAACATTACGTAACGTAAACCACAACAGAACACATAATGGTAAAAATAAAGATAGTGAACCGTGGCTCGCAGCAGCTTCCTGCTTACGCCACACCGCAGAGCGCAGGCATGGACTTGCGCGCCAACATCGTAGAACCCATCACGCTGCAGCCTATGGAGCGTCGCATCATACCCACCGGTCTGCACATCGCGCTGCCCGAGGGCTACGAGGCGCAGGTGCGTCCACGCTCAGGCTTGGCTCTGAAGCACGGCATCACCGTGCTCAACTCGCCTGGCACTATCGATGCCGACTATCGTGGCGAATTGGGCGTGCTGCTCATCAACCTCTCCACCGAGCCCTTCGTGATTGAAGCCGGCGAGCGCATCGCACAGATGGTCATAGCACGCCACGAGCAGGGCGAGTTCTGCCTCGTTGAGGAACTCGACGAGACGGAGCGCGGCGAGGGTGGCTACGGACACACCGGAGTGAAATAAGTAGGAGGCTACGGCATTCTTGCCGTAGCCATCAACAACAGAAATATAAATTTGCAATGGCTACGGCAGGAATGCCGTAGCCTCCTACGGTTAGCCCTCCGTCGGCAACTCACTTCCAAACAATTAAAGAAGAAGAAAATGAAGAAAATCATACTCTTTGCGATAGCCATGGCAGTTGTCGCTCCGCTCTTAGCTATCGGCGGAGCACGCACGGGCGCATCGGTCGATATGAAGTGCGACACGATGACCATCTCTGCCGACTCGCTACTGAAGGAGACTCCACTATTCGACCGCCTGTACCTCGACGCAGTGTGCCGACAGATTGCGGGCGACTCCACAGCATCAGCACTGTTAGAGCGATGCCACGAGATGCGCCCCGACGCTGCCGAGGTGTACTACTCGTTAGCCCACTCGTACCTAAAGCAGGGCAACGACTCGCTCGCAAGAGTGAACATGCGCCGAGCTGCCGAGCTGCAACCCGACAACGACAACTACCTTGAGAACGTGGCGGAGACATACATCGATCAACGCGAGTACGACCGCGCCATCGAAGCCTATGAACAGCTCTACACACACCACCGCGACCGCAGCGACGTGCTCGAGCTATTGGTGCGACTGTATAACGCAAAGAAAGACTACCACAAGATGCTCTCCACCATCGACCGCATGGAGCAAGCCGACGGACCAAGCGAGGAGATATCACTCATGCGCATGGGCATCTACGAGCAGCAAGGCGACAAGAAGAACGCCTACCGCATACTCCACGCGCTCACCAACGACCACCCCAACGAGCCGTCGTACAAGGTGATGCTCGGCAACTGGCTCATGCAGCACGACCGCAAGAGCGAAGCCTACAACTGGTTCAAGAGCGCACTGGAGGACGACAAGCAAAACGAATTCGCACTGAACTCGCTCTACGACTACTACCGCAGCATGGGCGACGACACAAAGGCACGACAACTGCGCGACAACATACTGTTCAGTCCGCAGACCGACATAAAGACAAAGCTCTCGATGCTGCAGCAAGCGATACGCGAGAACGAGCAGGAGCAGGGTGGCGACTCAACGGCTGTGCTCGCACTGTTCGACAAGATAATGCTCGCCACACCACGCAACGCCGAGCTATCCAATCTTAAGGCAATGTACATGCGAGTGAAGAAGATGCCGCAGGACAGCATCAACGCCGCATACGCACACACTCTCTCCTTCGAGCCAGACAACCTGTCGGCACGCCTCACGCTGACGCAGAACAAATGGGAGGAGAAAAAGTGGAACGAAGTGGTCGACCTCTGCGACAAGGGCATACAGTACACGCCCGAGGAGCTGACCTACTACTACTTCATGGCACTTGCATACATACAGCAGGATAAGGATCAGAAGGCTTACGAAGCGTGCAAACGCGGACTCAACGAGATTGACTTGAACAAAGCCGACGAGCCAGAACGCAACATGGCATCGGACATGTACGGCATAATAGGCGACATGAGCTACACCAACCAGAACTACGACGAGGCGTTCAGCGCATACGAGAAGGCGATAACCATATACCCTGACAACATACAGGTGCTGAACAACTACGCCTACTACCTCTCGCAGCAGAACACACAGCTCGACCACGCAGCCGAGATGAGCCTGCGAACGCTCAAGGAGGAGCCCACCAACGCCACTTATCTCGACACCTATGCCTGGATACTGTTCCTGCAGAAACGCTACGACGAGGCAAAGGCATACGTCGACCTCACACTGCAGAACAGCAAGAACCCCGACAAGGTGCTCTTGGAGCACGCAGGCGACATCTACCTCATGGCAGGCGACAAGGAGAAAGCCGTCAGCTACTGGAAGCAAGCCATAGAAGCCGGAGGCAACAAGGCATCGCTCGAACGCAAGATAAAGACACGCAAGCTGAAGTAGCAACACAAGTGCTGCCACAGCGTGCATAACCCGAACAACATAACAAAACAATATCAACAAGATGAAACATATACTTAGATACGCACCGATAGCTGCAGCCCTGCTGCTCATCACCTCCTGTGCGAGCAAGAAAGCCATCACCGACGGCACACAACTGCCAACACAGACCTCCAAGACAGACAAGAACGCCGAGAAGGAGGCTGCAAGACAGTCGCTACAGTTCGTGCAGCGCATCGCCAACAACAACGTGGCGACAGAGAACATCCTCACAAGTGGCGACTTCACGCTGCAGTTGGGCAGCAAGGAGATTACAGTGCCAGCCAAACTGAGTATGCGCAAGGACGAGTGCATACGCATACAACTGCTCATGCCTATACTGCGCAGCGAACTGGCACGCATAGAGTTCACACCCAACTACGTGCTGCTCCTCGACCGCTACCACAAGGAGTATATCAAAGCCTCTTACTCCGAAGTGAGCTTCCTCGCCAACAACGGACTCTCGTTCTACAGCCTGCAAGCACTCTTCTGGAACCAGCTCACAGCGCCTGGCGCAAAGACCGTCACCGAGGCTGACATGAAGAAATTCGTAGCCGACGTGGCAGCTGGCAGCTCACGAGTACCCGTGACGCTCAAGGCTGGCAACATCACCTACAAGTGGAGCGTGGACGCAGCAACAGCACTCATCAAGGGTGCCGACATAACATACAAGAGTGCTGCACACGGCACCTCGTCGCTCACGTGGACATACAACGACTTCAACACCGTAGGACAGAAGAAGTTCCCTACAACACAGCAGTTCGGCTTCAGCACCAACTACGGCGGAAGCAACCACGCTGCGCAGGTGACGCTACAGATGGCATCACCTAAGACCTCTACCAACTGGGACACAAAGACAGAGGTATCATCGAAGTATCGCAAGGTGGAAGTAGACGAACTGCTCCGCAAGATAACATCGCTGCAATAAAAGCCGGCACAACGCCGCAATAAACACATCGAAGATAATGAACAAGTTGCTACACATATTAATCGCCACACTCCTCATCGCAGCCACGCCCAACATGGCTACCGGTGCCGACGCACAACAGCAGAAGCGCACCACCACTGCGAAGAAACACACCACGCAGCGCAAGACAACAACCACTGCAAAAAAGAAAACCACTGCGAAGAAGAAAACCACAACTACGCAGCGCAAGAAGCGGGGCACAGCAAAGCAGAACAACGCAAAGTACTCTACAGCCGAGATACGCGGACTGCAGAGCAAGCGTTCGGGCATACAGAAGGAGATAAAGAAGCAGGAAGAGGCTCTGCGCCTCAACAAGGCTGACGTAAAGAAACGCCTCAACGACCTGCTTATACTCAACAGCGAGATAGACCGCCACAAGCAGAACATCGACGGCATACAGCGCGACATCACGCACCTCGACGGCAACATCGATCTACTGAAGGCGCAGCTCGCCACACTGCAGCAGCAGCTGAAGGAGCGCAAGGCGAAGTACGTGAAGTCGATGCGCTACATATCGCGAAAGCACACCATGCAAGACCGCCTCATGTTCATCTTCTCGGCGAAGAGCTTCACCGAGATGTACCGCCGTCTGCGCTTCGTGCGCGAATATGCTTCGTGGCAGAAAGCGCAGGGCGAAATGGTGAAAGCCAAGCAGGAGCAGGTGAACGAGAAGCAACAACAACTCGAACAGGTGCGCGGACAGAAGAACGTCATGCTAGACAAGGGCAGAGCGGAGCACCGCGCCTTGGAAAATAAACAAACCGAACAGAAGACAATGGTCAACTCGCTACAGAAGCAGCAGAAGACCATTCAGGGCGTTATAGCACAACAGCGCAAGAATGCCGACGCACTCAACGCGCAAATCGACCGACTCATAGCCATAGAGGTGGAGAAGGCACGCAAGCGCGCTGAGGAGGAGGCACGCCGCAAGGCAGCAGAGGCAGCCGCAGCAAAGAAGCGTCGCGAGGCAGAATTGGCACGCAAACGTGCCGAGGCAGAGCGAGCACGCGCCGAGAACGAACGCCGTCTGCGCGAGGCACGCGAGGCTGAGGAGCGCGCCAAGCAGCGTGCACGCGAGGCTACCGCACAGCAGAAGGAGCGCGCCGAGCAACAGGCACGCGAAGCTGAAGCACAGCGCGAGGCAATAGAGCGCAAAGCAAAAGCCGACGAGCGACGCTCATCGAAGGAGCTGGCAGAGGCAAAGCGCGACGTAGAGCAGACCTACACCGTGTCGTCGGTAGACCGCATGATGTCGGGAGGCTTCGAGGCTAACCGCGGACGCCTGCCGATACCGCTCACCGGCGGTTGTCGCATCGTGTCGCACTACGGACAGAACACCATCGAGGGTCTGCGCGGCGTGACACTCGACAACAAAGGCATCAACATAAAGGGACAACCAGGCTGTCAGGCACGCGCCGTGTACGACGGTGTGGTAAGTGCAGTGTACGGCATCGGCGGACAATGGCTCGTCATGGTGCGCCACGGTGTGTACATCTCCGTATATTGCAACCTCACATCGGTGAGCGTGCATCGCGACCAGAAGGTGTCTACCGGCCAGGCACTCGGAGCAGTCGGCGGCGAGAACATACTGCAGTTCCAGCTGCACAAGAACAGCACCCGACTCAACCCGGAGCCGTGGCTTAGACGATAAAACGCCCGAAACAGGGTAGAAAACTCAGTAAATATTTGCTTACGTTGCAGAAAATTAGTAATTTTGCATCGTTCAGTGGAATGAGGGGCTCCGAGAGAGCTCCTCATTTTTATTTATAATTGAAATATATGATAAACAAAGACACCGTAAGAAGTATCGTAGAAGAGTGGCTTGACGGCAAGGAGTACTTCCTTGTTGACATCGAGATAAGCCCCGACGACCGTATCGTAGTAGAAATTGACCATGCCGACGGCGTGTGGATTGAAGACTGCGTAGAATTGAGCCGTTTCATCGAAGACCACCTCAGCCGCGACGAAGAGGACTATGAACTTGAAGTAGGCTCAGCCGGACTGGGACAGCCGTTCAAAGTGGCTCAACAGTACCACTGCTTCGTAGGCAAGGACGTAGAAGTGCTCGACGCAGACGGAAAGAAGTACAAAGGCGTACTCAAAGCCGTAGAGGGCAACGACTTCACTGTGACGGTGCAGGAGAAGCAGAAAGTGGAAGGCAAGAAGCGCCCACAACTCGTGGAGACCGACTACACCTTCCAGATGGACAAAGTGAAATATACAAAATACTTAATAAATTTCAAATAAGCTATGGCAGCAGTAAAAAAAGACGACGTGGTGAGCATGTTCGACTCTTTCAAGGAGTTTAAAGAGACAAAGAACATCGACCGCACCACATTGGTAAGCGTGTTGGAGGAGAGCTTCCGCAACGTTCTCGCAAAGATCTTCGGAAGCGATGAGAACTTCGACGTTATCGTGAACCCAGACAAAGGCGACTTCGAGATTTACCGCAACCGCGTGGTAGTGGCTGATGGCGAGGTAGAGGACGAGAACAAGCAGGTGTCGCTCACCGAGGCACGCAAGATAGAGCCCGACTACGAGGTGGGCGAGGACGTTTCAGAACGTGTCGACTTCGCTAAGTTCGGTCGCCGCGCCATCCTCAACTTGCGCCAGACCCTTGCTTCGAAGATATTGGAGCTCGAGCACGACTCGCTCTACAACAAATATAAAGACCGCGTAGGTCAGGTAATCGCAGCCGAGGTATATCAGGTATGGAAGCGCGAGGTGCTCGTAGTTGACGACGAGAACAACGAGCTCATCCTCCCGAAGGCAGAGCAGATTCCGGCAGACGTATATCGCAAGGGCGAGACAATACGCGCCGTCATCGAGCGCGTTGACAACGAGAACAACAACCCGAAGATTATCCTCTCACGCACCAGTCCGATGTTCCTCCAGCGCCTTCTTGAGGCAGAGGTGCCCGAGATAGCAGAAGGCCTCATCGCCATCCGTCGCATTGCACGCATCCCTGGCGAGCGCGCCAAGATAGCAGTAGAGAGCTTCGACGACCGCATCGACCCGGTAGGCGCATGTGTAGGCGTAAAGGGTAGCCGTGTGCACGGCATCGTGCGCGAGCTCTGCAACGAGAACATCGACGTAATCTGCTACACCGGCAACACAAAACTCTTCATCCAGCGTGCGCTCTCACCGGCTAAGGTGTCGAGCATCAAGATCGACGAGGAGAACAAGAAGGCAGAGGTATATCTGAAGCCAGAGGAAGTGAGCCTCGCCATCGGTCGCAGCGGCTTGAACATCAAGCTCGCATCGCTGCTCACAGAGTACACCATCGACGTGTTCCGCGAAGTGTCGGAGGAGGACGCAGACGAGGATATCTACCTCGACGAGTTCGCTGACGAAATCGACCAGTGGGTTATCGATGCCATCAAGGGCATCGGTCTCGACACAGCAAAGGCAGTGCTCAACGCTCCGCGCGATATGCTCGTTGAGAAGGCAGACCTCGAAGAGGAGACTGTCGACAACGTGCTGAAGGTGTTGCGCGCCGAGTTCGAGTAAACAAGATACATATAAGGGAGTCTCAAAACCGCATGGTGTTTGAAGCTCCCTTAGCGAGTATCTAAACACTAACATATTTATAATCATAATTATTAAGGAAAAGGAAAGACGTAAAGCGGGTAGCTTTCTCCACGCTACGCCCCGAAAAAGGGCACGAGGCAGAAGCAGAGGTAGGCAGACGTTTTACTTTTTTACTCCTTTACTCTTTTACTTTTAAAACATCAAAATATGAGCATCAGGTTAAACAAAGCATTACGAGAGTTGAACATCGGGCTCCAGACGGCAGTGGAGTTCCTTGAGAAGAGAAGTGACCTTGGAGAAGTAAAGGCAGAGCCAAGCTTCAAGCTGAGCGACGCACAGTACGACGCACTCGCTGGAGCCTTCCAGCAGGACAAGGAGGTTCGTTCTCAAGCCGAGAAGCTCTTGCAGAAGAAGCCGAAAGAGAAGAAACGCAGCGAGGAGCCACAGGCTGAGCCACTCCTCAAGTCGTCTACTCAGCAGCAGTACAAGCCGCTGGGCAAAATAGACCTTGACAGTCTGAACAAGAAGCCAGCGCAGACAAAGCCAGCAACACCTGAGACTCATAAAGAGCCGCAGGCGAAGACTAATGCCGTAAGTCAGAAGCCGGCAACAAACGAAGCACCACAGAAAGCAAGCACAGAGGCTAACGTGGACAATCACAACAAAAATCAGAACACTGTGGGTCAGAACAAAGAGCACAAACAAGAAAAGAAGCAGGAGGTAAAGACTGCTACAAGCAACACAGCAAGCACCCCGAAGAAGGTGGAGGCTACAAACAATCAGGCTGAGACAGCAAAGACAGAAACAGACATCTTCACAACCAAGAGCGAGAAGAAGATGCTCAACGCACCAAAGGTGAACGTGTTGGGCAAGATAGACCTCTCTGCTCTCAACCAGAGCACCCGTCCGAAGAAGAAGTCGAAGGAGGAGAAGCGCAAGGAGCGTGAGGACAAGGCTCAGCAACAGCGCGGCGACAAGAAGAAACGCGAGCGCATCAACAAGGTGCGCGTGGACATCAACGCTGCGTCGAACCAGCCCAACGGAGGCAATGGTGGCAAGCAGAACGGTGGCGGCAATGCCGGCACAAGCAATAAGAACAAGAAGAAGAACCGCAACCGCGGCGGACAGCAGAAGCCCGCTGAGGTGAACGACGAGGACGTAGCACGCCAGGTAAAGGAGACACTCGCACGCCTCACAAACAAGCAGAACCAGAACAAGAAGGGCGCGAAGTATCGTAAGGAGAAGCGCGAGGCTGCTCAGGAGAAGATAAACGAGGAGCTGCGCGAGGAGAAGAAGGAGAGCAAGACACTGAAGCTGACCGAGTTCGTTACCGTATCGGAGCTCGCTACGATGATGAACGTGAGCGTGAACCAGGTGATTGGTACGCTCATGAGCGTGGGCATCATGGTGTCTATAAACCAGCGTCTCGATGCCGAGACCATCAACCTCGTGGCTGAGGAGTTCGACTTCAAGACAGAATACGTAAGTGCAGAGGTGCAGGAGGCTATCACCGAGGTGGAGGACGACGAGAACGACCTCGTTCCGCGTGCTCCGATCGTAACCGTGATGGGCCACGTAGACCACGGTAAGACCTCTTTGCTCGACTATATACGCAAGACAAACGTCATCGCCGGCGAGGCTGGCGGCATCACACAGCACATCGGTGCATACAACGTGCAGTTGGAGGACGGACGTAAGATTACGTTCCTCGACACTCCGGGTCACGAGGCGTTCACCGCTATGCGTGCCCGTGGTGCTCAGGTGACGGATATCGCCATCATCATCATCGCTGCCGACGACGCCGTGATGCCTACCACCAAGGAGGCTATCGCACACGCTCAGGCTGCCAACGTGCCGATGGTGTTCGCTATCAACAAGATTGACAAGCCGGGTGCCAACCCCGACCGCGTTCGCGAGGAGCTGGCAGGCATGAACCTCCTCGTCGAGGAATGGGGCGGCAAGTACCAGTGCCAGGAGATAAGCGCCAAGAAGGGCGTAGGCATCAGCGAACTCATGGAGAAGGTGCTCCTCGAAGCCGAGATGCTCGACCTCAAGGCTAACCCTAACCGCAAGGCAACGGGCTCTATCATCGAGTCGTCGCTCGACAAGGGTCGTGGCTACGTGTCGACAGTGCTCGTAAGCAACGGCACACTGCGCGTGGGCGACAACATCATCGCCGGCACATCATGGGGCCGCATCAAGGCCATGTTCAACGAGCGCAACCAGCGCATACAGTCGGCAGGTCCGGCTGAGCCAGCTATCATCCTCGGCTTGAACGGTGCGCCGACAGCCGGCGACTCGTTCCACGTGCTCGACACCGAGCAGGAGACACGCGACATCGCCAACAAGCGCTTGCAGCTGCAGCGCGAGCAGGGCTTGCGCACACAGAAGCGTCTCACCCTCTCGGATATCTCTCACCGCATCGCCCTCGGCTCGTTCAAGGAGCTTAACATCATCGTTAAGGGTGACACCGACGGCTCTATCGAGGCTCTCTCCGACTCGTTCATCAAGATGTCTACAGAGAAGATCAAGGTGGACGTTATCTACAAGGCAGTAGGTCAGATCTCGGAGAGCGACGTAACGCTCGCCGATGCTTCCGACGCTATCATCGTGGGCTTCCAGGTGCGCCCGTCTGCCGCAGCACGCAAGCTGGCTGAGCAGGAAGGCGTAGAAATCAACACCTACTCTGTCATCTACGACGCTATCGACGACGTCAAGTCGGCTATGATCGGTATGCTCGACAAGGTGAAGAAGGAGGTTATCACCGGTCAGGTGGAGGTGCGCGAGGTGTACAAGATCTCGAAGGTGGGCACCGTTGCTGGTTGCTACGTCACAGAAGGCAAGGTACACCGTGCCGACCGTGCTCGTGTCATCCGCGACGGTATCGTGGTACACACCGCCGACATCGCTGCCCTCAAGCGCTACAAGGACGACGTTAAGGAGGTGGCTACCAACTTCGAGTGCGGTATCTCGCTCGTCAACTTCAACGACATACAGCAGGGCGACGTGCTCGAGACCTTCACCGAGATTGAGGTTAAACAGACACTGTAATACAGGAATTAGTTATAATCATAGATATAATGAACTTACTTGAACACATTGTTGCTCGTGCAAAGAGCAACAAGCAACGCATTGTGCTCCCTGAAGCAACAGAGGAGCGCACACTGAAGGCTGCCGACCGCGTCCTCGCTGACGAGTTGGCTGACCTCATCCTCATCGGCAACCCCGACGAGCTGAAGACTCTCGCCGCAAAGTGGGATCTTCACAACATCGACAAGGCTACTATCGTAGACCCGTTGAACAACCCGAAGGCAGAGGAGTACGCAGAGCTCCTCGCCGAGCTTCGCAAGAAGAAGGGCATGACTATCGAGCAGGCTCGCGAACTCGTGAAGAACCCGCTCTACCTCGGCTGCATGATTATCAAGACCGAGGGTGCTGACGGTCAGATCTCTGGTGCGCTGAGCACCACCGGCGACACTCTTCGCCCTGCATTGCAGATCATCAAGTGCGCTCCCGGCGTGACCTGCGTGAGCGGCGCAATGCTCATGCTCACCCACGAGCACCAGTACGGCGACGACGGCATCATCGTCATGGGCGACGTAGCCGTTACACCGGTTCCGACAGCAGAGCAGCTGGCCCAGATTGCTGTTTGCACAGCGCAGACAGCACGCTCGGTGGCTGGCATCCAGGACCCACGCGTAGCTATGCTGAGCTTCTCTACAAAGGGCTCTGCAAAGCACGAGGTGGTAGACAAGGTGGTAGAGGCTACACGCCTCGCTCACGAGTTGGCTCCAGAGCTGAAGCTCGACGGCGAGCTGCAGGCTGACGCAGCCCTCGTTCCGGCTGTTGGCGAGAAGAAGGCTCCGGGTTCTCCTATCGCCGGCCACGCCAACGTTCTCGTTGTGCCGTGCCTCGAGGTGGGCAACATCTCGTACAAGCTCGTTCAGCGCTTGGGCGACGCGCTCGCTATCGGTCCGATCCTTCAGGGCATCGCACGCCCAGTGAACGACCTCTCGCGCGGTTGCTCTGTAGAGGACATCTACTACATGGTGGCTATCACAGCTTGCCAGGCAATGGACGCTAAGTAACAACTCAAAAATCAAAAATCAAAGTAATGAAGATATTGGTTCTTAATTGTGGCAGCTCTTCAATCAAATATAAGCTGTACAATATGGACGACAACTCAGTGCTGGCAGCAGGCGGCGTTGAGCGTATCGGTCTTGATGAGGCATTCATCAAAATCACTCTGCCTAACGGCGAGAAGAAGAAAATCATGCACGACATGCCCGACCACAAGGAAGGCGTCAACTTCGTGTTCCAGTGCTTGCTCGACCCTGAGTTCGGCGCAATCAAGTCGCTCAGCGAGATCGACGCCGTAGGTCACCGCATCGTGCAGGGTGGCGACCTCTTCGAGAAGAGCGTCATCGTCGACAAGTCGGTAGAGGACGGCATCGAGAGCCTCTGCGACCTCGCACCGGTACACAACGCCGGCCACCTGAAGGGCTTGCGCGCCGTAGACAAGCTGATGCCGGAGGTGCCGCAGGTATGCGTGTTCGACAACGCCTTCCACAGCACCATGCCCGACTACGCTTACCTCTACGCCGTGCCTTACGAGCTCTACGAGAAGTATCACGTACGCCGCTACGGCTTCCACGGCACCAGCCACCGCTACGTATCGCAGCGCGTGTGCGAGTTCCTTGGCCGCGACATCAAGACACAGCGCATCATCACCTGCCACATCGGCAACGGTGCGTCGGTGTCAGCCGTTAAGTTCGGCAAGTGCATCGACACCTCTATGGGTCTCACTCCGCTCGCTGGCGTGATGATGGGCAGCCGTTCTGGCGACATCGACCCGTCTGCCGTTACCTTCCTCATGGAGAAACTCGGCAAGAAGCCGCAGGAGATGGCCGACTTCCTCAACAAGGAGAGCGGTGTGCTCGGCATCACAGGCATCTCTTCTGACATGCGCGAGGTAGAGAGCGCTGCTGCTGAGGGCAACGAGCGCGCACAGCTCGCTCTGAAGATGTACAACTACCGCATCAAGAAGTACATCGGCGCTTACGCTGCCGCTATGGGTGGTGTGGACATCATCGTATGGACAGCCGGTGTAGGCGAGAACCAGGTGGGCACTCGCCTTGAGGCTTGCTCGGGTCTTGAGTTCCTCGGCGTAGAGATGGATGCCGAGGCTAACAAGGTGCGCGGCGAAGAGGCTATCATCTCTACTCC
>OBRR01000245.1_pt1 | contig 15593 bp, 9 predicted proteins | sample 1494901 | NCBI WGS metagenome assembly OBRR01 (sample SAMEA3360689, study PRJEB22359) | human gut metagenome | biome: ENVO:urban biome; feature: ENVO:human-associated habitat; material: ENVO:feces | place: Bangladesh | collected 2011
TGGGGGACATACCCATTGATAACATTTTTTTTGCTACTTCTGCAAGACCTTCTGCACGCCCTTCTGCACGCCCTTCTGCACGCCCTTCTGCACGACCCTCGGCACGCCCTTCTGCACGACCTTCCTCTTTGGCTGTATCTAATGAGTTTTTTATATCACGATAAGCCTTTAGGCTATCTTCGTATTCTCGTAACTCAGCTTTGGTAAATTGGGCTATCTCTGCTTCTTTGAAAAGGCGATCGAACACTTTATTTCGAAGATGCTGAGGTTGACTATCAAGGCGCGAAAGATTGCGAAGCACATAAAGCCATTTGTCAAAGTCTGTATCAAGCTGGTTGATTGGCTTATTGAACTTTGATATTTCAACATACTTAAATGTCAACTTGTCATTAAATACGCGATGGGTGGACTTGTCAAGAAGTCCTACATCGTGATTGATGGACGTTTCCGAAAAGGCTGAGTCGCTCATGTCATAATTGAGCAAGGCCACAACATATACATGCTCAAGTTTGAAATTCCAATTGTCGCCCTTGGAAGCTTGCTCGCGTATCGGAAATGTGGCATAATATAAAGAGCGATCTTTGAAATACGTCTGATACGCGTTCTGCATTTCAACTATAAACTTCTCTCCATGCTCATTCTCGCAATACACGTCAAATATAGCCTTACGCTCAGTATGAACATCTCCAACGTGCTCGCTATTGAGATACTTAACGTCACGTATTACTTGTTCACCATCGAATAGTGAATTGAGAAAACTTATGAGCAGACTTTTATTGAGCTTTGTGCCAAATATGCGTTTGAAGCCAAAATCTGTAAGGAGGCTGATATATCGTTCTTCTGTCTGTCGCATTGCCATTAATATTAGAAGGATAAAACTTATAACAAAAGTAGAGAAACCCTTTCTAACACGCAAACTTTTCAGAGAAAACTTTTTTGGGAGGTGGATAGCGCATACTAAAAAAGCCTTGCTTCACATTTTGCCCTTAGTAACGTGTAAAAACAACTTCCGCAGTGTTTATATGTGCTTCGCATTTTAGGGCTTTTAATAACAAATATAAACTGCAATTTATCGAAGAGACAGAAATGAGCCTCAATTATTCATTAATATTCTTCGTTAAATCTTTTGTTCATTCTGCATTAAGTACCTTTTTCGTTAAACGTTTCGTCAATCTCTTGTTTGCTTCGGTTAATTTACGCAACTTTGCAGCAAACTCAATCTTAAATAATTAACAACTGAATGACAACACTTACGATTCTGATTGTAGCGGTGTTCGTATTTGGCTATTTTATGATAGCCATTGAGAGCCTAACGAAAATTGACAAGGCAGCGATAGCACTGCTTATGTTTGTGGGTTGTTGGACACTATTTATGTTCGACCCCGCACAGTACATCACTTCAGCTATTGGCGACAAGATACCACAGGCAGTGAATGAGGTGATAGAACATCACTTAGGTTCGACGGCAACGACCCTCTTCTTCCTTATGGGAGCGATGACGATAGTAGAATTGGTCGACCAAAATGGAGGTTTCAACTTTGTACGCGACATGATGCGCACGAAGAGCAAACGCGGTCTACTGTGGCGCATCGCGTTTATGACATTTATCCTCTCCGCCATTCTCGACAATCTGACGACGAGTATCGTGATGATTATGATCCTACGTAAGTTGGTGTCAGATCACAAAGACCGTATTATATATGCCTCTTTGGTAATCATTGCAGCCAATTCTGGAGGAGCCTTCTCACCCATTGGCGACGTGACGACGATTATGCTATGGAACAAAGGACTTATCACAGCTCCTGGCGTGATAAAAGAGATACTTATTCCTTCTATCGTTTCGATGGTTATCCCTGCCTTTATCCTACAATATTCGCTCAAGGGCGAGCTAAAGTTTAATAAGACGACGAGTCAAAACGTACTGCCCGACGACTTAACGGCACGCCAACGTAAGGTAGTATTCTTCCTCGGTGTAGGCGGCTTGATCTTTGTACCAATCTTTAAGAGTATCACCCACTTACCACCATTCGTAGGCATTCTGCTCGTACTCGGTGTACTTTGGACGACAACAGAAATATTCTATCGCCACCTCGGCCACACCGAAGAGAAAGGAGCTATGCAGAAGCGCGTGACGAATATGCTTTCGCGCATCGATATGGGCACAATCCTCTTCTTCTTAGGCATCTTGATGGCAGTGGCCTGCCTTGAGACGATTGGCGTATTAACGCAATTAGGCACGGGCTTGAATACCGTGTTTGACGGCAACCACTTCTTAGTGACTGGTATCATCGGCGTTCTATCAAGCATTGTTGACAATGTGCCTTTGGTAGCAGGCTGCATGGGCATGTACCCCGTAGCAGAAATGGGCGACTTCGCGCAAGACGGCATCTTCTGGCAGTTGTTGGCTTACTGTGCAGGTGTAGGCGGTTCGATGTTGATCATCGGTTCGGCAGCTGGCGTAGTCGTAATGGGCTTAGAGAAGATTTCCTTTGGTTGGTATATGAAGCACATCACGTGGATAGCCTTTGTTGGTTACATGGCCGGCATCATCTGCTACTACGTGCAGCGCGTGGTGATAGGAATGTAAACTGGGGCCTCTCCCCCTAACCCCCTCCCCGACCGGGGAGGGGGGACAGGTTACCTTTACCTGCTGCGTTTCTAACTGAAAACCAGCAGAGAACTCAAGAGGAAAGAGTAACTTGTTCCCCCTCCCTGGTCGGGGAGGGGGTTAGGGGGAGAGGCCGTAATTTTATTCGTTCTAACCCTACCTAATTTATTACAAATCATTACTTTTGCACGTAATAACGTTATACGTATAAAACTCACAACAATGAAAATAGCACTGATTGGCTACGGTAAAATGGGCCACATGATAGAAGATATTGCTCGCCAACGCGGCCACGAGATCGTTTGCATCATCGACATAAACAATATGGATGACTTCGAGAGCGAAGCCTTTCGCAGCGCTGACGTGGCCATAGAGTTTACCAATCCTACAGCAGCCTACGGCAATTACCTGCGCGCTTGGAAGCAAGGCGTAAAGGTCGTAAGCGGCAGTACAGGTTGGCTGAAGGAACACGAAGCCGATGTGCGCCGTGCTTGTGCGGAAGAAGGTCACACCCTCTTTTGGGCATCAAACTTCTCACTCGGTGTAGCCATCTTCTCAGCGGTCAATAAGTACTTAGCACGCATCATGAATGCTTACCCCACCTACGACGTGAGCGAGGTAGAGACCCACCACATTCATAAGCTCGATGCCCCCAGCGGAACGGCTATCACCTTGGCCGAACAGGTATGTGCCGAGTTAGATCGTAAAGACGATTGGGTGAAGGGAGAAGTGCTCAACGCTGACGGCACAACTACGGGCTCGAAGGAGCAACCCAAGAACCTCCTACGCATTGATGCCATTCGCGAGGGTGAAGTGCCAGGCATTCATACCTTGACGTACGACTCACCAGCCGACATGATACAGATAACCCACTCCGCCCACAACCGCAGCGGCTTTGCCTTAGGTGCCGTGTTAGCAGCAGAGTTTACTGCTACCCACGAGGGACTGCTCTCTACTGACGACCTTTTCCAATTCTAAAACTGATACGATGTGTAAATGGGTAAAAGGTTTAATGCCTTTATAACCTAAACGCAGCCACAGTAAAGGCGAACATGCTCCATTTGCACATTCTCCCATTTGCACATTCTCTCATTAACCCCGCATTTGCACATTTGCACATTCTCACATTTGCACATTAACTAACCATTTTCATGACCGAAAATAAGCAACAAAATAAACAAGATAAAAAGCCCGCTTGGATAAGTTTTGGCATCACAATGGTGCTCTACCTTGCCTTCTTATATTGGGTAGGGTCGTGGTGGGGACTCTTGGTGATGCCCCTCATCTACGACCTTTACATCTCACGTAAGATCAACTGGAGCTGGTGGCGCGAACCCGAAGTAGGCCCCGCCACACGCTTCGTGATGAGTTGGGTTGACGCCATTGTATTTGCATTGGTGGCTATCTATTTCTTAAATCAGTTCTTCTTCCAAAACTTTGTTATCCCTTCGTCATCACTCGAGAAGACGTTGCTCACGGGCGACTACCTCTTGGTATCAAAGCTATCGTATGGCCCTCGCATACCGCAAACGCCCCTTACGATGCCGCTTACGCAGCACACGTTGCCTATCCTCAACTGTCGCAGCTACCTTGAATGGCCACAGTGGGAATATCGTCGCGTGAAGGGGTTGGGCGATGTACAGTTGAACGACATCGTAGTCTTCAACTATCCCGCAGGCGACACCGTAGCCCTCAATCAGCAAAATCAAGACTACTATCGCATGGCTTATCAGTTGGGCGACCAAATGTTGGGCGGGCAACCAGCTACGCCCGATGCAGAACCCACGTTGGCTTCTGCCTCGTTGCGTCCTAACATGAGCTACGACGAGCAGCAAAACTTCTTTCGCAAACTTTATGCGGCAGGAACGAGCTATATGCGCAGCCAGCCCGAACAATTTGGCGAAGTCGTTGCGCGTCCTACCGATCGCCGCGAGAACTACGTAAAGCGTTGTGTGGGACTGCCTGGACAGACGCTGCAAATTCGCAACAATGTGGTCTACTTGAATGGTAAACCCAATCGCGAACCCGAGAATGTGCAGTACGCCTACGAGGTAACGTTTAAGCAAGACTTGCCTGAGGACTTAAAACTCGAACTCGGCATAACCGACGAGGACCTCTACACTTCTCGCAACGGTCAGACCGTGTGGATGCCACTCACGCGTGTCGCTAAGCAAGCGCTGCAACGTCGTCCTGACATCGTAAGCAGCATTCGTCCTGCACAGCCCGCTGCCGATTGGCTCTATCCGCAGAATATGGTGAAGTCGTGGACGACGGCCAACTATGGTCCCGTATGGATACCGAAGAAGGGAGCTACCTTGCAACTCACCTTGGCCAACCTGCCCATTTACGAACGTCCTATCCGCGTATATGAAGGAAATGACCTACAAGTGCGCGGTGGTAAGATATATATTAATGGTAAGCAGACGGATAAGTACACCTTCCGCTTGAACTATTATTGGATGATGGGCGACAATCGCGACAACTCTGCCGACTCTCGCTTCTGGGGCTTTGTGCCTGAGGACCACATCGTGGGCAAACCGCTCTTCGTTTGGCTCTCACTTGATGGCGACTACGGCTGGTTCAGCGGTCACCACGTGCGCTGGAACCGTTTCTTTAAGCGCGTGTGGAATATAAAATAAATGTGCAAATGCTTGGTTAATGTGCAAATGTGAGAATGTGCAAATGTGCAAATTGTCGCCTTTGCTTGTTGAGTTTATAAGTGCATTATATTATTCTCACATTCTCACATTTGCATATTTGCACATTTCCCAAGCATTAGCACATTCTCACATTAGCACATTAGCACATTCTCTCATTTGCACATTTGCACATTTGCACATTAACCAGATGCTTTTCAAACGCAATACAACAAACAATGCTATCGTGCCTTCACGTGCAAGGCAAGTGTGGCGGTGGGTGAGACCCTATGTGGTGCTCATCTGCCTGATTGTCTGCCTGCGTTTGTTCATCATCTCACCCATTGTGTTGCCAGGCAATCGACACGCGTTAGTGAGTTTAACCTACTATGGACTCCGTGTGCCAGGCGAACAAATGTGGGGCTACCACCGTTGGGGCTATCGCGTCCCAGCGAAGCATGATGAAGTCGTATTTACGTGTTCCGATGCGCGTGACCGCGAGTTCACACTTACGGGCCGTTGCCAAGCGGGGCCAGGCGAAACGATATGGATTGACCCCGTGCGCCAAATTGTTATTCCAGGACGCACATCGCCCGATGCACAACCCATTCGTATTCCAGCGCACAACAGTAGCATTCGCGTTACCCCCTACAACGCCCGAATTTTGGCCTACTTGATGCAACATTATGAACATTGCAACAATGTGCGCGTCAATCGCTTTGGCCAACTTGAAATGGACGGCCAAACCCTGTCACGCGTCCGCCTCCTACGCGACTACTTCTGGATAGAGATGCGTCCCGACTCCTTCTTACTCATTCCCCACGACAATTTGGTGGGAAAGGTACTTTTTTAGTTGACAAGTTAACGAGTTGTTTTTTAGTTAACGAGTTAACAAGTTGACGAGTTAACAGGTAAGTTTCCCACCAAGAACGTACTTACCCGTTAACTCGTCAACTCGTTAACTTGTCAACCTCCCCCAAAAAACTCGTCAATTCATTAATTTGTCAACCTCCACAAAAATAACTTGTCTACAAAGATGTTACTCCTCAGCACCGCCTATTTAGCCCCCATACAATATTATGCCCACCTTTACGCTGCCCATGAGACAATAGAGGACAGAGGCGAACATTACATAAAGCAAACCTATCGCAACCGTTGCTACATCGCTACGCCTACGGGGGCACAACCCCTTACACTACCCATTGTACGCGATGGTGCCGTCCACACCGCCGTGCGCGATATTCGCCTCTCCGACCACGGCAAATGGCAACACTTGCATTGGACCGCGCTCACCTCAGCTTACGAGAGCAGTCCCTACTTTGAATATTATGCCGACGACTTTCGGCCACTCTACGAACAACACTTTGACTTCCTCGTCGACTTCAACGACGCTTTGCGCCAAACGGTGCTTTCGTTGCTCAGTCTTGATAAAAACATCACACCAAGCAACGAATATGTCACCCCAACGCCCGAAATGACTGACTTGCGTTCCATCATTTCACCAAAGCAATCCCTTGAAGCCGACACAGCCTTCCGCCCCACACCTTATTACCAAGTATTTAAAGAGCGTACAGGCTTTATACCTAATCTCAGTATTGCAGACTTGCTCTTTAATATGGGTCCTGAAAGCCGATTGGTGTTGAAGAAGAGTTTTTTTAGTTGATGAGTTCTTTAGTTGACGAGTTAACAAGTAGACAAGTTAACAGGTAAGTTTGTTTAAAGGCAACTTCCTTGTCAACTCGTCAACTAAAAAACTCGTCAACCCCGTCAACAAAAGAACGAAGAGAATCATGGACTTTCATACCCACAATCTCATGGCCACCGATGCCATTATTAATATGCCTAAAGAGTGGTTGCTCTGTCCAGCGTTATATACGCCACGCGCTGAGGCCACCTATTCCGTGGGCATTCACCCTTGGTGGACAAACGACAAGGACGAGACCGAACGAATGTTGCACAATCTACCACAATTGCTCTCTCTCCCACAAGTAATAGCCTTAGGAGAGTGTGGATTAGATGCTCTACAAGGGGCATCACTTGAAGAGCAAGAACGCATCTTCATCGCACAAATAGCATTTGCCGAAAAGTTCACCAAACCCGTCACGCTCCACATCGTACGTTGTTTCGACCGCTTATTGCGCATAAAGAAGCAATTAAATCCTACCACCCAATGGACCGTGCATGGCTTTCGAGGCAAACCCGCCTTAGCCGAACAATTACTTCGGGCAGGATTCAACCTCAGCTTTGGAACGCATTACAACTCCCAAAGTTACGAAATTACCCCTCCCAATCGCCGCTATAGCGAAACAGATGACGAACGATAAACTGAACATTAATAAACATTAAGGCGCGAAGCGCGCCTTAATGTCCATTTTTGTTACCTTTGCACCATTAATCAACGTAACCGCATTCAGTATGAAGAAATTACTCTCTCTGCCCCCTAACGTGGTAGAGACGTTTCATGATATAACCGGACTCTCGGCGCAAGAGTACTATTGCACCTCCGACCCCGCTGATCACAAACTCGGTTCGGGCGGAGGCACTGCTTGGCTCTTAGCTTCAGCTCATGCCGATGAAGGCAACGGACGCACTTTCGACGAATGGTTAGGGAGTGAAAAGCGCATATTGCTCCACGCAGGAGGACAAAGCCGCCGCTTACCCGCCTATGCTCCCAGTGGCAAAGTGCTGACCCCCATACCCGTATTCCGTTGGGCACGCGGCCAACGCATCAATCAAACACTGCTCGACCTACAGATGCCCCTCTACCGCGAGATCATGCGCAAAGCACCCGACATGCTCCATACGCTCATAGCCAGTGGCGACGTCTTGATGCGCGCTACCGAACCGCTGCAAGAGATACCCGAAGCCGATGTCGTTTGCTACGGTCTGTGGGCCAGCCCCGAACAGGCTTCCCACCACGGCGTGTTTATGATGAACCGCGAACACCCCACAGAATTGGACTTTATGCTCCAAAAGCCCACTACGGAGCAACAAGCACAGTTGATGCCTACCCACCTCATGCTGATGGACATCGGTGTGTGGCTCCTCAGCGATAAGGCCGTGCGATGTCTGATGCAAAAGACCGCCCCCGAAGCTTCGGCTCAGCAACTCAATACGCCAGGCGGAAATGCACTGAGCGTACCCACCTGCTACGACCTTTATAGCGAGTTCGGTTGTGCCTTAGGCTGTCACCCCTCACTCCCCGATGAGGCTTTAAAAGAACTCAAGGTGGCCATACTTCCCCTCCCAGGTGGCGAATTTTACCACTACGGCACAGGCCCCGACATGATCCAATCCTCTGTGGCGATACAGAATTTGGTCAAGGACCAACGCCTTATTCTACAGAAAGGCGTAAAACCACAGTCATCTGTCTTTACGCAAAACACGGTTCTAATCAACCGTCCCACCCCCCACACCCAGCAAGTGTGGATAGAGAATGCCTACATCACCGCAGGTTGGCACTACACCAGTCGCAATATTATCACGGGCATTCCCAACAACCATTGGCAGTTGACATTAGCCGAAGGACAATGTATCGACATCGTGCCCGTTGGCGATACATTATATGCTGTGCGCCCCTATGGCTTCGACGATGCCTTCAGAGGCAACGTGACAGAGAGTGAAACGCTCTTTATTGGCAAACCCATTACCCAATGGCTGAGCCGACGCGGCATTCAGCCCACAGAGTTAGGACGCACCGACGACTTACAAGCAGCGCGCCTCTTCCCCCTCTCGACCGATGTCGACCTCTTGGGGCGTTTGGCAGAGTGGTTCCTTACTGACTATCCCGAACCCGCACTGACCGAGGTGTGGCGAAAGTTGCCCCGCCTCTCAGCCGACGAACTCTCAGCGCAAGCCAATCTTCCCCGCCTCTTCGCGCAGCGCAACGCTTTACAAGCTCAGACCATACCCATTGTCGCACAGAACTGGCAGCGCAGCGTCTTCTACCAAACCAACCTCAAAGACATGGCGCAGAAATATGCACAACATGGTTGGTCGCTGCCAAAAGCATTGCCCGAGGCTGCACCGCTGATGACGCGCATTCACGATGCCATGTTTCGTTCAGAGGCGCTGCGTCAGTCTGATAGCCAGCAAGCTGCAGCGTATGACAAACGAGCCTTCGACCTCCTACGTGAAGGACTGACCGAAAACGTGTTGCGCCATAAGAGTCAACCTCACATGACGACCTTTGCCGACCAAATCGTATGGGCACGCAGCAGTGTGCGCATTGATGTAGCGGGCGGTTGGACCGACACGCCTCCTTACAGCCTTACCTCAGGTGGCAATGTGGTCAACATGGCAATCAACCTCAATGGGCAACCACCTCTTCAGGTCTATGTAAAGCCTTGTAAAGAACCCGTCATCATCTGTCGTTCAATCGACCTCGGTGCCATGGAACGCATCGAGACATACGACGAACTGCAACAATATAATAAGGTAGGGTCGCCCTTCTCTATCCCCAAGGCCGCCCTTACATTGGCAGGCTTTATGCCCAATTTCGGTGTAGAGCAATATCAATCTTTGCGTCAACAGCTCGAAGCCTTCGGTTGCGGATTAGAGATTACGCTCTTGGCAGCCATTCCCGCAGGGTCGGGGTTAGGCACAAGTAGCATCTTAGCCGCCACCGTATTGGCCGCATTGAGCGACTTCTGCGGTTTGGGTTGGGACAAGAACGAAATCTGCAACCGCACCCTCGTCTTAGAGCAGTTGCTCACTACGGGGGGCGGTTGGCAGGACCAATACGGCGGTGTTCTCCCAGGCATCAAACTCTTACAGACGGCCGCAGGCTTCGACCAAAACGCTGCCGCACGTTGGCTGCCCGAAACGTTGTTTGCCGACCCCGATATGCGTCCTTGCCACTTACTTTACTATACAGGCATTACGCGCACGGCCAAAAACATCTTAGCTGAGATTGTACGGGGCATGTTTCTCAACAATTCGCGCCACCTTCATCTGCTCGACAGTATGAAGCAGCACGCCTTGGCCGTGTTCGACACCCTTCAGATGAACAATCTCGAACACTACGGCCGCATGGTACGCACTACGTGGGAACAGAACAAAGCCTTAGACGCTGGCACCAATCCGCCCGCCATTGATGCCCTTTGCCGTCAGATCGACGATCTCTGCTATGGTTACAAACTCCCCGGTGCAGGTGGTGGTGGCTTCATGTACATGGTAGCCAAAGACGCTGAGGCTGCCGCACGCATCAAGCAGTTATTGACCGACCACCCTCTCACCATCAACTCTCGATTTGTCGACATGAGCATCTCACGCAAAGGCCTCCAAGTCAGCCGCTCATAATTAATGGCAACATTAAGACGCGCTTCGCGCTTTTTTAAAACATTAATGTCTCATTAATCGACCATTAATCTTTCCATTAAAGACATAAGAAGAGTATTTGTTCAATGGTAGACTATAGAACAAGATTAATGAATAGATTAATGGAAAGATTAATGGTCGATTAATGAGACATTAATGTTTTAAAAAAAGCGCGAAGCGCGCCTTAATGTCCATTAATGTTTAAAATGTTGCCGTTAATTATACGTCATAGCTCATTCTCGTTTGCACGATAAATGGTGTTAACCCCCGAAAACACTTGTTTTTCAATTTATTTGCGTATATTTGCACGTTCAATAGTGGCTAAAAGCGCCACCTTCTCACGAAATAATACGAAAACAAAAACAATAAAACACAAACAAACACATGCAAAACAAAGGATTTGTTAAAGTAATTGCAGTGCTGCTTTCCTTGATTTGCCTCATGTACCTCAGTTTCTCGTACCCCACCCATAAGTACGAGCAACAAGCTGAGCAAATGACCGCACAAGGCAAAGACGGCGCAGCCTACCTTGACTCAATGCGCAACGAGACCGTATGGCTCGGCAAAACACTCAAGGACTGCGAAGCCCTGCAGATTGGCCTCGGCCTCGACCTCAAGGGCGGTATGAACGTAGTGCTTGAGGTGAGCGTACCCGACGTTGTTAAAAACCTCGCCGGCGAGAGCGCCAACGACCCCAAGTTTAAGGAAGCCTACACAAAGGCCGTTGCCGAAGCTAAGAAAGGCAACGTTGACTTCGTTGACGCCTTCGTAAGCACTTACCAAGAGCTCAATGGCAAGAACAAACTCGCGGGCCTCTTCGCTTCAAAGTTGAGCGACAAGAACATCAACTACAACTCTACTGACGCCGACGTCAAGAAGGTGTTGAACGATGAAGTCGCTGTAGCCGTTGAAAACTCTAACAAGGTCGTTCGTTCACGTATCGACCGCTTCGGTGTAGCACAGCCTAACATTCAAGTCCTTAAAGGCAAAGGCCAGATCGGTCAGATCATGGTCGAAATGCCAGGTATCAAAGAACCTGAGCGTGTGCGTAAGTTGTTACAAGGTAGCGCCAACCTCGAGTTCTGGGAGACTTACACCCTCTCTGAGGTAATGCCTTCACTCACTGCCCTCGACAAGCGTCTTGCTGGCAATGATGCTGACACCACTGCTGTCGACACAACAAAGGCTGCCAACGCTAAGGCCAAGAGTGCCAAGAGCGTAGCCGACCAACACCCCTTGCTCAGCAAGTTGGCACAAATACAAGGTATGCAGGGCAACAACTGCATAGTAGGTTATGCTACTGCTAAGGACACCGCTGCTATCAACGCAATGATCCAGAGCGAAGCAGCTCACGCTATCTTCCCCACCGACCTCCGTTTGGCATGGGGCGTAAAGAGCGCCAGCGGCATGAAAGCCAACGTATTCGAACTCTATGCACTCCGCGCTGTCAACGGCCAACCCTCTATGCAGGGCGACGTGATTGCTGATGCAAAGGATGAGTTCGAACAGCAGTACCACCGTCCCATCGTTAGCATGACGATGACTACCAGCGGTGCACGCGACTGGGCCGCTTTGACAAAGAAGAACCTCAAGAAGTGCGTTGCTATCGTACTCGACGGTTACGTTTACAGTGCCCCTGTTGTACAGAGCGAAATCACAGGCGGTAACTCACAGATCTCTGGTAACTTCACCACTGACGACACGCGCGACCTCGCCAACGTGCTCAAGAGTGGTAAGATGCCTGCCCCCACTAAGATCGTACAAGAAGAGACCGTAGGCCCGAGCCTCGGTGCTGCCTCTATCCAAGCTGGTTTCACCGCTTGTGTAGTAGCCTTCGTATTGTTGATGATCTTCATGTGCTGCTTCTACGGCTTCATCCCCGGTATGGTAGCCAACATGGCCCTTATCCTCAACTTCTTCTTCACCTTCGGTATCTTGACTTCATTCCAAGCAGCCTTGACCATGAGTGGTATTGCTGGTATGGTGCTCTCATTAGGTATGGCCGTTGACGCCAATGTATTGATCTACGAACGTACGAAGGAAGAACTCAAGGCCGGTAAGGCACTCAAGACAGCCCTCGCTGAAGGTTACGGCAATGCTTTCTCTGCTATCTTCGACTCTAACTTGACGTCAATCATCACCGCCGTTATCCTCTACAACTTTGGTACAGGTCCTATCCGTGGTTTCGCCATGACACTAGGTATCGGTATCGTTTGCTCATTCTTCACTGCCGTATGGATCAGCCGTATCGTATTTGAGCACTTCTTAAATAAGGACAAGTGGCTCGGATTGACCTTCACTACAGGCCTCTCACGCAACTTCTTGAATAACGTTAACGTCAACTTCATGAAGATGGGCAAGCGCTCTATCTACGTATTCATCGTAGGTGCAGTCATCGCTATCGGTTTCCTCAGCACACGTGGCCTCTCAAGCGGTATCGACTTCACTGGTGGTCGTAACTACGTAATTGAGTTCGAACAACGCGGTGTAACTCCCGAACAAGTACAGAAGGCTGTAGCTGAGAAGGTAAACGCCAAGGATCCTAACGCCATTGTTAGCGCCATTGCCATTACCACAACCAGCAACGAGGCCGTTCGCCTTTCAACCAACTACCGCATTGCCGACGACGATGAGAACATCGACCAAGAAGTAGAACGCTTCATCTTCGATGCCCTCCACGATGCAAAGCTCATCAAGGCTGATTACAGTACCTTCATCGACCGCGACAACCACACAGGTGGTTCAATCATCTCAGCCCAAAAGGTAGGACCTACCGTAGCAGCCGACATGACCCGTGGTGCTATTGTAGCCGTATTGCTTTCATTGGCAGCTATCTTCGTTTACATCTTGATACGTTTCCGCAACGTAGCCTTCTCAGTAGGTTCTGTCGTAGCCCTCGTATTCGATACGTTGCTCGTAATCGGTGTCTACTCTATCTGCTGGGGTTGGATTGGTTTCTCACTCGAAGTTGACCAAACCTTCATCGGTGCTATCCTGACCGTAATTGGTTACTCTATCAACGATAAGGTGGTAGTATTCGACCGTATGCGTGAAAACCTCGGTTTGCACCCCACGATGAAGCCCTTCGACCTCTTCAATATGTCACTTAACAGCACACTTACGCGTACCGTGATGACCTCACTCACTACCTTGCTCGTATTGTTGTGCATCTTCATCTTAGGTGGTGACAGCATTCGTTCATTCTCATTCGCTATGATATTGGGTGTTATCTTCGGTACACTCTCATCTATCTTCCTTGCTGCTCCTATAGCTTACCGCACTTTGAGCCGCAAGCAACAAGGCGAGAAAGCATAACACGCTGACAACGCATAAGTACATATAAACACAATAAATCCCCTCCTTACTACTACAGTTAAGGAGGGGATTTATTATTATACGATACGGCCTCTCCCCCTCCCCCTCAGTCGGGGGTGGGGGAGAGGCCTCAGTTTATTTAAACCCTACAATTAACGGCATAGAGGGGTTTATTCTCCATCCACTCTTGGTCTTGATAGGGCTTCATTGAGAGGCGAAGACCTTTCAACTCGGGATGTTTGTTTATAAAAGTACGCAATGACTTCGCATGTACATTCTCTTCTGCCTTAACTTCTATCGGTGTAACAGTTGTGCCATGTTGCACAATAAAGTCTATCTCAACGCGTGAGTCGTTACTACTGAAGTAGTAAATAGGAATTTGCAGAGGCATGAGTTGTGTAAGTACAAATAACTCAGTAAAAGCACCTTTATACTCTTTAAATAGAGTATCAGCTACTAAAATGCTTTCAGCAGGCGTATCAACCATTGCCCCCATTAAGCCAATGTCTAAAATAAAAAGTTTGAACACTGACATCTCAGCATAAAACTTTAGTGGCATAGTAGGGGTTGTTACGCGATTAACTTGATAAATGAGTCCTGCATCTTTTAACCATTGAATGGCCATTTCAAATTCAGAAGCGCGTGCACCTTTCTTTAAAGCACCAAAGATGAACTTTTTGTTTTCTTTAGCTAATTGTGCAGGAATTGTCTCCCACACCATGTTAATGCGTGGCACCTCTTGACTGGGGGCATGTTTTGAAAAGTCGCGCTGGTAGTCAAAAAGTATTTGCTTTTGAATGTTGCGTACTTCTACTAAGTCCTTTGTTTCAGCAAATAGACGTACTGCAGCAGGCATCCCTCCAACGAAGTAATACTGCCGTAAGCAGTCTATAAAACGCAGTCCTAACGCATCAATTACAGAGAAGTCACCTTGCTTTAACACTTCTACCAAAGAGGTTTGCCCTGTTGCTAACAAAAATTCATCAAATGTCATTGGGTACATCTTTATCATATCAACTTTCCCCACAGGGAATGACATACCATTGTGTAATGAAATGCCTAATAGCGAACCCGCTACGGCTACATGATATTGGGGAGCTTCTTCACAGAAGTATTTTAAGCTATTCAGTATAACAGGGCTTTCTTGTATCTCATCGAATATGATTAAAGTGTTCTCTGGCTCAATATTGAAATGAACAAGAGCCGAAAGAGACAACAAAATGCGCTGGATATCATAGTCTTGTTCAAATATTTTTTGCAGCAATTCGTTTTTGTCGCAATTGATATACGCAACCTTTTCATAGCATTCCTCGCCAAACGCACGTAGTATATAGGTCTTACCTACTTGTCGTGCACCATTCAAAATCAATGGCTTACGATTCTTTTTCTGTTTCCATTCCAACAGTTTTTCAAAGACATTTCTCTTCATAGCTACATTTTTTTGCACGAATATTTGCTACAAATCTACATTTTTTTGCACGAACATTTGCTACAAAGCTACATTTTTTCGCACATAGACTAACAAACAGCTTAATTGGGGGGCGCGTCCTAACCTGGGGGCGACGCGTCCCCGAGGCTGCTGAAAAAAGCCACGATGTAGGACGAAGGTATAGATGTAATATTTGCGTATCTCATTGAAAATTAGTAACTTTACGTCAATTAGCAACACTCTATGATACAGCAGCAACTAGAAATACAACTGAGTCCGTATGCAG
>OBRR01000264.1_pt1 | contig 14843 bp, 11 predicted proteins | sample 1494901 | NCBI WGS metagenome assembly OBRR01 (sample SAMEA3360689, study PRJEB22359) | human gut metagenome | biome: ENVO:urban biome; feature: ENVO:human-associated habitat; material: ENVO:feces | place: Bangladesh | collected 2011
CATATTCTGTATTTCATTCTGATTTATCAGAAATGAAATGCAGGATATGAGTTCTTAGTACCGCTGCGAGCGACACGTAGCGAGAGCGTGTCTTGAATGTTTTTGTTGGTATTTCACAATTTGCCATAACCTACGAGGAGTTTCGCTACTACTTGTTATTATATCCTATTTTCCACTTTCCCTGCAAGCGTCTGCAAAAAATGCTCTCTTGCCCCTTCCTGCGCGACCACTTTGCTGAGTTTTTCTGTGTTTCTGCCGGAAAGCCATGCTTTGTGGGAATGACTATAATGATTTGCAATTTTCCAGAATTTCTCGGGGTATGCAAGGTAAAAATACAGATAGGACAATTCCTGTGGTTTTAGTTTCCGCACGGAATCATATGCCCCGATCAGCTCCATTCCAAGCGATGTGTTCCAGTTATTTTTTTCCATCATCTTCCGGACAAAATTTGAGAGGTCACTCACCCGGATCTGATAGGAAAAATTGAGGAAATTGACGACCGCCACGCCCTCTCTGGAAAAAACGACATTGTGCTGATTATAGTCGCCATGACAGAATCCGGTCAGTTCTTCACAGATCTCCATATTTTTCAACCGCTCTGTGACAGCCTGTGCCTTTTCAAAAAAACCTGCAAACTGGCGCATGAACATTTCTTCAAACTCATTTTTCTGTTTTCTGCCACGGATATAGTTGCGAACCTGCCGCAATTCACGGTTATGTTTTTCATAAAGCAAAAGCAGGGCGTTAGGATTCATTTTTACAAACTCAGGTACCTCGTCCGGATACTGTTCAGTTGCATTATGTAAACCAGCGAGCAGTCTTACCGCATACACCATGTCCTCCCTGCTCTTCGTATCGCACTCGGCTCCACGGAAAACTGACAATAGCAGATAATTCTGTTCCTCTTCGTCCCTGGCAAAAATTTCCCCTTCTTTTGTATAAAAGATCTGCTCTGCCACAATATTCTGCTCTTTCAGGAAATCAAGCATTCCAGCCAGAAATTCTGCACGCTCCACAGAGCCCCTATACTCCTTCAGTGCGCGCATTCCGAGATCTGTTTCACACAAAAAACAGTCTCTTCCCTTCGAAATAGACTTTACCTCCATCTCATATTGTTCTGCTATCTGTTCCGGCCTGATATACATGAAAATCCCCTCCATACGATGAATCTGCGATAAGAGAGCAAATGCTCTCCTGCCGTGTCAATTCATCATATGTGAGGGGATGCGATATTATGAACCTGTTCCATTAATTTTTCTTTGGTGTTGTCCTCCGGGTGTTCCAGCACATGCTCCAAAAGCTGTTTCAGCGTCTCGCCGATCGCCTTTCCCGGCTGCATTCCTTCTTCGATCAGATCCGTTCCCGTAACCGCAAGTTCCTTTATGGAAAGACACTGTTTCTTCGCCATAATCTGCTCATATATTTCTTCGTATTCCTTTAAATACTCTGTTTTTTTCTCCCGCCTGTATGCACTCTGTGCCAGCATGTCCGCTCTTTTTACTGCAAAAAGCAGCGGATACTGATCCACACCGTTCCGGTAGATCGCCCTGCGGACCGTCCGCTCCTGCAAAGGCGGATTATCGTCGTGGCATAAGATCAGTCTGCATACCCGGTCGGTTGTGTCATTGTCAAACTTCAGCCGCCGTAAAATCTTCCTTGCCACAAGACTTCCTTCCTGCGGGTGTCCATAAAAGTGATCCACGCCATGTTCGTCCGTGGTTCTGCACATCGGTTTTGCCACATCATGTAACAGCATTGTGATACGCGCCACTTTGTCCGGCTGTATCTCCATCAGGGCATGCAGTGTGTGCTCCCCCACAGAATAGCAGTGATGCGGATTATTCTGCGGTGTTTTCATCATCTCATCAAATTCCGGCAGAAAAACTGCGGTAAGTCCTGTCTCATAGGCCGTGCGCAGCAGTTCCGGATGTCCGGACGTGAGAAGTTTTACCATTTCGATCTGAATACGTTCTGCACTCACTTTTGCAATGTTTGGTGCCAGGGAAACAATCGCCTCTCTTGTCTCATCTTCAATAGAGAAGCCAAGTTGCGCTCCAAACCGCACTGCACGCAGCATACGAAGCGCGTCCTCCGTAAAACGCTCCACAGCAGCTCCCACGCACCGGATCACACCGCGCTCTAAATCTCCCACACCATCAAACGCATCGACCAGCCCATCCTTATCATTGTAAGCCATAGCATTGATCGTAAAATCGCGGCGCTTCAGATCTTCTAACAGATTGGAAGTAAACTGTACCTCCTTAGGATGCCTTGCATCCTCATATTCCCCGTCTATACGGTATGTGGTCACCTCGAATCCCTCATGTTCAAGCATCACGGTAACCGTTCCATGCTGGATTCCTGTATCTATGGTATGTCGGAATAACTCTTTTACCTGTTCCGGTTTTGCTGATGTCGTGATGTCCCAGTCCATAGGAATCCGTCCTAACATCGTATCACGGACGCACCCTCCTACAGCATAGGCCTCAAAACCATGCTGTGTCAGTGTGTCAATAATATAAGTTACTTTCTCAGGTAAAACGATTTTCATATACGATAGGTTCCTTTTGTCGTTGTTTTGATCGAATATAGCAGGTCATCCGCCTTCTTGATCATCTCTGTCATATCATTTTCCGTACAGATATGGTCTCCGGCTGCAATACCGATGGAGCAGGAGATCTGATGCTGTTTATCGATTGAGAATGACTGTCCGAGTTTTTCACTGATCTCCGCCGAAAATCCGTCTGCCTCCTCAATAATCTGATAGATACGCTCTGCCTTTTCTTTGAAAATATCCCTGTCATCTGTATAAAGGAAGATCAGGAACTCATCCCCGCCATAACGGCACACAAAACCATCTTTTCCACAGACTTCCGTAAAAATATCAGCCATTTTGATCAGAACGAAATCGCCCACATCATGTCCGTACGTATCATTATAGTGTTTGAAATTGTCCAGGTCAATAAACATCACTCCCAGCTTTGGTTTTCTTTTTTCTCCTGCGATCTCTTTCAGAAGTGTGTCTAATTTGCGGTAGAACCCTTCACGGTTATAGCATCCTGTCAGCTGGTCTGTAACTGCCGACATATACAGTTTTGTATTCATCTCATAAATCTTGTCATAGGCATCAAGCCTGTTCAATGCGTAACGCACCTCACGGAACAGAAGCTGATAAAAGTTCAGATCGTCCTCATCAAGCATATAACGGTTCACCGAGGAATGCCAGTTATCCTTCATCAGCACATAGGTGATGACAATATTCTCGATTTTTGCGTTGTTAAAAAATGGGATCGCCACCATGGAACACACATCTTCATCACCAAAAATCGATGTGATATCCTGATGTTCAGAATAATTGCTGCTGATCTTGGAGATCACAAATCCACCCGCATTTTTCCGCATGGATTTTTCCATGATCTTCATGATCTCCGGCGTCATCTCTTTCTCTGTGTCATTGTAAAGTACCTGCGGCACCCTCTCGCTATAGCGGATATAGACTGCCCGGTCGACGTCAAAATGATTTAAAAATGTCTTCATGACCATATTGAGCATCTCTTTTGCAGTGATACCATTTACATCGATCAGTTTCTGCCAGATAGAAATAAAGTCGAGCTGTTCTTTCTTACTCTTATATGCCCGCTCCACGCTCTCCTGCTTTAACAGATCCTCGATTTCCCTGGTTGATAATTCCTCACAGTCGTCATCTACCGGTGGCAGAAGATCTTTCATATCCTCCGCGTACTCATGGAACATGATACGATGTGTCTCTTCATACTGTTTTAAAATAAACTCTTCCTGCTCATAAAGGATCTCTTTTCCTGCATTCCTGAAGCATTCCATCCTGTTCCTTCGGAACAGCACATAACAGAAAAACTGGTTTCCCTCTGCTCTCTTTAAATAAATATCTGCCTGCCCATATAATTTTAGCGCCTCCTCGTTGTCTCCGTCATGCTGTGCTAATAATGCCTTGGAAAACGTATAGAGGAACATATCATCATCTGCCTTTGCGTAGTCATGCACAGTGGCGAGGTTGTTTTCTGTCTTTTCCTTCTCGAAAATATAATTCAAAAACTGGCGGCAGCTATACAGATACCTCTCACAGTTAAAACGGTTTCCCTGTAAAATGGAAACCAGAGCAAACAATCCATACAGTTTGGACAGGTTGCAGACACGCAGACTGTTCAGATGCAGCTTTTCGATTGCTTTCATACACTGTGTCAGGTATTCCTGCGCCTTGTCATACTGCCCCAGCATAACGCAGTTCAATGACATATTATAATGTACTTCTGCAATATCCTCCGGCTTTCTCAGTTTACATAATATCTTAATTGCCTTGTTGTAATAGCTCTGGGCTCTCTCATTTTCTCCCATTGCACATAAATTATACGCAATACCGGAATAAATCCTTCCGCCCTCCACGCTGTCAACATCTTTCATCGCCTCATAGGTACGGATCGAATATAACAGGGAAACTTCGTACTCGCCATTTGTGGATGCTATCATGATATTTTTCCGGTATGCAATGCTGATAAGCTGCTCATTGCCAATCTCTTTTGCAAGCGCAACGCCCTTGGAAAAATAAATCAAAAATGCTTCCGACCGGTACGCTTTTGCCACGATCTCCGGTTTATTGTCGTATGCATAAATATAAATATGCGCCAGATGATTTTTGTAATGGTACGCATTCAGCTTCTCGATCAGTTTATCGCTGATCTCAATATCCTGGGCACAGAAGAAAATATTGCACCAGCCGGACATCTGGTTCTGCGCTTTTAAAAGTTCTGCACGGAACACTAAAAAATCATCCCCAAGCGCTTCTCCGCACTCCTTTGCCTTCTGTACATAAATCATGGCTTCCTCTAACTTGCCAAGATACATGTAAGAAGTTGCCATCCAGAAATTATAATAAAATGCTCCCTCTTTCTCCTGATCCTGCAGTTTTTCCAGATCTTCACAGGATTCCAGAGCCTTCGCAATATCTCTTTGCAGTACCGACACCATAATCTGTAACAGTAATATCTGATAATGCTTTTTTTCAGAAATCGTAAAGTTATCAAACTTGATCCGGCGCTCAATCTTGCTCAGATGATGGTCTGCCTGATCAAAATCCAGAAAGTATACCAGATTATTCAGTTTCCGATAGCCATCGTCACTCTCATAATCAGAGTAATAGTCCATGACATCCGGTTCCATGTTCCTGCCTGCATTTCCGATATGGTACACCATGTTCCGGTCATCCATACTCTCACAGATTGCATCCCACTCTTCATGTGCAAATTCCGGAATCGACTGCACATCATTGACTCCCAAGACAATGCCGATATTTTTATTCTTTGTCTGAAGCAGTCTGTTGGTAAGCTGCATGGTACTTTTCGAAGCCAGCTGAAAGCGGTTCAACACAATGACGATTGGACAGATCTCCGATAATTTCTGAAGCATGGTCACAATCGAACTGTGCATGCGCTCCTGCTCATACTCTACCTCATCGATCAGAATCTGTTCCGTTCTCTCGCAAAATCCCTTTTCAAAATAACTTTCAAACACAGGTCTCTGAAGCTTGTAGACATCACATTCTTCCATAAACTCTTCCAATGTGCCGCTGCAATACTTATGAAACATCTGCCGGATCAGTCCCAGATATGGTTCATAAGCCTCTGCGATCTTGTTATAAGAAAACTCATGACAGGTAAAAAAGATATCTGTCTGGTCCTTATAATGATTGACACTCTCTAAATCCCATATAGAAAAATCATTGCTATACCGCACAAGGATACTGTTATGTTCTACATTTCCGATTCCTCCTGCGACCTGTTCGATAACCCCATTATAATACTTTTCTATCATACGATCCCCTTTTGCTCCAAAAAAACGCTTGCTGTTTTGTCACATTCTATATCCATTACCGGTTATACAATAAAACGTTCCACATTTTTCTGTAGTTTTTCAGCAGAATGATAGGTTGTCTCTGCTTTCTGCTTAATTGCCTCTGTCTCCTGCACAACGATTCCTACTTTTTCAGCAATATCCGTTGTTCCGGTAGCTCCCTCCGTCGCAGTCTTGCTGACATCGGAGATAGCATCCATCACTCCGTTAATGGATGCGAGCAGCTGCTCCGATGACGCTGAGAAATCTGTTACAAGGGAATCTACATTGGCAGCATCACTGTTATAGGAATTTGCCATTTCTGCAAATCCTCCAAGACTCTCCACAACATCATTTCCGACAAACTCCAGCAGCCTCTCTGCATCATTTGCAAGGTTCTCAACGGCTGCGGTCACATTGACAGTCACTTCCTGAATATGGGCAACTGCTGCTTTGGACTGCTCTGCCAATACACGGATTTCATCCGCAACAACCGCAAATCCTTTTCCTGCCTCTCCCGCCCTGGCAGCCTCAATGGATGCATTTAAAGCCAGAAGGTTCGTCTGTCCGGTAATATCCATGATTGATTTGGCAAGAACATTGATCTGATCCACAACCTTAATATCGTCAAGTGCTTTTGTCAGGCTCTCATTAATCTCCTCATGAATCGATCTAGTACGTCTGTCATTTTCATCTGTATCTTTTTTGATTTTCACAGCACGTTCCCTGATCTCATCTGCCTCGTTAGCGCCATCCTGAGATCTCTCTGCAATACTCTTCGCAGCGCTCTCAATCTCATGTGACATTGCATTTATCTCTTCCGAAGATGCCGCTGTCTCCTCCATACCTGCCGCAAGCTCCTCCGTTGTCGCAGATACATTTTCAATCTGATCATCTAACGCCTGAAGACTCGTATCAATCTCCTGCACCATGTCAGTGATCTCTAATGCTTCTGATTTTACCTCTCCAATCAGTTCATTCATCTCAGAGCGCATTTTCTCAAGCGAATCTGCCAGTTGTCCAAAATCATCTTTTCTCTTTAACAGATCCTGTTCAAATTCTTTTGAAAAATCACCCTGCGCTATCTCTTCAATGTGGGCAAGGCTCTTTTTCAATGGTTTCACAATGCTGACTGTGATCAGTGTCAGAACTGAAATTAAAATTACTTCCATGACAACAGCGATTCCGATGATCGCCATTCTGCTGTTGGATTCATAGGAAGAAAATTCATTTTTGACATCCAGTACATCATCATCAATATCGTCCGTGTAATTTCCGGTTCCAAGTACCCAGCCAAATGGCTCAAATGCCTTGCTGTAAGCACGTTTTGGAGAAGACTCCGTCTCACCCTCTCTCGGGAATACATAATCCGTAAAACCGCCGTCTTCCTGTTTTCCTGCACTGATGATTGCCTGAATATACGCAAATCCGTTGGTATCCACTGCATCCATACGATTTGTTCCCTCTGTGTCATTGCCGAGAAGGACTACGTTTGTTCCATCATAGGTATCTACCCAGAAATATCCATTATCGCCATAGCGCAGATCACGGATTTGGTCTGCTGCAAGTTTTTCTGCCTCATCTAAGGTATATTCACCTTTTTCATACCGATTGTAAATGCTCTGGCAAAGAGATATTACATTATCTACCTGTGCCTTGATCTGTGCATCATACGAGGAACGCATATCATTCTCGATAATGTCTAACGCATTATTTCCAAGTCCTGACAGGCTTGTGTTGGAAATGACGGCGCATAGTGCCAGTGCGATCAGTGCAATCACCATTACAATGACTAATTTTGTTCTCACCTTAATATTGTTCATACCCATACCTCCCTCTACATCTGTTTTATTTTACGAACCAAATTTTAAATCCTATTTGTATTTTAGCACATTGTGCTTATTTTACCACTCTATTTTCGACATTTTTCGTGATTTTATTCTATTTTTCTTTTTGTAAGAAAAAACGCAGAAGTCCTTTGTAACTCCTGCGTTTCTGTCTCAGATGAGAAATGGATTCCTGATTTCGAACTCCATTTTTTTATGTGTCTTTGGATGTTTAAATCCGATTTTATAAGAGCAGAGTAAAAGACCGTTTCCACTCCGTGTCATTGTCTCTTTAAAATTATACTTTGCATCCCCAACGATCGGGATTCCTGCATTTGCTAACTGTACCCGGATCTGATGATGCCTTCCGGTGTCTAATTGGATCCGAAGAACGGCGTTCGTTTTATTCTGTGCAATCACTTCATAGTCCAGCCTTGCTGCCTTTGCGCCCTCCGTACTTTTAGATACCACTTTTGAAGTGTTTGTTTTTCCATCCCGGAGCAGGTAATCTTCCAATGTACCTTTTTTCTGTTCCGGCACACCGTCTGTCACCGCATAATAAAATTTATCTGCCATTTTTGTCTGCACCTGACGGCTCAAATCTGCCGCAGCCTCTTTCGTCTTTACAAAAACCATGACGCCACGCACAGGCTGATCTAATCTGTGTACCACACCGATATAAGGCGGCTCACCCTTGGCTGCCCGGTAATTTTTCAAAAAGCTTTCCATGTCCGCCTGTCCTAACCGTTTTGTCTGGGTTGCAACCCCGGCTGGTTTTTCACAGACGATAACCTCCTCATCCTCGTATAAAATATTTATGTCCATGGCTGATGATCTCCTTTGTTATTTATGTGACATTCCCCTTGCTGTTTTTATCTGCTTTGGTTCATTGTAGCATGATTCTTTTGTTTAGGCTACTGTTGTGGAGATTTGAATGAATGCTTTTATTCATTTTTTAGTACTCATAATATTTAAAATTTTACTATTTTCTCCATTGCATTTTCTGATGTTGGTATGATACAATATTCCAAAGCATATTTTACAAAATCTTTGTGGCTGATGAGCCATCTGTATTCTAGGAGGCACTCGATTATCAAAAACGATCGGTGTCATTCATTTCGTATCTATGCTTTTATTACCCATTAACTAATTTAAAAGCAGGAGACGGATGAAAACTATTTTTACAATGCTCTATTCTCCTGCCGTCCACCGTGATAAGGAGGAAAGCCTATGGCAATGCGACCACAAGATCGTTACAAATCAACTACAGCAGGAGCAGTTTCTGCAAATCGCAACTACAAAGATACTGTTTTCCGGATGTTATTTTCAGACAAAAAGAATCTGCTCTCGCTTTACAATGCAGTAAACAGCAGAGACTATACGAATCCGGATGATTTAGAGATTGTTACTTTGGAAAACGCTATCTATATGGGAATGAAAAACGATCTGGCATTTATCATTGACACGAATTTATACCTGTACGAACATCAGTCGACTTACAATCCAAATATGCCACTTCGTGATTTATTTTACATTAGCAGTGAATATCAAAAAATGCTGGATCAAAAATCTTTATACTCATCCAGCCTGCAAAAGATACCTACTCCTAATTTTATTGAGTTTTATAATGGTTCTGATCCAGTTTGCGATGTTTTTGAGCACAGACTTTCCTCTGCTTTTGAACATCTGTCGGGTGAGCCAAAACTGGAACTGATCGTAACTGTCTTAAATATCAACGAGGGGCACAATGCCCTTCTTATGGAACATTGCAAAACATTAAGGGAATATGCACAATATGTTGCAAAGGTGCGAAAATACACAGCCGACATGTCTCTGAACGAGGCAGTGGAATGCGCTGTTGATGAATGTATCAAGGAAAATATTCTTGCGGATTTTCTTCGAAAGAACCGCGCGGAGGTTATCAGTATGAGTATATTTGAGTATGACAAGGAAGAAGAAGAAAAGAAACTTCGGAAAGCGGAGTATGAAGCTGGCGTTGAAGCTGGTGAAAAAAGTGGAATTCAAAAGGGAATCAAAAAGGGCGTCCTTAATACTGCACGTCATCTATTGGAACTTAATCTGCTGTCTTTAGAGAATATTTCTCGTGCTACCGGTCTGTCAATCGATGAATTGAAGGAGCTCCAACAGTAGCTTAGTGGATATAAAAAAAGATTCTTCTTGCAGATTTTAATTTAAAAACCATGTGGGAGATTATCAGAATGAGTATATTCGAATATAACAAGGAAGAGGAAGAAAAGAAACTTCGGAAAGCGGAGTATGAAGCTGGCGAAAAAAGTGGCATTCGAAATACTGCACGTCATCTATTGGAGCTTAATCTGCTGTCTTTAGAGAATATTTCTCGTGCTACTGGTCTATCAATCGATGAATTAAAAAAGCTTCAACAATAACTTAGTAAAAGAAGCCCGCAAAAACTGCGAGCTTCTTTTTTGTACAATTTTACACAAATTACTGTAACAGAGAGAGTACACCCTGAGTAGACTGATTAGCCTGTGCAAGCATAGACTGACCTGCCTGTGCAAGAATGTTGTTCTTGCTGTAGTTAACCATCTCTTCAGCCATATCTGTATCACGGATACGAGATTCAGCTGCTGTTGTGTTCTCTACAACGTTGTCTAAGTTATCGATCGTATGCTCAAGTCTGTTCTGAACAGCACCGAGAGCGGAACGCTGGGAAGAAACCTTTGCTACTGCCTCTGCAATACGGTCAATTGCTGCTGTAGCATCATCTTCTGTATCAACTTTAAGATCCTTAACACCAATTCCTGCTGCACTCATTGATTCGATTTTGACTGCAATCTTATTATCTGCTGCTGAATCTGCCCCAACATGAAGGTTAAAGGAAAGCTCACCATTTACGTCAAACGGTTGAATGTTTTTTGCTTTAGCATCTCCTGCTGTAATCGCAATAGCATTTGCAACTGCACCTTTTTCATTAACATAATAATTAGTTGCTGTTGATCCATCTGCATTTTTTGAATCAGCTATCTGCTCTGCTGATACTTCTTTACCCTTGGCATCGTATAATTTTGTTGCATACACATAATCTTTTCCAGCTTCTGCTATATTAGCATCTGTCTGATCTCCTGCATTGGTTTCTGCCACTGTATATACCTTATTTCCCTTTGCCAATTCTTCTTTAAGCTGGTCCGCAGTAAGTTTGGTTTTACTACCTTTTGCAAACAAGTCTTTACCCATTACATACGTACTCTTCATGAAGTTAGCCTTGCTTGCAGTCTTTGTATCACCTTTTAACAAATATATTTCATTGAACTTTGTTGTTTCTGATACACGATCAATTTCTGTTGCAAGCTGATCAATCTCGTCCTGAATCGCCTGACGATCAGACTGTGCATTCGTTCCATTTGCAGACTGAACTGCCAACTCATTCATTCTCTGTAACATGGAGTGAACTTCTGTCAAAGCACCCTCAGCTGTCTGAACTGCAGATACACCGTCCTGTGCGTTTGTGGATGCCTGATCAAGACCACGGATCTGTTTTCTCATTTTTTCAGAAATTGTTAATCCTGCTGCATCATCTGCTGCACGGTTGATTCTGTAACCGGAAGATAACTTCTCTGTGGACTTTGCCTGCTGTCCTGTTGTTACATTTAACATTCTGTTAGCGTTCATTGCCTGTAAATTGTGTTGTACTACCATAATATAATCCTCCTTGTCTCATCCTTTTGATGAGCTATTATGTTTTTTGGCCGGACTTCCTTTTCCGGCATTATTTATAACAAACAGAGCGTCCCGGGTTTTGCCCTGTCTATTACCAGATGGTTGTGTGATGTTTTAAATGAACTTAGTGTTTCATTCTTTCTGCATCTTTTTTTGTTTCCGCTTTCATGCGTTCATTCCATAAGATCTTCTTGATCTCATCCTGTGCTTCTTTTGAGATCGCAGGTTCCGGATAATACGTATCTTTCCTGCGCTCCGGATTTTGTTCTACGGTACTCCTTGCAATCCTGACATCCTTTGGAGCATCGATCATAAGTCGTCCGTGATTTCCGGTCCCGCCCACATAAACTACGCGGATGTTATCTCCGATATTTACATACTGACCTTGTTTCAGTGAAATCTTTAACATAAATCCTCCATGTTTTTCCGAAGGAAAAATCCGAACCTAATGGTGAGGAGAGGATTTTAGCCTCCTTGTTTTGCATCGCAATTCCACTTGCTACGTTTTGTATCATTTATATCGTCTTTTCGCTACAGTTTGTTAACATCTGTTTTTATATTTTGCTACACTTTGTTACATTTTTACAATCAACAATCTATTTTTCCAGTGAATAAATGTTGTTATTTTGTGCATAATTAATAGTAACTTTATTTTTTTCGCAACATTTTGTTACAATTGTAATGTCAATCAATGTTAACATTTTAACTTTTGTTGTCTGATATGCTACACCTTGCTACATCTAAGGCACAAATAAAAATATACTAATAGCAAAGGTGGTATTTATATGAAAAACAAACTACTTCCACAGAAGTTAAAAGAATTGCGCAAAGTCAATAACTACACACAGGATTATGTTGCGGAGGTATTGGGTGTTGTACGGCAGACATACAGCCATTATGAAACCGGGAAACGCACACCGGATGCGGAAGCCTTTTACAAATTAGCAGGGCTTTATAATATTTCCGTTGATGATCTGCTTCATCTGACAATCGATATTGACAGGGAGGAATCTTACGATGCGCCTGCGCCAACACAGGCAAGCAGCGATTTATCAGAATTTCTTGAATTTTTTAATGATCCTTCTAATAAGAAAAAATATATGTTTAACACAAATTTGGAACGGGAATTACTTTTCTATTTTGATAAAATATCTGATGAAGACAAAAAAGAAATTATAGAATTTACGAAAATCAAGGCGAGAAAGCCTTTATAAAACAAGAAGCAATGTGCCACAAAACACATTGCTTCTTGTTTTATAATTTAAATCTGTACCCAACCCCCCAGATTGTTTCTATATACTGCGGTTTGTTGGTATTCATCTCGATCTTTTCGCGGATCTTCTTGATATGCACGGTAACTGTTGCAATATCTCCGACGGATTCCATATCCCAGATTTCCCGGAACAATTCTTCCTTTGTAAACACATGGTTTGGATTTTCTGCCAAAAAGGTAAGAAGATCAAATTCTTTTGTTGTAAACTGTTTTTCCTCGTCGTTCACCCAGACACGGCGTGCTGTCTTGTCAATGCGGATACCACGGATCTCAATGATATCATTTTTTGCCTCACTGCTTCCGATCAGGCGCTCATATCGGGCGAGATGTGCTTTCACTCTCGCTACCAGCTCACTTGGAGAAAATGGTTTTGTGATGTAATCGTCCGCACCAAGTCCAAGGCCTCTGATCTTGTCAATATCATCTTTTTTGGCTGAAACCATAAGAATTGGTGTATTTTTTTCCTCACGGATCTTTTTGCAGATTTCAAATCCATCCGTTCCCGGAAGCATAAGATCTAAAATGAACATGTCAAATTCCTCGGACAATGCTCTTTTCAGTCCTGCTGTTCCGTTATTCTCGATCTCTACGGTAAATCCGCTCAATTCCAGATAATCTTTTTCAAGATCTGCGATCGCTTCTTCATCTTCAACTATTAATACTCTGCTCATTTGGCACCTCCTGATATTTTCTGATCACAAAATACATAACGGTTCCGATGGACTCCTTGCTGGTCGCCCATATTTTACCACCGTGGTCTTCGATAATTTTTTTCACAATTGACAATCCGATTCCGCTGCCTCCGGTTGCAGAATTTCTCGAAGCATCCGTCCGGTAGAAACGATCAAAAATATATGGCAGATCCGCTGCTGCAATACCCCTGCCATTATCCTCGATCTCCACCTGGATAAAATCGCCAACATCCTTGATACGGATGTTGATAAGTCCTCTCTGCTTGTCCAGATATTTAATGGAATTTCCAATAATATTGTGGATCACTCTGCGAAGCTGTTCCGGATCCGCAATGATCTGTGTCGATCCATCCGTATAATTAAAGTATGCCAGTCCGATATTTTTTGACTCAAGATCCAGTCCGATCTCCTCAATGCAGTCATTGAAGTATTCACCAACATTGATTTTGGCAAAATTGTACGGTATACGGTTCGTATCGATCTTCGCATAGAGCGTCAGCTCATTGATAAGCGTATCCATCTCATTTGCTTTATTATAAATTGTCCGGATATACTTATCCCGTTTTTCCGGTGTATCCGCAACACCGTCCATCAATCCTTCCGCATATCCTTTTACTGCAGTGATCGGCGTTTTCAGATCGTGTGCAATGTTGCTGATCAACATTTTATTTTCTTTCTCGCTATTGATTTTCTCTTCGGCATTGTCTTTCAGCCTCTGCCGCATCTCTTCAAAACTTGTGCAGAGTTCCCCGATCTCATCCCTGCTCTCTGCCTCGATCGTAAAATCAAGATTGCCCTCCTTGATATTCTGTGCGGCAGCCTGCAATTTTTTGATTGGATTGATCAGGCTGGTATAAATCCATACCGTCAGCATACATGCTGTCAGAACAAGGATCAGCACAATGGAAACCATAATATCGATCAGAAGACTTTTTAATTCAGGAACCATCTCCTCTAATCTGGTCACGATAAAAATACTGCCCTTTGCACCATCCGGATAAACAAAATCAATCTGTTTTACCAGTGCCTGCTCATCACCGTCCATGTATGTCCCGGAATCCGCATTGCCATCGGCACTTCCATACTCCGGAAGCTCCGTCAAAAGCGATGTCCCTGCGCTTTTTCCTATATATACCAGCTCCTGTCCTTTCCGAACGATGAGATAGGATGCTTTTTCTTCCAACTGCTGGTTGATCTTCTCAAGGTATGCTCCATCCTCCAATTTCTCAGGCTGGTTGTCTGCCACCTTGTATACTTCCCGATAAATCTCCCTTGTAAACCGGCTCAGAAGCTGGACAGAATTGGAAAAATAACTGTATCCGTCCCCTTCAACACCATAGGTCTGCTCGATGGCGCGCATCTGAATGTGCTGCATACTGAACAAAACCAGCGTCGCAAGGAAAATCGGTACAAATATAATGATGCAGAATGAAATAATAATCTTATTCTTAAACTTCATACGCTTTCCTTCTATGAATGTCTGTGTTTCTA
>OBRR01000268.1_pt1 | contig 14607 bp, 10 predicted proteins | sample 1494901 | NCBI WGS metagenome assembly OBRR01 (sample SAMEA3360689, study PRJEB22359) | human gut metagenome | biome: ENVO:urban biome; feature: ENVO:human-associated habitat; material: ENVO:feces | place: Bangladesh | collected 2011
CCGACGCGGGGACGCGTCGCCCCCAGGTTAGGACGCGCCCCCCCAATTAGGCAGATAAATTGCCAAACAGTTACGCGCCACGAACGCAAGCTAACCTGGGGGCGACGCGTCCCCGCGTCGGCATTTGTTAGTCAAGGCTCGATGCCTTGACTAACAAATACATGAATATCAATACTTCAAGTATTGCCAATTTGGGGCATCGAGCCCCAAGTTGGCAATGCCGACGCGGGGACGCGTCGCCCCCAGGTTAGGACGCGCCCCCCCAATTAGGCAGACAAATTGCAGTTTCTTTTGTTTACCCACACGATGCGTTATGGAGCCATTTTAAATAATTACATTGGGGGGCGAGTTAAAAACCCGCCCCCCAATGTGGTAATATATCTGTGATATTTATTCCTCCGTCCAGTTCGCAGCGTCCCAGCCACGTTCATTTGAGCGGAATGTGCCGTCGTACGTATCGTCAGAGATAGTGATGTCACTGTTAGCGCTACCGTCAGTGCTCAGTTTTGAACCTGTGAGCATCGTGTCCTCCATAGCCAAACGAATGGCTGCAGCACGTGGCGCAATGTATTCTTTTTTCATGACTTATCGTTTAGTTTTTGTGTAGGATAGTTTTTAAACAAGCAGCGCGCTCACTTAAAAACTATCCTATCGCTATTCAATTACTTTACAATCACCTTTTTGCCTTGCATAATGTAAAGGCCAGCGGGTAAGTTGTTAGTGCCTCGGTTGCTCACCTTAATGCCCTGCAAGTTATAAACAGCACCTGCGCTCTGAGCTTGTGCGCCATTCACTTGGTTAATGCCAGTTACCTCGCCACCGTCAAAGCAGATGCGAAGGCCATTAGCGTTCATATTTTTTGTAGCGAAGTAAGCGCAAGTAGCAGGTAATGTGCTACCAGCAGTGCCCAACATAATCTTCTGTACGTCACCCTCTGAAGCTACACCATACAAACCATTCATGCTCTTGCTTGCCTCGTAGTTACCCACGAAAGTGAAACCGTTGTGTTCAACGGGGGTAGGATTAGTAGCCTCAACCTTACCACCATAGTAGAAGGGATCTGAAACTTCATTGCTAAAGAATACCAAGTAAGGAACATTAGCCTTTAACACACCATCAGCTACCTCATTGAAGGTCAAGCTTGAGCCATTTGAGCTAACGAACTCTTGTGCCTTAGTAGCTTGCAAACTTGCTACTGCTACGTCGAAAGGCAAGCAAACCGTATTCCAACCCTTAGCAAAGGTGCGATTGACAATTACATTGTTCACACCTGCTTCAGTACTAACAGATGCATTTGCACCAATCGTAACGGTTGGAGCAAAGGTTACGTCAATGTTACCTAAGGATGGATCAAAATCTCTAATTCTAATTTGAGCAACCAACTGATTGCCTTTTACAGTAGCAGTAACATCAACGGGAACTTCTTCCAAATCAGGACCCATCCAATAGTCTATATTAGGATCATCGCCTTCTGTTATTGTTATAACTTGTGAAGTCGTATAAGTATTGTCCTTAACATCAAGATTGTTTACCTTAATATTACCAATACCACCCAAACCTTCCAAAATGAAGTTTTTTAATTCTAGTGAATAAGAACCATTTGATTCAATAAGATTAATGCTTGTTTCAGCGGGTTTACCTGTTACACCACCTATACAAACAGACAAATCACTCTTGTAAGTTGTTACGTTCTCTTGTACAGTCGGTTTTGCAAATTGAATAGTATAAACTGTTTGGTTAGAACTATTTACACTAATATCATTACCCTTTACTGTAATAGTAGCAATAGCTGTCTTGTCATCGTAGCTTAATGAAGCGGTAGCACCAGCACCTTTCTCTTTAAAAGACAACTTTGAAGCATCGTAAGTCTCACTCGACAAATCATAGCTTGTTGTGGCTTCGCTAAAGTTGATTGTAGCTCCAGTATAAGAAAGGCTCTTCAACGTACTATAATAAGTAAACTGAATATCGTCAATATCAAATTCATCATTAGCAGAACCACCTGGAACAGGGTTGGTCGTTAACGAAGCCAACATATATTGTGTTGTAGGCTTTTCCTTATAGTAAGTAAAGTCTGCTTCAAACTTTGTCCATTCTTCAGTAGCAGGAACAAGAATAGTAGCTTCACCCACACGATGGCTCTCCAAACTCTCATTGTTTACCTTTACCCAATTGCCATCAATCACATCGGGATCACGATAGTTAATGGCGTCATGAAGAATAAAGCGGCCACGACCATTGGCACTACCACCACTCTTAAACTTAGCATAGAAAGATACCTTATCAGGCGTTCCTGCAAATACCAAATGCTTTCCTGATGAATTGATATCTGAATAGTTATAGTTATCAGGACTATCAGGTGTAGCACTACCCATACCAATAACCCCTGTCGTAATATTACCATTGGCATTGGCTCCAAATGAGAGAAAACCTACATACTTGGATGTTAACTTTAAAGCGTGAGACCCAACCTTACCTTCAGCCATTTCGGGTTTTGGTGCTTTATTTTTCCCTGTTTTAAATAAAGTAAAAGACGAAACTGTTTTTTCTGCACTTTCAAACGAGTGCCACTCGTTACCAGGAGTATTGGTGCCCGACCATGTCTCGAAACTGGGGTCAGTAAACTGATATATGCCTTGCGCACTTGCTGACATACCAATAGCAAAAGTTGCTAAGGCTAAAATATACTTCTTCATTTTTCTTTTACTTGATTACTTTCTTACCATTAACTACATACACACCCTTAGTAGCTTTGTTTACGCGAACACCACCGAGTGTATAAATAGCTGTTGCGTTAGTTGAAGGATTCACCTTTACACCATTAATGCCTGAGATAACGTTTTTCTCTTGGCCTACTACAACATTGATAATTTGCTGCAATGACTCCGACATATCGATATCAATGTTAACATAAAGTGCCGTTGCAGTAAGCTTACCTGTAAGAACGATGGGTACTTCGTCTAAATCAGGGCCAATCCATTCATCTTCACCATAATTGGGATCATCACCCGGCTGAATAACAATGTTTTGATTGGTTGAGATGTTGCTAACGCCATCTACCTTTTCCATCTTTACGCCCTTGAGGTCAACATTGCCAATAGGCATTGAAGATTCACCAGCAACAAGCATAAAGTTCTTTAATGAAAAGTCGCAAGTGCCGTCACCATTGTCAACAACAGTAATGGCAGCAGGAATGCTGTCAGTACTTACATTGTCAATTGTCACCACAAGCTTTTCGTTGTAGTTAGTTTGCGTTTGTGCCATGCCGCAGAGGGCACAGAGCGAAAGGCAAAACGTAAGTAAAGTTTTCTTCATAATTTGTATAGTTGTTTTTGTTTTTTATCAAAAATCAAGATGCCCCAAAAATAGAAGCTTAGAACAAGTAGTTAAACCCTAATGTGCCATAAATGGGGTAAAGCGCAAAAGTGACTGACTCGTAGTCGGAGGGGAATATGCTATTTAAGCCCCACGTCAGGTTGAGCGATACGCTGAGGTGTTTGTAGGCTTTAAACTCTCCCCCGACTTGGAGGCCCCACGCAAAGCGGCGAAGGTCTTTCGAGAAGTCGTAGTCGGCACTCGTCACCTCTGTGGCGGGGCCAGCGGGATTGGGCTGACGAATGTAGCTTACATCGTCGTCGCTCTTGCTATAGGCCGAACCGGTAAAGTTGCCATTGATGAGGTAAGAGAAGTAAGGACCAGCTTGCACTTGCCAACGATCGTTGAAAGAATAGGTGGCAAGGATGGGGAAGGTCAAGTAGTTATTATTCACCTTCGTCTTTACATTGCCCCAATAAGCGCCTTCTATCTTACCCGAACCATCGGTGTTGTAGGCCACGAGGTGATAGTTCTTCACACGCGCATCGGTCTTCATGGCCTTATTCTCAAGACGAATACCAAGCATCGAGCCCCAGTGTTTGCCATACTTACGGTGTACCAAACCCTCAAGTTCAATATTAAGCATCGGGTGATAAGCATTAATTTGGCGTATCTCAGCAGGTAGGGGTATGGGTGACGTACCACCAATGTTAAATCCTGCGCCTAAGCGCACGTGCCAACCCTTCAAGGCGGCCTTAATCAAATTTGTATCTGTTTCCTTTGCGGGCTCCACTTCGCGCTGTGCCATGCCTTGCATGCCAACGCTCAGCAAGAGCGTAAGGAGTAGGAATATGCGTTTCATTTCTTTGTTGTTGAGCGATTTGTTTCTATTGGATATTCCACGCCACAACTTTTAAGCAATTCAGCTACAGAATGGAATGGACCATAAACACGACCTTGCCTTATATCTTCTAAGGCTTCTTCTAGGCCTGTTTTTCTTTTTCCGACTAATTTTTTTCCTGACATTTCGTTTTCTCTACTCATACACTAATCTAAACTGGCTAATGTCGAGTGTGGAGCCAACTGCACCCTCGAAGTAAGCACCTTGACGACTTGACGTAGCTACTACGGCTATGGCGTAACCTTTGAGCGCGAGGCGATTGGGGTCGATAGCGGTGTGGCCGTTCTTAAACTTGAAGGACTCGCTAAAGTGGGTCCACTCGGTGGGCTCGCCCGGATTGTCGATGCGTGCCATCATCACGATGCGGTCGGAGGTCAACACGTCGTCACCATTCAAGGCTACAAAGTTGTTGGGATCGCATTCATATACGACGGCATAGATGTCGGCCGTATCGCGACGGTCAGGACATACCTTCTTGTATTTGTCGGTAAACGTTTCGCCTACCGAGTAACGGTAATAACCTTCTAAACTTTTGGGGACCTTAGCCAATACTTGCAGACCGAAGGCGGTTGCCTCACGCGGACGCTTCATGGCTATCTTATTGTCAAACGTGCCAATGAATAAGCTACCTGCGGCTATCGGCATCTTTACAATATCGCCAAACGAGCCCGTGCGGCAGGTCTGTAGGCGCACGCAAGCGCCCAACGCGTCATCGGTAAAGGGAGCAGTAGGGAAGGCCAGAGGGGTCTTTGCGATACCCACCATGACATAGCCACCATTACCTGACGCCCACCAGTTGAGAGGTTTGTCGGGGTCGCTCTCGTCTTCCTTGGCTTCCACCTCGTTCCAGATGTAGTACTTATTATTGGCATCGAGCTGGTAGTGGTCGAAATTCATAGCAGCAAGACCAGTGAAGTATCCAAAGCTTACGGTATAGTCTTTCTGCCACTTGCCGTCTTGCGAGTGAGTTGTATAAGTTTGAGGAGTCTTGAAGTTACGTGTAATGCCGTTGCCATTGACCGTCTGTCCGTCAACTTTTGCAGTAATCGTAGCAGCGTCGGAAAGTAAGAAACGGGGATTAAGCGCCGTACGGTCTGTACCCTTCTCAAGCGTAAAGTCGATAGTGCGCTTCTCTTGGTTCACCAATGGATTACCAATCACCATGCCAGGGTGTTCGCCCAACCACGTAGGGTCAACGCCCTCGATGTCGCACTCTGCATTCAAATCTTCGTCTTGAATGCACGATTGCAGCGTAAAGAGAAGTACGGCTGCTTGTATAAATAACAGAAAACGTTTCATGCGTTTAGTAAATAGTGTAATCAAGTTACATTTAGTTTTGCACAATTTATCGAGTGCAAATTTACGAAAAATATTGTCAACACTCGGTGTTTGTTGATTTTCAACGCTGAAAGTACCGGTAAAACCGGTATTTTACCGAAAAAAAAGCGTTAAATCCACGAACTATAACGAATCGTGTGAGTAAACGGCCTAATTGGGGGGCGGGTTTGTAACCCGCGGCAGCAGCAGGTTGTAAATATTTACTTATAGTCGCTTAGCGCGAGAACATACATAACATACAATTTTACATACTTATTTACATACTATACTCAATTTGTGCCAAGGCACAAATTGAAACATACTGGCTACGCCCTTGCGCTTCAGCGCACTAATGGCTTGCATAAACGATTGATAATTAGAAGCATTCTCAATATATCACATCGTCGCTGAAGCGCAAGGGCGTAGCCAGTTTGTATCAATTTGTGCCTTGGCACAAATTGAGTAGTATGTAAAAAAAGTATGTAAAATTGTATGTTATGTATGTTCTCGCGCTAAGCGACTATAAGCAACATGCTGCTGCCGCGGGTTACAAACCCGCCCCCCAATTAGGCCGTTCACTCACACGATTCGTTATAGATCCATTTTTTTCGTTACCTTTGTCCATACAATTAATATAATGTATTCGCGTATGATTAAACGTTTCCTCTCTTTTGCGTTGGCCGCTACAATAGCCCTTGGCGTGAGCGCTGTGCCAGCACGCCGTGTTCAACACGTCATAACCCAACCCGACGGCACCCGCCTTACGATTACCCTTCAGGGCGATGAACACTTCCACTACTTCACTACCACCGATGGTGTGCCCGTTATACGTACCGCTGACGGCAGTTTCCGTTACGCACAATTGCAAGGCACTACGCTCAAGGCTTCTACCCTCGTAGCACACGAGGCTACGCAGCGCACAAGCGACGAACTTTCGTTTATTAGCAGCACAAACCTCAATGGCGAAGCGCTGAGTTCAATACGCACCATGCGCTTGGCCAACACGACCAAAAGCCAACCCCTCAAGCAGCGCGGCCGTCAACGTCTCTCGCGTGCTGCTTCGGCAACTGACGGCACGACGTCACAACAACCTGCCAATATCACGGGACAACACCGAGGATTGGTCGTTCTTGTTAACTTTAAGGATGAGAAGATGCAACCCGCTCACACGCGCCAAGCCTTTGACGATCAATTCAACCTCGTGGGGTATAATAAGAATGGCAACGCGGGCAGCGTACACGACTACTTTCTCGCACAGTCTTATGGGCAGTTGGACGTGACATTCGACGTGGTTGGTCCCGTCACATTGTCAAAGAATATGGCCTCGTATGGCGGCAACGATAGCAATGGCGACGATAAGAACCCTGCGGGTATGGTGTACGAAGCAATCAAATTGGCCAAACAACAAAACCCCTCGCTCAACTTTAAGGACTACGATTGGAACAATGACGGCGAGGTGGACCAAGTGTACCTTATTTATGCGGGGTATGGTGAGTCTTCTGACGAAGACGGTTCTCTCGCCAACACCATTTGGCCGCACGAATGGCAACTTTCTGCTGCGAATTATAAGCTCAGCTATGATGGCGTTACAATCGACACTTACGGCTGCTCGCCTGAACTCTTGGGCAACGAATCTTATCCTGTTCAGATGGACGGCATTGGCACGGCCTGCCATGAGTTTAGCCATTGCCTTGGGCTGCCCGACCTTTACGATACATCAGGATCAAACAATCAAGCCTTTGGCATGGACGCTTGGAGCCTTATGGACTACGGCTGCTACAGTGACGATGGTTACAAACCTACGGGATACACCTCTTACGAACGTTGGATGAGCGGCTGGCTCACACCGAAGCGCCTCACGGAGGCCACTACAATTACTAACATGGCCGCACTGACTGAATCGCCTGAGGCTTATATTATATATAATGATAACTATCCCGACGAATACTATCTATTGGAGAATCGTCAACAAACTGGCTCAGACCTTATGATTGAGGGACACGGTCTTCTGGTACTTCACGTCGACTACGATGCGGACGCTTGGTTTAACAATGAAGTGAACAACGTGAAAAGCCACCAACGCTGCTCTATCATCGCAGCTGACAATAAACTGAGCTACGAAAACCTTTCGGGCGATCCCTTCCCTGGCACTTCACACAAGACGCAACTGACGGACTCTTCGCGCCCTGCAGCTTCGCTCTTCCACACGAATGCCGCAGGCACAAAAAAAATGGGCAAACCCTTGACTAACATCACGGAGTCTGCCACTGGGCTTATCTCTTTCGACTTCATGGGGGGCATAGAAACGGGCATTCATTCCCTTCAAAAGGATAAGGACAACACGCCCCACCCCACCTACGATGCCGCTGGCCGCTATATCGGTACCATGGACCGCACCACGCGCCTCAAAGCGCAAAAGAAGAGCGGAACATGGCTGATACAGTAGAACTTAACTGCAAATTACATATTCTCCCCCCTAACCTTTCCCCGACTGGGGAGGAGGTTAGGGGGGAGAAGTTTTAATATCTATTTAATTTTCCGCATTCTGACACTTTTCTGCCCAAAATTCATCACTGCCCCAATGGCGGTCATTTGACTTATCACTTTCGTCAACATTGGCAGAAGAGTTGACCCCAAGACTTGAAGCCAAAATGTGTGCGGCTTGTAATCGTACCTCTGTACTTTCTGGACTTATATATTTTACCTTTCTCATAACCTGTATTTAAAAGTTTAATGAATTGGTGAGTTTAATAAGTTTAGTGAGTTTAATAAGTTTAATGAGTCCACATAAAATCATTGAACTCATCAACTTATTAAACTCATTAAACTCATCAACTTATTAAACTCATAAACTCATTAAACTCATCAACTCATTAAACTCATTAAACTCATTAAACTCATCAACTCATTAAACTCATCAACTTATTAAACTCATTAAACCTACATTCTAACTACCGTTTTCTTACCATTCACGATGTAAATGCCAGGACGCGTAATGCGCTGCAAACGACGGCCTGTGAGGTCGTAAACGGCTGCGGGCTGGTTAACGCCTGCAGGTTGAACGGTTGTGTTGACACCCGTCACCTCTGCACCATCGTGTAAGACTTGCAACAGTGCGGCTGCTCCTGCCGTAGTGGCGGGAGTGAGATAGGTGCGGAAGGCCGTTACCTTACCCTTGTTCGTTGTTACACCAAAGGCCGTACCGTCAGCAGTGAGTTTGTACTGACCTGCACCAATAGCAGCATTCGTAAACGAACCATGAAGGACGGCATTGCCGTCAGAAGCCTCAATAGGTTCGGCTACAATGTGTGCATTCTGCTTTGTGAGTGTCCACTCAGTCTGCGTTTCAGGACAGTAAACGAAGCAAGGCTGACCAGCTGCATTCTCGTCGGTAGTAGAGGTCAAACTTACGCTCTGACCATCAGTTGAAGTGAACTGTTCAAGACGTGCCTCGCTACCAAAGTCAGCTGCTGAAATGGCAAAGGGCAAACATACACTATTATAACCAGCTGTGTTCGCACGGCTATAAGTGACAGTCTGTGCCGTAAAGGCCGAAGGCGCATAGAAGTCTTGCTTGTCGGTAAGCACGAGCTTGTAGGCCGTGTTGTCGGCAGCATTCACGTAGTTGGTCTGCTCTGTAAGCGTAGTTGGCACAGTGGCGTCGGTGGCCTCAATATATACCAACTCATTGTTTTTAATTGTTGGCAATGTGGCTTCTGTTCCGTCAGTATAAACCGTTGCACACTTATCAGTAGTCAAAGCATCAGCACGATACACCTTTAATGTATACTTCGTAGCATCGGCTGCAGGTAGCGTAACGTCAGTACCATCGGCTTGTGCCACTTTGAGCACCATCTTTTGCCCTGTCTCGGCCAACTTGTCAGCCACGGTTTGAGGCAATACGAAGGAATTGGTGTTGGCAAAGTAGAGCAAGTTGCCGTCTTTGTCGTACACCTTATAACCTACTGCGCCTTCGCCTGTCATAGTTATCGTGTTGCCACTACGTGTGTAGGTATAACCATTCGCGTAGTTACCCGCTACATACTCTGAGTAGCTACCTACATCGCCACACTTGCCTACAGCATCTTGGTCGTTGTAGTCAGTACGCAACAATACATTGCCTTGTGCGTCACGGAGCAAGTTGCCGTCGTGATCTTGTTGGGGTTCGTGCTTGATGTGGTTTTCAACGAAGAGTATGTTGCCGTTGGGCTTGCCACAAGCCTTTATCTTAGCCTTAGCATCATCTGCCATTTCTTGCGTACAAGTGACATAGTAGTTACCATAATCGTCCACATATTTAAGGTCATAAGGACGGAAGAAACCGAATGCCTCAAAGAATTCACTCAAGTCTTCTTGTGCCACCTCAGCACACTTCACCGCAAACTTCAAATAGTCACCTGAAGCTGGAGTGGGATTGTCTTGCGAACCTTTACTATGATTCAAGGGGTCTTTACGCAACCTGCGGAAGAGTTCGCAGAAGAAGCCAGGGTGATGCTTCTGTACCTCATAATAGAGGTAGAGCTTAAGATAGAGCGTATTGCAGTCCCATATCTCGTTTCCATTTTTGCGACCATAGTCTAACCAACTATAGCCTGCTGCATAATTGTTAGCCACATCGCGGAACTTACGACCATTCAATCGCGTTGAAGTCTTACCATTCAAGTGAACCACAGCTTGTGAAAAGAGGTTGTTCGAGATTTCGGTACAACCTATCATGTTAATCAAACCTTGGTGAATGTGACCCACTTCGTGAGCAGGACCCCACAACGAACCGCCACCGGCCGACATCTTGTCGTAACTAAGAATTTCGTCCAACGTGCTTTCGTTGTAATACGTACCAAAGCTTGACGCAAACATATAGTTATACGTACAAGAATAGAAACCTAATACGCTGTGCCAACGGTCTTTGTACTCGTTGACGGCCATAAGCGAATGTTGTACGTCTACCATCCAGTCCCAGAAGTCGACTATCTCACGCATCTTTTCTGGCACAGTTTGCTTCGTCAGCGTACTGTTCATCTGATAGATGAGGTTGCGACCCTTCATCATGGCAAAGGGTTTCACAAAGAGTCCGTCAGCTACCATTTCTTTCCAAGCAGCATCAGTATCAATGCCTGTACGGGTAGCATCAAAGTAACCATCTACGACACCTCCCTCAATGTGGATAGGAATGTCGGGATAGTCACGCCACTTCTTTGAGTCAGTAGCATCGCTCGTGGTCACTTCGTAGCTGATATAAAGGGCTGCTTCGTTGCTCGTAGCAATAACGTTCAAGCCCTTGCTAAGTTGCGTGCTGCTGCCTTGAGCGTCTGACTTCATTACCTGTAGGAGGTTGACAGTTGCTCCTTCGGGAATATCTGCTCCTACAAATACGTAAACGACATTGTTGGACTTACTCCAAATACCTGTTGGATTGGTCAAGCGCGTGTAAACGTAACCTATCTTTAAGATGTCGTTCCACGTGTCGGGATTGGTATAAGGCTCAGCAGTGAGTACGCGGAAGGTCTTCTCCCACTTGGCCCAACTGTTGTTCTTTACCTTTACTGCCATATTTTGCAGATTAGTCGACGTAATGCCTGCCGTTGTCATAGCGGTCTTGAGTTCATCGTCACTCATGGCCTGATAGGTGGGCTGCAAAGTGGTGCAAGCATCATCGCTAAAGAAGGCGCCAATAGCCGCCTTATAGGTGTCGGCAGCGGCTAACTCGTCTGTTAAACCTGCATACGCTAATTTTGCTGCGGTTAATTCTGCTTCGGTAATATTAGCAGCTTCAATGCTCCACATAGAAGCAATAGACCCATCGGTTGCATAAGTGTTCCACACCAATATACGATCATGAGAATGCAATCCATGCGACTCACGACCGCTAATAGTAAATTCAAAGTAAGTATTGAACTTCGGATAGTTGCTTATTTTGTTCACCTTAAAGCCGCCATTTGGTGCCGTTGAAGTAACAGCACACTGCTTATTCCAAGCTGCGAAATTGATGTAATGGCCAGTCAAGGCATTTTGCAATTGATAATAACCTGCTTTGCCTTCTACGGGCACAAACTTCCAACACTGATTATACTTTTCAGCTTTTCGTTCACTTACATCGCCAGTACCCGTACCAATATTTTCGGTCATTACTGTGTTGTAAATGTCGCGAATTATCACATACTGGTCCGTAACGACTTCGGTCAATCGACCCTCCATTGTGTCGAAATGATTGTATACCGCATCGTCAGTAAGGTCAACTCTCTCAAACAACCAATCGCAACCTTTATAGTCAGAGCCATTGACGTCCCAACCCATTACTACGTTACCGACCACCTGATAATGCAAACCATCACCGCTAAAATCAGATTTTTCAGACAAATGAACGTAATATTCATCTGTGGCATTGTCGGGGTTATAACGTATATAAAAGGTTCGTGCATCACCCGTATTGGTATAGTTCAAATACTTCCCCGTATAGTAATTACGGAAATTATACCCCCCCGTACCACTCTTTTCAACAATCCATATTTGACGATTACCTTCATCGCCATCTGTCAAAGCCACCTGCATTCGACAAGTGCCTGCACCATCGATATCAGAATTAGTCAAATCGGTAACGTAAGCACGCGTTTGATCTCCTGCCACTGCACGGCGCGACTTTATACGCACTTTGGCATTGCTTAGCATATCGGTTAACCAATCTTCCTTCGCAAAAGCAGTGCGATTGGCCTTAATCGTAGCAATTTCTTCTTCTGTCAGTCCAGCATCTTTAAAGTGCCAGCACGAATTTAAGTCCTTCGAACCATCAAACGACGTCCAACTATAAATGGCACCATTCGTTTTGTCAGTGCAATTTAAGCCTAACTTATCTCCTGTGCTTAACTCTGTATCAATAATATCGTAGTAATAACCCCAAACACCATTATGACTATTTTCACTAATCGTAAAGCCATAGGGCTTTGTTCCCACCTTGTACTGCGTATCCTTCACGCCATTCAATGACTGCACATAATGTCCCGTCTTCAGATTTTGAATGGCCATAGTACCATCGCTTTGAGCTATAAGTTGCCAATACTGTGCATCGTTCGTATCGTCAGTGGTGCTTCCCAAAGCATTATCATATTCATAAATGGCCTTATCAGAAAAAGAACTTGACGCGTTAAAGATGCGATACACTTTATCACCCGCAACAGGACGCACATGACCTTCTGCCGCCATATAGGCATCTTCATCAGCATAGGTCACCTCAAAGCGCCACTCCGAACCTGAAAGATTATTATTTATACCATCATTGGGTTGATAACCACGCATAAACAAGTCTTGACGCCAATTATAACTATAAGCGGCATCAGCGCTTGTCATGATGTTATACCATGTTTCGAACTTGCGACCTGTTTTCGTGTTTTTGGGCACATACACCTCAGTAGCTGTACTTGAAGTAGCAATTTTACTCTCTGTGTCCTCCGGGCCTTGCAAGTACTTTTTCGTACGCTTGTTCTGAATGGTGTAATAACCACTCTTGCCCGTTACGGCCGTAACGAGCCACAATTGCACATCTGCATCGGTCGAACTAAAGGCTTGTGCCTTTACCGTACCACTCTCATCAGCCAAGTAAACATTCGCCAACGCTTTTGAATTGGCTGTTCTAATGCGATAATACGTACCGCTCACCAAATCGCTCACGGCATGCTGCACTTGCGCACGCAAGGAGGCGACACTACTCCACCCCACACACAATAGCAGGAATAAACGACTCAGTAGTTGAATAATTGATCTTATCATATTTAAGTTTTAGTATTTTTTTATAAAGAAATAGACTATAGGATACAAAAATACTAAAATTAGAAAGTGTACACTACTTTTTAGTTAAAAAAACGGCAGAAGAAAGGGGGAAATCTATTTTTACTATTTTACTTAACTTGTTTTTTTAGCAACTGAAGGTAATAACAGAGCCTATACGCATTAAAACATGGTACACTTGGATTATCACCCAATAAACAATGACGCATAAGGGGACGCAACAAGGAGAAAAGCACCAAGAGTGGCCCATCGAAATGTTGACGCATCAAACGCTCTGCCACCGACTGTATGTGTGTAAATCCGCTCATCTCATCCTTCAACGTTACTAAATTAAGCAACGCATCTTCTGTCTTACGCAAAAAAGCTGCATTGCTCTCAAACGTTGAAAAGCCCACAGGATTGTCCACATACTTCACCTGTGCCCTCGCCTGCTGCAATCGCTTGCCCAACAGAACGTCCTCATAACCATAACGCCGTATGCGCTCATCAAAGGGACATTGCAACATCACAGAACGACGTATCATAAAATTCTTTGATACAAAGGCCATATACGGACGTTTGGCACGCGCTTCCGCACGATTGGCCGCACTACACGACAGTTCGTAGCGATAACGCAAATTGCCATTCACCTCATAACCCGCTGCTGGAGTCAGTTCATAACCTCCCACTAAAACATCTACTTCGCTCGACTGCTCTCCCCCTTGCTCAACATAACGCAGCAAGAAATCATCATGCAACAGACTCACATTAGAGTCAAGAAACAACAAATACTCCCCCCTTGCTTCCTTAGCCAACAAATTACGAATAACGGCGCGTCCCCCATTCGTAGCACGTTCTACCACGCGACACCCTTGCCATTGATTGACCGCACGATTGGCCGCCTTCAGTTCTTCCTGCGACGACCCATCATCGGCCACCAATATCTCAAACTGCAACCCTTCAATGCGCATTGCCTGACGCTGCAAAGCACGCACCAACTGACTGCAGTCACGATTATAAACAGGAATTAAAACAGAAAGCGAAGTAATCATAGTACAACTTTAATTATTTTGTACAAAATTACACATTTAACGCGTAATTTCCACTTTTTCAAACATGAATAACATCAAACGCTTTGAGCGTTTAGAACGATTAGAACGCATAGGCTCGCTTCGCGAGCAGGTTTTAAACATTAATCTTCATTAATCTGACATTAATCTTTTTCATTGCGAGCAGAAATCGCGTCCTCACCTGAGGGAAACGCGTCCTCACCTGGGGGCGACGCGTCCCCGCGTCGGCATTTGCTTGGCAAGGCT
>OBRR01000270.1_pt1 | contig 14492 bp, 10 predicted proteins | sample 1494901 | NCBI WGS metagenome assembly OBRR01 (sample SAMEA3360689, study PRJEB22359) | human gut metagenome | biome: ENVO:urban biome; feature: ENVO:human-associated habitat; material: ENVO:feces | place: Bangladesh | collected 2011
GATGTCGTTGGTGGGTCGCTCAAGGAAAATGTCGCGCACGTATCCTCCCACGAGATAGCACTCCACGCCCAACTCGTCGGCAGTCTCGCCTATTTTATGGAAAATGTTCTTGTCAAGTATCTGTGCCAGTTCGGCATCGCTATATATCTTCATAATTCGTAAACCGGTGTTTTCTACTTTTTACAATCAAAATGCAAAATTACAAAAAAAACGACAAACAACGGGGTTTGAACCGAAGTAATATCCAATCAACAGAAATCCCCTAAAAAATTTTGCTCTTCATTCTATTTATCGTACCTTTGCATATCACAGCAATGAAAAATAGCCTATCACGGCAATAAGAAATTGCGTGTCATAGCAAAGAAAAAAGTATCATATAAAAACATAGCACGAATATGCCAGAAATCTCAGTACGCGGACTTGAAATGCCCGAATCGCCAATCAGAAAGTTGGCACCGTTGGCAGCCGACGCCAAGAAACGAGGCGTGAAAGTTTACCACCTCAATATCGGCCAGCCCGACCTGCCCACGCCGCAGGTGGGACTCGATGCGCTGAAGCACATCGACCGCACCGTACTCGAATACTCACCGTCGCAGGGCATACAGTCCTACCGTGAGAAACTCACCAACTACTACAAGCGTTTTAAAATCGATGTCACCGCCGACGACATCATCATCACGTCGGGCGGCTCAGAGGCTGTGCTCTTCGCCTTCATGTCGTGTCTTAACCCTGGCGACGAAATCATCATCCCCGAGCCTGCCTACGCCAACTACATGGCATTCGCTATATCAGCCGGAGCAAAAATCCGCACTATTGCCACAACGATAGAGGAGGGATTCTCGCTACCAAAGGTTGAGAAGTTTGAGGAGCTCATCAACGAGCACACACGCGCCATACTCATCTGCAACCCCAACAACCCTACCGGCTACCTCTACACACGCCGCGAGATGAACCAGATACGCGACCTCGTGAAGAAATACGACCTCTATCTCTTCTCCGACGAGGTCTACCGCGAGTACATTTACACCGGCTCGCCCTATATCTCGGCTTGCCATCTTGAGGGCATTGAGCAGAACGTGATTCTCATCGACTCCGTGTCGAAACGCTACTCAGAGTGCGGCATCCGCATCGGAGCGTTGATAACTAAGAATCCCGAGGTGCGCGCCGCCGTGATGAAGCTCTGCCAGGCACGCCTATCCCCGCCACTCATAGGACAGATTGTGGCCGAAGCCTCGCTCGACGCTCCCGAGGAGTACTACCGCGACGTCTACGAGGAGTATGTGGAGCGACGCAAATGCCTTATCGACGGACTCAACCGCATCCCCGGTGTCTACTCGCCAATCCCCATGGGAGCCTTCTACACCGTGGCAAAGCTGCCTGTCGACGACAGCGAGAAGTTCTGCCGCTGGTGTCTTGAGGAATTCTCCTACGAGGGCGAGACCGTGATGATGGCTCCTGCCGCCGGATTCTACACCACTCCTGGTGTGGGCCGCAACCAAGTGCGCATAGCCTACGTGCTGAAGAAGGAAGACCTCTCGCGTGCCCTCATCGTGCTGCGCAAGGCTCTTGAGGCTTACCCGGGACGAGTGGACAGCGTTGATTGATTATTTCTAATGTTAAGTGTTTAATTTTTTAATGTTAAGTGTTAAGTGTTAAATGTTAAGTTCCCCCACAATTTAACACTTAACATTTAACACTTAACATTTAATACATAAAAAATGAATTTTCCCCTTTTCATAGCCCGCCGCATTTATTCCGACCATACCGACGACCGCCAGAAGGTGTCGAAGCCTGCCATACGCATAGCTACGGCGGGAGTAGCTATAGGCTTGGCGGTGATGATTATAAGCGTGTGTGTGGTGTTCGGATTCAAGCACACCATACGCGACAAGGTGGTGGGTTTTGGCAGCCACGTGCAGGTGGCCAACTTCTACACCCTGCAGTCTTCTGCCACCGACCAGCCCGTGCAGATGAACGACTCCATGATGCAGGTGCTCGGCAAGACCTACGGCGTGAGCCACGTGCAGCGCTTCGCCATGAAGCAAGGCATATTGAAGACCGACAACGACTTCCTTGGAGTGATGTTCAAGGGCGTTGGTCCTGAGTTCGACTCCACGTTCATCCACCAGAACATGGTGAGCGGCTCAATACCCAAGTTCTCCGACTCGAGCAGCACCAACAAGATTCTCATCTCGCAGACCATGGCCGACAAGTTGCGGGTGAAGAGCGGCGACCGCATCTTTGCCTACTTCATAGGCGAGGGTGGGGTGCGTGCCCGCAAGTTCACCATCCAGGGCATCTATCAGACCAATCTCTCGCAGTACGACAAAGTGACGTGCTTCTGCGACCTCTACACGGCCCGCAAGCTGAACGGATGGACCGACGACCTTGCCACGGGAGCCGAGCTCACGGTTAAGGACTTCTCGCGCCTTGGCGAGACAGCCGAGGTGCTCGTCAACCGCGTCAACCGCACCAGCGACGCCTACGGCAACACCTATTCCACCAAGACTATACGCGACCTCTCGCCGCAGATTTTCTCGTGGCTCGACCTTCTCGACCTCAATGTGTGGATTATCCTTGCCATCATGACAGCCGTGGCTGTGGTGACAATGATCAGCGGTCTGCTCATCATCATCCTCGAGCGCACCACCATGATAGGCATCCTCAAGGCTCTTGGAGCGCGCAACTCCACCGTGCGCCACACCTTCCTGTGGTTTGCCGCCTTCATCATAGGCAAGGGTCTCGTCATAGGCGACATTCTCGCCCTCGCCCTCATCTTCCTGCAGAAGACTACGGGCATCGTGAAGCTCGATCCAGCCACGTATTATGTGGACACAGTGCCCGTGGAGGTGAACTGGCTCTTCATCCTCGCCCTCAACGTCGCCACTCTGCTCATAGCCATGTTTGTGCTGATAGCCCCGAGCTACCTCATCTCGCATATACATCCGGCCAAGTCGATGAGATACGAGTAGAAAAGGCCCATGGGCAGAAATTGCCAAAATGTGCGCTTGTTTGTGCATATTACTAATGTCAAAGTGTCATTAGTCATTAAGTCATAAAGAAAAGAGTGAAGAACGAAGAATCCATGTGTATAGAAGGGTGGGCGAGGGATTGCCCGCCCTTCTGCACTTATAAAACACATAAATATACACTTGAAAAACCAATTACCGCACAAAAGTTTTGGGAATGTGCAAAGAATGATGTATCTTTGCACAAAATTTTGAAGATTGTGCAATGGAGCAAATACCCAGTTTCAATTCATATATTGAAGATAGTATTATAAAGTTTTGGGATAAGGACGCATTTACCGACTACAAGGGAGCGACCTTGCAATACCACGATGTGGCCCGCAAGATAGAGAAGCTACACATCATGTTTGAGAACTGTGGCGTGAAGCGCGGCGACAAGATTGCCTTGTGCGGACGCAACAGCAGCCATTGGGCTGTGGCCTTCCTTGCCACGCTCACATTCGGAGCTGTGGCTGTGCCAATACAGAATGAGTTCACGGCCGACCAGATTCACAATATAGTGAATCATAGCGAGTCGAAGTTGCTGTTTGTGGGTGACGTGGTGAAGACGCAGATAAATGCCGACGAGATGCCTCATCTTGAAGGCATTATGTACCTGCCCGACTTCTCCATTGTAGTGGCACGCACCGAACAGCTCACGTTCGCACGCGAACACCTCAACGAGATTTTTGGCAAGCGCTACCCCAAGTTCTTCCGCAAGGAACATATACATTATTATATAGAGCAGAGTCCTGAGGAGCTGGCAATGATCAACTACACCAGTGGCACCACGGGATTCTCAAAGGGCGTGATGCTGCCCTACCGCGCTCTGTGGGGCAACCTCGACCACATACTCAAGTGCCTGTCGCCCAACGTCAAGCCAGGAAGCAACCTGGTGAGCATACTGCCCATGGCCCACATGTATGGACTTGCCGTGGAGTTCCTCTTCGGATTCATCAACGGCTGCCACATCTATTTCCTCAACCGTCTGCCTTCACCTTCGCTCATAGCCGAGGCGTTTGCAGAGGTTAAGCCGCGCCTGATTGTTGCCGTGCCGCTTGTGGTTGAGAAAATCATACGCCGCAAGGTGCTTGCGCAGGTGCAGACCAACCGCATGAAGCTGCTCATGAACATGCCGGTGATAAGCAAGAAAATCAAACAGCACATCCGCCAGCGCATCATGGACGCCTTCGGAGGCAACGCCTACGAGATAATCGTGGGAGGTGCGCCGCTCAACCAGGGCATAGAGGAGTTCTTGAACAGCGTGGGTGTGCCAGTTACTATTGGCTACGGCACTACGGAGACGGCTCCGCTTATCACCTTCGTCAATTACGATAATTATAAGGTGGGGTCGTGCGGACCAGTTGTGGCTCACATGGAGGCAAAGGTGCTCAGCCCCGACCCCGAGCACATTCCCGGCGAACTTGTGGCGCGAGGCTTGAACGTGATGCTTGGCTACTACAAGAACGAGGAGGCCACACGCGCCGTAATCGACGAGGACGGATGGTTCCACACTGGCGACCTCGCCACTATGGCTCCATCAGGCCACTTCTACATCAAGGGACGAATCAAGAACATGCTGCTTGGAGCCAACGGACAGAACGTCTATCCCGAGGAGATAGAGGACAAGCTCAACAACATGCCGCTCGTGGCCGAGAGCATTATCATACAGCGTAGCAACAAACTCGTGGCGCTCGTTCACCCCGAAATCGAGGACAAGGAGGACATGAACTTCGACGACGACGACGTGAAGGGAATCATGGACGAGAACCTCAAGACTCTTAACTCTCAGCTGCCGCCTTTCTGTAAGATCGCTGCCATAGAGATACAGAAGGAGGAATTCCAAAAGACGGCAAAGAAGAGTATCAAGAGATATCTTTACAAATAAACAAAAAACACCTCACATCAAAAACGACTACAATGAAGGAGATTCCGAGTTTTAATTCTCTTATAGAGAAGAGCATCGTTGACAATTGGGACAAGGATGCTCTCACCGATTTCAAGGGTGCTACCTTGCAATACCACGACGTGGCGCGCAAGATAGAGAAGCTGCACATCATGTTTGAGAGCAGCGGAGTGATGAAGGGCGACAAGATTGCCCTCTGTGGACGCAACAGCGCAAGCTGGGCTGTGGCTTTCCTTGCCACTCTCACCTATGGTGCCGTGGCTGTGCCTATACTGCATGAGTTCACCGCCGACCAGATACACAACATCGTCAACCACAGCGAGGCCAAGCTGCTCTTCGTGGGCGACTATGTTGCCACTATCATCGACCAGACCAAGATGCCCGATCTTGAGGGTATAATCTACATTCCCGACTACTCGCTTGTGGTGTCGCGCACCGACAAGCTGACTTATGCCCGCGAGCACCTCAACGAGATGTTCGGCAAGAAATATCCCAAGTATTTCCGCAAGGAGCACGTGAGCTACTACAAGGAGCAGAGCAGCGAGGAGTTGGCCCTTATCAACTACACAAGTGGCACAACTGGTTTCTCCAAGGGTGTGATGATTCCCTACCGCGCCTTGTGGAGCAACTACGACTTCGCCATGACTGTAATCGGCAAGAAGATAAAGAAGGGCGCCAACGTCATCAGTATTCTGCCTATGGCCCACATGTACGGCATGGCGTTTGAGTTCATGTTTGAGTTCCTTTACGGTTGCCACGTCTTCTACCTCACACGTGTGCCGTCGCCAGCCATTATCGCTGCCGCATTCGCCGAGGTGAAGCCAACCATCATCATCGCCGTGCCCCTCGTCATTGAGAAAATCATCCGCAAGAAGGTGTTCCCAAAGATTCAGAACAACCGTATGCGCCTGCTCTTGAACATGCCTATCGTGAGCAAGAAGGTGAACGAGAAGATACGCGAGCAGGTGGTGAACGCATTCGGCGGCAACTTCTACGAGATTATCGTTGGCGGAGCTGCCTTCAACCAGGAGGTGGAGCAGTTCCTCAAGCGCATAGAGTTCCCATATACCGTAGGCTACGGAGCCACGGAGTGTGCCCCAATCATCTGCTACGCCGACTATCAGGAGTTTGTGGCTGGCTCATGTGGCAAGCCTGTTGTCCACATGGAGGTGAAAATCGACTCTCCCGATCCAGAGAATGTGCCTGGCGAGATTCTTGCGCGTGGCCTGAACGTGATGCTCGGCTACTACAAGAACGAGGAGGCTACTGCACAGACGCTCGACGCCGAGGGATGGTACCATACGGGCGACCTTGGACTCATGGACAGCGAGGGTAACGTTTTCATCAAGGGACGCTCTAAGAACATGCTCTTGGGCGCGTCGGGACAGAACATCTATCCCGAGGAGATTGAGGACAAGCTCAACTCGCTCGCCATGGTCAATGAGTGTGTGGTTGTGCAGCGTGGCGAGAAGCTCGTGGGCTTGGTTTATCCCGACTTCGACGAGGCTGCCACAATGCGCCTTAACGACTCCGACCTGGAGAAGATAATGGAGGAGAACCGCCAGGAGCTTAACGCCACACAGCCGCCCTACTGCCGTCTGTCGGCAATAGAAATCGTGCATGAGGAGTTTGAGAAGACTCCTAAGAAGAGCATCAAGAGATACTTGTACAAGTAACAGCCCACTGAAAAGTAGAAACAAGCAGAACACTTGTGCGAAGAACGAGAAACTTACTACTACACAATACTTTTTAATGTCGCAGTCTCTATATTTATAATATATATGGGATTGCGGCGTTTTTTTATGCCCTCTATCCAAGTGGAGGGTCTTTTGTTCACCCTTCAACCGCTCACAATCCAGATAATTATTGTAATTTTGCATTTGGATAGATTAAAAACAAAAATCATACAGATATGTCAGAAGTACCCACACTAATAAACGACCTTGCCCTGATACTTATCGTGGCAGGCGTCGTCACGCTGCTGTTCAAGCGACTCAAGCAGCCACTCGTCTTGGGCTACATCATGGCGGGATTCATCGTGAGTCCGCACATGCCCTACACAATGTCGGTAATCGACAACACCGACATAAAGACGTGGGCAGACATCGGAGTGATGTTCTTGCTCTTCTCCTTAGGCTTGGATTTCTCGTTCAAGAAAATCATAAAGATGGGCGTTGCGCCAGTCATCACCACGCTCACCATCATCTTCGCAATGATGACGCTCGGCATAATCGTGGGGCACGGGTTCGGATGGAACCGCATGGACTGCATCTTCCTTGGCGGTATGCTCGCCATGAGCTCCACCACCATTATATATAAGGCGTTCACCGACATGGGTCTGCGCCAACAGCAGTTTGCCCAACCCGTCATGAGCGTGCTCATACTTGAGGACGTGCTTGCCATTGTGATGATGGTGATGTTGTCGGCTTTGGCGAGCGGCTCCAGTCCCGATGGTGGCGAGATGATAGGTTCGGTGCTTAAGATATGCTTCTTCCTTGTGCTGTGGTTTGTGGTGGGCATATTCGCCGTGCCCTTGATTTTGCGTCTCAACCGCAAGCTCATCAACAACGAGACCTTGCTCATCGTGTCGCTCGGACTCTGCTGCCTTATGGCTGTGGTGTCCACCAAGGTAGGCTTCAGCTCAGCCTTCGGAGCCTTTGTCATGGGCAGCATACTCGCCGAAACCATCGAGGCAGGCAAGATAGAGAAGCTTGTAGCCCCGGTGAAAGACCTCTTCGGAGCCATCTTCTTCGTGTCGGTGGGCATGTTGGTAGACCCTAAAATCATCATCGAGTATGCTGTGCCTATAGCCGCCCTCGTGCTTACAATACTTGTGGGTCAGGCCGTGTTCGGCACGTTCGGATTCCTCATAGGCGGACAGTCGCTTAAGTCGGCCATGCGATGCGGATTCTCCATGGCACAGATAGGTGAATTCTCGTTCATCATAGCTTCGTTGGGACTTTCGCTCAAGGTGACGGGCGAATTTCTCTATCCTGTTGTGGTGGCAGTATCTGTGATAACCACCTTCCTCACCCCCTACATGATACGCTTCTCAGTGCCTTGCTACGGGGTGCTTGAGCGCCGGTTGCCCAAGACGTGGATCAGGGCTTTGAACAATGTCACCCTATCGCATCCATCCTCCGCACCTAAAGGCAACTGGCACAGTCTGATAGCCCAGATGGCACGCATCACCGTGGTCTACTCGATACTCTCGATAGCCACAATAGCCATAATGTTCTCGTTCTTCCTGCCGTTCATACGCAGCGTGATGCCCCACATGCTGTGGTGGGCAAACGGAATATGCGGATTGCTCACCGTGATGCTCATAGCCCCATTCCTCCGCGCCATGGTGATGAAGAAGAACCACAGCGAGGAGTTCAAGGCATTGTGGGGCGAGAGCCGCTCCAACCGCTTGCCGCTGCTTGTTACAATCCTCGTCCGTCTTGTCATAGCCTCTGCCTTCGTGTTCTACATAGGCAACTACATGACACGCTTCACCAATGCCCTGATAATTGCCCTCACGGCTGCACTCGTGTTCATAATGCTTGTGTCGAAACGTCTGAAGAAGCAGAGCATCATGATGGAGCGATTGTTTGTGCAGAACCTCCGCTCGCGCGACATCGAGCAGCAGGTGTTGGGACTGAAGAAACCCCTCTACGAGGGACATCTGCTCGACCGCGACATCCATATCTCCGACATTGACGTGCCCGAGAACTCTACATGGGCAGGACTGTGTCTTGCCGACTTGAGGTTGAGCAACCGCTTCGGAGTGCACATCAGCAGCATCCTGCGTGGACACCAGCGCATCAACATCCCAGGTGGCGACAGCATCATCTTTCCGGGCGACCGGCTCCAGGTGATTGGAAGCGACTCGCAGCTTGCCTCCATGCACGCTGCCATCGACGGCGACATTGTGCCCGAAGACCCCGACATCGAGAAACGCGAAATGCGACTCTCGCAGATTGTCATCGACAAACGCTCGCCCTTCGTGGGCAAGACTCTGCCAGAGACGGGCATACGCGACCGTTTCAACTGTATGGTGGTGGGCAGAGAGGAAGGCAAGGAAAACCTCTCTATGGTAAGCACTTCCTACAAGCTGCACCTCGGTGACATTCTATGGATAGTGGGCGAGGAGGAAGCTCTCGCCAATCTGCAGGAAGCAAACAACGGAAATAACAAATAAAAAAACAAACTAATAAAACCATTCCAACTATGACCAACAAATCATTGTCTATGCTTGCAGCCGCAGCATTGTTGCTCACCCAAGCTGCCAAAGCTCAAAACTTGATTCCGCAGCCACAGTCGTTTACTGCCGGCAAGGGATTCTTCGTGGCCAAGGACAAAGGCTACAAACTCGTGAACAAGGCAGGCTCTGTTGCCGACAACATCTACTCAGCCAAGTGGGCTGCCAAGGCTGCTGCCAACGCAAAGCCGACTGTTCTCATGCAGAAGCTCGACAACGCCTCGTCGCCCGAAGCCTATCGCCTGCATGTCACCACCGACTCCATTGTGATAAGCGCAGCTTCAGCCGACGCTTTCCGCTATGCGTGGCAGACCGTAGAGCAGCTCAACACACGCAAGGGCATCATGGCTTGCGACGTCGATGACGCTCCTGCCTACAAGTGGCGCTCGCTGATGATTGACGTGTCGCGTCATTTCTTCCCCATCGAATTCCTGAAGAAGCAGATCGACGTGATGGCTCTGTACAAGTTCAACCGCCTGCACATCCACCTCACCGATGCAGCAGGATGGCGCATAGAAATCAAGCGTTATCCGCGACTCACCAATTTTGCGGCCTGGCGTCCGGAGGCTCTGTGGAAGGACTGGAGCAACAATGGAGCCAAATACACACAGGAGGGAACCGACGGAGCCTACGGCGGCTACTACACCCAGGAACAGCTTCGCGACCTAGTGGCTTACGCCTCGCAGCGAGGCATTACCATCGTGCCTGAGATAGAGATGCCCGGACATTCGGAGGAGGTGCTCACGGCCTATCCTGAGCTCTCTTGCACACATGAGCCTTACAAGCAGTCGGACTTCTGCCCCGGAAGCATCGCCACATATGATTTCCTTGAGAATGTGCTCAAGGAGGTTATGGACATCTTCCCCTCGGAATACATCCACGTGGGCGGCGACGAGGCTGCCAAGAAGTCGTGGGACGACTGTCCGCTCTGCCAGAAGAAGATGAAGGAACTTGGCTGCGACAAGAACGGATTGCAAGCCCACCTCATCACCCACATGGGCAAATTCCTCAGTCAGCACGGACGTCAGCTCGTGGGTTGGGACGAGGTGATTGCCGGAAACCTTGCCCAGAACACCACCGTGATGGTGTGGCGCGGCGTGGAATACGCCCACAAGGCCATTGAGCATGGATATAATGTGGTGCTCTCGCCAGGTGCCTACTGCTATTTCGACGGCTATCAGGACGCTCCCTTCACCCAGCCCGAGGCCATTGGCGGCTATCTGCCCCTGTCGAAGGTCTACAGCTACGTGCCGGGCGAAGACCTTCCTGCCGACGAGCGTAAGAAGATTACTGGTGTGCAGGGCAACCTTTGGTGTGAGTATGTGCCCACAGAGCAACATGCCGAATACATGCTCTATCCGCGTGCACTCGCCATTGCCGAGATTGGATGGAACGGAACTCAGCGCAAGGACTACAATGATTTCCGCCGTCGTGCCATCGCCCACTCTGAACTCTTGCAGAAGCAGGGTGTCAACACATTCAACCTAAAGAAGGAATATGGCGAGCGCAAGGAGTCGGTGGCTCCGCTCAAGCATAAGGCTGTAGGCTGTAAGGTAATCTACAACCGTCCGTACAACGACTCCTACAAGGCTCAAGGCGAAACTACCCTCACCGACGGCAATTTCGGTGGATGGACCTTCGGCGACAAGCGTTGGCAGGGATTTATCGGCAAGGACTACTGCATGGACGTGACCATCGACCTCGGCTCGAAGCAGAAGATTTCGCAGGTGGCTACCGACTTCATGCAGAGCTGCGGTCCTGAGATTTACTTCCCAGGAGAATACAAGGTTTCGGTGAGCGACAACGGAACCGACTTCACCGAAGTCTACAAGCAGACCTATGAGCTGAAGAAGACTGAGACCACAGAGTTCAAGCAGCTCACATGGAAGGGCTCGCGCCAAGCTCGCTACGTGCGTGTGCAGGCTAAGGCAGGCTACGGATGGGTGTTCGCTGATGAGATTATAGTGAAATAATTATGGTTCAACCCGAAATTATCACAATTGCCTCTACACAATGCAAACTCTTCGCCGCTCCACAACCCGAATTTCTCCTCGTCCAGCCATCGGCCCGGCATGAGGAGAAGGGCGATGGGGTGGCGCGCGAGATGCAGATGCTACGGCAGTTAAGTCCCTGCGGATTTGTCATGGCTACGTTCGACACCAACGAATGGGCACGCGCCCTTATGCCGTGGCACGACGATGCCGTGTCGCGCCACGAGGAAGTGGGCCTGCATTCCCGCGACACGCTGTGCTTCATTCTCAACGAACTGCTGCCCGTCCTGCGCAGCCGCTACGGCAATCTGCCTTGCATCATCGGCGGCTATTCGCTTGGTGGACTCTTCGCTTTGTGGGCTGCAAGGGAGACTGACGCCTTCTGTGCTGTTGCTGCCGCTTCACCGTCGTTATGGATTGAGGAATGGATGCTCTATGCCCAAGCCCATCCTCTGCTTGCCAAATGCGCTTATCTGAGTCTTGGCGACCGCGAGGAGCATTGCCGCAATCAGCGAATGTGCCGCATAGGCGACTGCGTGAGACTTGAACACGAACTTCTGCGAATGCAGCTTGTCGAGAGCAACACCACGCTGCAATGGAACCCTGGCGGACATTTTGGCGAGGAAGCAGAGCGCACGGCAAAGGCTTTCGCATGGTGCATGAATAGAATTAAAGGTTAAGGATAAAAAACGAAGATTTATGATTTGTAATATAAGACAACTGAGAATATTTGTTGCCGCATTGGTTATGCTCACTCTTTCTTTGTCGGCTTCGGCACAGAAGGCTTCTTCTACGTCAGCTTCGGCACAGGATGCTTCGCGCCCCGAAGTGCTTATCGAGACAACAATGGGCAACATCCGCGTGCAACTCTACAACGAGACTCCGCTTCACCGCGACAACTTCCTCAAGCTCATACGCGAATACCATTACTACGACTCGCTGCTGTTCCATCGCGTCATTCCCGACTTCATGGTTCAGGCTGGCGACCCCTACAGCAAGAATGCCAAACCCGGCGAACTGCTTGGCGACCACTCGCTCGACTATAATATTCCTGCCGAGATTCGCTTGCCCAAGCTTTACCACAAGTATGGAGCTCTTGCTGCCGCACGTGAGCCTGATGAGGTGAATCCCAACCGTGAGTCGAGCAGTTCGCAGTTCTACATCGTATATGGCAAGAAGCAAACCGACGAAAAGATTGCCAAACAGCAGCACCGCCTCGACTCCGCCTTCAACGACAGCATAAAATATACTCCCGAAATAATCAATCAGTACAAAACCATCGGTGGAACTCCCCATCTCGACGGATTCTACACCGTATTCGGCGAGGTGATTGAAGGCATGGACGTTGTCGACCGAATTCAGCGTGTGAAGCGCGACGAGAACGACCGCCCGCTTGAGGACGTGAGAATTATCAAGGCCACAATCATAAAGGATTTGCCTGGCATGGAGAAACCGAAAAAGAAGGTTGTGAGGAAGAAAGTGGTTAGAAGGAAGTAAATTCCAATTATTTATGCTAACTTACTATACCGATACTCTCAATCTCCACAACTACACCGTGGATGAATTGATAAAACTCATGAAGCCCTGGTACGACAACTACTGCTTTGCAAAGGCTTCTTACGGCGAAACCACCATGTACAATTCTAACATGGTGCTCTATTTCATCGATAATTACATCAGAAATAAAGGAAGATTGCCAGAAAATATGATTGAGGAAAACATCCGACTGGACTACAACAAGCTCCGTATGCTCATACGCAAGGACAAGGAGTTTGCCCACGATGCCTCTATCATCCAGCAACTGGTAGAAAATGGTTTTGTGGCTGGTGAACTCAAGACAGGTTTTCCTGCCGAGCAGATAGGCGACCCGGATAATTTCGTAAGTCTTCTCTACTACTTTGGTATGGTTACTATCACCGGAAATCATCAGGGAAAGACCAAGTTCGTCATTCCAAACGAGGTTGTGCGAGAGCAGCTATACAGATACCTCCTTGACACTTACAAGGAGAACGACCTGAAATACGACTCCTACGAAAAGGGCAACTTGGAAAGTGCCTTGGCTTATTGTGGAGAGTGGAAGCCATACTTCGAGTATATCGCTGACAGTTTGCATAAGTATTCCTCACAAAGAGACCATCAGAAGGGAGAGTATTTCGTGCATGGATTCACGCTTGCCATGACTTGCGACAACAAGTTCTACCGCCCTATATCCGAAAAGGACACCCTGGAAGGATACGCCGACATCTTTCTCTGTCCATTGGTCGACAACTTCAGCGACATGCTGCATTCCTACATCGTAGAACTAAAGTATGCCAAGTCGAAGGATACCGATGCGCATGTGGAACAACTAAGGCAGGAGGCCATCAGCCAAGTGAACAGATATGCGGAAAGCGAAGTGGTGACTTCTGCCATCAAGACCACGCAATTGCATAAGATAGTCGTGGTGTATAAAGGCATAGAAATGGTGGTTTGCGATGAAGTGTAAATCCTGTACAACTATATAATTTCTTGTTTTGGTTATTATTGAATAGATTATTCAATTATTGAAATATATAATAGCTGCTTATAATATTTTTTATATAAGTTTTCCATTTAATATATGGCTCGACTCATAAAAAATGGTTGAGAGCACTTGCTAAAATAGAAGACCCAAAAGAGTCCTAATAGAAAGCCCTTTTTGGTCTTCTATTAAGACCAACCCTCAAGTATTATTAAGACCAAGCTCGGTCTTAATAGAAGACCAAAAAAAGGACAAGATAGGGCTTGTTTTTACCGCCCCGATTTTCTGTTGTCTAACCAGAGTGCAGGTGTCTGCGGGTGTTGTCTTATTAGTGGATTTTATTTATAAAAATATTATTAAAGTGATTGCTTACTTGAAATATTTTTCTTTATCTGAGTTTGTATGAAAGTAACTTGTTGCAATAAACAAAGTCATGCTTTTATTGCAACTCAGCCTTCAGCTCATTGTACAAGTCAACAGGTCCCAAATGCCAATACTGGGTACTTGCGGTGGACAGCTTTTTATACAGTTGCGAACGATAGATGCGTATGACAGCATCTGCTATACTTATTCCTTTATCTTCCGAGAGCCATGAAGCAAGCCAACCTATTTTGAGTGGCAGCAGCAAATAAAGGTTCTCTTGTGTTATCTTTGCACTCATAGTTTTATTTCTTTTGATTCAACAAATTTTATTGCAAGTAGCGATTTCTCTGTATGAAAAAGATACTGGTCAACAAGTTTGTATGTTTTTAACTCCTGAATGAGAGTTGGCAGACTGATGATGCCTCCTTCATAGAGAGTGAACTGTGTATATACGCTATCATCTGCCACAGGACCATACACA
>OBRR01000272.1_pt1 | contig 14368 bp, 17 predicted proteins | sample 1494901 | NCBI WGS metagenome assembly OBRR01 (sample SAMEA3360689, study PRJEB22359) | human gut metagenome | biome: ENVO:urban biome; feature: ENVO:human-associated habitat; material: ENVO:feces | place: Bangladesh | collected 2011
GGTCGGGAGGCACAGGACCTAAGCGACGCAACGTATTGTTAATCTCTCTCTCAAGACCATACCTCTTTAAGTCTTCGATGATGCGTTTGCGCTCCTCTCTGTGGTTCATATTCTTTTGGGCTACGTGTTGGAAATAGTTGCACACCTTCACGCCGAGATTGCGACTTCCAGAATGTACCACAAGATACTTACAGCCCTGCTCGTCCTCGTCAAGCTCGATGAAGTGGTTGCCGCCACCGAGAGTGCCAAGCGAGCGTCCGATATAGTCGAGGTTGAAGCAGCCTGATGTCCTTTCGTGCAACATGTCCAAACAACGTAACATTAACGGACTCATTTCTTTTAGCTGGGACTGTTCGTGAACGTCAAATCCGCTCGGCACCGACTCGTTGATGATTCGGTCGAGAAGCGAAAGGGGTACATCCTTCTTGCCGAGCTGAACTACCAACATGCCACAGCCTATATCTACGCCTACGGTATTGGGTACAACCTTGCCGGCAATCTTAATTACCGTGCCAATCGTGCTTCCCTTGCCCGCATGACAGTCGGGCATAATGCGTATCTGACAGTCGCGATAAGCCTCACTCGCTGCCATTCTCTCAATCTGTTCCTTCGCCTCCTGCTCAATGGTCTTAGCGAAAATCTTTACGTTCTTCATACTGTATATTTCTATAAATCCTTCTATATTGTTAGATTAAATCCAGTTCTAATGCCGGATTTTCTTCAAAATCATACCTAACATAACGGTTCATTACCCACGAGACGGGTGTTTTATTGAAAATATCTGCTTCACAATCTTTTATGGCTTGCACAAACAGAAGATACTCATCCTCGCCAGAAGAAACCAGGAGTTCAACAGAGCTATGAGTCCAAGGCCAATTGAGGCGAGTGCCGTCTTTTTGTTGTTGTTTTTCTTTAACAATGAGCTTTATTTCAAGATTCGCACCAGCATCAACATCGCATACGTAGGCACATAGGTAGCCATAACCGATTGGTTTGCCGTAAACGTGGATTCCTTCTTTCTTGCCTACGTAGCGATAGCCATTATTGTGCAAAGCCTTATTTAAAATTCTGAAATTCATAATACTATTCAAATTTTAGATTCAACCTTTCCTGCCATTTCTTATCGAGGATAGAACCGACGACCTCAAATTCTTGCAAATAATCTTGCGTTAGAGCGGAACGATGGCCGTCTGAAAAACCAACGACGGAAGACTCTGGGTTTTTAATAGTCATGATGTAAAACATGGCCGTTTCATCATTCCAACCTATTATACCAAAATAATTATCGCGTTTGTTGTCTTCTATGCGGCTAAACGGATAAATGTCTGACCGCAACACGTCACCTTCATATATCTCCTTGCCGTTCCTGTCATAGAATCCGGTGTTCTGGGCGACGGTTTTGTAGTCAACCTTATGAGGAATATTTCGGTTCAACTTACTTACATTTTGACGATTCTCAATAATGTATGTATTAAAATTTTCTTCGTAAAAATAACCGCAAACCCATTCTTTATTGTCAAGGCGTCTTGCTTTAAATTTAATTGTTCTCATGTTTTCTATAAATCCTTTTTTATGCTGTTACACTGTTAATCCTATCTTCTTCTCATCTGCTCCAAATCCTCGTTCTCCTTGGAAAGGCGTTCGAGGTGTTCAAGGACGAGAGAATACGATTGGTTGTTGATTTTGTCTTCATCCAAACCCGTGTACTTCTGCATGGTGGCGATGGTGGTCGTGTAGATTTCCAACGGGGTGTTGGGACGTTCCTTGCGCGAGATTTTCTGCACCTTAAAGACGTGGGGGAAACGGCGGGAGAGCACCTGCATCATGCCTGTCCACCAGAAGAGGATGGGTTGCCACTGATGGTCGGGGAATTTGAGGAAAAAGGAGGAGTTGGCCGTCGTTTGCCGCACATCGAAATGGAAATCTTCAACGGGCAAGTGGGTGTTCGCGTCGAGAAACGAGATGCGGCGGTTGAAGATGGTGGCGAGAAACATGGCGCGAGCCACGTTCACGTTGTTAGCCTGCTGAGATAGCTGCTCCTCCGTGAACTTTCCCATCTGCTTCATGCGAATGAGGTTGTTGGCAAGCGTGGTGTATTGCCCCATGAGGTCGGCGGCAAAGCGATATTGTTGCCAGGAGAATCCGTCCATGTCTATCGGCACGCCCACGAACTCCGTGCGGCGGCGCAACCAATGGCCTTTGCTTCGGCGGCGAAGGGTGGGGTAGGGAAAACGGGTGAGCACGAAACTGCTGTCGCCATCGAGCCAGTCGAGAAGGCCGGCACCTGCGGACTTATATTCAACCGACTGGCGGTCGTCGGTCTTCGCCTTGGGCGAAAGCCAATAGTTGATTTGCCAGAGATAGACGAGAAAGGGGGCGTTGTTGCCATTCTTGCGGCCTTGCCCGCGCCGACAAAACCAACTGCGCCCACGCTTGCCGAGAGGCTTGGAGGAAAAACGACATACGTAGCATTGCTCCTCTATCGGCCGAGAAACATCTGGTCCTTCGACTATCTCCATCCCAGAAAAAAGAAAGAAACAGGCTATCTTCACGTTGCGCATATCAAAAGGATGATAGCGATCTGCGCGGTCAATCTGTTCAAGGATGATGCGAGAGATGAGTTCCAGCTGCTCCGTTGTGCATTCGTTCCATGAACGGGGCAAACTGAGGTTTATGTTGCGAACGTTGTGTATTACCATGTGATTCTCCTTCCTTTATTGTCCACCAAATAGCCATAGTTGATGGCATTGACACGGCGATACCAGCCTGCCATGAAACGCTTTTGAGCTGGACGATTGCGGATGATGCCATCGATGAAGCGAAGACGGCGCTTGCGCAATTGCTCAAAGAAAACAGGAGCATAAACGTTGTTGAGCGCAGCGAGCGTTTTTGGCCCAACGATGCCATCGGCCGTCACGCCAAGCAACTTCTGAGGAATGATGATGCCGTTGGCACCACTGGCCCACGTCCAATCAACAAGCGCGTTGGCCAAACTCTGGTCTTCTATGCCGTCAGCCTTCCAGCGATTCCAATAGTTCTTACGCATGATTCCAACGGCGTCTTCAACGGAAATCAGTTTCAAATCTTCCACGTCGATTCTCCCGTCGCCGTTCTTGTCATAGCCCTGCGCCTTCCAGGTGGCGATAGTCACACCGCGATTGGTGGCACCGCCCATATCGTGCGGGTCGTTGACGTAGCCTCCTTCATAAGAAAGGATGAACTTTGCCAAAGGTTCGAGTTTTGCCATAATGATTAATAATGAATCTGATTAAAAAGTTTTTTGTATAACGCAAAAGTAAAAAAACGGCACCGCCCCATCCGGACATACCAGATGGAGCGACACCGCCAAACACATCCCCACCAAGGGAATACAAAAAGCCCTGGCGTCTGCCTTCATGGGGCACGGACACCAGGGCTAATGATTGGGGGGATAGCGCGTCGAGAAGAATGTTACTCAGTTCCGAAGAGGTTGGTCGGTCCTTCTTCATCATCTGAAACAGCCTTAGCGATATTGTCTGCGCTCTGAGTTTCAATATCGCTTACTCTTTTTTTGTGGCCAAGAGCGAATCCCAGCCAGATTCGGGCGTCGGAATGTTATAGTAGCCAAACGCTGTGGGTTGCAAAGACCCCGATACGGTCACGCTACGGTCGTCATCTGCCTTCTTACCTGTATCACCCTTGATGCCACCAGAGGCAAATTCAAACTTGTGCTTAGAATCGTAAACGATGATATTATTGTCGCCATCCTGAAGAATGAAACCGCAATCGAGGTTGTTCAGAGCGCGACCCACCTTTGCTGTTTCAGCGTTAACGGCTTCAATCACGAAGTCAACCTGCTGTTTGAAACCTTTCTTAGGGCCAAGGCTTTCATAGGTGAAACCCTGGCTGTTTTCCTTGCACTCGAATTTATAAAGACCCTTACCAGTGTTAAACGATTCTGTGGACAAAGCAGCGTAGTCGTTATCCTTTGTCGGTGCCAACGGCGCTTTGAGGTCGCTCTTGACAAAGACATAAACGTTCACGCCAAGGCCGCCAAAGTTCTCCAAACAATCATTAGCCGCGAGAAGGTCCTTCAATTCCGGACATGTTGCTGTTACTGCCATAGTTTATGTGTTTTTGTGTGTTGTTGAATAAAAATGGCGGCGGCCACTATCTTCCGTCAGGTCAAGCGACCGCCGCCGAGGATTTATAGATGGGAAAACAGCGTCGTTGTTAACCGTTCTTCTTGAAGAAGGCTATCAAGCCCATGCTCATGCCAGTGGCGGTTTTGCCATTGCTCCAGGAAACAAACTTGTAGTTTGTTCCGTCTTCAGCGGTCAAGGAGATAATCTGATTAACAGAAGTCTCAACCGGCTTCGTGTATTCAGCGCCATTCACCTTCACCTTGCCGTCGATGTTACCTGCGTCAGAAGCATTGGCCTTGGCGAGAGAGACAACGAAGTTGGAGTTAGTGTAGTCGCCAGCAACTAATTCAGCAGGAGCGAGGGAGCCGTCGCTGATACACAGGCTATGGGCGTAGGGCACGCGAACACCTGCTCCTTGAATTGACTGAATCTGAAACTGAACATCTCTCAAGTCAGTGTCGGTGCCAATCTTAACGCCTACGTAAGTTTCGTTGCTCAAAGAGTCAACGCCATAGACGAAGTTCTTTGGGACAGTGGCATACATGCGGTCGCCTTCGCCGAAGTCAGAGATAGGACAGATAGTCACCTTTGACATACCGGGCAAAACAAAGTTGCCGCCTGCGTCATAGTCCACCTTGTAGTTGCCGTGGTATTTGTTGGCATAACCAGCGGCAATGTTGTGTGCTGTGATTTCGCTCATGTAAACCAACGTCTTCTGCTTGCGCAAACGGGCATCCCACTTGAGGTACCAAGCGTAGAAGTTGTCGTAAGGAGATGAGTCGTTGTTGTCTGTCGGAGCAGAGATAGCTTCGCAAGGAACCAGGTTGCCGTTTGACTCACTAATGATGCCAGCGTCGAGGTCGTGCTTGATGCAAGTGTGGAATCCGTCGTAGAGCGCCATAGCCCGTTTGTCGGAAGGAACGCTTTCACTACCATCGTCAAGCGATATATCGCCGTTCCACAAGTTGGCCGTCAAGTTGTCGGCGTAGTTGCGAAGAATGGCTTCCGTTGCCTCCGTTGCCAATGGGTACTGGCCCTGTGCGTTTGTGCCGAAAATTTTTTCACAATAGCGATCAATATTATCGGTGAAGTGATCCCAGGACAATCGTGCGACAAGCGTACGTTCTTTCAAAAAACCAATTTCGCTGTCCACCTTAGTATGAACATCCTTACGACGAGTTGTGCCACCCTTACGGAGAAGGATATGGAAAGTGCGCTTAAACTGGATGCCACTGATGATTTCAATGCCAAGGCGGTCCATTTCTTCCGGGTCGGTGTAACCAGGGCCCATGAGGATTTCCTTGCTCACCTGCTCGGCCACGTGTTCCAACGCACTCAGCCCGATAAAGTCTTTAGGGAGATTTGCCATAATTGTTTAAATTTTTTGTGTTGTGTTTGTGTTTAGTTTAGTTTCTGTGTTGGTTAGGGAATGCTATTCCTCACCACGCTTAAAGCGCTCGAATGCAGCCTTTCGCTCGACATTCGTCTTGTACTTGCTGGGGTCAAATGTTCTGAGTTTTTTCATCTCCACGCCCTCGCCATTGTTGGCCGGAGCTGCCCCAGCGTTGGTTTCTTCGCCTGCCTCGTTGGTCAGATCGTCAATCTGAGCCTGCATGTCTGCAATCTTCTGCTCTGCCGTGGCAAGCGCGTCCTTAGCACCCTTCAAGTCGGATTCGGCTTGCGCCTTTGCCTCGGTGAGAGCATTCATCTCGTCGTCCTTCTGGGCAATGGCCTCTGTGTGTTGGGCGTTAAGTTCTTCAATTTCTTTACTATGAGCCTCCTTTGCTTCGGCCAGTGCGTTCTCCGCGACGGTCTTGGCATTGTTAGCTGCGGTTACTTGTGCGGAGATTTCGTCAACCTTGCCCTGCATATCTGCGAGAGCCGTCTCCGCTGTGGTGGCTTTCTGCTCAGCATCGGCCACCTTTTGCTCAGCTTCCTTCATGTTAGCTTCGAGTTTGTCGAGAAGCGAGGCGTTCATATACGCGCCCTCTTCCGTCACGGCAATCTCTCCGGCCTTCAATCCGCAAGCGGCATTGATAAGTGGATAATTCTCCATATTGAAATTTTTGTTGGTTGCGGTCTGTTTGTTCTGTGGTTCGTTCTGAGGTTCGCTCTCTGGTTCGTTCTGAGGTTCCGCTTCTGGTTCCGATGCCTCGCGCTTGATAAGTTCTGCTCTGCCATCAAAAAGGGCAAACGCTCGTTGCACCACTCCCATGAATGTTGACTGACCATCGGCGAAAATGCCCCTCACGTCTTCGGCATTAAATACCTTACCGTGCAAGTGTTCGTCTTTGGCATTCGGGAAAGCCTTCTTTATATCGGCGCGGAACTCTACGCCCAATTCAGCCAATTCCTTGACCAACTCCTCGTCATCGTTATTGTTAGCAAGGTCGCGATAGGCCTTGTTCTTGTCAAACGACTCTGGGTCGTAAGCCTCGTGGTAAGTCTCGTCTGTGAACTGATTCTTTGAGCCATCGGCCAACGTGTAGAAAGCAGCCATCACACCGATACAACCCATTTGGTCTTTCGGATTCATATAGTAGACCTCATCGCAAAGCGAAGCGAGATACATACCGGCCGAAGCGCAAAGGCCGTCAGTCAAGGCAAGCACCTTCTGACCTTTCGAGTGGGCATATTCAATGGCAAGTGCATAATCGTTCTTGGCCCATGCTGAACCGCCCGGCGTGTTAATGATGAACACATGGCCGCGACAAAGCGGATGGTCTGCGGCACGCATCATCATGTCGCGATGGTCGATAGAGCCATACGAACAAGCACCGCCGTTGCGCGTGATTGGTCCGTCAATCACAAGTACTGAGACGAAGGGGAAGTTCTGTGCACATTCGTCGTCATCCGAAAGCGTCAAAGCCCAATTGCCTTTGCTCTGCTTGCCATCCTCGGAAATCTGATATTCCTCCGGATAATAGAGGTTGCCTTCTCGGTCTTCTGCGGTGACAAAGCCACAAGTCTTCTCTGGCTTGCTGAACGCCGCATGGGTGTTCAGATTCTGCTCAAGCGACTTGCGGAAACCATGAACGAAGTCGGGACTCACCATCCACTTCCGTTCAGTGATAATCTCATAAAGTCCTTTCATTGTCTGTGTAACTATTGTTTTGTGTTGGTATTCGGCTGGTCTTCACGACCATTGCTTCATCGTTGCGGAAGAAGGAGTCGAACCTTCGTCTCTTAATGGGCGATAAGCGAGCTTCCATCTGCTCCATTCCGCGATTTGTTTGTTCATTCAAACGATTGTTCGTTTGTTGTCTTGTTTGATTATTCATTTAAACATTTGAACAATCAAACATTTGTTCAGTGCAAAAGTAGAAAGGGCAGCATCTGCGAATAAGGACATAAAATGCGGCGTAAGCGCACAAAAAAGCCCCGCCATCCGTGATTCGGACAGCGGGGCTGAACAATGAAAAAAACGATGTGGAATTACTCAGATAGGGTAATTGGAATGAAATCAGACATAGACTTCAAGGTGGATTGAATAGTAGCTTGGCATGCCGTTGTGGAAAACGTCAGTCCAACCTGATAAAGGAACGAACCCGGCAACGTATAAGCCAGTATCAAACTACCATCGGCCTTTTTCAACACCGGATAAAACACTTCATAGCGCCTTTTACGCGCAAATTCCCGTGCATTTTCCTCGCCAGCTATTATATTGGCGTTTATTTCAATGGCGTAAAGACTGCCGTTGCCATTTTCAGACACTGTTGTTTTAGCTGAAATGGAATCAGCAACGGCGTGCCCTTCATCGTTAATGGAGATATGGAAGGCAGCTGGAGTGAAACGGCATCCGTCCATTTTCTGAATCTTAGCAACCCCTGGCGGGATTGGCAATTGAGCGCCAGCCACGTAATGGAAATAAACGTCTGTCACGCCTTCGAGGAAGATTTCTCTACAAGATATAGGTAAATCCATAGGAAAGAAAAATAATGATTGATATTTAACATCTATTATTAAGCCTATTAACAAAAAGAAACAATAGAAAATCACTCCCAGACGAACTCGTCTATCTGGGTGATGCGTTCTTTTTCATCCTCGAATTGCATATCAAGCATCGAATAGGCTTTAAAATTAACGTGTTCATGATTGAGCCAACGCTCAATGATGCGGCGAAGATTGTCTTTTTCGTAAACGCTTGGTTCAATGCCGTAGCGCATCAAATAACGCTCCAACATAGAAGCCTGCGAACGGCAGACCACTTTGCCGCCGGAAGTGCAGAAATCGAAGGTGGCAAGTGCCCATTCCACCACGCTGCGCTTGAAATCATTGTTTAGCATGATGGTGAGTTGGTTGGCGGCAATGCGACAGAGATTCCAGGTGGCCGTGACCACCTTCACTGTATCAATAAACTCCACCTCCCTCGGCAAACGGATGCAAAGGTAATCTTCCTTCGCGCTCTTGTCGTAGTCTTGTATGCCACATAAATGTTGCACCTCGGCAAAGGAAAGATATTCTGTATTGTCGCGTTTGTGGATTTTCTTGCCGTCGTTGGGAGCACCGCCAGCCATCATGTTACGCCATTGTTGTTCCGAAAAACATCGAGTGCCGACATCCTGATTATCGATGGAAGCAGGTACCAGACCATTTTTCAAAACAAAATACTCCGGCATGTACAAACTGAAAACCAACGGTTCATCTTTCGCCAACGTATGATTCGGATTGCGGTGACGAAAAAACAAGCAACGGCTGGTTGGCATTCTCAGATAAATGTTAGGCATGGCGAAGGAGAGGTTATTGCGGTTTGTTGTAATGCGAAAGGATGCCATCCGTCACGGCGAGGCAATAGCTGAGCACATCTCTTGATTTGCGCTTGCCCACCAGTCTATCCAGTTTCTCCGTCTGCTCGTTGTCGAGATTGAATGCCAGTGCCACGGCATCAATGTATGCGCCGCCACTCTCTGTGTGCTTGATGAAGTTGTGGCCAAAGCGCTTGCCAGAGTCAAAAAACTGGTTGATGGCCATGATCATATCTTCCTGCGTGTAGGCAGTAGGCAGCGGGCGGAATTTAGTAATCTTCTCTGAATAGGTCTTTAGGCGTTTCTCGAGATAGTCGTTAATGCTGTCGGCGTAATCCATATAGAGCTGCGCTTCCTTGCTTTCGCTCTCCTGTGGCCGCACCGACTGGAAATAGCCGCCAAGATGTTTCAACACTTGCAAAACGGCATCAAACTGCTGAAACTGAATGTCGTGCCCAAACAATCCGTCCATGTCGTCGCGGATTTCGAGCAACAGACCTTCCAACATATCAGCCAGGAACGTGAGCTTGTAAAGCCGTGCCGTCAGCCGCTGAACATTGGCCGAAGCATCGGCCTTGGAATAATCAACGAAATACTTCAACAGATGCGTAAACGACAAAGTCTCCACCTCTTCATTGGAATGCAGATTTGTCTGCACAACCGACGACAAGAGCACGTCGGCCAACTGTCGGTCTTGTTTCTCTATCTGCCGCACCAAATTGGCGAGCACGCTGGAACCTTTTGCAGATCGCGAAGCTGCTTCAACGAAACGATTGCGTTTCTCAACCATCGCCTTATATTCCGGATGACGGAAAAGCACGCTCAACGTCTCCGCATATTTTTCAATTGGCACATCGTTGAAGTTAAACGTATAAATGGTGGGCTTGGCCACAACATTGGCCAAGTCCTGACTTTGCTGTTTTTTATTCATTTCCTAAATCCGTTTTAAACATAATGAACATACTTTTCATTTCCCCGTAGAACCATATCCATGGTCTCCGCGCGACGTTTTTCGCAGTTCCATCACCTCCACGAAGTCCAGAGCCTCCGTGCGCTCCAAACAAATCTGACATAGTTTTTCGCCCACCTTATAGCGTGGCATGTCGGGCATGACGTGGTAGAACACCACAGAAATCTCTCCAGTGTATGACTCGTCGACGGTTCCTTGTGAGTTGGAAAGCACCATGCCCGTCTTCCACACAGAAGAACGGGCGCGAACGTTGAAGGCTCGGATGTTATGGCCGTCATATTCGTTGACTGGCTGCAAAGCAAAGCCAAGGCCATATTTCCACACGTTGGGGGCCACCTCTTCTTCGCTAACGGCAAAGCAGTCGTAACAGAAATCATTCTCATACCCAGAAGCCTTAACCGGAATCTGGGCTTTTTCGTCTAACTTTTTGAAAAATACTTTCATTATATCTCGAAATTAGGGAGGTATGCTTGCATACGCTCGTTGATAATCTTGCTGATTTGTGCCGCCACGATACGCGCATCTTCATGCGCCTTTCCTGTTGTGTCGCGCAAGCGCATATCTATGATATGGTGCCATTCGTTTAAGGTGTAGGTGTAGGCACAAATGGTGTACGTATTAAACGTCAGATTGCCGCGTGCATCCTCTGGCTTGAGTCCCGTCCACAATAAAAAATTATAGACCTTCTCTGCAACCCAATAGCCGAAATGAGAGGCCCAACGCTGATACCACTTAGAATTGGCCTCCCAATGCGGCCGACAAATCATCACGCCGCCTTTCTTCGCGAGATTCACGTAACGTGTGCTCTGCTCCGCGATGTTGTTTGGCGATTTTCGGTTATATGATTCTCCTTGTATGCGCTGCGTTGTCACCACTAAGGTCATACGCAACAAGAGAAAAGCATCGTCGCAATGATATTTCTGCGCCTTTTCAATAAAATATTCTTCCGTGACGATATATCTGGAGAGCATCTTCAACCAGTCCTTATGCTCGCCAAGAAACTGACTATTTGTGCTAATCCACACTTTGCTACCCTTGACGGCATAATCTATATATGGAGAAGCCACCATGAGCGACCACACATGAATCGTGTGCAGCATCTTCTCGTTCGGCACAAAGAAATACGTGGTGCCGTGGCGATACATCGACCGATGGCCGCTTTCCCAGAATCCCTGACAACGTTCTTGGTCGCGCTTCAAGATGAAAGCTTCAGTCTCTTCTTCTGTCAGTCCTTCTGCCGGCTGCTTTCCTTTTGCCTTGTAGCATATTCTGCCAACACGTGCGATGTGTTGGAACAACGATTTCTGCGGCCACCATTCGACCGACGCATTAATGAATTTCATTACTTATGAATTATAATTTGTTTTACAATAGAGCTAAACATGACTATCACCGAAGGAGATATTTGATGCGCAACACTTCATCCGCAAGCGCTTCTGTTGTTCCATTATTGTAGATGCAATAGTCGAAGAATGCCTTTGGCAAGAATACCCGTTCTTTGTCGCGCTTGATACGCTCTTTGCTGACACCGCGACGCAAACGAATGCGCTCTGAGGCATACACGCTGATGGAGAAACGTTCCATCCACGGAAAACGGCGACACAACATCTTCAATCCTTCTTCGTCGACCACATAGATACCTGTCTCGCCAATCTGCTCCACCGTGGTCCAATATTCGTAACCGCCATATTTAGTGTAAGCCAACATCTTGTCGCGCGGCACGTCACATTTTTCCACGAAATGATGTTCAACACCGTCAATCTCTCCTGGGCGTTTGGGGCGCGTGGTGTAAGAACACAACACCTTGTAGCCACATAACTCAGAAAGCATACGCGCTACGGTGTCTTTTCCAGTGCCACTCTGCCCTGTAATTGTTATTAATTTCATGTCGTTTTTTTTGATTTATGATGTGAATTTTTTCGATAGACAATCATAGGACTTTCATAGAACTTTCATAGGACTTTTAATAGACTTGAAGTAGACTTGCTATCCGCCGTAAATCTCCACCATATCCTCTCTCGACAACGTCACTTTATATTTCTTGCAAATGCTGAAAAACGAGTTAGACGTGACTGGGTTATCGCCCTTATATCCTCCGAAAGAACGCCACGGCGAAACAAAATCAGACTCTCGATGCCCATGATTCACGTCAGGGGGGCGATAACGTGAAACACGTTTCCACATATCATAACCCTCGTTGGGGTCGATACTATAGAGCGCCATGCCAATTTTCAACCACTGGCTGTAGTCGCCATGCCCACCACAGATATTCACACACTGCTGCTCAATCTTGCGCACAAGTAGACGCGCCTTGCGCAACACAATATCTGGTGTGTCGGATCGCCAACGCTCAACGTCTCCATGTTGGCGGTCGGATGGCAAAACAGCATGCCGTGTTTGAGTGTCAACAACGGGCTTTAGCAAAGGCATCACCACCATGTCATCCACCCCCCTATACGGCACCACTTTCTCATTTATATATATACGCTCTGGCTCATCCCACGATGCAAAACGCACTCGCCCAATGTTGCTGCAAGCCTTGTCAAGCCGAATGCCAATTCTCTCATATTCCTTCAACAACGCTTTAAACTGCGCCTTGTGGCGGTCGGGGTAAGCCAGACGCACCAAACCGAAATAACCGCTGCCGGAGCAGGATCGCATGAGAAGTCCGACTTCTGGCCTATGACGGAGAACCATGCGGATATTGTCGAAATTGCTCAACTTCACGTTGTCGGCATAGTCGATGTCGATAGCGAGCCATCCCGTATGTTGCTGAAGGTGGCTCTCACGGCGGCTCACCATTACGCGCTTGCCAGGATGCGTCAAACTGTCATCTTCATAAAGCGCGAAGAGACCGCTGAGCGTGGCTCCAGGCAACATCTTTTTGGTCTCGATATATTCAGGCATCTGCTTGGCCTGACTGCCATACTTCTGCCGAAGATCGCGCAAACGCTGCACATACGGCTTCCAACGATCGGTCAGGCAAAACTCGCGGATGGTCATCTGCTGGATGCACTCACCCGTTTCTCGGTCAACAAAACGCCCATAGGCATCTGTCGACTTCTCATACACAGAACATAATTCCTCGAACATTTGATTTACATTTTGATGTCGGTGACAAAATTAAAAAATATATGATAATCTCGCAATGAAAACTCGTTTAATCTTGCTCTATCATAGGATTTTTAACTTTACAGGGTGTTTTCAAGGATTTTATGGCGGTTAGTCTCTTGTTGTATTAGTTATTATAATGCCTAATGCAACGTCAAGAAATCTTCATAACCAAACAAAAATTTGGCTATGCTTTGTCTCTATCTTTGCGCCAAGTTCAATCATGAACGAAACTAAACAAACACAAAAACTATGCAGATTAAAACTAACAACGGCGACTTCGATGTTGCCAGTAAGGGGCTTGGCAACACGGCCCTTGGTCTTGGCATTGCGGGCTTGGCTACAAGTCTGCTCGGCGGCGGTGCCGCTTTGCTCGGAGGCTTCGGCAACAAGCCGACCATGAACACCAACGACCCCGATGCGAGATTCGTCACGAAGTCGGAGACCAACCTCATTCAGGAGAACTCTACACTGAAGACGGAGCTTGCCATTCAAAAGAGCGAAAACTACACCGATAAGAAGTTGGTGGAAGTGACGGCTTACATTGATGGAAAAATCAATCGTCTCGAAGACAAGGTGGATGCCAACAAGGATGCTCAGCAGGCCATCAATGCTCAGCAAATGGCTTATAACGCCGCAGCAAATGCCAACATCGACGTACTGAAGTCGCAGGTGGCTGCGCTGACAAGCGTCACGAAGATGTACATTCCGTCCAGCAATGTTTGCCAAACGAACTGCGGATGCGGATGCACCGCCTAAAGATGAATGAAGATGAATTTCACAAATTCACAAATCCTGGCAGCCGTCGTGTCCGAATGGGCACGACCTGCCATTTCTCAAATAGCAACGGGAAAACTCATGCACCTGCCCATGCTGCAATCCATGCAGGCCACCATCGCCTCTCTTGGGCTGGTTAGCGGCGATTATGCGTTGCAGAAAGACATCGAACCGCTCATTCAGCCCATAATCAACTCGCTCGTCACACCGATTCTCGCCAAATACTTCGCTCAAATCCCTGAAGAGAGCATCCCGCAGATGGCACACGACATTGTGGAAAAGGTCAGATACAACGGCCCATTGTCAGTGCTTGAAGGCATGGTGACTTTCGACGAGGAAGACCTTGACGAATTGGCCGACCTGTTGCAGAAGAACCTCCCCGTTGAAACGACGGAGACTTATCAAATAAAGAGATAGAAGAAACATGAAAAGCGGCGGCAAGCATCGTCGCATTACTAAAAAAGAAAAGATTATGAACAAAAAAACGCTTCCGGCCAACATTACGGCCACACTTGCAGTTGGCGCAACGGCCACTGCTCCTTATTATGACATCAACATCACGCAGCAGCTCTGCACACCGGCCTGCGTGGACGAAACGCCCGTGTTCTCCCCTACTTTCATGGTGAAAAGCATCGCAAATG
>OBRR01000273.1_pt1 | contig 14165 bp, 12 predicted proteins | sample 1494901 | NCBI WGS metagenome assembly OBRR01 (sample SAMEA3360689, study PRJEB22359) | human gut metagenome | biome: ENVO:urban biome; feature: ENVO:human-associated habitat; material: ENVO:feces | place: Bangladesh | collected 2011
CAGCATGAAATTCTGGCAAGCCATCTTCCATGGTCTGCTTCCCTTCTTTATGGGTCTTTACTTTCTTCTCTAAAACATTCTTTTCTAACAGAATTTGACCAACTGATTTATGCTCTCCTGTTTTTGATAATTCAATAGTATCATTACAGGAAAGGTCTAGCTGGATATGACTCTTTTTCACGACTAGTTCAATCAATTTATCCTTTGATTCTTTAGTAAAAAATAGGATATTACTAAAAACTTGAAAATTTCTTAAGTTGTTGGTGGCTTTAAGTATTGCTCCTATCGTGTAAGTTTTTGCACAATAGAGAGCCTCAAACGTTTCATCAGAGATTAACTGGTGCGCATGCAGCTCAACAATTGATGTTGAGCGATAGATAAATATAGGAGTAGATATTTTTTTTCATTTTTGTAGTAATCTTGTTTTTTTTTCTGTACTCTTTTTTCTGAAATTTTAGAATTAGTTATTTTTTTGTTGGTATTCTTATTACAGAGTTCTACCTTTAGCCAATCTCTGTTTTTTACAATATTGCATAACTCTTGCTTTATAGTGTCTCTGTATAAAGGACTGAAAGTTTCGAAGCATGTTAAATTCCTTGTTTTGTAAAGTATTGCCTCAATTGTAAATAAATTAGCACGCTCTAGTAAGGAAAAAGATTTTGATGAAATTATTTTCTGTTCATATAATTCGTCAATAGAGGTTGTTAAAAATATGCATCTTTTTTTAGCTGTCATTTTATCAATGGTTATATTTTGTATTGTATCAGACAATTTTTTCGGTTTTCTATTCTTCCTGTCCAAAGAAGATATTACTTTTAATATTTGAAGGTAATTTTTATTGCCAATCCCATTAATTGTCAAAAGATGCTCATACTTCTTCGCATCACCAATGAATCCTAAAATCATACCTAAGGTAGTTAACCTTTTTGAATTTAGGATACTATAAGTTTCTAAACTGATCATGTTTTCATGAAACAGTTCTTTAATGGAAGTTTCTTCTGTTAATATCATTACATTTTGTTTTTTTTGCAAATTTACTAAAATAATATGTAACAGACAAGAATTATTTGGATTTTTTTCCTAATTTATGCTGTATAACATCATTTTATCCATTCTGTGCAGATAGGCTGCACAATACTGTTGCTTTTGAGTTCTTTGTAACTCTCATTTTATTTTCTTTATTATCGTTTCAAATTGAAATATGTAGTGAAGTTAGACTATTTTATAAGGCAAGAAAAGCAGTACCAGTGAATGCTTAGTTAGGGTGTTTTTGTTCTTATAGAAACACAAATACAGTTAGAAATGCTCCGATCTGTATTTGTGCTTTTGTGCTATTTTTATTAGAGTCTATTGTAAGTATTTTTATTTTTTATGCTATTATTCGTAGTCTTCTTGTACTTTTAAGTAACTTCTAACTGTTGGTATACTTTAATTATTCTATATGAACCTTGCTATCTTTTATTATGAATGGAGTCCCTGGGATCCCTAGTGATATAATTCTATCTAGAGCGTAGCAGCCTTGCTTGCCATATTGTTCTGTCCTAGCCATCATCAGCCACTTTTTATTATGTAGTCTGACTTGATTGGGTTGACACGTTACGTTCAACTCATGTCCGTTGAATGTTTGGTAGTGAATCTCGAGAGGTACAAGGAGGATGATGGATTTTGCTATGGTTGACAAGTATTCTAATCCTTGAAGATCGAATCTCTGCTCTGATAAAGAGGTATCTTCCTTCTCTGTTCTTATTCCCAGTCTATCTTCCAGGTTTGGGATAATCTCTTCGAGAAGCTCACAGCCAATGGTGCTGTTTTCTTTCTGAAACATCTTTAAGGCAAAGTAGAGTGAATTTAATGATGAACAGAGGATGTTGATATCTTCAAAAGGAAGAGAGATATGGTATATACTGTAGCCCTTTTTGTTGTATCTGTAGTACCTTTCTCCTTTTTCCTCAGTGAATTCCTCTATAGGGGCATGATGAGTTGATTTTTCTTTCAAATACTCTATATCTCTTAAGACCGAGCGAGTGTTAACCTGGACTTCTATATATCCATAAAGGGCTTTATTTATTTTCTTGGAAAGATCCGTGGTGGTGTATTTATGTCTTTGGTCAGCTAAACATCTGTCCAAGACCAGCCATCTCAATTGTTCCTGTTTTTCTCTAATTTGCATGATGATAGTATTACTTTATATTTTTTCAATAGAAGTTGACTTTGTTCTACTCCTCTTTTTGTTCTATTGTAATGTTGCAAAGTCTGGTTCCTATTTCATGGAGCTTTTGAATGATGTTCTCACTCTGCTTGTCACGTGGCTGTTTCAGCCGGTTGGCATAGTGGGAGAGTTGTCCTTTATTAATATGTGTAGCCTTGCTGAGTGTTGCTAGGGGTACATACAGGCTATACGCTTTTAAGAGGGTAGCGATATCCTGGAAGTTGTAGCTAAAGTCATATTCTTTGTCTTTATACCATTTTGGAAAGTCACCATTAGCGTCCAGGAAGCATGGTTCTACGATTTCAATGCTTCCTTCTGCCAGTTCTATGAACTCATGGAAATCTGGAGAGCTCAAATTCTCCACCACAGCTACTCCGTAATCATGGTAAACGGAGCCTGTAAATTCTGAATTTTTCCAATTGATGTTTATTATGAAATGTTTCATTTCTTCTCTTTTTACGTGCAAAAGTACGCAAATGAATATTATAATCCAAGAAATAACGGTTAAAAGTATCTAAACGGATACCAAACACTTGTAAATATGGCGTTTTTTTACTTAAAATATCAACGAGTGTTAAAGTTTTGAGCACTTTGTCAATGATTCTTCTCGCGTACGCGCGTGTGAATTTCTTTTGAGTCATTTTGTTTTTTGGGGGGATGATTAATTTGTAAATAATTCGTTTTTTTCCAATATTTTGGCTTCAGAAAAAAGTGTGATTTTTGTTTGGAACTTATTGGGAAATTTCATACCTTTGCCGCCGAGATGCAGAACAGCTCTCGACAATCATGGCTCTTTGGGATAACTGTGTTTTGGCCTTTATGTATACAAGCAGTTGGAGCTCCTACCCATTGGCTATGTGCGTCTGAATGATAATAATAACGATTTAAATTTAAAAAACAATGAAGAAGATTTTGTTTTTGATGGCTGCGTGTGCTTTACTTAACTATGCGCATGCACAGAGGGTAGTAGCTCCAGAACCAGAGTTTATCAACAGCTATTGTGTGCTTACGAGTGATTCAACCTATGATGTCCTGCCTAAGGAGAGTGGCAAGGTGGAGAAACACCAGAGCAAGTTCTCGAAATTCTCCAAGATTGCAGGTGCAGTGAGTGATTTGGGTTTTGCTGGTGGTCTGGTAGGTGCCAGTACTGGTAGCTTGTCTGGATTGGAGACTGGTGTGAGAGTGATGGGTACGGCTGCTGGTGTGGGTATGGCAGCTGATGCAGTGAACACTTTGGCTGGAGTTGAGGGCATGGATATTGCCTTTGCTGGTGGACGTTCTTCTTATGCAGTGAAGGATGTCAGCAAGGGTCTTCGTCTGCTCATCAAGGCTGAAAAGAACGAGGTGGATCCGATGGGCATTTACCGCATCGTTCGTTTTAAGGCCTCTAAGAAGGACAGAAGAATCCAGTGGATGACTTTCAAGCCTTCGTTGCATGGTGGCTCTGATGCGAAGAAAAAGGGCTTTCTAGCCTTTTCTGGACACAAGTATGGCAACCAGAGTTATCTGCTTGACATTCCTTCGTCAGAATTGGAGCCTGGTGAGTATGGTATCGTCTATATGTCTGTGGCTTCTGCCCAGGAGATTCCTGTGGGGACTTTTAGTGTAATCAAGTAAAACGTTGGATTATGGAGATTTTATTCATGTTACTGTTGTTTGGTTTGCTAGGCAAGGGAACAACGAATTCTATGAAGGGTGGCAAGAGAAGGAAGGCTAAGATCAACTGGGACCATCTGAGTTACGGGCAGAAAGCTTGGTTGCATGATCATTCTTGATATTGTAATCCGCATCACAGACAAGGGAGTGGATGCTGCAACGGACTACTTTACGTTTTTCTTCTCCCTCTGTCTTGCGATTGCTGTGGGATTGCTCATCTGGATCAATACTCCTCGTGGTAAGAGGTGGCTAGATGAACTTTAAGAATTGGGATATGGTTAGAGAACGCAAGATAGCATTGTTGATAGATGCTGAGAACATTTCGCATCAGTTTATCGGGCAGGTGATGGCGAGTGTTAGGGAAGCCATGGATGATCTGATTACTGTCAAGCGTATCTATGCAGACTGGACCAAACCTAATCTTTCTGCATGGAAGGCTGTGCTTCGAAAGTATGCCTTGATGCCTATTCAGCAATATTCGTTTTCTTCCGGCAAGAACTCCTCTGACTTTGCCCTGGTCATTGATGCGATGGATTTGCTGTATCAGAGCGATATTGATGTGTTTTACATTGTTTCTAGTGACAGTGATTTCACAAGGCTCGTCATGCGCATCAGGGAATCCGGAAAGGTAGTGATTGGCATGGGAGAGAAGAAGGTGCTTGAGAGTTTTGTCTTGGCCTGCAATGATTATATTTTCTTTGAGGAAAGTGGGGATGCTTCATCAGTTTCTGAAAGTTCCGATTTTTTGGAGAAGGCATCTTCTCAGGCTTCTTTTGTTCCATCGTTTTCCGATACCTTGTATAGCGTGAGTTCTGTGGCTGCCAGTTTTGTGGTTTCTTCCACGGCTTCCTCTGATTCTTTCTCTTTCTTGGGCGGTGAGGGTAAGATTGTTAAGGAAGGTATGGAGGATAGTAAGGAAGACAGCATGAAAGTATCGGAGCCTTCTGGTAGTTCCCTGAAGTCTGAGCCTTTGAGTAGCAATACTGGGCTATATCCTGCTGGTATCAGCAAGAAGCTGCTCGCTTTGTTAAGGCAGGTGGTGAAGGAGGTTGCTGAGAATGATGGTTGGGCAGAGCTTGGGTGTGTAGCTAGCAGGCTTCATGAAAGAAGACCTGACTTCAAGGCTAAATCCTATGGCTACAGCAGGTTTTTGAAGCTCATTGAGGCTTGCGAGAGTTCTTTTCTCATTGACAGGAATCATCAGATCAAGAGGAAAACGAAGACTCTCCGGAAGGTTTGTTTGAAGAACAGATAGCTCCCTGCCTGTCTGTAGCTGCTGGGTGCTGCTTTTGGGGTGGCATCTAACTGGAAAGAAATGGCTTGTTTGATACGGGTCATTTCTTTTTTTTTTGCGATTTTAAATACAACGATTGTGATCTATAGGTTTCAAAGTTTCGGTTGCGGTTTCTTGAAAGATTCTGAAAATGAATGGGTTAAAGCGTAACCCTAACGCAACCAATTCTTATAGAATAGCAAAAATCCTTTTGAAACTTGGTTGCGGCAGAAACTTCATCTATCTTCCTGATAATAAGAAAGATAATACCTACCGCAACTGCAACCATGAAACTGAATATTTTCTTAGGACCTTTTGGGAATAAGGCTACTTGATCATGTATTTTCCCGGTGCTGGGAAAATGGGTTTTCCTGTTATATCTGAGATGTTACTTCTATCTATCTTTTCATTTCAGTTCCCTGCTTCGACCTCTATTTTTTATGAAAGCGGTTGTCGTCTCTCTATCACCTGGCTTTTTACTTTGCAAAGGTATGGCGGTTCTGTTAGATACCAAACACCAGGCGATGCCTTATTCGGCTAAAACTTTTTTGGAAAGCCTTCCGCAAATGTTGTACATTTGGGTATTCCAAAAAACTTTCTACCGAATTGTTTGGTGTTCTGACTCTTGGGACCCGCCATTTCTTTATGCACGTAAAAAGGCTATATGATGACGAGATGACGGAATGATAAAAAAAATATCGGATCGAAAGGAACTTCAAAACCTTAAAAAGGCAATGAATCCTCGAATCCAGAATAATTTTCAAGTTGAACCCTTTAAATGTTATTGGAGTATGAATGCAAATCTTTATTATGACTGCAATGGTGAATCATGGACTATCCTTGACTTTCACAGCAGTATTACTTTCTCTACAGAGAGAGGTTTGAAGCAGGCGATTAACCGAAAGATTAATCGTGATTTGGAGAGCGGGAATCTGAGACGTCACTTCGGAACCGGCTCTAGAGTGAATGTGAACGTGTATTGCAAGGAGCTTGGTTTTACAGACAAGCCACTTGCAACTACCCAGGTGAACGTATATTGATTGGAAATTCTTGTTTATGGATTTAATTTTGTATTCTAAGTTTCCGCACGAAAGCAATTTTGGTGCAACGGACTTGTCGAGAGGTGGAGTGAGAGTTGGGAACATCATTCATGCTACATGTTTTTATCTTTCAGAACAAAAGAAAACGGAAATCATACTGCAGGAAATAGCAGATGATAATCAAGGTTTAATGTTCCAATTGCGTTCACCGAAAGGTAAGGTCGTTTGGGCGAGTAAGTAATTAATTAAGAAAGGATTAAAAATGAGCAAATTCATTGAAGTGACCGCAGGAACGAAGGTGTTGATTAATACTGAGGAAATAGCTTGCGTAGAGCCATCCAAAGATTATCTGGACGGCAGTGAGGTTTGTGTGATTACCCTCATACACACAACAAAGCATAGCGTTGAGGGGCGCAAATTCATAACGAAGGAAAGTTATGAGGAGGTCAAGCAAATGATTGTCGGGACCAAGTAGTCTTGTGTTTAATGTTCTTGTCCGGTAGTTGAAAGGCTACCGGATAAGATTAACTAAAGGAGAAGAATATGAAAACATATCTAGTTGAAATCGTTGAAAAAATAGTTTTTCAAGTAAGCGTAGAAGCCGCTAATGAGACAGAGGCTGAGAAAATGGCAAGAGACCAATACGACAAGGGTATCTTGGAAGGTAATGGTGAAAAGGAAAGTGTATCGTTTGATGTTGGCGGTGATTAAGTTGATTATCAGGTGTTGGGCGTGGCAGGTTTCATGCATCGTATGTCCGTTGTTGCAAGATAAGAGCATTGTTTATGCCTTATTCTAAAAAAAAGTCATCCATCTGCAGAGTGGATGACTTTTTTGATTTTTTCTGGCTGCTCCCTTATCGGTCGCAGCCATCCGGTCAATGTATTTTTCTTTGAACTACCCACAATCTAGAGACTTGTGGGTGTTTTGTATGTGTTGTTTCTTTTTTTGTGTTTTTTTTGTTTCTGTGCAGATACACTGCACAGGAAGCTCTTAATTTTGCATCCAACTTTTAAATATAACGATTGTAATTATGATAGATTCAAAAATCAAATTAAGTGCCCATGTGGAGGAGATATTCAAGCAGTATGTTCATCCTGGGCTTTACATCTGTGACTTGGCTACTGGTGGTGGCAAGTCATATACCATAGGCAAGCTCACTTGTGAGTATTATCCCAAGCATTTTGAACGCATCATCATTCTGTGTGTTCAGAACAAGCTGATTGAGGGTATGAATCGCGAGATTGAGAAGTTTATCAATCAGCCTGGCGGTCTTAAGTTGGGTGAGAAACTTGTGATAGAGAACAACACTGAGGTTATCCTGAAGGCTATTAGGTCTGGAAGTCTTCAGGAATTGCTCGATGAAATGGGGTTTCAGATTGAGCAGCAGCGCAAGAAGAAGGTTTCTGTTGCAGCGTTGGAAAACAGATGGTCTCGGATAGAAAAGTTGGTTCGGTCCATGGAGGCTTTGGTGGGCATACTGAAAGATGATTCTGAGAATACTTCTCTGTTGGAACAGATACAGGTTGAAGAGAATAGTTTGAGATATGCCGTCAGGGATTTCTTTGCCAACTACAAGAAGCATTTGCTTTTTACCAAGCAACAGAAGAAGGTGGGCGTGAGGACCATATTGAGCCGTTTCCCTGCCTTGGAGAAAGTTTATCCACAGGTGGGTTATGGCAGCAGGAAGGTATTATTGATGACCGTACATAAGGCGATGCTTGGAATTGATCCGATTTTGTCTGAAAGTGTCAGTATCAAGGATTTCTGTGACAAGAAGACTCTGATTCTGTTTGATGAGTCAGACCAGGCTGCTGTAGCCATGCGTGATGTCATCATTACCCAGGCCTGCCGGAAGTCAGCCGGCTTCAACAAGTATGGCAAGGGATATCATGGCTATTTGCAGTATTTGGGCTTATTGTCGGCCAGCGCTACCGTTACTGACAGATATGACGGGACTCTTTTGAAGGATAGTTTGGAGAAGGCTCAGAAAGTATGTCAGGAGAATTGGGAGCGGAAGATGGGGGATATGCTGCCTTACAAGAACATTTTCTTGGCCAATACGGAGGATTACAGCAGTTATCGCCGTGGTGTGTTCTTTGCCGGGCCTACCTTTCAGTTGGAGATTTGTGCTGGTGAGGAACATTCTCGTTCCTTCGTTTGCTATCGGGCTGGTGATAAGAATTTCATTTTGGCACATGCTGAGAATGAGGAAGAGCTATCTGGGAAGTATGACTTGGTGGTTCCATTGGATAAGTTCCTGAAGCTCTCGGAAAGCAATACCGTGGCTGTGAAGAAGTATCTCTGTGGCTGTGTCAGGGAGGCTTTTCTGAAGAGACAGGAAGCCTTCCGGAATGAGACCGATGACAAGGAACAGTATTTGGGTTGGCCTACGGTGGAAAGTGAAATTCATACGATCATGGCTCGTTTAGAGGTGGCTTCAGAGAAGTTCTTTGAGCAGCAGCTCCTGGATTTTTACACCAACCGCAAGAATCTGACCATTAAGGTAGATGGCAAGAAGTATAAGGTACAGGACGATTCTTTCTATATGCATGGATGCAGGTTATATCAGGAGGAGCTTGATGAAAGAGACAGTCTTCATCGCATCAGGCTCTCTTGTAGGGAGATTAATTCTACACCGGAGAAGATGCTGTACGACCTGGTGGTTTCTGACAAGGTGGCTGTAGTGCTTTGTTCTGCCACGGCTTCAAGTGAATCGGTCATCAGCAACTTTGATATAGAGTATCTGAAGTCGGCATTGGGCAGCAAGGTTCATATGTTGGGAAGAGATGATAGCAGGAAGTTTGAGGAGCTGGTTGAAGCTACTTATCCTAGCCGTCATCAGGTAGTGGTAGTGCCACTGGAGCATTATATGTTCAAGGACAGCCGCAAGGAACACATGACCCTACCTGAGAAATATAAGCAGATGTTCTGTGAAGATGCTGTTGAGGAAGGACTGGTTGACCGATGGTTCAAGCTGACCAGAAGAGAAATCTTCCGTCATGCTTCCAATGCTGATGAAGCAGTTTTTGTGTTCTATCGTATCTTTCAGTTTATCGAGGCTTATCACTGGTTCCACGGGCATGAAGACATTCACAGTATGCTCTTTTTCCAGAATAGGGCTGCTCAAACCTACGAGAAGCAGATGAACGTCATCGCTTGTCTGATTGATGGCTCTTACAAGCAGAAGATGAAAAAAGAGAATCATCAGGAGGATGATTGTGAGGATGTTTTTGAGGATGGTTTGCCTGATTGGAAGAATGAGCATCTGTTCATGTCAAACAGCTTGAAGGAAGTGGAAGACAAGGTATTGAAGAGATTGGGTGATGGCAGCATTGCCAAGATGATGTTGGTGACGGCTTATGGCAGTTTCAAGGCGGGTGCCAATCTGCAATATCAGATACCGGCAGGAATTGATTGTGAGAAGGGGGACAACTGGGAGGAGGATAAGAGTCTGCTGAAGAAGGACTGGGATGCTGTGTATCTGCAGAGTCCTACCGCTTATCTCTCTTTCTACGATGAAAGGCAGGAGCAGGCCTTTGATGCAGGTCTTTACCGGATTATGATGTCGCTCATGATGCTCCATGAGAGAAGTTGGTTGACTAAGGAGCAGGTAGCCCACTGGCTGGAAGAGGCTATTTCCAAGAAGTCTATCCGTTTCAAGGAGGATGCTGTAGCCATGGACAAGGCTGCCTGGGCGCAGACGATGATAGAGCAGGCTGTGGGACGAATATGCAGGACCAGGAACAAGCCGCTTTCTACCTACATTCTCTATGACGAGGGGATGGCAGAATTCTTTATGGGTGATTTCGGAGAGAAGTCACACACCAAGGAATTCAAGGCTTTGAGCAGTTATATTCAGGAGCATACAGAGGACAATCTTGACAGTCAGGCTTCTGCTGAAGAGGTCAAGCTGCATAATGATTCTCGGGCAGCTCAATGCAAGTTACGTAGAATGAGGGAAAAGGCTTTATTCTTCACTCCCCATCCTTATCAGGTGGAATATGAGGATTTAGAGGATGGGAGTGAAGATTCATCGATTCCTTATTTCGTCAAGCAGGCTCAGAACATGAATCAATGCTATAAGCAGATTATTATCCGCTATCCTGTAGTGGCTTCCTTGGAGGATCTTGATGAACAGGCCATGATGGTTCCTTTCCTGAGGAAATGTTATGGTCATTGGGAAAGGGATGAGGATGGTTCGTTCTGTCAGCATCAAGTCTCTCCTTCATCTGTCAGATTGGATGTGTTGATGAAGAATCCGGTTATTCATGAGCATTTTGAGCGGAATGGCTATGCTACCAGCTGGAGTTCGGATGGACTGATTCTACACCCTGAGATTCTGATGGCGGATTATGCCGGCGAGATAGGTGAGGAAGCGTTCAAGGCGCTTGTTCTTCGTTATGTGGATTGCAGTGAAGAGCTGTTTGCACATTTGGAGGACCGGGATTATGAGTTGGCAGATTTTGTGGTTCTCAATCCAGATGGTTCCTACAAGGTGGCATTTGACGTGAAGAACATGAATCCGTCCATAGAGCATTTGGACAGGGATGGTGACATGCCTACTGCAGAGAAGCGTCAGGAGAAGGTGAAGCGTCTGGGGTGTCCGCTTTATACAGTGAACATGCTCAGAATGCCATTTGAGTCGATGGACAGGTATGAGATCTGCGGAGTGATTGATGAGGATGGACATGTCCAGCATGATGCTATCATGCGAATTAAAGGTTTAATTGAAAATTAATTTTTTAATAAGTAGTTATATGGCAAAAAAGATAGAACATATTTCTAGAGAAGAGATATTGAAGTTGCCTGTGACAACCAACAGGCTTGTGGTTACATGGGATAAGGAGGCATTCTTTGCCAAGTATGCCATTGTATCTTACAAGATGGAAACGAGAGATCGGGAGCGCAAGAACCTTTCTTACGAACAACTCTCTGATACTCCATCTTTATCGGTGGTGGGCATATATGCCAAGTTTGAGACTTTTAGCACCAGAGACGGCTATACGCGATTTTTCGTGCTGGTGAAGAGGGGTGATGAGAAGAAAGTGACGGAAAGCCTGAAACGTCAGAAGGATGTGGCTTGCAAGGAGGACGACTTGCATGTCTATGATGAGTTCCTGCAGCAGCGTATTGTTGTGTCTCTTGCCATCAACGCCCTTGGTAAGAAGGGTAAGGGTGGCATGATGTACAACAATGGCATGTTGCTGGTTTGCGATGACCAGAACTTTTGTATATCCAAGACCCGGAAAGAACTGGTTTGCCTGAAGTTGGAGGTGAACAAGTATATGAATCTGGTAGCGAGTACTGTTTCGTTCTCGCATCCTAGGGATTTCAATCAGTTGAAGGAGTATTGGAACTGTGTTTTTCAGGTTGGTCAGGAAATGGATGGTGAGTTATGGCTTGGAGAATACCTGAAGCCTGTTGTCCTCAAACAGCTGAATGAAGGGGATTATCATCTGGACCAGCTTTACATCAAGAAGAAGCGTTTCTCCTCTTCGCACAACACTGTTCCGTATTGGCCCTGGAACAAGGACAAGTACAATCACAGCCGCTTGTTTGTCATCTGCCAGGTTGTTGAGAATGTGAATCAGCTCTTTGATGGTATGCTGTCAGTGGATTTCAGTGATCATACTATACAGGATTATTTTGAGAGTCATCCAAAAGGTGATATGTTGACCTTGCTGAAAGATTACTTCCAGGGGAAAACCATCATGGTAGAGGATCCTTTTGGCACGGATGATTCCAAAAAGCAAGTTGCTCAATTCAAGGTGAGTGTAAAGGAAGCCATTGGGGATGTAGTGAATGTGGTCAAGAGAGGGTCTCAGGTGGATATGTTGTTAAAGCTATGTGAGCCGATAGGTGATGAAACTCATTATTCGCAGTCTGTGAAGCGTATGTATGAGAGTGGTATAGCCTTCCAGCACATGATTCATCATGGTGGAGGTAAGGAGGATGATGTATCAAAGGCTAAAGCTACGAGAATCCTGATGGAACTGCTGGTCAAGGATAGTATTGTCATGGGTAGGATGCCGTCTGAATTGGCTGCGATCGCAGGTGATTGGAAGTTCTGGCTCTTTAGACAAAAAAAGGGTATAGTATATGGAGCATCCATGGATTTGTGTGAAAGCGGTGGCATTGAGCTTCTTTCTTATGGTTATGATGATAAATCGGGTGCGTGTTATGATACGTTTGTCTCCTGTGACATGGGCTTGCCTGTTCTTTTCAATATGAAAGGTGGTCGTGAGTATCATGTGATGGAGAAGGATGGCAATGCCTATCTGATATTGAACACGGATGAGATTCCTATCTTGGATGCCAGACTGATAGATGAGACCTATGGCAAGATTATAGAGGGAACTGACCCAGAATGTGATTCTCTTTACATGTTCAAGAGAAAGGGGGCAGGCACGAACCACAAATTCTTGCGTGGTCTGATGGGATTTCATATATGGAAAGAGGAATGGCTTGGCGGAGAGAAGTTGGAATCCTACTCTTACATATCTGGTTATAATGCCGATAACTTTGCAACCGGTAAGAGCTTCAAGATAGAGAGGGTTCCCCATGTAAGGCGTATCTGCATTTTGAAAAAGACTCATCCAGAGCGTGTATGGGATGATATTCAAGAGTTGAAGAATATGCTTACTGTAGGCTTGGGGCAATGGGATGAGCTGATGACATATCCTTTCCCATTCAAGTTCTTGCAAGAGTATCTGGACAACCAGAGTGAAATGACGTTTTCAAAGCATTGGAGTGAAATGTAGTATTTCTGGTGTTCTTTTTTATTGGCTGGCAGGATGGTGAAAACTTTCCTGTCAGCTATCTTCCATTCTGCATTCTTTTGCCATTTTTTGGTACTGCAGAGTTACATATTACAAGGTGGTATACTTTTGAATTATTAGGAGTGGTACACTTTTGAATTAGAATCTACTGTGTTAAGAGTAATTGTTATTTGAGTTATTTTCCTTTTTCTCAAAATTAATTGATGATTTTGTGATGTTATTCAAAAAAACTTTGTATTTTTGCAATTGGAGACGATCTTTTTTCTGACAGTGCAGATAGATTGCATTATGTTTTTTTACTTTTGCATCCAGTATTTGAACTATTAGACCTTTTGGGGTAGAAATAAACGTAATATTCAAGGAGGATGAAAAGAAAGAACATTTATACAGATGAAGAGCGTTATTGGATGACAGGTGGGAATACAGGGACATTGCCTACCCGTATCATCCCGTCTGTTATTAACAGCTTGGCACCAAACGAAATCTTCGTGTTTGGAAGCAATGCGCTAGGTATGCATCATGCAGGTGCAGCTCGTGTGGCTTACAATGAGTTTGGTGCAGAATGGGGAAATGGTGAGGGATTGCAGGGTCAGTCTTACACTATTCCCACGATGGAGGGTGAGCATAGTACAAAGCTTGCCGTCATGAGATTTACGCAATATGCCAGGGTGCATCCGGAACTGAAGTTTCTGGTAACTCCTGTGGGTTGCGGTATTGCTGGTTATACTCCGGAAGAGATGGCTCCTATGTTCAAGGAAGCTGCTTATTTGGAGAATGTGTATCTGCCTATCAGCTTCTGGAAGGTGCTGATGGGAAGTAGAGGAAATAACATCTAATTTAAGGAAAAGTAGTATGGGGCAGTTTAAAGTACATGTTCAGTATATCATATATGGTTGTTGTGCCATTGAGTTGTTGATTGGTGATAAGCTGATCAAATGTGATGCAGGTTATGGGGGGCCTAATCCTTTGGCCTCCTTGATTGAAGCCTGCCTTGATTTTTTCACTGCTAAAAAACAGGGTTTTGAAACTGAAGATTACATCGAAGAGACGGACACCACATGGGATGAAGAGCCGGGGGAGATGTATCTGGGACTGAAATTATTAAAAAACAATTTGGTCATCATGGATATACAGCAGAGGGACGATGAAAAAAACGTTCTTCAAGAATGGCATGAGACAGTTCCTTATGAAGATTTCAAGGAGGC
>OBRR01000284.1_pt1 | contig 13763 bp, 12 predicted proteins | sample 1494901 | NCBI WGS metagenome assembly OBRR01 (sample SAMEA3360689, study PRJEB22359) | human gut metagenome | biome: ENVO:urban biome; feature: ENVO:human-associated habitat; material: ENVO:feces | place: Bangladesh | collected 2011
ACCTATGAAATGTGAGGACGATATGCCTGTACCAAATCCAGTAATGCCGGTGAAAGGGGCCGGGACCACACTGTGGGTTTATAAGGGGAACGGTGACCCTTATGCGAACCCGCTTTCAGACGTTGACTGGTCGCGTCTGGCTAAAGTTAAAGACCTGACGCCCGGCGAACTGACCGCTGAGTCCTATGACGACAGCTATCTCGATGATGAGGATGCGGACTGGACTGCGACCGGGCAGGGGCAGAAATCTGCCGGAGATACCAGCTTCACGCTGGCGTGGATGCCCGGAGAGCAGGGGCAGCAGGCGCTGCTGGCGTGGTTTAATGAAGGCGATACCCGTGCCTATAAAATCCGCTTCCCGAACGGCACGGTCGATGTGTTCCGTGGCTGGGTCAGCAGTATCGGTAAGGCGGTGACGGCGAAGGAAGTGATCACCCGCACGGTGAAAGTCACCAACGTGGGACGTCCGTCGATGGCAGAAGATCGCAGCATGGTAACAGCGGCAACCGGCATGACCGTGACGCCTGCCAGCACCTCGGTGGTGAAAGGGCAGAGCACCACGCTGACCGTGGCATTCCAGCCGGAGGGCGCAACCGAAAAGAGCTTCCGTGCGGTGTCTGCGGATAAAACAAAAGCCACCGTGTCGGTCAGTGGTATGACCATCACCGTGAACGGCGTTGCTGCAGGCAAGGTCAACATTCCGGTTGTATCCGGTAATGGTGAGTTTGCTGCGGTTGCAGAAATCACCGTCACCGCCAGTTAATCCGGAGAGTCAGCGATGTTCCTGAAAACCGAATCATTTGAACATAACGGTGTGACCGTCACGCTTTCTGAACTGTCAGCCCTGCAGCGCATTGAGCATCTCGCCCTGATGAAACGGCAGGCAGAACAGGCGGAGTCAGACAGCAACCGGAAGTTTACTGTGGAAGACGCCATCAGAACCGGCGCGTTTCTGGTGGCGATGTCCCTGTGGCATAACCATCCGCAGAAGACGCAGATGCCGTCCATGAATGAAGCCGTTAAACAGATTGAGCAGGAAGTGCTTACCACCTGGCCCACGGAGGCAATTTCTCATGCTGAAAATGTGGTGTACCGGCTGTCCGGTATGTATGAGTTTGTGGTGAATAATGCCCCTGAACAGACAGAGGACGCCGGGCCAGCAGAGCCTGTTTCTGCGGGAAAGTGTTCGACGGTGAGCTGAGTTTTGCCCTGAAACTGGCGCGTGAGATGGGGCGACCCGACTGGCGCGCCATGCTTGCCGGGATGTCATCCACGGAGTATGCCGACTGGCACCGCTTTTACAGTACCCATTATTTTCATGATGTTCTGCTGGATATGCACTTTTCCGGGCTGACGTACACCGTGCTCAGCCTGTTTTTCAGCGATCCGGATATGCATCCGCTGGATTTCAGTCTGCTGAACCGGCGCGAGGCTGACGAAGAGCCTGAAGATGATGTGCTGATGCAGAAAGCGGCAGGGCTTGCCGGAGGCGTTCGTTTTGGCCCGGACGGGAATGAAGTTATCCCCGCTTCCCCGGATGTGGCGGACATGACGGAGGATGACGTAATGCTGATGACAGTATCAGAAGGGATCGCAGGAGGAGTCCGGTATGGCTGAACCGGTAGGCGATCTGGTCGTTGATTTAAGTCTGGATGCGGCCAGATTTGACGAGCAGATGGCCAGAGTCAGGCGTCATTTTTCCGGTACGGAAAGTGATGCGAAAAAAACAGCGGCAGTCGTTGAACAGTCGCTGAGCCGACAGGCGCTGGCTGCACAGAAAGCGGGGATTTCCGTCGGGCAGTATAACGCCGCCATGCGTATGCTGCCTGCACAGTTTACCGACGTGGCCACGCAGCTTGCAGGCGGGCAAAGTCCGTGGCTGATCCTGCTGCAACAGGGTGGTCAGGTGAAGGACTCCTTCGGCGGGATGATCCCCATGTTCAGGGGGCTTGCCGGTGCGATCACCCTGCCGATGGTGGGGGCCACCTCGCTGGCGGTGGCGACCGGTGCGCTGGCGTATGCCTGGTATCAGGGGGACTCAACCCTGTCCAGTTTCAATAAAACGCTGGTCCTTTCCGGTAATCAGGCAGGACTGACGGCAGATCGTATGCTGGTCCTGTCCAGAGCCGGGCAGGCGGCAGGGCTGACGTTTAACCAGACCAGCGAGTCACTGACGGCGCTGGTGAATGCCGGTGTGCGTGGTGGTGAGCAGTTTGAGGCGATCAGCCAGAGTGTGGCGCGTTTCTCCTCTGCATCCGGCGTGGAGGTGGACAAGGTCGCTGAAGCCTTCGGGAAGCTGACTACAGACCCGACGTCGGGACTGACAGCGATGGCACGTCAGTTCCATAACGTGACGGCGGAGCAGATTGCGTATGTTGCTCAGTTGCAGCGTTCCGGAGATGAAGCCGGGGCATTGCAGGCGGCGAACGAGGCCGCAACGAAAGGGTTTGATGACCAGACCCGCCGCCTGAAAGAGAACATGGGCACGCTGGAGACCTGGGCAGACAGGACAGCACGGGCATTCAAATCCATGTGGGATTCGGTGCTGGATATTGGTCGCCCGGATACTGCCCGGGAAATGCTGGAGAAAGCAGAAAAGGCTTTTGATGAAGCGGACAAGAAATGGCAGTGGTATGAGAGCCGGAGCCACCGGCGCGGTAAAACCTCAGCATTTCTTGCCAATCTCCGTGGAGCATGGGAAGACAGAGCGAATGCGCAACTTGGGCTTTCAGCCGCCATGTTGCAGGCCGATCTTGAAAAGGCCAGAGAGATGGCAGCAAAGGACTGGGCCGAATCTGAGGCATCACGGCTGAAATATACCGAAGAGGCGCAGAAGGCTTACGAACGGCTGCAGACACCGCTGGAGAAATATACCGCCCGTCAGGAAGAACTGAACAAGGCACTGAAAGACGGGAAAATCCTGCAGGCAGATTACAACACGCTGATGGCGGCGGCGAAAAAGGATTATGAAGCGACGCTGAAAAAGCCGAAGCAGTCCGGCGTGAAGGTGTCTGCGGGAGAGCGTCAGGAAGACAGTGCTCATGCTGCCCTGCTGACGCTTCAGGCAGAACTCCGGACGCTGGAGAAGCATGCCGGAGCGAATGAGAAAATCAGCCAGCAGCGCCGGGATTTGTGGAAGGCGGAAAATCAGTTCGCGGTACTGGAGGAGGCGGCACAACGTCGCCAGCTATCCGCACAGGAGAAATCCCTGCTGGCGCATAAAGATGAGACGCTGGAGTACAAACGCCAGCTGGCTGTACTTGGCGATAAGGTCACGTATCAGGAGCACCTGAATGCGCTGGCGCAGCAGGCGGATAAGTTCGCACAGCAACAACGGGCAAAACGGGCAGCCATTGAGGCGAAAAACCGGGGGCTTACTGACCGGCAGGCAGCGCGGGAAGCCACAGAACAGCGCCTGAAGGAACAGTATGGCGATAATTCGCTGGCGCTGAATAACGTCATGTCAGAGCAGAAAAAGACCTGGGCGGCTGAAGACCAGCTTCGCGGGAGCTGGATGGCAGGCCTCAAGTCCGGCTGGAGTGAGTGGGAAGAGAGCGCCACGGACAGTATGTCGCAGGTTAAAAGTGCAGCCACGCAGACCTTTGACGGTATTGCACAGAATATGGCAGCGATGCTGACCGGCAGCGAACAGAACTGGCGGGGATTCACCCGTTCCGTGCTGTCCATGATGACAGAAATTCTGCTTAAGCAGGCAATGGTGGGGATTGTCGGGAGTATCGGCAGCGCCATTGGCGGGGCTGTTGGTGGCGGCGCATCCGCGTCAGGCGGTACAGCCATTCAGGCCGCTGCGGCGAAATTCCATTTTGCAACCGGAGGATTTACGGGAACCGGCGGCAAATATGAGCCAGCGGGGATTGTTCACCGTGGTGAGTTTGTCTTCACGAAGGAGGCAACCAGCCGGATTGGCGTGGGAAATCTCTACCGGTTGATGCGCGGCTATGCCACCGGCGGTTATGTCGGTACACCGGGCAGCATGGCAGACAGCCGGTCGCAGGCGTCCGGGACGTTTGAGCAGAATAACCATGTGGTGATTAACAACGACGGCACGAACGGGCAGATAGGTCCGGCTGCTCTGAAGGCGGTGTATGACATGGCCCGCAAGGGTGCCCGTGATGAAATTCAGACACAGATGCGTGATGGTGGCCTGTTCTCCGGAGGTGGACGATGAAGACCTTCCGCTGGAAAGTGAAACCCGGTATGGATGTGGCTTCGGTCCCTTCTGTAAGAAAGGTGCGCTTTGGTGATGGCTATTCTCAGCGAGCGCCTGCCGGGCTGAATGCCAACCTGAAAACGTACAGCGTGACGCTTTCTGTCTCCCGTGAGGAGGCCACGGTACTGGAGTCGTTTCTGGAAGAGCACGGGGGCTGGAAATCCTTTCTGTGGACGCCGCCTTATGAGTGGCGGCAGATAAAGGTGACCTGCGCAAAATGGTCGTCGCGGGTCAGTATGCTGCGTGTTGAGTTCAGCGCAGAGTTTGAACAGGTGGTGAACTGATGCAGGATATCCGGCAGGAAACACTGAATGAATGCACCCGTGCGGAGCAGTCGGCCAGCGTGGTGCTCTGGGAAATCGACCTGACAGAGGTCGGTGGAGAACGTTATTTTTTCTGTAATGAGCAGAACGAAAAAGGTGAGCCGGTCACCTGGCAGGGGCGACAGTATCAGCCGTATCCCATTCAGGGGAGCGGTTTTGAACTGAATGGCAAAGGCACCAGTACGCGCCCCACGCTGACGGTTTCTAACCTGTACGGTATGGTCACCGGGATGGCGGAAGATATGCAGAGTCTGGTCGGCGGAACGGTGGTCCGGCGTAAGGTTTACGCCCGTTTTCTGGATGCGGTGAACTTCGTCAACGGAAACAGTTACGCCGATCCGGAGCAGGAGGTGATCAGCCGCTGGCGCATTGAGCAGTGCAGCGAACTGAGCGCGGTGAGTGCCTCCTTTGTACTGTCCACGCCGACGGAAACGGATGGCGCTGTTTTTCCGGGACGTATCATGCTGGCCAACACCTGCACCTGGACCTATCGCGGTGACGAGTGCGGTTATAGCGGTCCGGCTGTCGCGGATGAATATGACCAGCCAACGTCCGATATCACGAAGGATAAATGCAGCAAATGCCTGAGCGGTTGTAAGTTCCGCAATAACGTCGGCAACTTTGGCGGCTTCCTTTCCATTAACAAACTTTCGCAGTAAATCCCATGACACAGACAGAATCAGCGATTCTGGCGCACGCCCGGCGATGTGCGCCAGCGGAGTCGTGCGGCTTCGTGGTAAGCACGCCGGAGGGGGAAAGATATTTTCCCTGCGTGAATATCTCCGGTGAGCCGGAGGCGTATTTCCGTATGTCGCCGGAAGACTGGCTGCAGGCAGAAATGCAGGGTGAGATTGTGGCGCTGGTCCACAGCCACCCCGGTGGTCTGCCCTGGCTGAGTGAGGCCGACCGGCGGCTGCAGGTGCAGAGTGATTTGCCGTGGTGGCTGGTCTGCCGGGGGACGATTCATAAGTTCCGCTGTGTGCCGCATCTCACCGGGCGGCGCTTTGAGCACGGGGTGACGGACTGTTACACACTGTTCCGGGATGCTTATCATCTGGCGGGGATTGAGATGCCGGACTTTCATCGTGAGGATGACTGGTGGCGTAACGGCCAGAATCTCTATCTGGATAATCTGGAGGCGACGGGGCTGTATCAGGTGCCGTTGTCAGCGGCACAGCCGGGCGATGTGCTGCTGTGCTGTTTTGGTTCATCAGTGCCGAATCACGCCGCAATTTACTGCGGCGACGGTGAGCTGCTGCACCATATTCCTGAACAACTGAGCAAACGAGAGAGGTACACCGACAAATGGCAGCGACGCACACACTCCCTCTGGCGTCACCGGGCATGGCGCGCATCTGCCTTTACGGGGATTTACAACGATTTGGTCGCCGCATCGACCTTCGTGTGAAAACGGGGGCTGAAGCCATCCGGGCACTGGCCACACAGCTCCCGGCGTTTCGTCAGAAACTGAGCGACGGCTGGTATCAGGTACGGATTGCCGGGCGGGACGTCAGCACGTCCGGGTTAACGGCGCAGTTACATGAGACTCTGCCTGATGGCGCTGTGATTCATATTGTTCCCAGAGTCGCCGGGGCCAAGTCAGGTGGCGTATTCCAGATTGTCCTGGGGGCTGCCGCCATTGCCGGATCATTCTTTACCGCCGGAGCCACCCTTGCAGCATGGGGGGCAGCCATTGGGGCCGGTGGTATGACCGGCATCCTGTTTTCTCTCGGTGCCAGTATGGTGCTCGGTGGTGTGGCGCAGATGCTGGCACCGAAAGCCAGAACTCCCCGTACACAGACAACGGATAACGGTAAGCAGAACACCTATTTCTCCTCACTGGATAACATGGTTGCCCAGGGCAATGTTCTGCCTGTTCTGTACGGGGAAATGCGCGTGGGGTCACGCGTGGTTTCTCAGGAGATCAGCACGGCAGACGAAGGGGACGGTGGTCAGGTTGTGGTGATTGGTCGCTGATGCAAAATGTTTTATGTGAAACCGCCTGCGGGCGGTTTTGTCATTTATGGAGCGTGAGGAATGGGTAAAGGAAGCAGTAAGGGGCATACCCCGCGCGAAGCGAAGGACAACCTGAAGTCCACGCAGTTGCTGAGTGTGATCGATGCCATCAGCGAAGGGCCGGTTGAAGGTCCGGTGGATGGATTAAAAAGCGTGCTGCTGAACAGTACGCCGGTGCTGGACACTGAGGGGAATACCAACATCTCCGGTGTCACGGTGGTGTTCCGTGCCGGTGAGCAGGAGCAGACACCGCCGGAGGGGTTTGAATCCTCCGGCTCCGAGACGGTGCTGGGTACGGAAGTGAAATATGACACGCCGATCACCCGCACCATTACGTCTGCAAACATCGACCGTCTGCGCTTTACCTTCGGTGTACAGGCACTGGTGGAAACCACCTCAAAGGGTGACAGGAATCCGTCGGAAGTCCGTCTGCTGGTTCAGATACAGCGTAATGGTGGCTGGGTGACGGAAAAAGACATCACCATTAAGGGCAAAACCACCTCGCAGTATCTGGCCTCGGTGGTGGTGGGTAACCTGCCGCCGCGCCCGTTCAATATACGGATGCGCAGGATGACGCCGGACAGCACCACAGACCAGCTGCAGAACAAAACGCTCTGGTCGTCATACACCGAAATCATCGATGTGAAACAGTGCTACCCGAACACGGCACTGGTCGGCGTGCAGGTGGATTCGGAGCAGTTCGGCAGCCAGCAGGTGAGCCGTAATTATCATCTGCGCGGGCGCATTCTGCAGGTGCCGTCGAACTATAACCCGCAGACGCGGCAATACAGCGGTATCTGGGACGGAACGTTTAAGCCAGCATACAGCAACAACATGGCCTGGTGTCTGTGGGATATGCTGACCCATCCGCGCTACGGCATGGGGAAACGTCTTGGTGCGGCGGATGTGGACAAATGGGCGCTGTATGTCATCGGCCAGTATTGCGATCAGTCAGTGCCGGATGGCTTTGGTGGCACGGAGCCGCGCATCACCTGTAATGCCTACCTGACCACACAGCGTAAGGCGTGGGATGTGCTCAGTGATTTCTGCTCTGCGATGCGCTGTATGCCGGTATGGAACGGGCAGACGCTGACGTTCGTGCAGGACCGACCGTCGGATAAGGTGTGGACCTATAACCGCAGTAATGTGGTGATGCCGGATGATGGTGCGCCGTTCCGCTACAGCTTCAGCGCCCTGAAGGACCGCCATAATGCCGTTGAGGTGAACTGGATTGACCCGAATAACGGCTGGGAGACGGCGACAGAGCTTGTGGAGGACACGCAGGCCATTGCCCGTTACGGTCGTAACGTCACGAAGATGGATGCTTTTGGCTGTACCAGCCGGGGGCAGGCACACCGCGCCGGGCTGTGGCTGATTAAAACAGAACTGCTGGAAACGCAGACCGTGGACTTCAGCGTGGGCGCAGAAGGGCTTCGCCATGTACCGGGCGATGTTATTGAAATCTGCGATGATGACTATGCCGGTATCAGCACCGGTGGTCGTGTGCTGGCGGTGAGCAGCCAGACCCGGACGCTGACGCTCGACCGTGAAATCACGCTGCCATCCTCCGGCACCACGCTGATAAGCCTGGTTGACGGAAGTGGCAATCCGGTCAGCGTGCAGGTCCAGTCCGTCACCGACTGCGTGAAGGTGAAAGTGAGCCGGGTTCCTGACGGCGTTGCAGAATACAGCGTGTGGGGGCTGAAGCTGCCGACGCTGCGCCAGCGCCTGTTCCGCTGCGTGAGTATCCGTGAGAACGATGACGGCACGTATGCCATCACCGCCGTGCAGCATGTACCGGAAAAAGAGGCCATCGTGGATAACGGGGCGCACTTTGACGGCGACCAGAGCGGCACGGTGAATGGTGTCACGCCGCCAGCAGTGCAGCATCTGACCGCAGAAGTCACCGCAGACAGCGGGGAATACCAGGTGCTGGCCCGCTGGGACACGCCGAAGGTGGTGAAGGGCGTGAGCTTCCTGCTTCGCCTGACCGTGGCAGCGGATGACGGCAGTGAGCGGCTGGTCAGCACGGCCCGGACGACGGAAACCACTTACCGCTTCACACAACTGGCTCTGGGGAACTACAGGCTGACAGTCCGGGCAGTAAATGCGTGGGGGCAGCAGGGCGATCCGGCGTCGGTATCGTTCCGGATTGCCGCACCGGCAGCGCCGTCGCGGATTGAGCTGACGCCGGGCTATTTTCAGATAACCGCCACGCCGCATCTTGCGGTTTATGATCCGACGGTACAGTTTGAGTTCTGGTTCTCGGAAAAGCGGATTGCGGATATCAGGCAGGTTGAAACCACAGCACGCTATCTTGGTACGGCGCTGTACTGGATAGCCGCCAGTATCAATATCAAACCGGGCCATAATTATTATTTTTACGTTCGCAGTGTGAACACCGTTGGCAAATCGGCATTCGTGGAGGCTGTTGGTCAGCCGAGTGATGACGCATCCGGCTATCTGGATTTTTTCAAAGGCGAGATAGGGAAAACCCATCTGGCTCAGGAGCTGTGGACGCAGATTGATAACGGTCAGCTTGCGCCTGACCTGGCTGAAATCAGGACATCCATTACGGATGTCAGCAATGAAATCACACAGACCGTCAATAAAAAACTGGAAAATCAGAGTGCGGCAATCCAGCAGATACAGAAAGTTCAGGTTGATACAAATAATAACCTGAACAGCATGTGGGCCGTGAAACTGCAGCAGATGCAGGACGGACGCCTTTATATTGCGGGTATCGGTGCCGGTATTGAGAATACGCCAGCAGGAATGCAGAGTCAGGTGCTGCTGGCGGCAGACAGGATTGCGATGATTAATCCTGCGAATGGCAACACAAAGCCGATGTTTGTTGGTCAGGGCGATCAGATATTTATGAATGAAGTGTTCCTGAAATATCTGACGGCTCCCACCATTACCAGCGGCGGTAATCCTCCGGCATTTTCCCTGACACCGGACGGGCGGCTGACGGCGAAAAATGCCGATATCAGCGGTAACGTGAATGCGAACTCCGGGACGCTCAACAACGTCACGATTAACGAGAACTGTCGGGTTCTGGGAAAATTGTCCGCGAACCAGATTGAAGGCGATCTCGTTAAAACAGTGGGCAAAGCTTTCCCCCGGGACTCCCGTGCACCGGAGCGGTGGCCATCAGGAACCATTACCGTCAGGGTTTATGACGATCAGCCGTTTGACCGGCAGATTGTTATTCCGGCGGTGGCATTCAGCGGCGCTAAACATGAGAAAGAGCATACTGATATTTACTCCTCATGCCGTCTGATAGTGCGGAAAAACGGTGCTGAAATTTATAACCGTACCGCGCTGGATAATACGCTGATTTACAGTGGTGTTATTGATATGCCTGCCGGTCACGGTCACATGACACTGGAGTTTTCGGTGTCAGCATGGCTGGTAAATAACTGGTATCCCACAGCAAGTATCAGCGATTTGCTGGTTGTGGTGATGAAGAAAGCCACTGCAGGCATCACGATTAGCTGAATTTTATAACCCAGATACGGGCGCCAGAAATGGCGCCTTTTTTATTGCAGAAAAGCGAGAGGTAATTATGCGTAAATTATGTGCTGTTATTCTGTCCACAGTAGTCTGGCTGGTCGCCGCTGGTACGCCAGCGAGCGCAGCAGAGCATCAGTCCACACTAAGCGCCGGGTATCTTCAGACCCATACTGATATGCCCGGCAACGATGACCTGAAGGGCATTAACGTGAAATACCGTTATGAATTTACGGACACGCTGGGGCTGGTGACGTCATTCAGTTATGCCAATGCCAAAGATGAGCAAAAAACGCATTACAGCGATACCCGCTGGCATGAAGATTCAGTGCGTAACCGCTGGTTCAGCATGATGGCGGGGCCGTCTGTACGCGTGAATGAATGGTTCAGTGCTTATGCGATGGCAGGTGTGGCTTACAGCCGTGTTTCGACTTTTTCCGGGGCTTATCTCCGCGTAACTGACAGCAAGGGGAAAACGCACGATGTGCTGACCGGAAGTGATGACGGTCGCCACAGCAACACGTCTCTGGCGTGGGGAGCTGGCGTGCAGTTTAACCCGACCGAATCCGTGGCCATTGATATTGCTTATGAAGGCTCCGGCAGTGGCGACTGGCGCACTGACGGTTTCATCGTGGGTGTCGGTTATAAGTTCTGATTAGCCAGGTAACACAGTGTTATGACAGCCCGCCGGTTCAGGCGGGCTTTTTTGTGGAGTGGATATGGCAGCAGTAAAAATCTCAGGTGTGCTGAAAGATGGTGCGGGAAAACCAATACAGAACTGCACTATTCAACTGAAGGCAAAGCGTAACAGCACCACGGTACTGGTGAACACGGTGGCCTCTGAAAATCCGGATGAAGCCGGGCGTTACAGCATGGACGTTGAGTATGGTCAGTACAGCGTCATCCTGTGGATTGAGGGTTCTCAGCCATCACATGTTGGGACCATTACCGTCTATGAAGGTTCCAGTCCGGGGACGCTGAATGATTTTCTCGGTGCCATGACGGAAGATGATGTCATGCCGGAGGCATTGCGCCGTTTTCAGGCAATGGTGGAAGAAGCGGCACGCAACGCCGAAGCCGCCTCTCAGAGCGCAGCGGCGGCAAAGAAATCCGAAACTGCAGCGGCATCATCGAAGAACGCGGCGAAAACCTCAGAAACGAATGCAGCTAATAGTGCACAGGCGGCAGCGACCTCAAAGACTGCATCGGCAAACTCCGCGACAGCAGCCAAAAAATCAGAAACCAACGCGAAAAATAGCGAGACAGCCGCAAAGACGAGCGAAACCAACGCAAAGTCCAGCCAGACGGCAGCGAAAACCAGCGAAACGAATGCCAAAGCCAGTGAAACTGCGGCGAAAAACAGCCAGGATGCAGCGGCCCAAAGCGAGAGTGCCGCAGCTGGTTCTGCAAGTGCGGCGGCTTCTTCTGCCACTGCATCAGCCAACAGTCAAAAAGCTGCAAAAACCAGCGAAACTAACGCAAAGTCCAGCCAGACGGCAGCGAAGACCAGCGAAACGAATGCCAAAGCCAGCGAAACTGCGGCGAAAAACAGTCAGGATGCAGCAGCCCAAAGCGAGAGTGCTGCAGCTGGTTCTGCAAGCGCGGCGGCTGCTTCTGCCACTGCATCAGCCAACAGTCAAAAAGCAGCAAAAACCAGTGAAACCAATGCAAAGACAAGCGAGACTGCAGCGGCGAACTCGGCGAAAGCATCGGCAGCAAGCCAGACAGCAGCTAAAGCAAGTGAAGACGCAGCCAGAGAGTATGCAAGTCAGGCAGCAGAGCCGTATAAATATGTCTTACAGCCACTGCCTGATGTGTGGATACCATTTAACGATTCACTGGATATGATTACGGGCTTTTCGCCATCTTATAAAAAGATTGTTATTGGTGACGACGAAATAACGATGCCTGGTGACAAGGTGGTTAAGTTTAAACGCGCATCAAAAGCAACTTACATTAATAAATCTGGTGTGCTGACAGAGGCTACCATTGACGAGCCACGATTTGAACGTGATGGCCTGCTTATTGAGGGGCAAAGAACGAACTTCTTCCCGAACAGTACAGACCCTTCGAAGTGGAATAAGTCAACTTCACTGGACGTTACAGAAACAGGCACAGATAGTTTCGGTTTTAATTATGGCCGGTTTGTCGTACAGGATTCGATTGTTGGTACAAGTAAAGCGCATACCATTATCGGACTGTATTCGAGTACCGGAGGGGTTGATACTTCAGGGGACGAAAAGTATGTAACTATATCCTGTCGGGTAAAAAGTGAAGTTGATAATATCGACGTTCGTATTTTATTTGAACATTATGATGGGGAGGTAAGGACATCAATAGGAACAGCAAGCCTGAACCTTACCACCCGCATAATTAGCAAGACAGGTCAGACAAGCCGTGTTACAGCAAGGTCTGTTAAGGATGATGCAACTGGCTGGATATTTTTTGAGGCTACATTAAAAGCAGATACAACAGAAAATACGGTTGGTGGTTTCGTCCAGTATTCTCCGGATACAGGTCAGATGGTGGCATCAGGGGATTGTCTCGATGTAACCACTCCCCAGATTGAGGCTGGTACAGGCGCATCATCTTTTATTGTTACGGGGGCTGCACCGGTAACGCGGGCAAGCGATATAGTTACAGTCCCAATTAAGAATAATCTTTATAATCTACCTTTTACGGTTCTTTGTGAGGTACATAAGAACTGGTATAAAACGCCAAATGCAGCACCGCGTGTTTTTGATACCGGCGGTTATCAAACCGGAGCGGCTATTATTCTTGGCTTCGGTCGTTCAACAGATTACGACGGATTTCCTTATTGCGATATTGGTGGGGCTAACAGGCGGATAAACGAAAATGCATCGCTTGAAAAAATGGTTATGGGGATGCGTGTAAAGTCAGATCAGTCTACATGCGCAGTAAGTAACGGGCGTATATCCAGCGAAACAAAAACCACATGGTCCTGTATTCAAAACTCCGCAATTATCCGTATTGGAGGCCAGACTACAGCCGGTTTACGCCATTTATTTGGTCATGTCAGGAATTTCAGAATATGGCACAAAGCATTGACTGATGCTCAGGTGGGGGAGTTAATCTAATGAAAGATTTAACACTCAAATTTGTCGACAGGGCCGACTTTTCGGCCTTTATGGAGAGCATTGGCTATTATGATGACGAGTCGATGCAGGATGATATTCTTATTGACGTGATAGGTAATGTGTACAAAGAAACCGGAGAACTTACTGAAGATGGCGAGCCGGTATGTGTTAAGGAGGACGGATATTTTGTAAGCGTGCGCATCATTAATGATGCAAAAAAATCGTCAATATTCGATAAATACGCGATTGTTGTTGAGCATCAACTTCGTGGCTGGATGTGAGGGAGACAAATGGCTACATCGACAGTAATTCCTGATGACATCAAAACGCTAAAGGGAGATGTCAGTAAAGCCAAGGAAGATATTTCCTCAATTAACAGAAAAGTATCAACGCTTCAGACTGATATGACCAGTGCAAAGCAGGATATCAGCTCCAGATACACAAAAACTGAAGTTGATAATAAGCTGAAAAACAAACTGGAAGTGAACGCTCTGGAAAGTGGTCGTTATGGCGGAGATTTTTACCCGCTGACTGGCCGTGAAGCGTTTTATTTGTGGGGATTGGGCACGACTACAGCGGCGG
>OBRR01000295.1_pt1 | contig 13363 bp, 6 predicted proteins | sample 1494901 | NCBI WGS metagenome assembly OBRR01 (sample SAMEA3360689, study PRJEB22359) | human gut metagenome | biome: ENVO:urban biome; feature: ENVO:human-associated habitat; material: ENVO:feces | place: Bangladesh | collected 2011
AAGTCTCCCATACGAGCCTAAAAAAGCTCGAAAAGGAAGACTTTAACTCTATAAAACGCTATTTTATCAGCAGCCTCGTCCCCGCGTCGGCATTGCCAAGTTGGGGCTCGATGCCCCAACTTAGCAATAAGAAAATGTATTGTATTTGCTTGTCAAGGCATCGAGCCTTGACAAGCAAATGCCGACGCGGGGACGCGTCGCCCCCAGGTGAGGACGCGTCGCCTGCTGGTAAGGGGACATTGTCTGCGGGTGAGGGAACATTATCTACTGGTGAGGACGCGTTGCATGCACACCCATATATATACCATTATATATACTATTTAGAATTTCTGATAGATTTCTCTGCCCTTCATGCTCCATTCAAGGAAATAGATATGGTTAATTGTACACTTGAATAAAGGAGAAAGTACAAGAAGCTAATTTATATAGCATTAATGGTTTTTAAGATTAAGAACTTTTTATTCTTATGCGAAGCATTTTTCATTTTACGATTTAAACTTTTGCAGTTTTTTCGGGGGGGGGGGGGGGGGGGGGGAAAAACTCGGTTTTTTGGCGTATTAGACACATTGCAATCTTACTTATGTTTAATTTCTTAAAATTCTTCTCATTTCGAAAGTGTTAGTTCTATAAGTTAAAATTGTATGTCCATTTCCGAAAAAAGTTGAAATTTTGTTGGTAGAATTTAAGGTATTAGGAATATCTTTGCATCGAAAATAAGGAATGCGAGTGGCATCTACTGCTAAACATTTACTTAAAGATGACATCTTCTTCAGTTTTACCCAAAAGCCTATTTACTACAAAGGAAGGAGGATAAAAAAAGCATATAGACTTTAAAATATGAAGGAGGTGAAAGCTTAACAATGAAAAAATTAAAATACATCATAAGAAGACAATATCTAAACCAACCTTAGAGCTATGAGATGCAAGCCTGAACAGATATACAGACGGATGTGTTACTTAGTGGAACGCGACCAACTATATCTTGACCCACACCTATCGCTCATACGGCTGAGTGCTATTACGGGTACGAACACGCTGTACCTATCACGTGCGATCAACATCTGCACGGGGCACAACTTCAGATCGATGCTCAATGACTATCGTATAAAGTACGCCGTAGAATTGTTGAAGAAGAACGTTGCGCCTCGCTTCAGTTTTAAAGACTTCCACCAGCGCTGCGGCTACCTCTCAAAGAGCGCCTTCTATACAGCATTCAGACAGCGACTGAACATGCCCCCCAAGGAGTACATGGGTAACTTTATGGAAACTGCCGATTGGGCAGAAATTGACAAACAAGAGAAACAAAAGGAGCACGCTCCCCAAAGCGTATCAGCACATGTGGCAATATAAAATATGAGTAAACATGGGCTGTTACAGATATAAAATAGAATTTATCAACTCAATATTAACTAAAAACTATCAAACACAATGAAGATAAAGTTTATTAGTGCGATGTTGTTCGGTGCGCTTTTGATTGCACCCGCTACAACGTTTGTCGGCTGTGCTGACTACGATGACGACATCGAAAATCTGCAAGGTCAGATCACTAACAACGCCACCACTCTTGATCAGTTGACAAAAGAGAAGATTAAGAACGTTGAGACTGAAATCGAATCTTTGAAGGCAGCGAACAAGCAGTTGCAGGAGGCTTTAGACAAGGCTAAGTCTGAAGGTTCTGACGCTGATGCTGCTACTTTGGCTGCTGCTCAGAAGTTGGTAGAGGACGCTCAAGCTCAATTGCAAGCTGCCCTCGACGCTGTTAATGGTGACATCACTGGCATCAACGGTAAGATTAGTGACTTGGACGCTCGTTTGCTCGCTCAAGACGGCCGTTTGAAGTCAGTAGAATCATTGCTTGCTGCTGACGGTAAGTTGACTTTGGCTATCAACGATGCACAGGCTTTGGCTGAGAAGGCTTACAACTTGGCTGAACAAACTGCAGCTACTGCTGAAGCTAACAAGCAAGCTATCAAGGACGCTGCTGCTAATCTGAAGTCAATCAAAGAATCACTCGAAGGTCAAATCAATACTTTGAGCGAAAAGGTAAACGATCTTTCAAAGGAATTGGCTAAGCAAAACGCTGACATCACAGCTCAGATCAACTCTTTGAAGAGCCAATTGAGTGATGCTAACGAGGGTATCTCTGCTAACGGCGATAAGATTAACAAAAACAAGCAGAAGATTGACGAAATCGTAGGTCAGTTGACTGAGCTTCAAAATCAGGTTGCCAAAAACAAGTTGGCAGTTGAGACTTTGGAGAGTAATTACTTGTCTAAGGCTGAAGGAATTAAATTAAATACTTCAATCAATGACTTGAAGAATGCTAACGAAACTATTAACCAGCGCTTAGAATCTGCTGAAGGTCGTTTGGATACTATCGAAGATTTAATCGCATCATTGGCTAAGTCAAGTGACGTTACATCAAGCATTGACCAACTCCGTCAAGAAATTGAAGCTAAGATTGGTAAGTTAAACGAGGAGGGCAAAGACGATACTGTTGCTTCTTTGATTGCTGGTATTAATGGCAACATTACAACTATCAATGGTGATATTGAAAAAATCAATAAAAAGATTGAAGCCATTGAAGGTTTGGTAAATGTATTGTTCACTGACCTAAGCAACCTTATCACAGGCGTTATCTATCAAGATGCTAAATTTGACATGGTTTATGGCAAGATTACTGCTGCTAACCTCAACGCAAGTAACTGGACCGATGCAACCAGTCAAATGACTAAGCCCAACGATAATAAAGTTTACTTCCCCTCAAAGGGCAAGGCAAACAATATTACTCGTGTGATGGGTACATACATGATGCAGCACACTGGTGGTCAAATCTATGCTACAATCAACCCTGCTTCTATCGATTTCAATGGTAGCAAGCTCAACCTTGTAGATAGCGAAGATAATGCACATGGCCAGTTCACACTCGGTGCTGCAGAAACTGCTAACGTTAAACTCCAACGTGCAGCTTCAAAGAATGGTCTTTACGCATTTGAGATTCAGAGCAAGTTTGCAGATAACTCATCAAACGCTCCTGTAACCAACGATAGAGCAGTGTACGCTCTCCAAGCAAGTTACAAAGCACACGAGAACGTAACTAACAAGGATGGCAAGACTGAGAACAAGGAAGCTACTCGCAAGATTTACTCTAAGTACGACATCCAACTCAACCCGACTGCCGCTTCAAGAGTCGAATACAATGACTTCGAAATTCCTGAAATCACAGCAAAGCGTCACACTGGCACTGGTGTAACTTGGTCAGGTGTACCTGAGGAAAAATACAACTTTGATTTTGAATCAGTAGATGCTAACATGGTTGTTACCTTCACACTGAAGACTGATAAGCCCGTTTATGCCAAGTACATAGAGCCAACAGTAGGTAAGGAAAATCTTAATCTTAATAATTGTGTTGGTCTCTCCAAAGCTATGACTGCAGAGGACGAAAACTTCGAAACGATTACCGTTGACCTCTCTAAATGTCTGAATAAGGAAGTAGCTTTTGATTACTACATTTGGAACTACGATGGTTCTGTAGAAAAGAAGATCTACGTTCTTTACGTAACTCGTCCAATGATTAATGCGGATGAACGTACAGAAACAGTTAAGCCTGAAGGCAACACTACTCAGACTCATACTACTAGCTTCGACAAGACTCCTTGCTTGAACGGTTCTTTCAATATCTGGAAGAGCAACGCAAATAATTTCTCTATCGAGAATATTCAAGGCTCGGCTCTCACAAGCGTGCAGCTTGTCAACGCCCAAGGTGCAGCAGTCATCAATGTTAATCAATCTCAATTCAACAGCAATGTAGCTCTCAACAACCATGACAAGATCAAGGGTCTGAAGTTCAACTATGATCCTTCACAAATGGTATATGGTGAGACTTATAGCTTTGACGTTGTATTCAGAAACAATAATAGCGTTAGCAACAACCTCGTAAACAGAGTAACAATTAAGTATAGCCTCGGAAGCTATGGCAATGACTGCGCTGCACTCATTAGTCCGTTAGAGAAAGCATTCGACGGCACAACCTATGCTAACGGCAACGTTTCATTCGACTCTAACTGGGGTACTACCATTGCATGGGCAACTTACGAAAGCGGCCATGCAACTTACAAGCTTAACGCTTCGTTCAACCACCTCGATAGAGTAACCAATGGTTGCTACGCTGCTATTAAAGATGTTACAGATTACTATGTAGGCACTCCTAACGATCGTAGCGGATACAAAACATTGAATGGCGTCTGGTTTGAAAAGAACGCAAATGGTGACGTTATTGTCAACGCTCCTCTGATTGCAGTAAGCAAGATGGACGCAGCTGGCAAAAAGCACGTAGGTTTCGTTTACGACATGAAGATTGGCGTAAAGCATTATGGATTGGAAAACCTTTGGTACGCTGGCTTGCAGAAAAACTTCAAGCTCGTATTCAAGAGCCCCATTTACAATGCACGTGACCTCAGCATCGCAACGAAGACTGTAGGTTATCCTGGTGAAATTATAATCAGTAACAATGATATTACAGGATACGATCCTTCTAAGTCTGGTAATGTGAAGATTAACTTCCTCGGTGCAAGCCAAGACAACCGCATCGCCAAGATGGTTGTAACTCTTCTGGATAAACATAAAGAAGGTTACCTTGTTGAAGCAGCTAAACTTGTTAAGGCTGACGGTAGCGAAGCTGTTAACGGCATCGGAGCTACTGGCATCAAGATTAAGGCTGGTGGTCTTACCGCACTTCAGGGTGCTGATAACATCCGTTTCAACCTTGCAATTACGGACGTATTCGGTTGTACAAGAAATGTTGAATTCACTGTAAAACTCGACCCGAACCACCTTCCTCAGGCAATCAATCACCGTCGCTAATAAATCTCTCTCATAACTAGTTAAGGGTTGTAGCATCTACACTTCTTCGGAGGTGTAGATGACTACAACCCTTATAATCATATAAAGAAGAATGATGAAAAAAGTAACCTATTTACTATTAGCTTCATTGATTGTATCGATGGTGGCTTGCAGCAGTAAGAAGAAAAGAGTAGAAAAGGTAGAAGCACCTGAGGAGCCTGATTCGACCATTATGGTGCAACTGCAGAAGGTAACGGACGATTCGATTACTTTTCTGCAGATTGATGCGAAACGTACACGCACGCTTGGATATGCAGACGCTCGCCGTAGCAATTCGGTACATGGTACGCTCGCGGTGGGTGACACCTTGGCTGTAGTACCGATGTTTAAGCAGAAACTGGCACTATCGGTCGTAAACGTATCAGAACTGACGGGACTATGGATGTTTGAGGGCAATAGCGGCACGGGTATGCGTCTCAACGCTGACGGTGCAGCTTGCGATGTGGGACCCTCAGAGGTGACACTACGCGAGTGGAAGTTGCGTAATGGCCACTTCATCTTAGTGTACGTACCTGCTGATGGTTCGGACTATAACGAAAAGTCTGACACTTCGACTATTATCTCACTCGACAAAGACCACTTTAGCTATACGCTAAAGGGGAACGAAAAGAGGTGTAGCAAAGTAAAAGGGCTGATAACGAAGTAAACTGCAATTAGGCAGACAAGTTGCAGTATATCCACACGAATCGTTACAGAGCCATTCATGTATTTGTTAGTCAAGGCATCGAACCTTGACTAACAAATGCCGACGCGGGGACGCGTCGCCCCCAGGTGAGGACCCGCCCCCCAATTAGGTAGATAAGTTGCAGCTTATACCAAAACATTAAAAAGAGTGCATAAAAATACCGTTATAATATTGACTTGAAAAATTCGTCGATAGAATAAGGTGATTTGTCTAAAAAGTTTGGCTTGAAGAAACATTGTAATGTATCTTTGCGTACAGAAAAAAAGATAATATAGACCATAAGCATTTTACTTTTGAGAGTTTGGTAGGTCTATGTTATAACAAGCTATAAGGTAATAGTGTTTTTTAGGTAAATGACGAGAGGCAATATTCGCTGTGAAGCGCGTACTGCCTCATTTTTTTTATACATCTTCCCCACTCCATTTCATCTGTTTCTCTGAACTAAGGCTAACCCCAACATAGTAAGTAACCCATTCAATAAGAGCAATTCGTAACCAAAAGTGTAGCCCCATAGCAGAGGGGCATAGTGGTCGAGTAAGCCACAAACGATGGGGGCAGCTAAACAGATATAGGGAGCAAGACGATCGTTGACAGCACGATGAGTGAACAAGCCAAATGTATAAAGTCCTAATAAAGGACCATAAGTATAGGAAGCCATGACGTAAATGGAGTTGAGCACGTTATCATTACCTATCACTCTAAAGGAGATGATGCAGAGTATGAAAAGCAGTGCTACAACGAGGTGAACACGGCGGCGCGTCGCGACAGCTGCAGTACTACCTTCACACGATTCATTAATACCTAATAAGTCGATACAAATAGTAGTAGTAAGCGCTGTCATGGCAGAATCGGCACTCGAAAAGGCGGCAGCTACTATGCCTATGGTAAAGGGAATGATAACCCAACTACCCAATGTACCCGAACTTACAAGCCAAGGCAATAGTTGATCACCCACAGTGGGCGGCGTGAGTTGTTGCGCTGCACAAAGAGTATAGAGCAAAATGCCTAAACCTAAGAAGAGAGCATTGACGGGCAAGAAAGCGAGACCATAGGTACACATATCCTTTTGTGCCTCGCGTAGGGTGCGGCAGGTGAGATTCTTCTGCATCATATCTTGATCTAATCCTGTCATCACAATGACAATGAACACGCCACTCAAGAATTGGCGCCAAAAGGCCTGCCGACTCATTGCGTCCCATTCCCACACGCGACACATAGGACTATGCGTAATCGTAGTGATGACTCCCGCAAAGCTTAAATTCATCTTATCGGCCGCTACTATCATGATGCCTACGGCCGCTAAAAGGAGACAGGCCGTTTGGAGCGCATCAGTCTTAACAATCGTCTGAATACCACTACGTTGGGTGTAGAGCCAGATGAGTAATAATACAAATAAGGTGGTGAGGACAAAGGGTACAATTCCATCACCCAAGTCCCCGCGTCGGCATTTGTTAGTCAAGGCTCGATGCCTTGACTAACAAATACATGAATGGCTCTGTAACGATTCGTGTGGGTATGCTGCAATTTGTCATAAAAGCATTTTACCCACACTATTCGTTACTGAGCCATAATAGTTTTTAAGGAAATAAGCTAACCGCTACCCACACGAATCAACATAGACCCGATATTCATGTATTTGCAAGTCAAGGCCTCGAGCCTTGACTTACAAATGCCGACGCGGGGACGCGTCGCCCCCAGGTTAGGATGCCCCCCCCCAATTAGGCCGATAAATTGCAGTCTATTTGTCTTTTATTTTGCATATTATTTCTTTTTTTCTTGATGTCGCTTTGCGTTTCTCCTGTCCATGCTTTTTCGCCCCTTAAAACGCACGTTAATTGCCAAAAAATGAGTATTTTTGCGCATAATATACCTGTAAAGAAAAAACAAGTTTAAAACCCTATATGGAAGAAATAGAAAACAAAGGCGCAGCCGCTTATAGTGCCAGTAATATTCAGGTGCTTGAAGGCCTGGAAGCAGTACGTAAGCGTCCCGCTATGTACATTGGCGACATCAGTGAAAAAGGTTTGCACCACTTGGTGTACGAGACCGTCGACAACTCCATTGACGAAGCCCTTGCGGGGTATTGTACACACATCGAAGTAACCATCTGTCCTGACAACTCTATTGTTGTACAAGACAATGGTCGTGGTATTCCCGTCGACATGCACCCCAAGGAACACCGCTCAGCCCTCGAAGTGGTAATGACCGTGCTCCACGCTGGTGGTAAGTTCGATAAAGGCTCTTACAAAGTGTCAGGCGGTTTGCACGGTGTAGGTGTAAGTTGTGTGAATGCCCTTTCAACAAAAATGGTCAGCGAGGTGTTCCGCGACGGCAAAGTCTATCGCCAAGAGTATGCTAAGGGGCACCCCCAAGCACCCGTAGCCATAGTAGGAGAGACCGACATTCGTGGTACACGTCAACACTTCTGGCCCGATCCTACAATCTTCACTACGACCACTTACAAGTATGAGATTTTGGCCAACCGTATGCGTGAGTTAGCCTACTTGAACGCAGGTATTACCATTACGTTGGTAGACGAACGCCCTGACGAAGAAGGCAACACCCGCAAGGACGTGTTCCATTCCGACCTCGGACTGCGTGAATTCGTTCGCTACATCGACTCTTCACGTCAGCACCTCTTCAACGACGTGATCTATCTCAATACTGAGAAGAACAATATCCCCATCGAGGTGGCCATTATGTACAACACCTCGTACTCAGAGAATATCCACTCTTACGTCAACAATATCAACACCATCGAAGGTGGTACCCACTTGGTCGGTTTCCGTCAAGCCGTCACCCGCGTGTTGAAAAAGTATGCTGAAGAGACCGCAGGCAAGCAAATCGAAAAGGCCAAGGTAGAAATATCAGGTGAAGACTTCCGCGAAGGCTTGACCGCCGTTATTTCCGTGAAAGTGTCCGAACCCCAATTTGAGGGTCAGACCAAGACGAAGTTGGGTAATAGCGAAGTGACGGGTGCCGTCAACCAAGCAGTGGGCGAAGCCCTTACCAATTACTTAGAGGAACACCCCAAGGAAGCCAAACTCATTGTCGACAAAGTAATCCTTGCCGCCACTGCTCGTATTGCTGCCCGTAAGGCACGTGAGAGCGTACAGCGCAAGAGTCCCCTCTCAGGCGGTGGACTGCCAGGCAAGTTGGCTGACTGCTCTTCAAAGGACCCCTCAATCTGTGAGTTGTTCCTCGTCGAGGGTGACTCAGCAGGTGGTTCGGCCAAGCAAGGTCGTAGCCGTGCAACACAGGCCATTCTTCCCCTTCGTGGTAAGATACTGAACGTAGAGAAAGCCATGTGGCACAAAGCCTTTGAGAGTGATGAGGTAAACAATATCATTCAAGCCCTTGGTATTCGCTTCGGCATGGGTGAAGACTCTAAGGAGGCCAACCTCGACAAGTTACGTTACCACAAGGTGATTATCATGGCCGATGCCGATGTCGATGGTCAGCACATTGCTACGCTTATCATGACTCTCTTCTATCGCTACATGCCTCAGATTATACAAGACGGCTACCTCTACATCGCTATGCCGCCCCTCTATAAGTGTACGAAGGGCAAGGTGTCAGAATATTGTTACAACGACCGCGATCGTCAAATCTTTATGGATAAGTATGGCGATGGTACCGAAGGCAGTATCTCTACCCAGCGTTACAAAGGTTTGGGTGAGATGAACCCTGAGGAGTTGTGGAGCACAACAATGTGTCCCGACAGCCGCTTGCTCAAGCAAGTTTCGCTCGAAAACGCTGCCGATGCTGACTACGTATTCTCTATGCTGATGGGTGACGATGTAGGCCCGCGCCGCGAGTTTATCGAGAAGAACGCTATCTACGCCAATGTCGATGCGTAAACGCTATTAACATTCAACATTCATAATATCGTTGCTATGAACGGTAATGGACGTTAAACATTAACGTTAACGTTAAGTCGCGCTTCGCGCTTGGTTTTAAACATTAATGTTAACGTTAAGTCGCGCTTCGCGCTTAGTTTTAAACATTAATGTTTCATTAATCTATCATTAATCTTTTTCGTTAATCTATTTCATTAATCTATTTATGTAGTACAGAATGAAACTTAAAGATTAATGGAAGATTAATGAAAAGATTAATGGATGATTAATGGAAGATTAATGTTTACACAAAAGCGCGAAGCGCACCAATTAACGTTTTAGCAACGGGAATTAATTGTTCATTATGAAACAGTACAATCTGGTGAATAACATCCTTGGATGGCTCACCTTTGCCATTGCGGCTTTCACCTACTGTTCTACGGTAGAGCCCACGGCAAGTTTCTGGGATTGCCCAGAGTTTATCACCACCGCCTACAAACTTGAGGTAGGACACCCCCCTGGCGCCCCCTTCTTCATGTTGACAGGCAACTTCTTTACGCAGTTTACGAGCGACCCCTCCAAGGTTGCCTTTTGCGTCAACATCATGTCGGCCTTGCTTTCGGCCCTGTGTATTCTGTTCCTCTTCTGGACCATTACCCACTTGGCTCGCAAGCTCATCACCCCCGACGGCAAAGTGACCACCCTCACCCAACTCATCACCATTATGGGTTGCGGTCTGACAGGTGCTTTAGCCTATACGTGGAGCGACACCTTCTGGTTCTCAGCCGTTGAAGGTGAGGTATATGCCTATTCAAGTATGTTCACCGCCTTGGTGTTCTGGCTCATTCTCAAGTGGGAAGACCACGCCGACGAGCCTCATTCCGACCGTTGGCTCGTCCTCATCTTCTACCTCACTGGTCTGTCAATCGGTGTCCACCTGCTCAATCTCCTCTGCTTGCCCGCAATCTCGTTGGTATATTACTACAAGCGCAATCCGCAGGCCAATCTCAAGGGCTCACTCGTAGCCTTGATTATCTCTATGCTCTTAGTAGCCGCTGTACTCTATGGCGTTGTGCCAGGCATTGTAAAGGTAGGCGGTTGGTTTGAATGGTTCTTTACCAACGACCTCGGTCTCTCGTTCAACGTAGGTATGATTGTTTACCTCGTTATCTTGGTAGCCGTCGTATTAGCCGCTATTTGGAGCACTACGACTGTTAATCACCTTCGCACGAAAGTGCTCTACCTCTTGAGCGTAGCCTTGTTGGGTATTCCCTTTATGGGCAAGGGTACGATCTCAATCGTGATAGGTCTGATCGTATTGGCAGCCCTTTATTTCTTACTCGACTACAAAGGCAAGGACGGCAACTACGTAGTGCGCAAGCGCTTCTTAAATACCTCTTTGCTCTGCATGCTGATGTTGATGATTGGCTATTCATCATACGCTATCATCGTGATACGTTCAGCGCAAAATCCTCCCATGGACCAAAACTCGCCTGAGGACGTGTTCACCCTTGGTTCGTACATGGGACGTGAACAGTATGGCCAGACACCCTTGCTTAAGGGCGAAGCCTTCTGCTCACAGAGCCAAGCTTACCAAGTAGGCGCGATTGGCTATCAGAAGAGCAAGCGTACACAGCGTGTCGAGAAAGCCAATGCTTCAGAACCCGATCGCTATGAAGAAATTGAAGAGACCTCAGGCCTTACCTATCCCTCAGGCTTGACCATGCTTTTCCCTCGTATTCATAGTGCGGCTCATACTTCACAGTATCAAGAATGGTTAGGTGACGACCTGCAATACAAGGACGTTACCTTTGCCGACAACGAAGGCAACACCTATCCAGGCCAGATGCCCACGCAGTGGACAAACTTGAAGTTCTTCCTCTCTTATCAGGTCAACTTCATGTATTGGCGCTACTTCATGTGGAACTTTGCCGGTCGTCAGAACGACATTCAAGGCAATGGCGAACTGGAACACGGCAACTGGATAACAGGTTTTTCTTTCATCGACAATGCTCTCTATGGCGACCAAAGCCTCTTGCCTAAGTCATTGCAAGAGAACAAGGGACACAACGTATTCTACTGTCTGCCCCTCATCTTGGGCTTGATAGGTCTCTTCTTCCAAGCCTACAGGGGCGAGAAGGGCGTGCGTCAGTTCTGGGTAGTCTTCTTCCTCTTCTTCATGACAGGTTTGGCCATTGTGCTTTACTTGAACCAAACTCCCAGTCAGCCTCGTGAGCGTGACTATGCTTATGCAGGTTCGTTCTACGCCTTTGCTATCTGGATTGGTTTGGGTGTTGCTGCCCTTGCAGCAGGCCTTGAGAAGATGTTGAAGAGCAAACCACAGTTGGCCGCAGCCGTAGCAACCATTATCGGTGTGCTCGTGCCCATTCAGATGGTTAGTCAAACTTGGGACGACCACGACCGTTCAGGCCGCTACACTTGTCGTGACTTTGGTGCTAACTATTTGAACACGTTGCCCGACAAGGGTTGCCCCATTATCTTCAGTAATGGCGATAACGACACCTTCCCCTTGTGGTACAACCAAGAGGTTGAGGGCACGCGTACTGACGCCCGCGTCTGCAACCTTTCATATTTGCAGACCGACTGGTACACCGACCAGATGCGTCGTCCCGCTTACGACTCTAAGGCATTGCCTATCACGTGGAGTCGCTACTTCTACGTAGACAATGGTAAGCACTCCTTCTATCCCATACGTCCAGAAGGTAAGGCCGAGTTAGACGAGCTGAAGAAGCAGAATCCGAAGGTTGACCCCTACGAACTCTCTTACATACTCGACCACTACGTGAAGAAGGCTGAGGGAGGTTACTTCCCCACCGACTCAGTCGTAGTGAGCGTCAATAAGCAAGCCGTCATCGAGAGTGGTATGTACTTGCCGATGGGTAAGGACTCTATCCCCGACAAGATGATTATCTCGCTCAAGAGCCTTGCGCAGAATAGAGGCGGCCTTTATCGTAATGACGTGATGATATACGAGATGTTGGCACATGCTGACTGGAAGCGCCCCATGTATATGAGCGTAACCCTTGGCCCGGAGAACTATGCGGGACTTGAGAATTACCTCGTGCTGGAAGGCTTGGCTTATCGTATCACACCGTTCAACTTCGGCCAGCGTGGCGTAGTTGACGCCGACTTGATGTACAACAACATGATGAACCGCTTCAAGTATGGCAACGTAGCTGACAAGAACTTCTACTTAGACGAAACGGTAGGCCGTATGTGCGAAACCCATCGCCGCATGTTTATGATGTTGGCCGATGCCCTTGTGCGTCGTGGCGAGAAGGATAAGGCCCTTAAGGCCTTGAAGAAGTGCAAAGAGGTACTTCCTGCTTACACTGTTCCTTACGATGATGATGACTCGCAATTGGCTGCTATATGGCTCGCTGCAGGTGACAAGCAAGAGGCTGCTCGCGTAGCGAAGGCTGTGCTCGACTATGATATGCAGTACATGCGCTACATCAGTTCGTTGGGTCAAGACCATGTCAACACTTATGGTCGTAGCTGCTACTTCATGTTCTCAAGCATTATTGAGGCCAGCGATGCGCTCAAGAAGGCCGATCCGAAGGCTCACAAGATGTATGAGATGCAAATCCAACGGATGATTTCAACTCCTTCGTTCCAACTCGGTATGCAGTACTATCAACAGCAAATGAGTGCTGCTGCGCAATAATTTTTTGCTGAACATTTTTTAAACTTTAAAACGGACAGGCTAAAGGCATTCTTTAGTCTGTCCGTTTTTATTTGCGAATGATAAAATACTGAAGTTTCGGATTTAACAAGGGCGGGCTGAAAGCCCAATGTAGCACATAGCCCAGGGCAAGCGAAGCGACACCCTGGGTATCACGTGTTGGAGCAGTCGCGCCCTGTAAGGGCAAAAGCTTTAAGACATGGCGCAAGTATTGAACAAAATATACATACG
>OBRR01000309.1_pt1 | contig 12817 bp, 10 predicted proteins | sample 1494901 | NCBI WGS metagenome assembly OBRR01 (sample SAMEA3360689, study PRJEB22359) | human gut metagenome | biome: ENVO:urban biome; feature: ENVO:human-associated habitat; material: ENVO:feces | place: Bangladesh | collected 2011
AAGCCTGACTTGCTGTTAATACCATTGCTGCTAATATTAATGTTAATTTCTTCATTACTTTTATATTTTACTTTTTTACCTTTTTACTTTTTTGCCATTCTTTCTTCCTTCACGATGCGCTGGCGGTTGATAACCATCAGGGCGATGGTGATGATGGTGAGCACGCCCATACCGATGTAAGAGAGCTTCACGCCACGATAGATAACCCATCCGAAGAGAGAAGAGGCGAAATCGAGAGCACCACCTGCGAATCCGTCAGGGATATGAGCGGCATTATCGCCTGTGGCTGCATAAACCTGGTTGGCTGCCATCGTAAAGTCGGGAGCCATATCGGTTACGAAATAGAGACCGATAATCAGGGCTACCAAACCGATGATCAGAGTCTTCACCACATTACCCTTGGTAAATGGCAAGATCATTGGGAAGAGGTAGAACATACCAGCCAATGATGCCAAAGGCAAGAACTGGTTGCCTGGCAGGAATACGGCGATGGCAAGAATAACCGGAATCAGGATTACCGATACTACCAAGGTAGTAGGATGACCAATCACCAGGGCTGGACTCATACCGATATGCACCTTCTTGCCGTTGAACTTGGTCTTCACCAATTCCTGGGTCTTCTCAGAGATAGGCTTCAATCCATCGATAAACAAGGAAGTGATACGAGGAATCAGCTCCATCACGGCTCCCATGGTCACACCGAGGAAGAGAATCTTCTTGATGTCGAGCTGTGCTGCCCAACCAATCAAGGCACCCACGATGACTCCCAGAACCAATGGTTCACCCAGCACGCCAAACTTCTTCTTCAATCCCTCTGCATCGATATCGAGCTTAGAGAAACCAGGAATCATATCCATTGCCTTGTTGAAGAGGATGGCGAATGGCATGAAGCTCTGGCAGAATGGCTGCGGAATGGAGATACCATCCAGGTCGTAGTACTTCTGGAACTTCTCTGCGGTCAAATCTGCACATACCAATGTAATGATGTAGCAGACGATGGCTGCAAAGTAACCCCAAAGCAGACTCTCACCCATCACGAAGTAAGCCACGGCTCCGATAAAGGCGAAATGCCAGTAGTTCCAAAGGTCGATGTTCACCGTACGGGTGGTCTTGGTTATCAACATCAGGAAGTTGACTCCCAAGCAGATTGGGATAATCAAGGCACCCACCGCTGTGTTATAAGCCACGGCAGCGGCTGCAGGCCAGCCCATGTCAAACACGTTCAACTGTAGGTGATAGATGTCGGAGATTGCCTTCAAAGGGTCGTTGAAGTTGGTTGTCAGCAAAGCCGTCACCACACCCAAGCCCACGAAACCCACACCTACGAAGAGTCCCGACTTCAAAGCCTTTCCGAATTTCATGCCGATACACAAGCCGATGACCGTGAAGATGATTGGCATCATCACGCTCGCTCCCAAGCTTATGATATAGCTAAATACCTGTTCCATTATTACTTTTGAATTGTTAATTAGTTAAGGAAATACATGCAAGTGTACCCCTTCACTTGTTTTTAGATGATTTGTTGGTTGCAAAGATACACTTTTTTCTTCAATTTTAATACGTTTTCTTAGAAAATATTACTTAAAAAAAATCCCATCCGAGCTTTTCGGACGGGATTTCCCTATTTTTATACGTTTTTCTAACGATTTTTATCCTAATCTTGATAGTAAACTCGCTTCACTCGGCTGCTGATGGTGGTCAGCACTTCGTAAGGAATGGTGTCAAGAATATCGCTCAGCGTCTGAACTGGCAGATGTTCGCCGAAGATTTCTACGGAGTCGCCTTCCTTGCAGTTGATGTCGGTTACATCTATCATGGCTACATCCATGCAGATGTTGCCCACATACTCAGCCTTCTGTCCGTTGACCAGACAGTAGGCATGTCGATTGCCCAGATGACGGTTCAAGCCGTCGGCATAACCGATAGGAATGGCGGCGATGACACTGTCTCTGTCGAGGATGGTCTTGCGGCTGTAGCCCACGCTTTCCCCAGCCTTGATGTTGTGCATCTGCAGGATGGTGGTCTTCAGGGTGCTCACGCAGTTGATGGTCTCGTTGTTGCGTGAGTTGATGCCGTAAAGTCCCAGACCCAGGCGGCACATATCCAACTGGCGCTCCGGGAAATGCTCAATACCTGCCGAATTGCAGATATGGCGCAGAATCTTATGGTCGAAGGCAGCCTGCAACTGCTTGCTGCCCTTGTCGAACAGTTCAAACTGATGGGCTGAGAAATCATCGAAGCAATCGGCATCACTGCCCACGAAATGAGAGAACACCGAACGAGGGATGATGGCATTCTGATGCTTCAGCTTGCCTATCAGCTCCTCCATATCGTTCTCTGGGTCGAAGCCCAGACGATGCATACCTGTATCCAGTTTGATGTGGACAGGGAATCCGGTGACTCCCTCCTTCTCGGCTGCCTTGATCAGCGCATCGAGCAGACGGAAGGAATATACCTCAGGCTCCAGGTCGTAATCAAACATGGTCTTGAAGGCGGTCATCTCAGGGTTCATGATCATGATGTTGCTGGTGATGCCGTTCTTGCGAAGGGTAACACCCTCATCGGCCACTGCCACGGCAAGATAATCCACACGATGATCCTGCAGGGTCTTGGCTATCTCCACGGCTCCTGCTCCATAACCGTCTGCCTTGATCATGCAGACCAGTTTGGTTTCTGGCTTCATAAACGCACGGTAGTAGTTCAGGTTGGCTACCACGGCATTCAGGTTCACTTCGAGCGTGGTTTCGTGTACCTTCTGAACCAGCAACTCCGTCAACTGGTCGAAACCAAACTGGCGGGCACCCTTCAGCAGGATTACCTCGTCACGAAGCGATGCAAATACCTCGCTCTTGATAAACTCCTCCACATCCTGGAAGAAGAACTTTTCTGAAATCTGAATGGCATCATGCTGCTGGCAGAGTTCTGGTCCGATACCGATGAACTTCACCACGCCACGCTTGCGAGCCAGGTCGCTTACTTCCTTATAGAGAGCCTCAGGCGACAGACCGCTCTGATAGATGTCGCTCAATATCAGCGTATGGCGACGGCCACGGTGGTCAGGACGGCGGTTCATGAAGTCGAGGGCGATGTCGAGCGAATTGATATCGCTGTTGTAGCTGTCGTTGATAAGGGTGCAGCCATGCTGTCCCACCTTCACTTCCAGTCTCATCGCCACAGGTTCCAGTTTTGCCATGCGCTTGTCGATATCCTCGGCAGAAACACCGAGCTTCGAAGCCACCACGGCACTGATGATGGAGTTCTGGATAGATGCATCATCGATGAATGGGATGGAGAAGCTGTCAATCTCTCCTTTATAGATATAAGTGATGACGCTCACGTTCTGCTGCTTCTCGATGTTCTTCACATAGAAAGGAGCCTCAGGGTTCTTGAGCGACCAGAAAAGTTTTTCTCCCTTATAATCTGGATATTCAGCCACCACCTTGGTAATCAGTTCGTCATCGCCATCGTAAACCACGGTCTCTGCATCATGGAAGAGGATAAGCTTTTCTCTGCACTTCTCCTCCAGGGAAGAGAAGTTCTCCTGATGGGCAGAACCCACATTGGTGAGTACGGCGATGGTAGGCTGGATGATGTCACGCAGGGCAAGCATCTCGCCCGGCTGACTGATACCAGCCTCGAACACGCCCACCTGGGTCTGCTCGTTCATGAGCCAGACCGACAATGGCACACCTATCTGCGAATTGTAACTGCGTGGACTGCGGGTAACGAACATGCTCGGTGAGAGCAGCTGATAAAGCCACTCCTTGACCATGGTCTTGCCATTAGAACCCGTAATACCCACGATAGGGATGTTGAATTCATCACGATGACGTTCTGCCAGGCGCTGGAGAGCCTCCAGCGTGTTGACAACCTTCAGGAAGTTGGCTCCCGGATAATCAGAAGCATATCCCTTAGGGACATCAGTCACCACAAAGTTCTTGACTCCACGACGATACAACTCCGGAATGTAGTTGTGACCGTCATTACGCTCAGACTTGAGCGCAAAGAACAGAGTTTCCTCTGGGAAACAAAGTGAACGACTATCGGTCAGGATAAAACCGATGCTGGTATCATTGTCTCCATAGCGACGCGCACCTATCAGTGTGGTTACCTTTTCAATAGTATATGTCATTGTCTTTATACTTTAATGTTTCTATTATCAATAAGAGAAAATCATCTTGATTTTATAGAAGATGATATTTCTCCTCAAATTGTCTTTTCTTCTCTTCCGTCCGGGCGATGAACTTCTGATGTTCCTCGCTTTCGGGATGGAAGGGTTTGTGGCCGAGTGCTTCCCGGATGGGTCTCCAGTCTTCCAGAAACTGTTCTGCGGCTTTGCCGAAATAGGCGGCACGGAACTTTTCCCAGATATACTCCACAGCCTGCTGGCTCGGATGCAGCATGTCTTCCTGGTAGAAGCGATAATCACGAAGCTCATCGTTCATGATTTCGTAAGCAGAGAAATAACTCACCACTCCCGGATTCGCCTTCACCAGTTTATCTGCTGCTAACTGGAGCGTTGCCTTCGAAAGTTGGCTTCCGTGGTAGCCGTATTTGGCGTAACGGATGGGACTGACGGTTATAATCACCTTTTCAGCTTTCAGCAAATCAACGGCCTTCTGCAGATACCCGGCACACTCCTCCACGCTCAATTCCCTTTCCTCGAAAAGGCGCTGCGGACGCTTTTGGCAGTTATCCACAATCTCGCCCGTTTCCTTCAGAATATACACGTGGTTCGTACCCAGCGTAAACACGGCCACACGAGGCTGAACCTCCAGGCTCTTCTCCACGGTATGGAGAATGCTTGCCGGATTATACATCACCCCGAAGGGATTCACCGTGGCACGGAAGCGGTTTTCCACAAACCTGCGACCCAGATTGTCGGCAAAGCAACTGCCCACAAAGAGCATTTGCTCTGCCGGTTGTATCTCGAAGTCGGCCTTCGGAATCTCTATTTCTGTTCGAAACAGCATCTTCTCGGCTCCCTTCTATTCCTTCACTTCCTGTGAAGCCTTCTTGCGTCTCTTCACTTCCACTCCTATACCTATTATAATAAGGAGTACGAGAACGCCGTAACCGATGTAAGCGATGGTCTCGGTGTTCTTCAGCGACTGAGGATGGAAGTCGAGCACCACCTTGTGGCTGCCTGCCTTCACGTTCAGGGCACGCAGAATGTAATCCACTCTGCCCAGCTCCACAGGCTCTCCATCCACCGTAGCCGTCCAGCCCGGATAGTAAATCTCAGAGAAGACGATGACACCACCCTTGCTTGACTTCACCTCGTAAGTCAGGTTGTTTGGCTTATACTGAATCATCTTCACCACCGAAGTATCATCCTGCTTTACGCTCTGATCCAACTGCTCCTTGAACTTGGCATCAGCCACAGCCACATGGCGCAGGTTCACCTTGCCCACGCCCTCGATTTCCTCGTTGGCATTGTTCACATACTTCACCTCATCCACAAACCAGGCATTGCCGTAAGCGTATGGATTCTGCACCGGAACAGTCTGACCGCCCTGCAGAGGCATGATGAAATATTTGGTGTTCAGCATGTTCAACACTGGGAAGATGCTGTCGCCGTTCACCTTGGTCATGTCGCCGCCGGCAGCAGCCACAGCCTGCATGGTCTTCTGCATCTCCGGAGCGATATGCGCATCAATCATCTCCTGATAACGGCGCAGCTTGGCAGCATGATAACCGCCGATGCTCTTATGATAGTAAGAGGTCTCGTTCTCATTGAAGGTATTCGATGCCAGATTGAGCACACGATAGTCGAGCGACTTGTCACGGCAGATAATCTTGTCGGTCTCCGTCATCTGCTGAGGTGCATCACGCTCAATCTTATCTACAAACATATCATCGTAGAGATAACGCTTGTTCACCATCCACATATCCACCAGACAGAGCACGGCGATACCGGCAATCATGAACTCGGCGCCCAGCTTCTTCATCTTGTAAAGCATCAGGAAGCCGAAGCCGATGAGGATAATCCAGAACGAACGCCAGCAGTCGGATGTAAAGATGCCCTTACGGATTTCGATGAGGTTGCTCATCAGCGGACCCTGATATTCGGCAGGCAACTGCTGCAGCGCCTGGGTCTCCTGTACGGAGATGAAATCAGGGAAGAATACGCTTGGCATCAGGGCGAAAAGCAGGCAGAAACCTGCCGTCAGACCCAAGCTGGCATATACATATTTTATCTTGGTGGTCAGCACCTCAGGCTCATCCACCAGTTTCTTCAGCGCCATCATCGCCAGCAGCGGAATGGTAAACTCGGCTATCACGAGGATGGATGCCACCGTTCGGAACTTGGCATACATCGGGATATAATCCAGGAAGAAATTGGTAAACGGCATGAAGTTTCTACCCCAGGAGAGCAGGATGCTCAGGATGGTGGCAGCCAGCAAAGCCCACTTCATCGGACCCTTTACGATAAAGAGACCCAGGATGAAGAGCATGCAGACGAAGGCTCCCACATAAACCGGACCGCTCGTGCCAGGCTGGTTGCCCCAGTACTGGCCCAACTGCTGATAAATCTGCACAAAGTTAGGATCAGCCTTCTCCATCGCCTTCTCGTTTTGAGAAAGCGGCACAGAGGCGCCACCCTTGGCATCAGGAATCATCAGTGTCCAGGTTTCGTCGATGCCGTAACTCCACTGGGTAATATAGTCTCTATCCAATCCGCTACTGGTCTGATTGGCAGCGTTTTTCTTCACCAGTTCACTCTTGCCGCGCATGGTTTCCTGTCCATACTGCCAGGTGTGATAAAGGTTCGTCAGGTTGAGCGAGATACCGATGAGGGCACCCACCACGCACACTGCCGTAGCCTTTCCGAAGCGGGCGAGTTCTCCCTTCTTGATGGCATCCACCAAGTAGGCAATCACCATGAAGAGGACGATGAAGAGATAGTAGTAAGTCATCTGCACGTGGTTGGCATTCACCTCGAAAGCCGAGAAGATGGCGGTGAGGAGCAAGCCCTTCAGATACTTCCCCCGGTAAGCCAGCACCATGCCCGCAATCATTGGCGGCAGATAGGCAAGTGCCCACACCTTCCAGATATGACCGGCGGCGATGATGATAAAGAAGTAGGACGAGAATGCCCAGATGATACTTCCCAATGCAGCCAGCGACTGTCGGAAGTCGAAGGCTCGCAGCATGATATAGAAGCCCAGAAGATAGACAAACACATACCATACATAGTCGGGTAACCACAGATGATAAGCCTTCGTCACCTGGTCGAGCACCTTGGTACTTCCATACGAAGGTGCAATCTGGTAAGTCGGCATACCACCAAACACGGAGTTAGTCCAGCGAGTCGTCTCGCCGGTCTGCTGCTGGAAGAGTTCCTTCTCGTGTCCCAATCCCTTGCTTGCCGCAGAGTCGTGACGGAAGAGGATTCGTCCGTCCATGTCGGCAGGCATGAAGTAAACGAAGGAAATCACCGCAAAAACAATCACCACTAGAATATCTAGCAGATACTTCTTCAAAAAATTCATTTTCCTGTATAAACGTTTATAATTTGCTTGCAAAGATAATGAGAAATGAAGAATCTACAAAATAAAAAAAGAAACTTTTTACTTTTTTTATGGCATAAACCGGTTTATGCCCCCAACGGCTTACCCATATAGGGGTTTTCCCCCATTTTTTAGGGATTCCCTCGCAGCAGCTTTCTTAAAATATATTACCTTTGCATTGACAAGACAATATTTCTTCACCCCCATACGTTATAATAGTCAGTAACATTAAAATAAAAGGAACAAAAAAACATGAAAAGAATTGTATTCTTCCTGATGGCAATGCTCATGATAGCACTCCCATCATCAGCACAGAACTATAAGAATAGTCAATACTACAACGAGAAGACGGGTCATCTCGACTACAAGTTCAACAATTATCTGGGCGAAGCCTACCTGGGCGTGCGCCTCGGTCCTGCCTTCACTTACGTTACTTCCGACGATGCCCGCCTGGATGGCGGCAAATGGCAGACCGGTCTCAACGTGGGTGTAGTAGGCGGTTTTGCGCTCAGCGAGTCAACTCCTGTATTCATGGAGACGGGTCTCTACTATATAGAAAAAGGTGGAAAGAAAGACCTGGGCGGAGGCAAGAAGATGACCTACGACCTCAACTACCTGGAGATTCCGGTGCTCGTGAAATACAAGTACGAGGTGGATGATGAGTTCACCGTAGAGCCATTTGCCGGTGGATATTTCGCCATGGGCGTGGGCGGCAAGATCAAGAACTTTGCCGAGCGTGAGGCTCAGAGTTCCTTCAGAAGCAACAACTTCAGAAGATTCGACGGCGGTCTGCGCCTCGGATGCGGCGTGGGCTACGACATGTTCTATGCCGACCTCACCTACGACCTGGGACTTGCCAACATCTGCCACGACGATTTCGACAAGGCAAGAAACAGAGCCCTGATTTTCAACTTTGGCGTAAACTTCTAATTTTTTCAAACGGGAAAAATTCAGTAGAGATCAGAATAAATCAGTAGAAATGAGAATAGGAATTATCGTTGCGATGGACAAGGAGTTCGCGCAACTCAAGACATTATTGACAGAATCGCAGACAGAGCGAAAGAATCAGAAAGACTTCGTCATCGGAAAGATTGGTGCCAACGAAGTAGTGATGCAGCAGTGCGGCATCGGTAAGGTGAACAGTACCATCGGAGCGGTGGAGATGATTGATAACTATCATCCCGACCTCGTCATCTCTTCAGGCGTTGCCGGAGGTGCCGATATAAACCTCAATGTAACCGAAGTGGTGGTAGCCACCAACTGCGTATACCACGATGCCTACTGCGGCGACGAGTGCGAGTACGGTCAGATTCTCGGCATGCCAGCCACCTTCAAGACTCCACAGGAGTATGTGGAGAAGGCACTTGCCATCAACAACCTGCCCGACAACAAGCACCCTAAGATTCATGCCGGACAGATCGTAAGCGGCGAGTGGTTTGTGGATAGCAAGGAGAAGATGCGTTCCATCCTGGAGCACTTCCCTCATGCCATGGCCGTGGATATGGAGAGCTGCTCCATCGCCCAGACCTGCCACATCTACAAGACGCCGTTCATCTCCTTCCGCATCATCAGCGATGTGCCGCTGAAGGACACCAAGGCGCAGATGTACTTCGATTTCTGGGCAAAAATGGCAGAAGGCTCGTTTAATGTCACCAAGGCTTTCCTCGAAAGTCTGTAAACTATAAATTGTAAATTATAAACTATATGAATAAGATTCCAAGTTTTACTATCAATCATAACAAGTTGCTCCGCGGCATCTACGTAAGCCGCAAGGACGAAGTAGGCGGAGAAGTAGTCACCACCTTCGATATCCGTATGAAGGTGCCTAACCAGGAGCCTTGCCTCCACAACGGTGCCATCCATACCATCGAGCACCTGGCTGCCACTTACCTCCGCAACGACGAGGAGTGGAAAGACCGCATCATCTATTGGGGACCGATGGGATGCCTCACCGGCAACTACCTCCTCATCCGTGGCGACCTGCAGAGCAAGGACATCGTGCCGCTGATGCAGCGCACCTTCCAGTTCATCGCCGACTTCGAAGGCGAAATTCCAGGACAGGCAGCCAAGGATTGCGGCAACTATCTGCTCCACGACCTGCCAATGGCCAAGTATGAATCCAAGAAGTATCTCGAAGAGGTACTCAACTGTATCACAGAACAGAATCTGATTTATCCTACACAGGATTAATCATCCATCGGCTTAGGATATCACCCATATTATCACCAGCGCCCGCAAATGAGAATTTGCGGGCGTTTATGTTTAATTAACCAGAAAAGTTTTGCAGCCATCCATAAAAACTATATCTTTGCAGCTGAAATTTATTATTAACAATCGACAGTTTTGACAATATATAAAATAACAATAACTATAACAATATATCAACTTCTCTTATGATAAGAATAAAGTGTATCGATTTAAATACGACAACCATGAACATCAAAAAAGTTTTTGTCGGAGTGTCTCTCATCATGTCTGCCATGGCGGGTCACTCCCAGAGTGCATTCCAAGTTAAGCAGCAGTCGTTGCCGAACCCCGACAACGAGCCTAACGCTGTTTTCCCTGTTCCAAGCGATCGCCAGATGAAGTGGCAGGAGACGGAGTTCTACGCCTTCTTCCATTACGGCATGAACACCTATACCAACCGCGAGTGGGGACTGGGAAGTGAAGATGTTACCCTTTTTGCGCCTACTGCAAAGCCTAATCCGGCTCAGTGGCTCAAGGCGGTGAAGGCAGCGGGCATGAAGGGCGGCATCGCCGTGGTGAAGCACCACGATGGCTTCTGCCTCTGGCCTACAGCCACCACCGACCACTCCATCGTCAATGCCGGAAACGAGAACGGAAAGAATACCAACATTCCGCGCGACTTCGCCCAGGCTGCACGCAAACTGAACATGAAATATGGTTTCTATGTCTCTCCATGGGATAGAAACAGCGTATACTATGGCACCGAGAAATATGTGAACGATGTCTTCCTCCGCCAGTGCGCAGAATTGGCTCAGTACGGAAAAGACCAGTTTGAAATGTGGTTCGATGGTGCCAACGGAGGCGACGGATACTATGGCGGCCGCAACACCACCGTCAACGTAGACCGTTCCACCTATTATGATATCCCGAACCTCAGAGACTCCATCCACAAGGTTTGCCCTGATATTATCCTCTGGGGTGTGGGCGCCGAGTCAAGATGGATTGGCAACGAGGCTGGATGGGCTGGCGAAACCAACTGGCTCACCGACGAGAGAGGATATGCCCCTGAAAGCAACGGCATGTATGGCACTGAAGACGGATGGCAGTGGGACCCGGGAGAGAGCGATGCCAAGCTCACCGACAAGGGATGGTTCTGGCACGAAGGCGAGAAACCTCTCTCAGTGGAGCGCCTCTTCCAGATGTATCTTGAAACCGTGGGTAGAAACGCTACCCTCATTCTGAACTGTCCTCCCGACAAGAGAGGTTTGCTGCCTGATATCGACGTGCGCGTGCTCAAGGATATGGGCAACATGATCCGCACCCGTCTGGGCAAGGACCTGGCTCAGAAGGCCAAGGTTTCCGTTAGCAACACCCGCCAGGCAGGAGCCAAGCGCAACTATACCGCCAGGAACCTGACCGACAACAACAAGAATACCTATTGGGCCACCGACGACGGCGTAAAGCAGGCCACCATCACCTTCAGCTGGGATAAGCCACAAACCCTGCGCTATGTGGATATGATGGAGTACATCCGCAAGGGGCAGCGAGTAAGAAAGTTCCATATCGAAATCTCAGAAGATGGAAAGACATGGAAGCCTATCGCAGAAAAGTGCACCACTACCACCATCGGATACAAGCGCATCATCCCGCTGAACGGCAGCACATCAGACAGTTACGGCAAGGGCTATCAGGCTAAGGGTTTGAAGATTGTCATCGACGACAGCAAGGCTTGTCCGCTGCTGCATTCCATAAAAGTATTTTAAACTTTTTCTCTACACCAAGAACATGAAGAAATTACTCATAGCATTGTGCCTGTTGCCATTGGCAGTAATGGGACAAGAAATTAAGTTCGACACCCAGGATTACAAATCCGTGGGAGTTTACGATAGATGGGAGCATTCCCCATTCCGCACGGGAGAACTGGCTGGCAACTGCGCAGTAGTGGATAATCCCGACCTCACCAACAATCCCAACACGAAGGTGCTCGCCTTTCAGCGTTCACGCCTGGCATCCAACATCTTCGGTGCAAGAATTGATCTGAAGAAGCCGATTGCACTCGGCCCTGCAGGAAAAGTGGTTCACGTGCTCATCAACCGTCCGATGGAAGGCCGCGTGATGCTGGTTGGTCTCGGCAAGCGCAGAGACAGAGCCGGACAGTCGCAGGAAGTAGAGCAGTTCTGGATTAAATCCACCACTCCGGTTCCTGCCGGTCAGTGGGCTGATGCCGTTTTCCCTATCAAGAGTGCCGAGGGTGTGGATATCTACAGTCTGGTAGTGGTTCCTCACGCCGAGTCACCTCACGAGATGAAGCAGGATGCCGTGGTGTATATCGATGATATCAATATCCACCTGACCAACGCCCCTCGCATCACCCTGCTGAAGACAGGAGGTGCAGCGAAGAAGAAGGCTCACAGCGACTTCGTATCCGTTACCGAGGCCAACCGCAACGGTATGGTGACAGCCGCCGACGGAACCACCCTCAACAACCACAAGGTGGCATACGGCAAGGCATTCAAGGTAAAGATGGTACCTGCCCCAGGCTTCACCTACGGCGATTTCACCATCACCCACGGCGACAAGGTAGAATCGCTCAAGAAGACGGATATCGCCAAGGATGGCACCTATACCATTCCTGCCCAATGGATGGATGGCAACGTAACCATCGAGTGCATCTTTATTTCTACGAGCAAATAAAATCCTTGATTTCTACAAGCAAATAAAATCCTCTATATATAAAATAAGGTATGGTATCCGTTGATGCCACACCTTATTTTATATTTCTACCATTTCAGTTTTATATTTCTACCATTTCAGTCTTCCGTATTTCTCTTTATACCATAGCTGCCAGCCATTCACCAGGTTCTGCCAAACCACATAGGCACCCGGTGCTACGGCGGCAAGAGGATTCAGGAAAGTTAGAGTGAGCCAGATGCCCACAATGGTATTCTTCTGTCCCAACGCCTGACCGGCACTGATGCTCGCATCATAATGTCTGCCCACCGCCTTGCCGATGGCAAACTGGATAAGACATACCAAAAGGGGTACCAGAAGCAGCAAGGCAAGAATCCATCCCGAAACCTCGGCATGGAGGATATTGCGAACCGTCTCGCCCATCA
>OBRR01000311.1_pt1 | contig 12801 bp, 6 predicted proteins | sample 1494901 | NCBI WGS metagenome assembly OBRR01 (sample SAMEA3360689, study PRJEB22359) | human gut metagenome | biome: ENVO:urban biome; feature: ENVO:human-associated habitat; material: ENVO:feces | place: Bangladesh | collected 2011
ACAATTGTCACTACCCCCTCAAAGTAGCGCGTCTACCAATTCCGCCACCTCTCCAGAATGTTTCGTTATAATATGTATGGCTCGAATAATCTTCACGAATTTGGAAGACATGCTTCGATATTAAGAGCGGAAAACGAGACTCGAACTCGCGACCCCAACCTTGGCAAGGTTGTGCTCTACCAACTGAGCTATTTCCGCATTGCACTGCTTAAACTGAAACGTTTGTTTCGTTTTTGCGAGTGCAAAGGTATGAAGTTTTTATTTAACCTCCAAATATTTTTCAAACTTTTTTATCAGAAAAAGCATAAGCGGCTACATTAGCGAAGCCTATAAGGGGTACGATGAAGGCTACAGACATCGTGCTAGCATCGGCTACAAGTCCCATCATCAAAGGGCCTACGGCACCTCCTATGGGGGTCATCATCAGCAGTGATGAAGCACGTTTGGTTAGTGGACCTAAGTCCTTGAGTGAAAGTGCGAAGATAGTGGGGAACATGATGCTTTCGAACACGTATATCAACACTAAGGCCCCTAATGAGAGTACTCCCATATTGAGTACGACGGCCAATGTGGTGATAAACGTCCCTATGGCGCAAACGCGTAAGACTCGTTCGCTGGCAACGTGTTGCATTATAAAACTTCCCAATACGCGGCCTAACATAAAGAGTGATAAGCCACCGAATGATAATGCAATGCTTGCATCGCGGGCATTCATCCATCCCCCGTCGGCTACGTAGTTGATAAAGAAGCTGTTGATGGATATTTCAGATACTTCATAGCTAAACAAGGCAAAGAGGCCAAATAGGAATCCTTTATTCCGAAATAGACTGCTGATACAATGTTTTTCTGCCGTGGCTTTTGTTTCGTGTTCGTCTTGATGCGCAATCTCGGGCAGCTTTACTCGTGTAAATAGCAATGCTACAGCTAACACGACAATGCCCATAACGACGTAGGGGAGGGCAATGCGTTCGTTCCCACCATCGGAGAAGAGCAAGAGTCCACCAAATAATGGACCGCAGATACAGCCTAATCCGTTCAATGACTGTGCTAAATTCAAACGTGATGCTGCTGTTTCCACATCGCCCAATTCTGTCACGTAAGGATTGGCCGCTGTTTCAAGAAATACCAATCCACAGGCTATGATGAAGAGTGACATTAGGAAGAACTCAAATGACATGATTTGTGCTCCAGGCCAAAACAATAATGCGCCAAATCCATAAAGCAGTAGTCCTACGATGACCCCCGTTCGATAGCCGCGGCGGTCGATAATAATTCCTGCAGGAATGGCCATTACAAAATACCCCAAGTAGAACATTACTTGCACCATTGAGGAATGGGCATGGTTCATACCAGGAATGACTAATTGAAAGTGCTTATTGAGTACGTCGAGTATGGAATGTGCTGCTCCCCAAAGGAAGAACAGGGACGTAATCAGTACAAAAGGTAGTATGTACTGTCTTTTTACTAATGGTCTCAAAATGATAGGTTGTTAGTTTTTTGGGTTAACGAGTTAACAAGTTGACGAGTTAACGGGTTAACAGGTAGGTTCGTTTTTAGTTGACAAGTTGACGGGGAAGTTTGTTTTTATTGACGAGTTGACAAATAAGTTTGTGTTATCTGTTAGGGTGTACAGTTTAATGTCAACTCTTTCATTCGTCAATTATAATACAAACTTACTTGTCAACCTGTTTATTTGTTAACTTGTCAACAAATAAACAGGTCAACTATAGTAGGATTACGCTTCGTAATGTTCGAATAAGAAGTCGTTGTAGGGATACTTCTGTACGTGTAATTGTTTGATGCGTGTATAGAGCAATTGTTTGAGTTCATCAATATTCTGACGTTCGCGCGCAGAAATAAAGATGCAGTCATCGCCCATTTTTGCCATCCATGTATTTTTCAATTCATCGAGCGATACATTCTCTTTCGTTGCCGGTGTGAGATCGTCAGGGTCCTTCTCTGTCCAAGTATATGCATCCATCTTGTTAAAGATCAAGATTTGTGGCTTCTCAGCGCAACCTAAGTCTTGCAGCGTTTTATTCACCACCTCAATCTGTTCTATAAAGTCGGGGTGGGATACGTCAACCACGTGTACCAAAAGGTCTGCCTCACGCACCTCGTCCAAGGTGCTTTTAAACGACTCTACTAAGTCGGTAGGTAACTTACGGATAAACCCAACCGTGTCGGCTAAGAGGAAAGGTAAGTTGTCAATGATTACCTTACGAACGGTCGTATCAAGCGTAGCAAAGAGTTTGTTCTCGGCGAATACCTCTGTCTTGGCCAATAAGTTTATCAATGTTGATTTACCTACGTTGGTATATCCCACCAAGGCCACGCGAATGAGGCGACCACGGTTTTTGCGTTGTGTCGTTTTTTGTCGGTCAATGTCGGCCAAGCGCTGCTTAAGCAACGACATACGGTTTAGAATGATACGGCGGTCCATTTCAAGCTGCGTTTCACCAGGGCCACGCAAACCTACTGAGCCACCTTTGCCGCTACCCGAGCCAGATCCACCTCCTTGGCGTTCCAGGTGAGTCCACAGACGCTGCAGGCGAGGCAACATATAACGATATTGTGCCAATTCTACTTGCGTTTTTGCATTTGCTGTCTGTGCACGCATGGCAAATATGTCAAGAATAAGGTTGGTGCGGTCGAGTATCTTTACGCCTAGTGCTTGACCGATATTACGCAACTGCTTTGCAGAGAGTTCGTCGTCAAATATCACCATACCAATTTCGCGCTCATTCTCTTCTTCGCTTTCGATATAAGCTCTAATCTCCTCCAATTTACCTTTTCCGACATAGGTAACAGAGGAAGGTCCGTCCATTTTCTGCGTAAAACGCTTTACGGTAACAGCACCTGCTGTCTCGGCCAAAAATTCAAGCTCATCTAAGTATTCTTGTGTTTTGCGTTCATTTTGGTTCTTTGTTACCAAGCCCACAAGAATAGCTGTTTCGGCCTTTATTTCTTCTGTTTGTATAAATCCTTGCATACTTATATATAATGTATATTGTCTAAAAGCATGGTGCGTGTTTTTATACGCTTTTGCGCACCTTTTCTCGCCACGGCAAAGTTGAAACGCGTTTTTCTTTTGCTCATTTAGCTTCGCGAAAAGGTTTATTTGGGTGGAGAAGAAAACCAAATAACATCGCATTCACGCTTTTATGCTGCAAATTTAGTGACTTTAATGCATTTATCTCAGTCTCTAACGATTTTTTCAATGATTGGGGGTCTTTGGACTGTTATTTGTGGCTCTGTAGCGAATTGCAGTTTTATCAAGCACAGCAAAGGCTATATTCTGCTGAAGTCGCCCTTGCTAATAATTGATGCGGATTTGAGGTAGTATTAGGATGGTGCGTCCTAAAACTTCTTCCTCTTTACGTTTGCATTAACTACGAAGCGATATGCCGCCTATGTAGATTAAGGTTGGACTCTCCAAGCGCTTTATCGATATGCTTGAGATGTTCGCATAGAGTGATTGATGCATACCTAATATATTTAGGGACGACGTCCCCCGACATTGTACGGACAATTATACATAAAAATCTTTCCTTAACTCGTTAATTTTTACGCAAAAACTCAAATAATTAATGGTGAATTGAAAAAAAAGTAAGATTTATTTGGTGGTTTTACCAAAAAGACATACCTTTGCACTCGCAAAACAGATAAAGATTCATTTATCTCAATGCAAAACGGATTGACTCGCTAGCTCAGTTGGTAGAGCACAACACTTTTAATGTTGGGGTCTTGGGTTCGAACCCCAAGCGAGTCACTTATGATTCCAAGCAAGTCACTTATATTCCCAACGGGGTCACTTAGTGACTACTGCAGAATCACGAAGGAACATCAATTCCAAAGAAAAGTATTAAGTGGATTTTACGAAAGTAGAGTCCACTTTTTTGTTGGTTATCAAGCATTTATACACTTTGATTAGCCTAACAAAAACATAAAAGTATATGTTCAATTAAGGAGATGGTAAGTTCAACTACTGCGGTTGAAAATTACTCCAAGTAGCCTACATGTGCCACCACAAGCCCTCATAAGCCAAAAAGGTGATACAATAGGTGATACAACTTTGGAAAAGGTGATACATAAAAAGTGATACACCTCACTTCCTTCAAAAAAAATTGCCGAAACAGGCATTTTTTTCTACTCGGAGCGATTTTTTTCCGCTTAATACCTACTATTCTCATGAAGAGTAAAGCTGTAAAAGTCGTTTTCGACAGAAGAAAGGAAGCAGCCAAAAAGGGTTATGGCTACGTTGATGTTGTAGTAAATCTGGGCAAAAAGGTCCGTAAATACGTTCTTATAGGGACATCAACTCCCGAGGAATGGGAAAAAGATTCCAATTCTTCAGAAGTAAAAGCTGTGGTAGAGAAATGTGAAAACATTCTCGTCACCATGAACGTGCTTGGTGAGGAATCGAATGTTGAAAATTTCAACAAGCATTTCTACGAAGAACAAGCAAAAAACAATGAGCCAGAACTTTCACCCGAAGAGATCTTAGCTCAAAAAGATTTCATCGCCTACTGCGAGGAAGCTTTGGCAGCCGAGGATATTAAAATCGGCACGCGCAAGCACAAGCAAGTAGTGATTGATGCCGTCAAGACCTACGGCAAACTAAAAACGTATGGCGACTTGACCCCGAAGAACATTCTTGCCTTTGACCGATGGCTGCACAATGGCGAGCGGAGTGACGTCACCATCTATGGCTACCACAAACGCCTGAAGAAATGGGTGGGCGAACTGGCACGATTGGACGAAATACCGCGCAATCCTTACAAAATTGTGAGTGTTACCCGTGGTAAGAGCAAAGAGCGCCAACCTCTGCTCGAAACCGAATTGAAGAAAATGCGCGACTATCCCTTTGATGGAAAGCTGGAACGGGTACGCGACCTCTTTATCTTCTCCGCTTACACAGGTCTTGCTTTCTGCGATGTGCAGAACTTTGACTATCAGTCTATGACGGTGAAGGAGGGTGATTTGGTTTTCATTGATGGAAACCGCATCAAAACCGATACGAAGTTCTTCACCCCTATCCTTGCCCCTGCCATGGAAGTGTTGAAAAAGTACGAGTTCAAATTGCCCAAGATTTCCAACCAAAAGGCAAATGATTACCTTCACTTGATACAAGCACAGCTTGGCATCAAGAAGAATCTGACCTTCCACGTAGCTCGCCACAGCTTTGCCACACTCGCCTTGGCGCATGATGTCCCCATTGAAAATGTAGCCCGAATGCTCGGACATGAGGACATTCGGACCACACAGATTTACGCAAAGGTTTTGCGTACCACCATCGAGCGCCATGCCACCGCACTCCAAGGCGCCATCATCTAAGTTTTATTCTTCATCTAAAACACGATAAAACGTGCCTTTCAATAGCTGCGACATTCCACTCTCCTTGAATGTCGCAGTTATTTTTTCGCAAACATACTTGCCTCCCCTTATATAATATAAGGCACGTGGGTTGGGCAAAGTATCAGACAAAAACGAGAACTGATACTTTTTCTTGCCATCAATTTTGTACAACACTTCGCGTTTCTCCTCCCACATTCCCTCATTCAAACGAAGTGAAAAAGGCGTGACGAAAGCCTGGAACTCATCTGAGACTTCCACAAAATCCACCACAGGGTGCGGCATATACGGCTTGAAGTACTGCACCCCGTTCCAAAAGCCCATATATATTTGGTCAAAGTAAGCGTCCGTGTTCTTGTTCTCCCCCTTGGCAATGGTACGGCTTGCCGCACCTTGCGCCAAATCACCTGCATCGTAGTCAATGGCGTTGGCTGATGTTGAACTACCGAACACACGATCAGTACGACTGCCACTTGAAGAACCGCTCCCATCTTCTGTCAGTGTCCAATTCTCACTGCTTCCCATCTCGCCACAATTCATGAAAAGCATATTGCCGTGACTGTCTCCCGTCCCCTCAATCCAAGCAGGCACAATTTTCAGTTCCAAGTCCTCTGCATTCTTGTCCGCAAAGCGTTCCCCATAGGCATTGACAGGGAGCAAACGATTATAATAGCGATACCACTTCGTTTTCGTCTTGTCTGAAAAGCCCGAAGTACCCTCCATCACAAACTCCGACTTGTAGCAGTACATGACAAAGTACGTGCGGTTTTCCTTGACATAAAACAATTTGTGTCCATCAGAGCCATATTTGTAGCCACGTACATATTGCGTGCTGCTGGCGTTCGGTCTTGTTTGCCTTGTGTACACCCCACTTATTTTAAGCGACTTTGCCGCCTCCAACAAATCTGCCATTTTATCATAAACCTTGGCATCCTTGCCATATTTGCGAATGTACCAATCACACGAATAGTACGCCCAAAGCAAACTGCCATTGTCCTCATACTTCACATTCACGCTACCCAAGTATTCCGACTTGTCCTCCTGCGTGACTTGGGTGGTATAACTGTCCACCACCTTGTCTAACAGGACCTCATCTGCTTCCGTAGCAATGGCATCAGAGAATTTGAAAGAAATCGTTTTCTGTTTGTGGTTGATGGTGAAATCCCCAAACAGAAACTTCTCCAACTCTTCAAAGAACTCCGTCAGCGTCCAATGTGGCAAAGCAAGTGCAAAGTTATAAGCGCCCCATGCCGCAGGCAAGGTGTTGCATATAAGGAGATTAACAAAGGCAGAGTTTTCCAACGCCATGAAATCCCACTTATAACCCACCTGCTTGCATATCCTGTAAAGGATATACAGCAAGTAAGGCTGAAACGACAAAGCCTGTGCTCCCGTTTGCGCATTGGTTTCATGCGGCCAAATAAATTCATTCTTGTCTGCACTCCACACCATTTCATTCTGAATGTTCCCCGAAGTGTTATTCACCCAGGGCAACGGGATCCAGAAATTATCCGGGTATGGGCGCATGTCGTCCATGCAATGCCCTGCAATCGCCACGCGGCTTGTAGGATAGCCCAAATCCAGTTCATTCAAATAAATATCGTCGAATGTCTCATCAAAGTTTTGCTCACTGCGTCCCTCCAAAAATTGCGTCTTGACTTCCACATCTGATATTTCCGTGATGGTGATGGTGCCACTCCGATAAAAGTCACGATCGCGAATTTCGCAATCGAACACCACCTTGTTCTTAGCCACATCTGCGCGGTGGATATGCCCAAATATCGCGATGTTTTGGGCACACCCTCGCAAAGGGAAAGTGATCGTCAGCGTATAGCTGTCACTTCCCGTAAATAATCTATTCTCGGCAATAAAATCAAACGATGTGCCTTCCTTCAATACGGCTTGTTGGTTGTTGATGATGATTTCCATTTTTATTATCTTTGCGAAATGAAACGTGCCATAATTATAATACTTGTAAGTTTAATACTCTTTTTGGCAATTCTTGCCTTGGGGTTCTTTTGGTCTCTTCCATTATCGCTTATATTTCTGTTTATTGGAAGTATTGCATTGTTTATTTCATGCGTATATGTAAAGGAAGAATCCACAAGAAGAGTTTTTGCTGCTATTTTATGCAGTTTGCTTATCACATGGTGCTTGCTGCTGTTATTCTTTTTTGTTGCAATGTATATGATGATGGATCGCAAAAGTTATTGAGCATTCATTTTCTTCTGCTTTTCGGAGATTTATTTCTAATCAACGTATCGTATTCCTCTTGCGCCTGTTTGATGCCCGTGTCACCTGTGACTGTGTTCACAGTGACAAAAGGCTCGTTTAATCTTTGATTTAGTCGGTTCATTGTCTCTTCGTACTTACTGAGTACAGCTGCGCTCTGTGCCAAAGCTGCCGAAGCTACATTATCCGTTGGGGCTTGAATAATTACAGGTTGCGGTGAAGGCGAAGCCACCGCACCTGTTCCTATAATTGCTCGTGAAACATCATCGGCTCGCAAGGATCCGATGGTGTTAGTCCTTTGTGCATAGTCCAAAGCGTTAATCAAAGGTCTTGCTACAGGTGATGCAAGCAACTTTTGCGATGCCACCCACTCCCCGGCATGGACTACGCCCACTTCTTCGTTTACTCTGCCTTGCGGAGTAAAACCACCTTGCGCATATCCTTGTGCCTCACTTGCCTGTTGTTGCTTTTTGATCGCGGCAATCTGTATCATGCCCGCAGCAATAGCCATAGCCGCTGCAATAGGTGCCATGATATAACCGACCACAGGAATAGCCGCTGCCGAACCATAAGCAGAGATCGCGTTTTGGGCAGTCTGCGCCACCGCTTGAATGACCTGCATGGCAAACAACTTCTTATTCGCCTCGTTCTTCGCTTTGGCAAGGGCGGCTTGTTTCTCCTTTTCAAGCTTCGCCACCTTGTAGTTGTTACCCTCTGCCGCAGAAATCTCCGCAGAATAGCGGGCATTGATGGCGGCTGTTTCCTTCTCGAGTTCCGCCTGGACGAGAGAAGAAACGCCACTGAATATCTCCCCCATGCCACTCATGACAGTGGAGAACGATTGCGTAACGGCTTGCCCGGCATCGCTCTCCAACCAATTAGCCAATTTCTCATTGGCTTTCTCCATGCCATTCTTTGTGACGCCAATACTATCAATGGCATACTTCTTACGCAAAGCCAGCTTTGCTTTTTCAAAGGCTTCCTCAATGCGCAATTTCTCTGCCGCATTGTCGCCAGCGGCCTTTACTTCAGCATGATATACCTGTTCCAAAGCAGCCATATCACTATCGTACTTAGTCAAACGTTCATCAGCGTTCATGCCAAAGTACTCCTCTTTAAGTTGCTGTTTTACTTGTTGTTGGCGTTGGATAATCTTCTGTTGATTAGCAAACACCTTGTTCTGATATTCCTTTTCAGCTGCAAGTCTTTCTTTAGTGCCTTTCTTATAAAGTTTGACTATTTTGCGAAGATGTTCCAACTCAGCCAACTCCACGGCATCTTCGTAGGTCTTGGTGTCAGAAAGTCCATCAATATAGCGTTGCTTCAACTCCGCGAGTTGGGCATTATACGCTTTATCTTCTCGTTCGCGAGAAGCAGAAGTTGCGTTCTCCTCCTGTTTCTTCATTGCCTCCTGGTATTGCGCTTGCGCCTCCAAGAGATCCTTGGCAGAAACATCAGTACGTTTCATCTTCTTTTTCCAATACTCCACGTTGATAGCGTCCATGCGTGCGGTGTATTGCTCATAATCTTTCTCACCTTTTGCATACGCAATGCGGTTCAATGCCTCTTCTTTCGCCTTCCAATCATCGGGAGAGTTTTTGCGGTCAGTCTGCTTTTTCTTTGCTTCCGCCAAACTTGCTTCCGCTTCGGCTTTCTCCTCTTTGGTGATCTTCTTATTTTTGAGGACACGAGAATAATACTCTTGCTCAATCTCCTCCATGCGCTCCACATAGGCTTCATAGTCCTTCTCACCCTCCATGTAGGCTTTCTTGTTGAGCGCATTCTGTTCTTTCTGCCAATCTTGTTCCGCCTTGAACTTGTCAGACTTTTTATTCTTCTTATCATCGTCCACCACAGGCACACTGCCACCACCTCCACCAGTGTTCGTGACGACAGGTTTATGATTGGTTTCCTCGGCAGCTTGTTTGCCGAGATCATCGCCATAAGTGTCTGTAATAGCTTTCTGACGCGCATTCAGTTTTTGCAGTTCCTTGCGTTTGCTGTTCGCTTTACTTCGTTTGCGTGCAGCTTGTGAACCATTGGCAATACCGCTGTAACTCGCCATCGTTCCGCCAGCAGTACCATAGCTATACATCGTGTTCGAGCTTGCCGATTCGATACTTTTTTGTTTGGCATCATACGCATCAGCTTCCTCGTCCAGTTGTTTAATTTCCATGGTAAGTTGCGCCTTTTGTTTGCCAATCTCTTTGAGCATATCTTTTGCTCCCTCAATCTCATACTTTTTCGTAAGAGAAAGCAGATATGCGTCCAAAGCTTCCTTGTTCTCCTTATACTTACCCGTGGTCGCGTCCAACTGCGCATTATAATTGGGTATTATCTTATTGAGTGCTTGCACTGCTTTTTGTCTATCATCCAAAGAAAGTTTCTCATTACGTGCCACCTTGACCAGTGCATCAATCTTGTTCTTCTCCTCCACAATACCTTCTTGACCTTTCAGGCGAACAGCAGCCAAAGCCTTTTCGCCCTCGGCAGCTTCATTCACTTTTTTAGTCATCTTGTAAATGCCATAACCAAGCGCCACAGCAGCAGCGAGCAAAACACCCCAACCCGAAGCGAGAGACAAACCCTTTCGTTTCAAGTCCACCATGAGCGAGGACTGACGCGCCCAATTACCTTGCAATTTTGCCAATACCAAATTGAAAGCAATATGTCCAGCTTGCAACGTATTCACTACCGCATGATACGCCAAAGCCGTACCCTTGCACACGGCATGCCATGCCGCCTGTGCTTTAAGAGCTATTGCATTGGCTTTCACTGCGATGGTGTAAGCTACCACCATTGAAGTCAGTACGATAATAGCTTCCTTATTTCTTGCGAGGAAGTCTATTGTCGTGCTCATTGTCTTCAGTGTGAGGGTCGTGGTGCTGATAACGTGCTTCATGACGGGCATAAGTTTCTCGCCCAATTCAATGGCAAGTTCTGTGACACGTTTTCTTGCCTTATCCAGTTCCGCCTCGACAGTCGAGTTCTGCACATTAAACTCATTTGTAACCGAAGAAGCATCATTAAACGATTGAGTCGCTTGTTCCTGTTGCCACTTCACCATTTCGATGTTACCGGCTAAGGTCGCCAGTACTTGTGAAGCACGGGCGCCATTCTCGCCCATGTTTTTGAAAACAGGAGCGAGTACGTCCATGTTGCCGAGTTTCTTTAATTGCTGCAACAACATCAAAAGTCCCTCGTTGGTACTGCGCTTCAATGCTTTGTTGAGTTCGTCCAAATCCATGCCCGTTGCCTTGGCTATCTTGCTTGGCTCTTTGAACAAGTTCATGATGAGTTGCGAGAGTGCCGTTGCCGACATCTCGCATGCTTGACCTTGGCTATCCAATACCGCTGCAAAAGCCATGATTTGCGGAATGGTCATACCAGCTTGTGCGCCTACACCAGCCATGCGCTTGCCAAACTCAGCGAGATAGCCAGCACTTGCTGTACAATTTTGAGAGAGGTCGTTAATCACTGAACCGACAGCGAGCAAGGATTTTTCTGTGCCAAGTCTCGCTTCATCACCAAATATGTTGGTGAGTTTGGAAAGCGTCAAGGTCGCCCCATCTCCCAACTCGTCCAAAGCCACATTGATTTGGTCAGCAGCTTTGACAAAGCCCAAGACATCTTCTTTTGAAGACTTTCCGAGTCGCCCAGCTTCCTCTGCGAGTTTGTTCAAGTCCTCACGCGAAGTACGAGTGTCCATTTTCTTAAAATCCTCATTCAGTTCCTTTACTTCGTCATCAGCCAACCCCGTGAACTTGCGCACATTCGCCATTTCCGCGTCCATCTCCGCAAAAGCATTCACCGCCTTGCGTCCTGCCATGACAAGTCCCGTGCCGACAGCTGCCACCCCTGCAATGATGTTGCCCCACTTGTCCACAAAGCCATTGATGCGGTCCACAAGTCCCACATGCTCCTTTTCGGTCTCCCTTAGTTCCTCATTGACATTCGCGATTTCAGCCTTAACGCGCTTGATACTCTCACACTGCTTGTTCCACTCGTCCGTACCGCGTTCGATGCCGTTTAGTGAGCGTTTCAACTCCTTCAACGTCCTGTTCAACTCTTTTGGACTTGCCTTATCCAGTCTCTTCAATACATTCTCCACCCCCTGGGTTGCACTCTCTATCTGCCCAATCTGGCGGCGGGTCTGCTTTAGTTCACGTTGGAACTTCTTCAGCTGGACTTTATCGCCCGCAGCTGCTGCCTTTGTTATTTTATCTTCGAGGTCGCTCGCTTGCCGTTTCAACTGTTCGAGCATATTTTGCGCTTGTTTGCCGTTCACTGTAAGCGTGACCGTAGCATTTGCGTTGATGTCTGACATAGTCTTTCCTTTTTGGGTGTTATTATAAACACAAATTTAGCCATGCGCCAAAGAAGCAAAAAAGACGATGTATCAAGGCTTTTCCACTCCCAAAGTGTGCGTGATTTTTGAATAAATCCGCGTTTTGTTAAGTAGTAGCAAAACAAAAGCCTTGATACAGAAGTCTTTAGGGGATTGTTAAGGGGTTTCCCCTTAACCCCTCCGTCGGAAGACCCCCCGACCGCCCTACATCGTCAAACCACGACCACCCCCACACCAAAGCGGAATATGTAAACATATCTTAAATAATACGTTCCTTTGAGTTCCTTCACCCCGACAAAAGTCCCCAAAATGCACGAAAGCCGAAAAGAAAGAAAGCGAAGAACTTACAGAAAGAGCAACCAACACGCACACCACACCCACACAACGAAAAAGCACCCCGAAGTTTCGCAATGCGCTCAAATCCAAGGTTTCGGACTACCTAAACGACCCTCCAAGTTTCCACCTATCCAACAAAGCACCCCGAAGTTTCACAATACGCTAAAATCCAAGGTTTCTGACTATCTAAAACGACCCTCCAAGTTTCGCGATGTCTACCCAAGCCCCCAAACTGACACTTTGCAGTTTCTAAACCTTCAAAATCACCTTTCAAGGTCTCAAAAAGTAACAAAACGACACTCCGAGTTCCTTTATACTCATGAGGTTCGGGAGTTTCTGACTATCCAACGACCCAATGCGCCCGACCAAACACCCACACCACACCCCCGAAGCCTTTTGGGGTCTCTGATAGCCTCCAAAATCCGCTACCTTTCAAGGGAATTTTTCACACCTTGGGGGTCTCGACCGACCACCACCCGCGCCACCGCGAACGGGCGGTAATCCGTCTGTGTGCGTGCCGAAAAATGCCT
>OBRR01000315.1_pt1 | contig 12667 bp, 9 predicted proteins | sample 1494901 | NCBI WGS metagenome assembly OBRR01 (sample SAMEA3360689, study PRJEB22359) | human gut metagenome | biome: ENVO:urban biome; feature: ENVO:human-associated habitat; material: ENVO:feces | place: Bangladesh | collected 2011
CGACAACAAGCGGAAGCGCTCCTGAAAACAAACAGTTCTATTTTTTATATTTCTATACACCTTGTTGGCATGCAATTAACACAATCTGCGAAATCCGTGCCACCACCTACAAGCGGCAGTTCAAGACCTAAACTCCGGTTTAGTTCGCACTTACAACCCCGCTCTCGCAGTCCACTTCCACGTAGGCACTGGTCTTTAAGACATCCAATGCATTTTTTGCTGCGATAAGCACTGGAATATCAAGGCTTAAGCCTGCGATTGCTGCATGACAGTTTGCACCCTCTGCTTCTACGATCAGTGCGGAAGCCTGACGCATCTGTGCCATCATTTCATTTGTGGTATCTGCTGCGACAATGATATCACCGTCTTTAAAACTTTTTAAATCTTCATTGCTGTGGCACACACACAGATTTCCGGAAATTTTCTTTCCGTTTAACCCTTTTCCTGTCACAAGGATATGTCCTGCGACCTGTACTTTGATGAGGTTCGTTGTACCGGATACCCCAAGTGGAACACCACCTGTCAGGACGACTAATTCCCCTTTGGAAACAAATCCTGCCGTCTCTGCCACATCAACTGCCTTTTCAAACAACTGGCTTGCATCCTGTTCCTCTGTGATAAGAATCGGTTCTACACCCCACTCAAGGTTTAACTGACGGCATACCTTTTCTGTCAGACACTCTCCGATGATCGTACAGTCTGGACGGTATTTGGAAATCATTCTCGCAGTACGTCCGGACTTCGTCACTGTCACGATTGCCGCTGCACTTAAATCACCAGCCATCGTACAGGTTGCATGTGAGATTGCGTTTGTCACATCCGGGTTACACATGGTTCTGCGCTGTCTGAACCTCTGTAAATAGTTGATATCATGCTCTGTACGGGTCGCGATTCGGACCATTGTTTTTACTGCTTCAATCGGATACATTCCTGCAGCAGTCTCTCCGGATAACATGATCGCACTCGTTCCGTCATAAATTGCATTTGCAACGTCTGTGGCCTCTGCTCTTGTTGGTCTTGGATGTTTCATCATGGAATCTAACATCTGAGTTGCTGTGATAACGATTTTTCCAGCCTCACATACTTTTTTGATGATCATTTTCTGCATAACCGGAACATCTTCTAACGGGATTTCAACCCCCATGTCACCACGCGCTACCATGATACCATCGGACACACGGATAATGTCATCGATATTGCGGACACCCTGCATGTTCTCGATCTTGGAAATGATTTTAATATCCTCGCCGCCTTTTTCTGCAAGGATTTTGCGGATTTCCATAACATCCTCTGCGGTACGGACAAAAGAAGCTGCAATAAAATCATAATCATTTTCTACCGCAAAACAGATATCTCCGTAATCTTTTTCACTGATAAATGGCATCGTGAGGTCAACGTTTGGAACGTTCACACCTTTTTTATTGGAAATCACACCGTCATTTAACACTTTACAGACAATATCTCTTGCGTTGACCTTGGTATTCACTGGTTTTGCAACCGGTTTGATCTCTACAACTTCCAGACCTACCAGACCATCATCGATCAGGATATGATCGCCCGGCTTTACGTCATCTGCAAGATTTTTGTAAGTAATAGATACTCGCTCATCTGTTCCAAGAATATCATCGGTTGTCAGTGTAAAAGTCTGGCCTGTCTTTAACTCTGTTTTTCCTTTTTCAAATTCTACGAGACGGATTTCCGGTCCCTTTGTATCAAGTAAAGCTGCAACATATTTTCCCAATTCTTTGCGCAGTTTGCGGAGCATTTTTAATCTTCCCATCTGCTCATCATGCGGTCCATGCGAAAAATTGAAACGTGCAACGTTCATTCCCTCTTCGATCAATGCTCTCATCACCGCTTCATTGTCGGTGGATGGTCCTAACGTACAGATAATTTTTGTTCTTCTTGTCATAAATACTTCCTTTCTTTTTATGGTTTCATTTTTCAAGTGTTCCTGCTGATTTTTATTCATTCGAAATGCGTATGCCTCTCCTGATTTCTGTTATAGTTTTAACAATCTCCTTAAATCAGCACGGAGTCGACGGACCAATCTCTGCAAAACTTAAAACTTATACACTTTTCACAATAATACAGTCTCTTCTCTCCGTTTTTATTCGTATTCTTGTGAAAAATGTATAATAAATTTTAAGTTTCTTCTTTGGTACGGCGACTCCATCTACGGAGAGATTATACGAAATAAACATAAAAAAAGCAAGCTTTCTTTTGTAAAAAAACCTGCTCTTTTTGTAAACATTATGTTAAAAACATTATTTTGTGATCATGGTTCCCATACCGCCATGAATATTAGAACCATCTTTGTTCAATTTTGTGATCAGAACGGATCTGATCGCAGAGTCACCGATAAAGTTGATGGCTGCCTCTATCTTAGGAAGCATATCGCCCTCACCAAACTGTCCCTGCTCCATGTATTTCTTTGCTTCTGCAACAGTCATGGTTGATAATGGTTTTTCATCCGGCTGTCCATAATTTAAGCATACATTGTCAACACTTGTTAAAATAACAAGCATGTCTGCATCCAGAAGTTCTGCCAATTTTCCTGCTGCAAGGTCTTTTTCAATAACAGCACTGGCACCCTTTAAGTTGTTGTCCTGCATTAATACCGGGATGCCGCCGCCTCCACAGGCAACTACGATCTGATCAGCATCGGACAATGCTTTGATTGCATCGATCTCCACGATATCCATTGGCTTTGGTGCTGCAACGATTCGTCTGTACCCGCCTTCTACTTTGACAACGTGATTTCCTTTTTTCTCCTCTGCCTCTGCTTCCTCTTCCGTCAGCACACGTCCAATGACTTTGCTTGGTTTGTAAAACGCCTCGTCATATGGATCAACCACAACCTGTGTAAGGATCGTAGAAACAGGTTTATAGATTCCCTTGTTCAATAATTCCGCACGGATCGCATTCTGTAAATCGTAACCGATATATCCCTGACTCATTGCAGAACATACAGACATTGGTGTTGCAGTATATTCCGGATATAATTTACAAAATTCATTCATAGCAGTATGGATCATACCAATCTGTGGTCCGTTGCTGTGTGTGATCACAACCTGATAATCTTCACGGATAAAATCTGCCACTGCCTTTGCTGTTCGTTTCGTTGCCTCTTTCTGTTCAGGAAGTGTTGTTCCCAATGCTTCATGTCCAAGAGCAATCACAATTTTCTTCTTTTTCATCTCTACCATCCTCCGATGCGCCTTTATATTCACAGAACAGCCGGAAAGTATCTCCGGCTGCTTTTGTCTTGTCTGACACTTATACTGCTATTCTACCATGAACGATTTTGCAGTGCAATGTCATTTTTACATTACAGGCCGCAGGCATTCTGCGAACTGTTATTTATCTTCTTCCTCAGTTTCCTCCTGTGGCAGAACAAAGGAATCAATAACCTCCCACAGTTCATCCCTTCCCTGCTTCGTCTCGGAAGAGAATGGAATGATCACCGTACCCGGCTTTACTTTCAGCCCTTCGCGGATTGCTTTTACATTCTTCTGGATCTGGCTTCGTTTGATCTTATCAAGCTTTGTGGCAATGATAATCGGTGTAAATCCCTGATAAACCATCCAGTCATACATCATTTTATCGTTTGCAGACGGATCATGACGGATATCGATCAGCAAAAAGACTGCCTGCAGTTTTTTAGAGGTATGAAGATAATTCTCGATCATTTTTCCCCATTTTTCCTTCTCGCTGGCAGAGGTCTTTGCATATCCATAACCGGGCAAATCGACCAGATACATGGCATCGTTGACATTGTAAAAATTGATGGTCTGCGTCTTTCCCGGCTGCGCCGACGTCCTTGCGAGCGACTTGCGGTTTAACAGCGCATTGATCATGGACGATTTTCCTACATTTGACTTTCCTGCAAATGCCACTTCATTAAATGGATTGTCCGGTATTTTACTTGTGATACCACAGACAGTCTCCAAATTTACACTTCTAATTACCATTATCTTTTCCTCTACTTATTGCAGTGTGCAGACTGCACACCACATCCTACCTATATTTAACCTATTTCTGTTTCTTTGCAAACGCCACATCCAGCACGTCTTTCATCTGCTCTACAAACACGATTTCCAGACCTTTTTTGATCTCCGGTGAAATCTCATCAATATCCTTCTCATTCTTCTTCGGTACACAGATGGTCTTAATCCCTGCATTTTTGGCTGCCAGTGTTTTTTCCTTCAATCCACCGATTGGAAGCACACGGCCGCGAAGCGTGATCTCGCCTGTCATTGCGACATCAGCGCGAACCGGTGTCTTTGTGATCGCCGACAGCATGGCTGTCGCCATCGTGATCCCGGCAGATGGTCCATCCTTCGGCACTGCTCCCTCCGGGATGTGGATATGGATGTCATTCTCCTGAAAAAACTTTTTCGGAATGTGATATTCTTCACTGACCGAGCGGATATAGCTGATCCCTGCCTGTGCAGACTCCTTCATCACATCCCCCAACTGTCCCGTCAACTGGAACTCACCTTTTCCCGGCATGATGTTGACTTCAATCTCTAAAGTATCTCCACCAACGCTTGTCCATGCAAGTCCACGGACGATTCCTACTTCATCCGTATCATTTTTCTTATCAAAACTGTATTTCTCTTTGCCGAGGAACTTTTCAAGATTCTGTTCTGTAACTTTAATCTTCTCTTTTTCTCCCTCGTAAAGTGGTCTTGCTGCTTTTCTGCAGATCTCACCAAGCTTACGTTCAAGATTACGCACACCGGCTTCCCTTGTGTAACCACTGATGATCTTTGCCATCGCTTTGTCTGTGATGGCGAGCTGCTCCGGTCTGATCCCATTGCGCTCCATCTGCTTTGCGAGCAGATGCTCTTTGGCAATGTGAAGCTTCTCATTCTCTGTATAACTGGTCACTTCGATCAGTTCCATACGGTCTAACAGCGGCCTTGGGATATCCTGCACAGAGTTTGCTGTTGCAATAAACAGCACTTCTGAAAGATCGATCGGTATCTCGACATAATGATCCCGGAACTTCTTATTCTGCTCCGCATCAAGCACTTCCAATAAAGCAGACGCCGTATCCCCCTTGTAATCGCTGCTCATCTTATCGATCTCATCTAACAGCATGAGCGGATTTTTCACGCCGGCGCTGCGCAGTCCGTTCACGATACGTCCCGGCATTGCTCCGACGTAAGTTCTTCTGTGGCCGCGGATTTCTGCCTCATCCCGGACACCTCCGAGACTGATCCGCACATATTTTTTATCTAACGCTTTTGCAACGGATCGTGCAATACTCGTTTTACCGGTTCCCGGCGGTCCTACCAGACAGATGATCGGGCTTTCGCCCTTGCTGGTGAGATTGCGGACAGCCAGAAATTCTAACATACGCTCTTTTACTTTTTCCAAGCCGTAATGATCGGCATTTAAAATCTGTTCGGCATTTTTCAGATCCTTGTTATCTCTGGATGTCTTATTCCATGGAAGTTCCAAAAGTGTTTCAATATACCCTCTCGCCACAGCGCTCTCAGAGGAGCTGGAGCTGATATTTTTAAAACGGTCGATCTCTTTTTTGATCTTCTCTTTCACTTCTTTGTCTGCCCTGATCTTACCCAGAGCCTCCGCAAAATGATCTGCGTCTGATTCCGTATTATCTTCGCCAAGCTCCTCACGGATCACTTTCATCTGTTCTCTCAGCAGATATTCTTTCTGGTTTTTATCCACATGCGCCTTGACTTTCGCCTGAAAATCATTCTTGATGGCTATGATCTCGATCTCTTTTAATAAGAGTGCCATCAGAACCTCATAACGTTCGGTCATAGAAACCGCATCTAAGATTTTCTGTTTTTCCTCAAAATGTACCGGAAGGCTGTTGGCAAGCTGATTCATCAGTTTTTCCAGATCTGTGATCTCACTTAACTGGCGTTGCAGCTCTTTTCCCATTTTGGGATTGACAACCACATATTTTCCAAATGTCTCCTGAATGCTTCGAAGCATTGCTTCCTTCGCTTCTTCTGGCAGTCCGTCATCCACTTCCTCATCAAATCGAATGATCTCCGCAAGCAGATAGTCCGGATTTTCAAGAAAAGCGGACAATTCTGCCCGCTCTTTCCCTTCTACCAAAATGCGTACAATATTATTTTGTAACTTAATTACCTGCTTTACCTCAGCAATGATCCCGATCTTAAATAAGTCCTCAATATCAGGATTTTCCTGTTCCACATCTTTCTGTGCCACAAGAAAAATCTTCTGCTCATCCATCATGGCTTCTTCCACTGCCTTGATGGATTTTGCACGGCTTACGTCAAAATGGGCTACCATTCCCGGCAGGATCACCATTCCGCGAAGGGCAACTGCAGGCATTTTCATAATCATTGTATCCATTTTCTATAATTCCTTTATCTGTAACAGCTTTTCCTGCTGTTATCTTTTGTTTAAGAAGCCTGTTCTATCTTCTCAACAAGTGCTTTTTCTTCTTTCTCTTCAATTGCAAGATTCTTTTCTACATCTTCTTTGGTGATCTCACATCTTGTAATGCTCTCATCGGATGGAATATGATACATCAGATCTAATGTAACAGCCTCCATGATTGCACGAAGACCACGCGCTCCGGTCTTTCTCTCAAGCGCTTTGTCCACGATTGCTTCGAGTGCATCCTTGTCAAATTCCAGACTGACACCGTCTAATTCAAACAGCTTTTTGTACTGTTTTACAAGTGCATTCTTCGGCTCGCATAAGATACGGATCATCGCATCCTTATCTAACATATCCAGTGTTACGGTTACCGGCACACGACCGATAAATTCAGGGATGAGTCCGAATTTCACAAAATCCTGTGGAAGTACATGTTTTAATACTTCCCCTACATTGTACTCATCTTTGGCGTGTACTTCTGCATTAAATCCAATGGATTTCTGGTCGAGACGTGTCTCAATGATCTTCTCTAATCCATCAAAAGCACCACCACAGATAAATAAAATATTGGTAGTATCAATCGGGATCAGTTCCTGCTGCGGATGTTTTCTTCCACCCTGTGGCGGAACAGAAGCAACCGTTCCCTCTAAAATCTTAAGTAACGCCTGCTGTACACCCTCGCCGGAAACGTCTCTTGTGATGGAAACGTTCTCAGATTTTTTTGTAATCTTGTCAATCTCATCAATGTAAATGATACCGTGCTGTGCACGCTCAATATCATAATCAGCAGCCTGGATCAGTTTCAAAAGGATATTCTCGACATCTTCACCCACATAACCTGCCTCGGTAAGTGTGGTTGCATCTGCGATTGCAAACGGAACATTCAACACTCTCGCCAAAGTCTGTGCCAAAAGTGTTTTACCGGAACCGGTTGGTCCGAGCATAAGAATATTACTCTTCTGCAATTCTACATCTGAATCTGATCCTGCCATAATTCTCTTGTAATGATTATAAACTGCAACGGACAAAACTTTCTTCGCCTTATCCTGACCAATGACGTACTCATCTAAAAATGCCTTCATCTCCTCCGGCTTGATCAGATTGATCTGCTCCGCAGGCTCTTCCTGATTTCCGTCAAATTCATCATTCTCCAACTCTTCGTCTATAATCTCGGCGCAAACATCGACACACTCATCGCAGATATAGGCTCCGTTTGGTCCCGCAATCAATTTGCGAACCTGATCCTGAGTCTTACCGCAAAATGAGCAGCGCAGTCTCTCGTCATTTCTTCCTGCCATTTCTTATTCTCCAATGTCTATATTTATTAACGGCTTGTGATCACATTATCGATCAGTCCGTATTCCATTGCTTCCTGAGCGGACATGTAATGATCTCTCTCTGTGTCCGCTGCAATCACATCATATGGTTTTCCTGTGTTTGCAGCTAAAATTTCATTTAATTTTTTCTTTGTCTTTAAAATGTTCTCTGCTGCGATCTGAATCTCGGTTGCCTGACCTTTTGCTCCGCCGGATGGCTGGTGGATCATAATCTCTGCATTCGGAAGTGCAAGTCTCTTGCCCTTTGCTCCGCCTGCAAGTAAAAATGCTCCCATGCTGGCTGCCATACCGATACAGATGGTAGATACATCACATTTGATGTACTGCATCGTATCATAAATAGCAAGACCTGCTGTTACCATTCCACCTGGGGAATTGATATATAAATGAATGTCTTTTCCAGGATCCTCGGACTCTAAGAAAAGTAACTGTGCAACAACAAGGCTTGCTGTTGTCTCATTCACTTCTTCTCCAAGGAAAATAATTCTATCTTTTAATAATCTGGAGTAAATATCGTAATTACGCTCTCCTCTGCTTGTCTGTTCAATGACGTAAGGTACTAAACTCATATCTCTTACCTGCCCTTTCCTTTTCATAAATATGGTTGGAATCGCACTATGATTGAATCCACACTTTTTTCACTATTGCAATATATCGGTCATACACTGCACTGATAAATATTATCCCACAAATGCAGAGACGTTGGAATAGGAAAAAAACATGTTTTATGAAAAATTAATATCTTGTTCGAATTTTCAAAAAATATTGAACTTTTTTCTCATCAGATGCAATCTGTCATAAATCTCAAACAGACCGGCTCATAAGAGCCAGTCTGTCGTATTTGCTGTACATTGTTCAGAAATTATTCTTCTGTAGCTTCCTCAGCTTCTTTTTCTTTCTTTGTCTTAGCTTTTGCTCTTTCTTTTACATTCTCCATAATTAAGTCAACTGCTTTTGTCACAGATAAATCTCTCTTAATGGATTCTTTCTCATCTTCTCCTAAGTACTCTTTTAACTTGTCAGCTTCCATTCCGTACTGAGCTGCCATTTTCTCAATTTCTGCATTGATCTCATCTTCAGAAACTTCGATATTCTCATCTTTTGCGATCTGCTCTAATACAAGGCTGCTCTTGATACGTGTCTCAGCTTCCGGACGAACCTGCTCTTTTAATCCGTCGATCGTCATACCGGAGAACTGCATGTACTGCTCCATGGAAAGACCACTCTGTGCGATTCTCTGTGCGAACTCATTGACCATGTTCTCACACTGTGTATCGATCATAGCTTCCGGGATCTCCATTGTGGATTTGTCGATGATCTTCTTGATTGCTTCATCTTCTTTTGTACGTTTTGCTTCGTTCTCTTTCTCAACTTCAAGATGTTTTCTTAAGTCTTCTTTGTACTCAGCTAATGTATCAAACTCAGATACTTCAGAAGCAAATTCATCATTTAATTCTGGAAGTTCTTTTGTTTTGATCTCGTTGATCTTAACTTTGAATACGGCTGGTTTTCCAGCTAAATCAGCTGCCTGATATTTCTCTGGGAAAGTAACGTTAACTTCTACTTCATCCCCTGCATTGTGTCCTACTAACTGATCTTCGAATGTATCGATGAAAGAGTGGGAACCGATCTCTAATGGATGATTCTCTCCTTTACCTCCTTCAAATGCAACACCGTCAACAAATCCTTCGAAATCGATGACTGCTGTATCACCGTTTGCTACTGGTCTGTCTGTTACAGTTACAGTTCTGGAGTTTTTCTGCTGCTCTTTCTCAAGTGCTGCTTCTACTTCTTCGTCTGTTACAGTTGTGTCAATCTTAGTTACCTGAACACCTTTGTATTTTCCAAGTGTTACTTCTGGTCTTACTGCTACTTCTGCTGTGAAGATGAAAGGTTTTCCAGATTCGATCTGAACAATGTCGATTGTTGGTCTGGAAACGATGTCCTCTTTGCTCTCTTCCATAGCTGCTGCATAATTATCCTGAATTAAGATGTTTGCTGCTTCTTCATAAAATACAGCTGCACCGTACATTTTCTCGATCATAGCTCTTGGAACTTTACCTTTACGGAAACCAGGGATGCTGATTTTGTTCTTCTCTTTCATGTAAGCAGCCTGTAAAGCTTTTTCTACTTCTTCTGCTGGTACTTCAACAGTAAGTTTTGCCATGTTTTTTTCTAATTTTTCAACCTGTACACTCATTATAATGATTTTCCTCCTTATATATATAAAATATCCATGTACATTTCACGCTTAATGCGCTAATCGAGCCACGTCCAAAGTCGCATAAACCCGCGGTTTTTCTGGCTCTGCCTAAAAATGGGCGTACTACGACTATCGCAGTCATTCTAGAATTATAGCACACACTTTTGCAAAATACCAGTGTTTTTTATGGTTTTACGAGGTTTTCTGCGATTTCTGCTCTTTTGCCATGCAATTTATCATATACGACATTACAAACCACTGTATAAAGAGAGGCAGTCACATTGATTCCAGACCGAAGCAGCAGTGCCATCGGCAGTCCGAATAATGAAGCTGCAATTGCAAGCGCTCCAAACGTGTTAAAAACCGTCTGCCATTTATATCCGGCAGAATAACCCACGCCGATCCCACCAATAATTCCGATCATACTTCTTCCTGACTCCGGCAGTATCAGATAAAGGACGAGAAACAGCGCACATCCGGCAATATTAAACACGCCCCTGTCCACCGCCCTCATTTTTCCATCCTCTGTAAATGGAAGGCAGACTGACATACATGCGATCCCTGCCCACATTGCTCTCGGAAGTCCAAGCAGCGAAACGATCAGCATTGCACTTGAGACGATCAGTGTCAGTTTCAGATACCATTGATTTCTCGCAGACCGGACATCAAATTCCCGGAATAAATCCTTAAATGTCCTGCGATAAGGTCTGTTTTTCTGATTTTTATAAAAAACCGCCATGCACACAAGCATTCCCGCCGTAAGTCCGATCACCCGCATCTCAAATGCTCTGCCACTCACATCATATCCATATAAGAGCAGATACCCGAGCACAAACGTAGAATGATTATGCATAATGACATTGTGGCACCCAAAAATCATAAGAAGCAGGATACAGACACAATTTATAAAAAATGCTCCCACCGGAGATGCCATATTTGCCAGTCGCGGGCCAGCCATCATAATCGTAAATATTCCCACAATGGACAACAATCCATGACTCGTCCGTATACCAAAATCAGCCTGTCTCAGCACAAGCAGTGCCAACAGGACCGTCACTCCTGCAACGCTGTTTTCCTGCCCCGTCAATTTTGTATACAATGTGACAACTGCCACACAAAAAGCCATAACAAGATATACTTTAAAATTATAGATAAGAATATGACGCCATTTTTCTTTTTTGTCTGTCGTATTTTTGATCAACTGTTTTGAACCGGCAGAACTAAGCTGTAACTCCTGATAAAATGTCATTTTGTTGTCTCCTCTCTTCTCTTTTGAATCAGCAAAGCGAAGAGTACTATACTTCAAAACAGAGTGTCTGGCAAGTATAAAACCTTATTTTAGAAAAATTTTGGAATGTTTACTGTTTTTTCATATAGAAATATTATCCGAACAAACTTTATTTATGTTAAAATGTGATTATCCAGAAAGGTCTGTATAAGTGAGGAGCGTAAACTATGGCAATCACAAAATCCAACGAAAGAACAAAATATGAGCTGGCAGATGCCATGAAACGCTGTATGAAAACTGCACCGGTAGAAAAAATCACTGTGAAGGAAATTGTAGAGGCATGCGGTGTCACAAGACAGACTTTTTACCGCAATTTTCAGGATAAATATGACCTCATCAACTGGTATTTTGACAAAATTCTCTTAGAATCCTTTGAACATATGGGGGAAGGAAAATCTGTCTATGAAGGTCTTGTAAATAAATTTACCTATATTCAGGAAGAAAAGCTGTTTTTCAAGGCTGCATTTAAAAACGATGACCAGAATTGTCTGCGCGATCATGATTTCCAGTTGATCACCGCTTTCTATACGGATCAGATTGAAAGCCGTACCGGCAAAAAGATTTCTCCGCATCTGCAGTTTCAATTGGAAATGTATTGTCAGGGTTCTATCTTCATGACTGTCCAATGGGTACTTGGCTGCCGGAAATGCACACCGGAGGAACTGGCCAGATCACTGGCTGGCGCTATGCCGGCAGAATTGAGTGATGTATTCCGTGATGTTGGACTAATCTAAACCGGAGATTAACTGGGGAATATAAGCAGTCATGCTATTATGACCTTCCAACTTAACAAAACCAGCAGCAGTATACAAATCCACTTCTTCCCTATTATCTACATCAACAACCACCATCATTTGATTTGGTCTGTTTAATTCTATTGCGTTTGCCAACAATGCCAGTTCATAGCCTTGAGACACCACTTCAGGCTTTACATACAATGCATAGATTTCATTAATATCGTAACAACTTTGAACATCCAAATACCCAAGAACCTGTTCATCTTTTACTGCAAGAAAAACTCTAAATTTATCTAAAGCAGAAACAATACGCTTAGCAGTCCAATACGTATCAGTATTATGAAGATCATAGTACTGCTTCATCCACCTATCTGATAATGTTTCAATATTACTGGTTGATACATTAGGCACAAATCCACCTTGAATCATTTTCATTTGTTCCGGTTCAAATATCGCTCCCTTCAACTTCAATGGTTTATAAATTGCCATATTTTGTGGATTAAACACAAAATCCATCTGATATCCACAATAATTCCTTTCCATATATTCAAGCATTTCAATAAACGCTTCTTCTTCCTTGGTAAACCCTATAAGCATCTCAACATATCTATCATCTGGAAGAACAATAAAGACAAAAAGCCCTTTAGTAATTCCATTTTCCAAAACAACATAAGCATGCTTATCTTTAGACTTTAATGAACAATATAGA
>OBRR01000318.1_pt1 | contig 12605 bp, 8 predicted proteins | sample 1494901 | NCBI WGS metagenome assembly OBRR01 (sample SAMEA3360689, study PRJEB22359) | human gut metagenome | biome: ENVO:urban biome; feature: ENVO:human-associated habitat; material: ENVO:feces | place: Bangladesh | collected 2011
TGAAAAAGTAGTTTTTTATCCCACAAAATATCATCTGGTTATCAGATGGTTACATTTGAAGATTTTCTCAAAAATTACTTTTTCAAGTGGACTCAGTTATAATAGTGTTGCGGAATTAAAATTGTAAACTAATATGGAAAATGTATTTTTTAAGCCATGGGTTGGAAAAAACTACCATACAGGCGGCATCTTTAAGAAGAAAATTCTTGTAGTTGGAGAAAGTCACTATTGTGGTGGATGTAATGAATGTGGGCTGAAATATTCACCAGAATGTGATGAGCTAACCACTACAGGTGTCATGGAATTTTATTTAGCAGGGAATACTGATACCTGGACTCCGACATTCAAAAAGTTTGAACGATCATTAGTAAATAAAGAAACAACCTTGGAGGAAAGCAGAGATATTTGGAATTCTATTGCTTTTTTTAATTTCCTTCAAGTGGCAATGAATGGATCGCGACAGGCAGGAAGACATGAGGATTACGTTGAAGGCCAAAAGGCTTTAAGTGAGGTTGTTGATGAATTGCAACCTGATTTGATTATCGTATGGGGAGTCACTCGTATGTACCAGTACTTTCCAAGCGAAGGTTGGATTCCTGGCGAAGAAATCAATATTGATGGATATAACTTGAAGAATGGTTATTATAAGACTAAAGGGACAAAAGTAGTGTTTGTTTATCATCCATCAACAGGATATGAATGGGATTGGTGGTATGAGGCGCTGGCACCTTTTTTGTAATAGAGGATGGTAGTCTTGATCTCTCGAACAATGTATGTGGCCATGGCACAGAAAAAATAACAGAAATAAATCATAAAGCTACGATTATGCACTAAGACTCATTTGATTTCGTTTACAACGCCGAAGGTGACTACTACGATTTGGTTGAAGATAAGAAAATACAGAAAGTTGTAGTAGAGCTGAAGGCATTGCCTCATGACGTATTAATCCGTTATCTGACCTATTGGTCAGATGCCATAGAAAGTCTTAATACGTAGTAGAGAGTAACCTTCCACATGAAGAAAGGTACTCGGACTGTTGTGACTATGCAGCTAGTGAGACAGATGAAGAACGATATATACATGCCAAGGTTATAGCAGAGACTCTTGGACACATGCTGCAAGGTATCAAGTGTAATCATCCGAAATAGCTTTGTCAAGCATAAGGAATATATAAAATGTGCAGACTTAATAACTAGGTCTGCACATTTTGCCTTTTTGAATTTCTCCTGTGAGTTAAAAGCTGACACCCAGCTTCTGAAGGCGCATGACTATTGATGTCTGACTACGTCCCATCTGTTGTGAGATTTGCTTGATACTCTTGCCTTCTGAGAATAGCTTCAAGAGGTATGCATCTCCCTTTCTGCCCCATCGTTTATTGGCATTCTTATGAGGGCTATAATCCTCTTTGAGTCTTTCCGGATGGAGGAATTCCGTTACGAAGACGGAAGGACACTTGGTGTGATACATGATGAATGTTCTTGTCTTGGCTCTTGTGATTGCCACATAGAACAAACGCCGCTCCTCTCCATAAGGGTATTCATCACCCTTGCCAAGAATGAGATTGAGAATAGGATCATCATTCATCAGTGATGGAAAACCAAAGGTATCTTTATTGCATTGAAGCAAGATGACATAATCTGCCTCCAGTCCCTTTGACTTATGAACCGTGAGGAACTCTATTTCCCTTCCGTTGATGATATAGAAGAACTTGTTGCCTCTTTTCACGCTTTGGAAGTTTTGGGACAGATAATAGTCATCAAAGGAATATCTACCAAGGAGGAATACGGATTTGTCACTTGGAATGCTGGCTATGATACTGCTGACAGTAGATGCATAGTTATATCTGTCATATTCATAGAACAGCATATCTGTATGGGCCGATTCATTGAATGGAGAGATGTGCTTTGCTATCTGTACCGGGTTTCTCTGGATGAACTCAGAAGACAGTTTTACCAGAGGATTACCGAATCGATAGGTGGTTTCTATCTTTTTCAAGTCCGTATGCCCAAAGAAGCTTTCGAAATCCGTAAACAAAGAGAGGTCACTTCCGGAGAATCGGTAGATGGATTGCCAGTCATCTCCCACACAGAAAAGCTTGGCCTTAGGTTCACCTTTTCTCAGGGCTTGCAGAAATCTGTATCGATCCATGGATATATCCTGGAACTCATCTACAATGATATACTCATAAGGACTTTGTTGCCATTTCTCACAGAGCTTGGTAGCTTCAAGGATGATGTCCGTAAAATCCTTCTGCTGGCTATTCTCCATACACTCCACATACTTCTCATACACTGGGCAGATGATATTATCAATGATGAATAGGCTTCTCTCGTCATGTGCCTTATTGGCCAGGTTCCTGATTTCAGAAATACTCTTGCAGTTGGTTTTCATCAGTGTAATGAAGGTAACTGCGAGGCGGATGAATACCTTTTCCTCCTTGCTGTTTTTAGGCAGAACCATATCATAGAGCTTTTCTCCTGGTATTTCTGCAAATGGAACACCTTCTTTCTTTAAAAGCTTCTTCACTTTTTCTGCTATATCGAAATAATGGAAATCAGCACTGCTGGTTTCTATGAGCGTGGTACCAAACTTTCTGTGGAGTTCTCTTTTCCAGGTGATCCCATCGCCATATCGCTTATTGCATTCCTCGTATGAAATGCCTTTGCTTTCAGCAAACCACATGGGAACCATACCGTGCTCGTCCACTCCAAAATTCTCCAGGTAGAGTCGCTTCTGAATGCCATTTTTTTCATAGTGGATACTGAAATCAGGTCTGTACTGGCTATGATATTCGTCTAAGACCTGATGCTCATAAGCTTCTTCATATCTGAATTTGAGCCCAAGAGAGGAAAGAACAAAGCATAGCTTTTTCTCCTCTTCACTTCTTACATAAACAGGTTTGCCATCCATGTCTGGCATTACAGCCTTGATTCTGTTATCTTTCATGGAGGCAAGTTTTTGGCGTTTTTGCTTTAATCTTTTCTCTTCATCGGTCTCCTGTAGCTGGTAGTCGATGAAATATACCAGAATTGCCTGCTTGAATTTTTCATCCTCAAGGAGTTGATGGAAGATTGAAACAAAGAGGGAATCTGTATTGTCACAGATGCTCGGTTTGGCTTTCTGCTCCCTGGCGATGATATCCAATGCCAATTTGTGGAAGGTATAACCTCTTATCCCCTGGATATCCATTCTGTCTGTCAATTCTGCTGCAGCCTTGTTGGTATAGCTGATGAGCAAGATCTTTTTGGGATCTACGTGCTTGATTTCAGTTAGATATTTGACCTTTCCTACAATAGAGGAGGTCTTGCCACTGCCGGCACTGCTTACTACCAGGCAATTGTCTTCCTCTGAAATGATAGCCTTTCTCTGTTGCAGGTCCAAAGGATACTTGAGGATATGGTCAAAGAAGTTCTTCGTAGCTTTGATATTTCTATCTTCCTGCTGAGCATTGTGCTGCTTAACCAGGTTGGATATGTGTTCATATTGATAGATGAAGTCTGTTATCTTTTCATCTGTGATGGAAAAGATATTCATTCTTTTAAGGAGTGAGCTAAGTTCCACGTAGAGGGGATTGAAGAAGTCTTTAATTTCTCTTTCATTTTCATGGGTAATGAAAGAGTCAGCAAACTTGCTCTCAACGAAGTCATTTATGTCATCATGACTCTTGGGTCTCCCGTTTATTTCATTTTCTAGCTGTCTCTTTCCTGCGTCGTAACCATAGAGCTCTTCTGTGATTGATTCATTTTTATCCTTCACGATAGCTTGAAGCCGTCTTCTGATGCAGACGTACAAAATGACAGCTATCATAATGATGGCTGCTAATCCGAGAACTATCGGTATGTTTATGGACATATCTGTCATTATAGATTCAATTAATGTTTTCTTACTTCTAATCAGACTGATTCATGATACTGATTGTTTTCATCTTTTTTCTGCTGCAAAGGTAATAAAAAAACTGATACAATAGAACTCTAAGACTGAAAAAGATGGCTCATGGAAAAATATGTTCTTGAATTGACGAGCAATATCGTCATAGTTAATAGTTGAAGCAATTGTTTTAAGATAGTGATATGATGCGAAAACATAAAGGTTTATGGATAGGAGTCTGCAAAATGCGGACTCCTATCCATAGTTATTTGGACGCAGGAGCTTCCATTTTTCCTGACTTGCCGAATTCTGTCTGTATCTTCTTGATCATATCTTTCACTTCCTGATCGATGCGGTTGAAGTTGTTATAGAGGATACGTTCCTTGGCATCAGTGGACTTGAAGTTATAGAATATGGGGAGAGGGTAGTTCTTGTAGTCTGCTTCCTCTGCCTTGATCTCGTCCATGTTGAAGTTTGTCTTGCAGAAGAACTTGGAGGTTTTGAACTCTTCTGCTTCTTGGATATTCATGGAGCCGTTCTTGCCGGTTTTGGTAACAGTGAAGTCTCTGGCTGTCTGTCCGCAGATCCAACCGGATGCCATGTCACTGATTTTTGAAGCTGGTACCAGGCTATCCATGTTCTCATTGAGGTTGATGGATGTACGGTCTCTATCAATGGTGATACCCTTTTTGAGCTGGACAACCTTACCGAAGATATCACCTGAGAGCCAATCCAGGGTATCCTTGCTTCTTGCCGAACCGCTGATAACATTACCCACAGTGGTGATGATTTTGTCTTTACCCACCTTACCATAGTCGGCTTCCAGCTGTGGAAGTTCCTGAAATCCCAGCGTTACTGCCACCTTGTTGCTTCGGGCAGTACCAATGAGACGGTCTATCTTGTGGAAATAGAGAGTCGGCAGCTCATCCACAATGATGCTTACAGGGACGTTCTTGCCCTGCCCACTGTTGACTCGGGTTACCAGACGGTTGAGAATCAAAGCATTCAGAGCTCCGATGATACTTTCCATTTCCGGGTCATTGGCGATAAGCAGATAGCTTGGATTTTTAGGATCAGAAACCTTCAGGTCGAAATCATCTCCGCTGAACACCCAGTAGGCTTCCTTGGTAGCTAGGCGCGATGTCTGAACTCGAAGCGTACCGATCATACCTTCCAGCTGTTCCATGGCTTTGTTGTCGAAGGCTGTCTTGAATGGTCCCAGGAGTGGATAGACCTCTGGGTCTGTGACCAGAACCTCGAAAATCTCCTCATAGGAATGGTTCAGGAAGGATAGCACATGGGGCATGTCGGAGTACTGGCCTTTCCAGTAGGCAGGTTCTACCAGTTTATCCATTTGTCCCAGGCAGCCTTTGGCATACACTCTACCTGTAAGACGCTTATGGTGTGTCTCCGGGTCTTCGCTATATTCAGCATCCAGTTCATTACCCTGTTCATCGTATGGCTTCTTGCCGTAGTTGACGAAGAAATAGATACAGGCGGCCAGGAAGTTGGTAGCGGATGTCTGGAAGAACTGGTCGCTACCTCCTCCAGAACCTTTTTGACCTTTCTGAAGAGATTCTATCAGGGTTTCGGCAGTTTCCTGGGCGGCAGCCAGGTTGCCGATATACTTCTGCTGGATAGGGTTGACCCTGCAGCTGTATTCCACGTTAACGAAGTTGATGATTCGGAACTTACATCCTTCGGGGAGTCTGTGCTGTTCCTTGTTCTTTCTATAGTGGTAGTAGAGCTTGGTGGCCAGAGTGGGGAACTTATAGTCATACACCACCATGGAGAAGCCCTTTTGGGAGTGCTGCCTGATATAGGGTTCTATCACCGAGAAGGTCTTTCCGGAACCAGGAGTTCCCACAACCCATGTTCCTCTGAAGGGATTGATGATGTTGATCCAGCCATGTCGGAACTTCCCCTGGTAGTAGAAGCGCATCGGGATATTTACGGAGTAGGCGTTGCTGACGCATTCTGTAGATTGCTCGAAACTCTCGTTCTCCAGGTTGAACCGGTCTTTGAGCATGCCGCTTCTGAAGTATTTGGAAATGTTGTCCAGGGCTACATGTACCAGAATCGTTCCTACTATGGAGAGCAGCATATATAGCCAGATGTTTCCCCTCAGGATTCCTATCTTGAAGTTCCAGTCCCAGTAGTAGATACCCACGGACAAAAGGGTAATCAGGAGGCCGGAGGATATAGGCCAGAAGACCATGCGCCTGGCATCATACTCGATCTGCTTCTTGTTCTTGGTGCCGATGCAGGTGATGATGACCATGATCAGGGTCACGATTTTGCTGTAGGGCAGGAACTGATACACAGACAGATGCTGGAGTTGGCTGTGGATACCCGTAATGATGCCTCCCAGGAAGTCCAGGTCTTCGGGGCTGAAGGCATACATGAAGAATTCCAGCAAGAGTGTCACGTAAATGACGCCCCTAAAGAGGGTATAGGTTCCCTGTAATTCTTTTGATTCTTCCATTTCTTACTTGTTATGTTTGACACTGATGGCTTTTTGCATCCATCGTTTCTGCGAGGATGTGACAATCTCCGTCATGGATCTGGTTCGTTTGGGATTACCACGGAGTTCAAACCACGAGTCCATGAGGGTGGTATAGGATACAAGCCTGTTCATCTTTCTCATTTTGTAGTTAAGTGCCCTCAGGCTTCTTCTGACATCACTTATGCCCTGGATTCTCTCCTGGGTGGTCATCTTTGCATTCTGATCCTTATCTTGCTTCAAGGGTACCAGATGCTGGATGTCTCCTGCTATCTGGATACCGTTTTCTACAATATCCGTATAGATATTGTTCTTCCGCTCAGAAACAGCCACAGCAATGAGGTTGGCAGGACAAGCTGAGCTGGTCTGCTTGAGCTGACGGATGTTCTTGAATGCCTGATCCACCTCGAAATAGATACCATAAGCTTCTGCAGCGATGCTTAAAATGTCACCAAAACTGTCAAGATAGTCATTGAACTGCTTCTGAAAATCAGTGATTTCTTCCATTTCCTCCTTCAGGAACTTATGACCGGTGAGATTGAGTCCCATGGCTTTCTTCTGAGCCAGCAGAGTTTGCTTGGCTTGCTTGGCATAGGTGGTGAAAAGCGCGGCTCTTGTCACATCTCCTCCGCTCAGGGCCTTTGCCTGGAGAGAGAGGAGGAGAAATACTCCCAATGATATGATATATTGCTTCATCTCTTCTTCATTATTTAAACCATGGTTTATGTTCTTGCCTTACCCTGTAGAACCTAGCCACCTGCTTCATGGCCTTGGCTTGACGCTTTCGGGCATCAGAAGCTATCATGGCATTGGTTTTCTCTATTTTGCCTGCGATGGCACGGTTCCACACATCTTCAAAATCATAGATGGTGATGCTAAGTGTCAGGCTGCGGAGCTTTTTATTCAATTGCTCCAGTTCACTGCTCAGCTGCCAGAGGAGCATGGTGCGTTCTGCACCGGTGAGCATGCTTTCCTTACCTCCTTTTTTAATGACCTTATTTAATATACGATAGGTCTTGGCAAGTTCAGCTGCCGCTTCCATATAGAGGTTGTTCATACTCATGGTAGCAAAAGTTCCTTCAGGATTGATTCTTCTGGCAAGGTCTAGCTCCCAAAGATGGGTAAGTGTTTGCATGCCATCTTGAAACAAGGTGGATGCCAGAGTTATCTTTTCGGCGTAGCCCTGTGCAGTGGTGAGATAGGCGTTATATTGTTTTTCCCATTTCTTCATGATGTTTGCTTCCTTCACCATGGTTCCCTGCAGCCCCGCCAGGTTTTCCATTCCATCAGTCTGGCTTTTCACCAGACCATTAATTCTGACCTCTCCCTGCTGGATGGCTGCGTATTCCAAGGGGTTGGAGGTCACTGCTCCCTGTGCATGACACTTGATGCCAAATGCCCAGCAAAGCAGAGCAATCAGCAGGATTTGCCTGTCAACTGTTAATTTCATAAATACCCTTTCTTTTTTGGTTGTATTCTACTCTTCTTCGGATTTCTCCCACAATATCCTTGCTTGCGTCGATTCCCACCATTTTAAGACAGCCATTGGTTCGGTCACGGCTAAGGACAAAGACCGTTTTGATACCGAACAATAGCTGTAGAAGGTTTTGCTGCTGCTCATAATCCACCACACGGTAGAGCTCTATATAGTGGGTTGTTCTTGCCATAAGTCCCTTTTTGATGATGATCAGTTCTGAGGTTATTGTGTAACTGGTCATCAGCAGAGATAAAATGCTGACTATGGCACCAACTCCACACATGAAGGCAATGGTATGAAAACCCAAAATTCTGTTCGTGGAGGAGGGATTATCCATCCCTGCCAAGACAAAGATCAATGGAACAAAAAACAGATGTGTAAGAATGATGTACCTATAGCAGGGACGCAGCGTCATCCGTGGATATGTATTTTTTTCATTGTTATGCATATGATATGGATTGATTGTTATTCTTTGAAAGGAGAGGGGACTAGATGCCCATTCCCCTTCCTTCGCCCCTAGATAGAGACTCTTCATGATTGAAATTCTCAAACTTGGCAGCGGCCACCTCGGCAGGAGATACCACCCCTGGTTTATAATAAACTCCCTTATGTTCATAGATGTCCGGACGTGGCATGCCCGGTCTTGCCAGACTGCTGGCTACATCCAAACCTGTGGTTACAGCTGCTAGTATGGCTGCTCCCAGATTAAACCCGTGACCTTCCTTGGTATGCATCTTGACTTCTGGGAAGAGCTTGTCAAAGAGCTTCATCCTCTGATAGTCGTTGACCGTCAGGAACTTGTTATACTCCTTTTGGGTAATCTCGTGTGAAAACACATTACCGTCGATGACAGCTGACATCTTATATTTGCCTTCTATGACATTTCCATCGGCATCTTTCAGACGTTCAACAGCGATGTCACTGACCTCGGTGGCTCGTCCATGTTCACCGCCTCTTCTCCACTGTTTGCTTGGTTTGAGGTTCTCCAGTCCTTCTCCATTGACCTTTGCATCTCCCAGCAAGGCAATCCTGGTTTCCTTTTGGAGTTGTTCCAATGATATGTTTCCCAAGGATTTACTCTCTGAGGCAAAAAGCTGCTGAAGGTCTTTTTTCGAGAGTGATTCAACATGAAACCCACGTTGCTTGAGGAAGCTGGCCATACGTTCGTTGCTATAGCCAGTATTGAGATTCTGTTCTGCTTTGGACAGTGGGAGCTGGATTTCCTTCATCACTTCCAGCTTGTTACCTTTTTCATCCTTGAGAGGAAGAAGCTGGGTGAGCATTTTGGCTCTTTCTTCATTGCTGGCATTTTTGAAATCCTGATAATCCTTCTCTGAAATCTTGAACGACCACATGCCCACATCCTTGGAATCTCGCAGGTTCAGAAGATAGTCGCCGGAAATCTGATCCCTCCAAGCCATGGCTGATGTAATATAGGCCTTGGTTGATTCACCCACCAAACTATAATTGCCTTCAAGAGTAACTACTCCATGGGCTTTGTCCAGATTGCCTGAGAGGAAGGTATCTTCATTTTTGCCATTGGATGCAGCTTTGATCTTTACCTCGTCAAAAACCTTGTCAAATAGCACAAGGCGATGCTCGTCATCATAGTTAATGAATTTGATGTATTCATCTTTGGATATCTCACGGCTCATGATCTGATTATTGATGACGGCAGTCATTCTGAATGATGTTTTCTCGCCATCATGAGTAGGGTAGGCCTGGATTTCTCCCACACTCACCCTTCTTCCATCCTTGACGGGAAGGTAGAAGCCTTTGTCCTCAGAGAGCATTCTTCCATCCGCCACTCCAATGGAGTTCCATTTGTCTATATAGCCTGTATGATAGCTGGCACGGGAGTGCTCCAAAGCAATTACGTCAAGCTGTTTTTGGTGATGAATGGCTTCTGCATGGCTGATAAAGAGCTCTTTTTCCACCTCAGGCTTGAGACAGATACTCACATAATCCTTGGAGTTGAGCATCTGCCGGGTAATCTGATCCTTGAAATCACCTTCTATCACCTGGTTGATGATTGAAAGGCGCTCATCGATGGTTACAACTTTGTCCTGTTTGGAGCTTTTTTTACCCGAAGGTTTGAAGTTTTCCGCCATGAGCTTGGCAAGTTCCTCGTCCTTCAGCTCATACTGCAGATTTCTATTCACCTGGGAGGACTTGATTGTTAGGGTCTTGTTTTTCTCATCAATGATGACCCCATGGGTGGAGAGCATATGTTGGAAGAGCTCTGGCGTAGGATAGAGGTTGGTACCCATTACCTTATCAAGTGGTTCTGCCTGTCCCTGTGGACGGACGAGAACTTTTGGCTTGGCTTGAATCTCCAGAGAACTGAGTGGATCGGTAGCCTGGTTTCCCTTGTCATAGAAACCATATGCACCGCTCTTGAACTCTCCTGGTTTGAGCTTTCCGTCGGGACGGTCAATGACCACAGGAGCTGAGGAAGCAAAATAAGGTCTGCCCTCAATTCGTCTTATATGGAAGCCTCTATGAGAATGCATCGCATATCTATCCATGAAGTTGTTGAATCTGCCATATCTGGCTCCCATGAAAGGACCAAAGCGCGGTTCTCGGTAGCCATACTCTCCATCCATGATAGTATGTCCCCATAGTCCGTGGTTTACCGGTGAGTTGGCATTCTTGGCTGTGACCCATGCACCCGGCATATAATAGTCATTTCTAACTATGGATGTAAAAGTCTCATAGGCTTTTTTATTCCATGAGTTGGTTCCTCCGTTTCTAAGGTTTTCCACCTGCTTTGAGGTGAGGTCATAATACCTTGGAGTGGAAGAGTTATGTGCCAAGGTTACAAGCTGAAACTGCCCGGTAGGAGTTTGGATAAGATGGGCTTGCATACCATTGGCATTCAACGTGGCCTGGAGCTGGGGTGCTATATCCCAACTCCTAGGGTTTGTATTTTTTCTTAGAACACTCATTTTTTACTGTTTATCATCTGGTGCTTGATACTTTGAAAGAATGACGCATGTATGGCGGTTGGCAGTATAGGGCTTGTAGATATTGATACCACCTTGGCTGATTCCACGGAGTCGTTCTTTCTCTACTCCTGCGTCAATCAGGAGCTTGGCGATATATTTGGCTCTTTTGATACTGAGCTTTCTGTTATGCTGCTTGGAACCAGTTTGGCTGTCTGCAGCACCGATGACCTTGGCCTTGAGGTTATATTCCTTCATGGCTGCCGCTATTTCTGCGATTTCCACCTTTTGTTGCGCATCAATCAGGTCTGTGGTATTGATCTTGAAGAAGAAAAGTATCGGTGCATCGAAATGATTCCTCAAGTTGCTCTTTTCCATTTCTTCCTTAGCCTTCACCCTTTCTGTGAGTTGTTTTAATCCACGATAGTTATTCTTTGGGAAGGACATGGGTGCAGTTTCTGCTACAGGAGCTCTATAGATAAGTCCAGGATTCTGTTTGTGGTTCCAGCCCTGCTTACCTATATCAAGTGTCAATCCCATTTTGGCACCGATCAGATTATCCTTGAAGCGATTTCCGTTACCCATACCATCGAAACTCTCCCTGGTGGTGGTTCCACCCAATTCTGCGCTGACACTGAGACGACCGGCCACTCGATAGCTGCACAATAAGCCATAGTTGATGGCAAGCAGTGATTTATGGAGGGTGGAGTTATGGATTGTACCAGCTCCTATAAAGGGTACGAATTTCCATTTGGACATGTTCTCGTTCTTTTCCTGATGAAATGCAGATACATTCAGCATCAGATCCAGATGGTAGTTTCTGAAATCATGCTTCTCCAGATGAGCAGTTTTGAATTTCAGACCTTCAAAGGAAAAACGCGTGCCAAAATAAGGGGTGTGCCATTTCCCAAGGGCAACCTGGAGTGAGGGTGTGGTTCTATCAAAGAGATCGCCGCATCCTTGAGGGGTTCCGGCAAATGCTGTTGCAGCCAGTTTTCCTGATACATACCAATTGGACAAGATGTCAGACGGACGGAATCCGTTCTCCGGTATGTCTTGTGCCCCAGGAGTCGAAGCTGTAGTTTCCATTGATGTTGAAGAGGCATAAGATGCCACATAGTTCTTTTCATCCTCTGAGAAGACGACCTGGCCTTGTACGGCAACGGCACTCATGAAGAGGCCCAGGAATGATAGTCTTAATCTTTTCATTCGTTCTTTTTCTATTGTTATATATAATAATGTATAATGGGATTATGTCTTGTATGCAAGATAGTCGTATCTATAAAGCTTGTATCGGTTGATGATTTTCTCGCAGCTTCTTACATAGTGGATGTTGGTAGCATAACCGGCAGCCTTGATTCCCCTAAGCCAATTCTTGTGGTCTGTGGGGGCATACTGATGGCATCGTCTGTAGCGCTCACTCATCAAAAGCCTGGAATGATATTCCATACTTTCTTCCGGAGAAGAGAAATTGCAGAACTTTTCGTTTTCCCTGTCATCGTCATGGATGCTGTAGGGAAGACCTTTTTCTATCCAGCGGCTGCTGGCCTTTATACCAAAGAAGTTATGGCCTGATCTTGCCAGCTTACTTGTGCCCCATCCACTTTCAAATGCCATTTGGGATAGTATGACCGATGCCGGAATTCCATACTTTCTTTGCTGATGCATGGCTTGTGGAGCATAGGTCCTCAGGAAATCCTCAGGACTAAGCTTTACGTCCTTATTAAGCCCCAATGCATCTACAGCTTTAAGTTGGGTGTCCCTTACGAAAGTAAGCAGATGGTAGGGATTCTCTATTTTACCATGAAGTCTG
>OBRR01000321.1_pt1 | contig 12506 bp, 8 predicted proteins | sample 1494901 | NCBI WGS metagenome assembly OBRR01 (sample SAMEA3360689, study PRJEB22359) | human gut metagenome | biome: ENVO:urban biome; feature: ENVO:human-associated habitat; material: ENVO:feces | place: Bangladesh | collected 2011
TTACCGTCACTCATTGTGAAGGTAACGCCTGTACCACTGTTAGTTACGCCTGTGATGACCTGACCGCTCTTGATGAGGGCCTTAATCTGCTCAAGTGCCGATGAATTTGCATTAATCTGCTCCTGGAGATCAGAGATGTCGTCATCATAGTCCTTACATGAAGTAAGCGTGTTAGTTGAAGTCACGGTTAGTGCTCCAAGAATCATTGCGCTAAGAAATCTCTTTTTCATAAGCCAAAAGTTTAGTTAGATAATAAATTTATTTATATCGCTTTTTCAAACGTTGTTTACGTTTTTATGTTTTGGGATGTCTGGGATGTTGGGGTGTTATATTGTTTTTGGTTTGAGGTCTGTTACATAAGTTTTTGTATAGTTGTGGGTTCACATCAACAGAACATTATATGCGCTTCGCACTCTTTGCAAGTACTGGCACACTACCAATCCTGCAAAAGCCAATTATGGCTGTACGGCACATAACACGTTCAATTCACTTTCCCATTCATTTCTTGATTATTTTACATGTTGCATCTCAGTGCAACTGTCTTTGTGTTGACTATAAAAGTCCGTCGTCTGTCTTTATGCTTCTTCTTTGCGCCATTTTTCATCTTGTTGTTATAATGACGCGTATTGTTTATTTAGTTTCGATGTTGCAAATTTAGCGTTTTGTTTCCAAACCGCCAAGCTTTTTTTCAACTTTTTTGCCTCTGTAATGAAAAAAACACACAAACACACAATTGTTATCGCACACATAAAATCAGTAATAAGCTACACTTATCATCAGTGATGACGGCTTTGTCGGTTAAGCTTAAAAAAAACGCTGCAAGTCAAACTCTTTTGAAGTCTGCTTGCAGCGTTCTTTAATATTATGTTTTTATCACTTCTTGTTTATTCTACTGTAGTAGAGTCGGTCTGGTTGGAATAGTCAGTCACATTGCGGCGGTTGGCCTGCATACGGTCGTATTCCTCTTTAGAACCAACGACAATCTTCTCCCACTGGCGAAGACCTGTACCTGCCGGGATGAGGTGACCAGAGATCACGTTCTCCTTCATACCCTCAAGGAAGTCGCTCTTACCGCGGATAGCAGCCTCGTTGAGCACCTTGGTTGTCTCCTGGAACGAAGCAGCCGAGATGAAGCTCTTAGTCTGCAATGCGGCACGTGTGATACCCTGAAGTATCTGAGTAGATGTTGCAGGAACGGTGTCGCGCACCTGAACAAGGCGCAAGTCACGGCGCTTGAGGCTTGAGTTCTCGTCGCGCAGCTTGCGGGCAGAAACAATCTGACCCACCTTGAGCACGTCGCTGTCGCCTGCGTCGGTGACATACTTCTTGCCCCATATACGGTCGTTCTCCTCTGCAAAGTCGAGCTTGTCTACCATCTCCTGCTCAAGGAATGTGGTGTCGCCCGGCTCGTCGATGCGTACCTTGCGCATCATCTGACGCACGATAATCTCGAAGTGCTTGTCGTTGATCTTCACACCCTGCAGACGGTAAACGTCCTGAACCTCGTTCACGATGTATTCCTGAACAGCGGTAGGACCCTTGATGGCGAGGATGTCGCCCGGAGTGATAACACCGTCTGAAAGCGGAGTGCCCGCACGCACGGCGTCGTGCTCCTGAACAAGAATCTGCTTAGACAGAGATACGAGATACTTGCGCTGGTCGCCAGTCTTGGATGTAACGATGATCTCGCGGTTACCACGCTTAACCTTACCCATTGTCACCTCACCGTCGATTTCCGAAACGACAGCTGGGTTAGACGGGTTGCGGGCCTCGAACAGCTCGGTAACTCGTGGAAGACCACCGGTGATATCGCCTGCAGAACCTGCAGCACGCGGAATCTTGACGAGTGTAGTACCTGTCTTTACGGTCTGACCGTCCTCGCAAACCACGTGACCGCCCACTGGGAAGTTGTAGGTACCGATGATTTCGCCATTCTTGTCGAGCACGTCGCAGGTAGGCACCTTCGACTTGTCCTTAGAGTCGGTGATAATCTTCTCGGTAAGACCTGTAGCCTCGTCAGTCTCGGCACGGTAGGTTACGCCCTCGATTACGTCGTTGAAACGCAATGTACCTGCATATTCTGTCACGATGACAGCGTTGAACGGGTCCCACTTGGCAATGAGGTCGCCCTTCTTCACGAGGTCGCCCTCCTTGAAGTAGAGTGAAGAACCGTAAGGCACGTTCTGTGTTGCGAGTGTGATGTCTGTGTGCGGATCGATGAAGTGAACCTCCGACAGACGGCTTACTACCATCTGGCAGTCGATGTCCTTCTCGCCGTTGTTCTCGACGAACGGAACCACACGGATATCCTCAAAGTGGAGCTTACAGTCGTTCTTGACAGTGATAGATGCGTTGGCGGCTGCGTTACCAGCCACACCACCGGCGTGGAACGTACGGAGAGTAAGCTGAGTACCCGGCTCACCGATAGCCTGTGCAGCGATAACGCCCACGGCCTCGCCGAGCTGAACCATGCGCTGTGTGGCAAGGTTGCGGCCATAACACTTCATGCAGACACCCTTCTTGCTCTCGCAAGTGAGCACAGAGCGAATCTCAACACTCTCGATTGGAGAGTCCTCGATTGCCTTGGCAACAGCATCTGTTATTTCCTCGCCAGCATGAACGAGAAGCTCGCCGGTAGAAGGATGGATGATATCGTGTACTGATACACGGCCAAGGATGCGCTCGCCGAGAGAAGAGATAATCTCGTCGCCGTTCTTGAGAGCGGTGCAAACGAGTCCGCGGAGTGTGCCACAGTCTTCCTCTGAGATGATAACGTCGTGAGAGACGTCAACCAATCGACGTGTGAGGTAACCGGCGTCGGCTGTCTTCATAGCGGTATCGGCAAGACCCTTACGGGCACCGTGCGAGGCGATGAAGTACTCGAGCACCGACATACCTTCCTTAAAGTTAGATATAATCGGGTTCTCAATGATCTGGTGTCCCTCGGCACCTGCCTTCATAGGCTTAGCCATAAGACCACGCATACCAGAGAGCTGCTTAATCTGGTCCTTAGAACCACGGGCTCCTGAATCGAGCATCATGAATACGGCGTTGAAGCCTTGGTCGGCCTCGGTCATCTCCTTCATAAGGATGTTGGCGAGGTCGTTGTTCACGTGGGTCCAAGTGTCGATAACCTGGTTGTAACGCTCGTTCTCAGTGATGAAGCCCATGTTGTAGTTGTCCTCAATGGCACGTACCTCAGCCTGACCACGATCCACAATCTCCTTCTTTTCTGGCGGGATGATGATGTCGTCAAGGTTGAACGAAAGACCTGCCACATAAGCCATGCGGTAACCGAGGTTCTTGATACCGTCGAGGAACTCGCAGGCACGTGCAAAGCCTACAGCCTTGATTACGCTTGAGATGAGTCCGCGAAGTGTCTTCTTTGAGATTACGTCGTTGAAGAAGCCTACTTCCTCAGGAATAATCTGGTTTACGATGACACGACCAACGGTTGTCTCAATCATACGCTTCTGGAGCTTGCCGTCAACAAGGTCGTTTACAACCACCTTCACCAAAGCGTGGAGGTCGCACTTGCCCTCGTTGTTGGCGATAAGAGCCTCCTCGTCGCCGTAGAAGGTGAGTCCCTCACCCTTTGCGCCCGGACGAATCTTGGTGATATAGTAGAGACCAAGCACCATATCCTGCGAAGGCACTGTGATAGGAGCACCATTGGCAGGGTTAAGGATGTTGTGGCTCTGGAGCATCAATATCTGTGCCTCAAGCACTGCCTCGTTGCTCAACGGGAGGTGAACAGCCATCTGGTCACCGTCGAAGTCGGCGTTGAACGCAGTACATGCCAACGGGTGGAGCTGGATAGCCTTGCCCTCGATGAGCTTAGGCTGGAATGCCTGGATACCGAGACGGTGAAGTGTCGGCGCACGGTTGAGCATCACTGGGTGACCCTTCATCACGTTCTCAAGGATATCCCAGATTACCGGCTCACGACGGTCGACAATCTTCTTGGCACTCTTAACAGTCTTCACGATGCCGCGCTCGATGAGCTTGCGGATGATGAATGGCTTGTAAAGCTCGGCTGCCATAAGCTTTGGCAGACCGCACTCGCCCATCTTGAGCTCAGGACCTACAACGATTACCGAACGTGCTGAGTAGTCAACACGCTTACCGAGGAGGTTCTGACGGAAACGTCCCTGCTTACCCTTCAATGAGTCAGAGAGTGACTTGAGAGGACGGTTGGCGTCGCTCTTTACGGCACTCGACTTGCGAGAGTTGTCGAAGAGGCTGTCGACAGCCTCCTGAAGCATACGCTTCTCGTTGCGGAGGATTACCTCAGGAGCCTTGATTTCTACGAGTCGCTTCAAACGGTTGTTACGGATGATAACACGACGGTAGAGGTCGTTGAGGTCGGATGTAGCGAAACGGCCACCATCCAGAGGTACGAGCGGACGAAGTTCTGGCGGGATGACAGGAATTATCTTCATGATCATCCACTCAGGACGGTTCACATCCTTAGAGCCACGGAATGCCTCTACCACCTGCAGACGCTTCAAAGCCTCTGTCTTACGCTGCTGCGAAGAGTCGTTGTTGGCACGGTCGCGAAGCTCGTAAGAGAGAGAGTCGAGGTCGAGGTTGGCAAGGAGATCATAGACAGCCTCGGCGCCCATCTTGGCGATGAACTTGTTGGGGTCTGAGTCCTCAAGATAGTCGTTCTCGGTGCCAAGCTTGTTGTCGATGATGTCCATATACTCCTCCTCAGAAAGGAGGTCGTACTTGTGCGAACCATTGAGCTCCATGCCCTCAGAGTCGGTGCGACCCTGAAGAGCACCCGGCTGGATCACTACGTACTTTTCGTAGTAAATCACCTGGTCGAGCTTCTTGGTAGGCATACCAAGCAAATAGCCAATCTTGTTGGGCAGAGAGCGGAAATACCAGATGTGGGCCACTGGCACCACAAGCTCGATGTGTCCGCTACGCTCGCGGCGAACCTTCTTCTCTGTCACCTCAACACCGCATCGGTCGCAGACAATGCCCTTATAGCGGATGCGCTTGTACTTGCCACAGGCGCACTCGTAGTCGCGTGTCGGACCGAAGATGCGCTCGCAGAACAAACCGTCGCGCTCGGGCTTGTAAGTACGGTAGTTGATGGTCTCAGGCTTGGTCACCTCGCCATACGAATTTTCCAGGATTTCCTCGGGAGAGGCAAGTCCGATGGTAATCTTCGTGAAATTATTCTTAACTTTTGTATCTTTCTTGAAAGCCATATATTTCTATAGTTTAGGGATGTCGGGATTAATCGAGTTTGATGCTGAGACCAAGACCGCGGAGCTCATGCAAGAGCACGTTGAGCGACTCTGGTATGCCAGGAGTTGGCATTGGATCGCCCTTGACGATTGCCTCGTAAGCCTTAGAGCGGCCAACGGTGTCGTCGGACTTGATTGTCAGAATCTCCTGAAGCACGTGGCTGGCACCGAATGCCTCGATAGCCCAAACCTCCATCTCTCCGAAACGCTGACCACCAAACTGTGCCTTACCACCAAGTGGCTGCTGTGTGATGAGCGAGTACGGACCGATTGAACGGGCGTGCATCTTGTCCTCTACCATGTGGCCGAGCTTGAGGAAGTAGGTGACACCTACTGTTGCCGGCTGGTCGAAACGCTCGCCTGTCTCACCATCATAAAGGTGGGTTGAGCAGAGGTGAGGCAGACCTGCCTTGTCGGTCCACTCTGAGAGGTCCTCAAGGTGAGCACCGTCGAAGATAGGAGTAGCAAACTTAACACCGAGCTTGCGGCCGGCAGCACCGAGGATAGCCTCGAATATCTGACCGAGGTTCATACGAGAAGGCACACCCAGAGGGTTCAACACAAGGTCTACTGGACGACCGTCCTCAAGGAACGGCATATCTTCCATGCGCACAATCTTCGATACGATACCCTTGTTACCGTGACGACCGGCGAGCTTATCACCCACACCAATCTTACGCTTCTTGGCTACATAAACCTTTGCCATCTGCAGGATGCCTGAAGGCAGCTCGTCGCCAATAGTAATGGCGAACTTCTTGCGCTTAAGCTCTGCGTCGAGCAACTTATACTTGCGTATATAGTTCATGATGAGCTTTGAGATGAGCTTGTTGGCATGCTCGTCGTCGGTCCAATCGTTCGACTGGATACCGTCGTACTCAAGGTTCTTGAGCATTGTGGTTGTAAACTTGCTGCCGCGGTTGATAATCTCGGCACCAGAGTAGTCCTTCACACCCATGCAAGCCTTGCCGTCGGTAAGTGTGAGGAGCTTGTCGACGAGAATATCCTTCAAGTCGTCGTTCTTTGCCTCATACTCCTCGTCAATCTTGGCAAGTATCACCTTGTCCTGCTTCTTCGACTCGCGTGTCTTAACGGCACGTGCGAAGAGCTTCTTGTCGATTACTACACCGCTCAACGATGGGTTGGCCTTCAATGAAGAGTCCTTAACGTCGCCTGCCTTGTCGCCAAAGATGGCACGCAGAAGTTTCTCCTCTGGTGAAGGATCGCTCTCGCCCTTAGGCGAAATCTTACCAATCATGATGTCGCCCGGCTCGATACGAGCACCAATGCGAACGATACCGTTGTCGTCGAGGTCCTTAGTTGCCTCTTCCGAAACGTTAGGAATATCGCTTGTGAACTCCTCAAGACCACGCTTTGTCTCACGCACGTCGAGTGAGTACTCGTCTACGTGAACTGATGTGAGCACGTCGTCGCGAACCATACGCTCCGAAAGCACGATGGCGTCCTCATAGTTGTAACCCTTCCAAGGCATGTAGGCAACGAGAAGGTTGCGGCCAAGTGCAAGCTCGCCGTCCTCTGTAGCATAACCCTCGGTAAGGATGTCGCCCTTCTTAACGCGCTGACCCTTGTTGCAGATCGGGCGAAGGTCGATGGTCATGTTCTGGTTGGTGCGGCGGAACTTCGGTATGCGATACTCCTTGAGAGCCGGCTCGAAGCTTACGAACTCCTCATCCTCTGTGCGATCGTAAAGGATACGGATGGTTGTAGCGTCTACATACTCGATGACGCCCTCGCCCTCAGCGGTAATCATTGTGCGTGAATCCTCGCACACCTGCTTCTCCAAACCTGTACCTACGATAGGTGCGTCGTTGTGGAGCAATGGAACTGCCTGGCGCATCATGTTACATCCCATGAGCGCACGGTGACCGTCATCATGCTCCAAGAACGGGATAAGACCTGCTGATACAGATGCAATCTGCTGCGGCGACACGTCCATGAGGTCTACCTCAGATGGGGGAACTACCGGGAACTCAGCGTTCTGACGGCACTTAACGTAGTCGCGGATGAATGTGCCATCCTCACGGAGCGGAGCATTACCCTGACCGATAACGTGGTTTTCCTCCTCCTCAGCGGTGAGGTAGACAACGTCCTTGTTGTCAAGGTCTACTACCGAATCCTTAACCTTGCGGTAAGGAGTGGCGATGAAGCCAAGCTCATTGATAGTGGCATACACACAGAGAGAAGAGATAAGACCGATGTTCGGACCCTCAGGACTCTCGATAGGACACAGACGACCGTAGTGTGTATAGTGAACGTCTCGAACCTCGAAACCTGCGCGCTCACGAGAAAGACCGCCAGGACCAAGGGCTGAGAGACGACGCTTGTGAGTTACCTCGGCAAGCGGGTTGGTCTGGTCCATGAACTGTGACAATGGGTTGGTTCCGAAGAACGAGCTTACAACGCTTGATATAGTCTTGGCGTTGATAAGGTCGGTTGGCTGGAACACCTCGTTGTCGCGCACGTTCATGCGCTCGCGGATAGTGCGGCTCATACGTGCCAGACCTATAGAGAACTGGTTGCTCAACTGCTCACCTACAGTACGCACGCGGCGGTTTGAGAGGTGGTCGATATCGTCGACTGTAGCGTTGGAGTTGACCAGCTGAATGAGATACTTGATAATTTCGATGATGTCATCCTTGGTAAGTACACGCACCTCAGAGTCGGTGTCAAGACCGAGTTTCTTGTTAATACGGTAGCGACCTACCTCACCCAAGTCGTAACGCTTGTCAGAGAAGAAGAGGTTTTGGAACACCTCACGTGCAGAAGCGTCGTCGGCAGGATCTGCATTACGCAACTGGCGGTAGATGTAGAGCACAGCTTCCTTCTCAGAGTTAGACGGGTCCTTGGCAAGAGTGTTGAAGATGATAGCATACTTGTTGGCAGCCTCGGCATCCTTATGGAGAAGGATTGACTGAGCACCCGACTCAAGGATATCGTCAATATTCTCCTCGGTAAGCTCGGTCTCGCGCTCCATGATAACCTCGTTGCGCTCGATAGATACAACCTCGCCGGTATCCTCGTCTACGAAGTCCTCGTTCCATGACTTGAGCACACGTGCGGCAAGCTTGCGTCCGATAGCAGCCTTCATGTTCTTCTTGTTGACCTTCATCTCCTCGGCAAGATCGAATATCTGGAGGATATCCTTGTCCTGCTCGTAGCCCATGGCACGCAGAAGGGTTGTAACTGGCAACTTCTTCTTACGGTCGATATAGGCGTACATCACGTTGTTGATGTCGGTTGCAAACTCAATCCAAGAGCCCTTGAACGGGATGATACGTGCAGAATAAAGCACAGTGCCGTTGGCGTGAACACCCTGGCCGAAGAACACGCCCGGAGAGCGGTGCAACTGCGAAACGACTACGCGCTCGGCACCGTTGATCACGAATGTGCCGTTGGAAGTCATGTAAGGGATAGTGCCAAGGAACACGTCCTGGATGAATGTGCCGAAGTCCTCGTGGTCGGGATCAGTACAGTAGAGTTTCATCTTAGCCTTCAAGGGTACGCTATATGTCAGGCCACGCTCAAGACACTCGTCAATCGAGTAGCGAGGCGGGTCGATATAGTAATCCAAGAACTCAAGAACGAAATTGTTGCGTGTGTCGGTGATAGGGAAGTTCTCTGAGAACACCTTATACAAACCGTCATTCTTGCGTTCCTCAGGCGGAGTATCCAACTGTAAGAAGTCCTTGAAAGACTTTAACTGCACATCGAGAAAATCCGGATATGGCAACGGATTATGGACGCTGGCAAAATTTACTCTGTTATCAACAATTTTTGAAGCCATCAGAAGAATTTATAGGGTGATAAAAACAATATAATGTGAAAAGACACAAAAAGGTTAGGACCCGCCTACTTGGAAGATCCTAACCGTATGAAAATTTTTACGAAAGATTGCCGCTTAATTGTTTGTACGCATTACGCACGGCGGCAACCGTCCGTTTGGTTGTCAATGTAATGCGGAGATTACTTAATCTCTACCTTAGCACCAGACTCCTCGATAGCCTTCTTCAAGTTCTCAGCCTCTTCCTTAGAGATGCCTTCCTTGATCTTAGCAGGAGCGCCGTCTACGAGGTCCTTAGCTTCCTTCAAGCCAAGACCGCAAGCTTCCTTAACTGCCTTTACAACCTGGAGCTTAGCACCACCAACCTCAGCGAGGATAACGTCGAAAGATGTCTTCTCCTCAGCTGCATCAGCAGCACCTGCTGCAGGAGCAGCTACAGCTACAGCAGCAGCTGCAGGCTCGATGCCGTACTCGTCCTTGAGGACTGTTGCCAACTCATTTACTTCCTTTACTGTAAGATTTACCAATTCTTCAGCAATAGCTTTGATATCTGCCATTTTATTCTAAAATTTTAATTGTTTTTAATATTAATGTTTTGTGACTTGGAGTTGAATTATTCAGGACGCTCGCCCAAAGTCTTAAGCACACCGTGAATAGTGTTTGCGCCTGACTGGAGAGCAGAAACAACGTTCTTTGCAGGAGACTGCAGCAATGCCACGATATCTGCGATAACCTCGCTCTTGCTCTTGATAGCTACAAGTGCCTCGAGCTGGTCAGCACCGAAGATTGTCTCCTCAGCGTAAGCAGCCTTGAGCGCTGGTACACTCTCTTTCTTGTATTCCTTAAGCAGCTTAGCTGGCACGTTGGCTGTCTTGCAGAACATAACAGCTGTAGTACCCTTAAGCGCGCCATACATCGGCTCGAAATCTACGTCAGAAGCCTGGAAAGCCTCGCGGAGGAGACTGTTCTTAACGACGATCATCTTGATCTCGTTCTTGAAGCACTTGCGACGCAGATTGCTTGTTGCCTCGGCATTGAGACCAGCGAGGTCTACGAGGTAGAAGTGAGGATATTCCTTCAGCTTCTGGCCGAGTTCAGCAATAATAGTATCTTTTACTTCTTTCTTCATTTTACAAAACTTTTAGAGTTACTCAACTGATTTAGGATCAACCTTGATACCCTTACTCATAGTGCTTGAAATAAAGATACTCTTGATATATGTACCTTTAGCAGCAGCAGGCTTGAGCTTGATGATGGTAGCGATGAACTCCTTAACATTCTGATAGATCTGCTCCGGAGTGAAGCTTACCTTGCCGACAGAGGTGTGTATGATACCAGCCTTGTCAACCTTGAAGTCAATCTTACCCTGCTTTACTTCCTTAACTGCCTTAGCAACGTCCATAGTTACAGTGCCGCTCTTTGGGTTAGGCATCAATCCACGCGGACCGAGGATACGGCCGATAGGACCAATCTTGCCCATGCAAGAAGGCATTGTGATGATTACGTCAACATCTGTCCAGCCGCCCTTGATCTTCTCGATATACTCGTCAAGACCTACATAGTCGGCACCTGCCTCTTTAGCGGCAGCTTCCTGATCAGGAGTACAGAGTGCGAGCACGCGAGTAACCTTACCAGTACCAGCGGGCAATGATACCACGCCACGAACCATCTGGTTAGCCTTACGCGGGTCTACGCCCAAGCGTACATCAATATCGAGAGACGCGTCGAACTTGGTAGTGGTGATTTCCTTTACCAGCTCTGAAGCCTCTTTCAGTGTGTATGCCTTCCCTGCTTCAACCTTGTCAGCTACTGATTTTTGATTTTTTGTCAGTTTCATTTCTTAAAAATTGAAGTTATTAAACATTTTCAGGGAAGTCTCCCTCTACAGTGATACCCATACTTCTTGCTGTACCAGCAACGAGTCTCATAGCCGATGCAACTGTAAAGCAGTTCAAATCTTTCAGTTTGTCCTCAGCGATTGCTTTTACCTGCTCCCAAGTTACTTTACCAACTTTCTGGCGGTTAGGCTGAGCTGAGCCACTCTTAACTTTAGCAGCCTCTTTCAGCTGTACAGCTGCAGGAGGAGTCTTAAGTTCGAAGCTGAACGATTTATCGGTGTAGTAAGTGATAACAACAGGAATTACCTTACCTGCCTTATCCTGGGTTCTGGCGTTGAACTCTTTGCAGAATCCCATGATGTTAATACCCTTAGAACCAAGTGCAGGTCCTACTGGAGGAGAAGGATTCGCAGCGCCACCTTTAATCTGTAATTTGATTAATCCAGCAACTTCTTTAGCCATTTTGTCTGTTAATATTTAATTTGATTAATATAAAGAATTCTCACGCGTCCGTAACTATGCGTCAGCCTTCTTTCTCGACTTGCATAAAACCGAGCTCTAACGGAGTTTTACGTCCGAAGATCTTGACCATCACCTTAAGTTTGCGCTTCTCGATGTTCACCTCTTCGATGACACCACTGAAGCCAGAGAATGGACCGTCGGTCACCTTCACGGTCTCATCAACCATGTAAGGCACCTCGATGTTGTCTTCAATCTCCATTTCCTCGCAAGTACCGAGCATACGGTTGATTTCAGACTGTGGTACGGGTGAAGGATTATCCAGTCCGCCAAGAAAGCCTAACACATTAGGCGAGAAACGCAGCGTATGAGCCACGTCGCCTACAAGGGCTGCTTCTACAAAAACATAGCCAGGGAGAGATATTTTCTCCTTGACAACTCGCTTACCATTACGCAAACTTGCGTGTTTCTCAAGAGGAAGAACCACTTGTGAAACATGCTCTTGCAATAACGGATTGTGCTTAATCTCAGCGTCGAGATATTCTTTTACTTTGAATTCCTTTCCGCTGGCTGCACGAAGCACATACCATTTCTTTTCTGTTTTAGCCATTTTTCTTGAACGATTAACCTGGGTATACCATGCCCATGACCCACTTGAAGAGAGAGTCCATAGCGAACACCACTGCAGCAATGACAAGGGAAGCAGATAATACAATCACTGCGCTGTGGTTCAGTTCAGCATACTTTGGCCAAGTTGTTTTATGCGCAAGTTCGTCGTAACAACACTTGCAATAATTTACAAACTTTTTGAACATATTATCTTCTTTTTTGCACGGGAAGAGAGGCTCGAACTCCCGACACCTGGTTTTGGAGACCAGTGCTCTACCAACTGAGCTATTCCCGTAGGATAGTTCCCGATGCCGAAGCAATGCGGGAACTATTGTTTTATTTAGTTAGTCATCCTTACGGACAACCGACTAAGAGACTTTTGATTAGTCCTCGAGGATCTCAGTAATCTGACCTGAGCCTACTGTACGACCACCCTCGCGGATAGCGAAACGGAGACCCTGATTCAAGGCTACTGCGTAGATCAACTCAACCTCGATCTCTACGTTGTCACCAGGCATTACCATCTCAACTCCCTCAGGA
>OBRR01000328.1_pt1 | contig 12295 bp, 14 predicted proteins | sample 1494901 | NCBI WGS metagenome assembly OBRR01 (sample SAMEA3360689, study PRJEB22359) | human gut metagenome | biome: ENVO:urban biome; feature: ENVO:human-associated habitat; material: ENVO:feces | place: Bangladesh | collected 2011
AGATTGTATTACTTAGAGGACATTTTCTAAAGAAATTTAGAAGATGTCCTCTTTTGCGTTATAGGAACAACTGAAATAGCGAAAGGAGATTAATATGGGGCACGCAAAGGCATATCAGGAATTTGAGAAGAATGGTAATACAAAATTTGTAAGATATAGCGAAGGAGCAGAACTGAGAGTTATGAGGACGTGGAAATGGATATTCTTTCCGGCAAGGTCATTGACCTGGAGGCCTTGGATTATGTACCGGACATAACAGACGATCCGAAAGCAATCGAGGTCATAGCGGAGCTGATTGCAAAGATTGAGGAGCTTGAAGAACAGAATTACAACATGATTGATAATGTCTGAATAACGGAGTGGCGAAAAAGGAACAGGAGCAGACCAAAGGTAGAATTTCTATAAAAGAGAAGCTGGCAGAGAAAAAGGCAGTCATAGAGCAGAGGGATAAGGCGGAACGTACTTCACCGGAAAAGGAAACCGAGAAAAAATCACAGAGGGAGATGTAAGAAGATGAGTAAATTCACAGTAGAAGAAATCAATTTCATGTGTGTGTTTGAGACACAGGACAGGACGGATATGATTGGGCAGATCAGACAGGTAATGCCGCACATAAAGGACAGCGACATGGAGGAGCTTGGAGAGCAGGTGTTAGGTAAGCTCCAGAACATGACCGATGAGGAATTTGCAGAAAATTCTCTCGAAGCGGCAGAATGATAATTGAACCTTGTTGAGTAAAAGGTGAGTAAAACAAGAGTAGGCTTTGTGAAAAATGAAAATAAAAATTGCTTATATTTTGAAATGTATTGAATATAATAATATCAATATAAAAAATGTGCAAAAAATACTTGCGTTTTATTGAAAGAGGTGATATATTATGAGTACAATAAAAGAAAAAGGATGTGTCAGTATGAAGATTCAAGCTGTTTTGGTTGATGGCTTCAAAAATTTATCAAACGTAAAAATCTCTTTTGATAATATTACTGCTCTTGTTGCACTTAATAATTTTGGTAAGTCAAATGTGCTTTCCGGCATTGATTTTGGGTTAGCATTTATTAAAGCTACAATTGAAGATAAAAAGGAAATGATGGCAAATTCTAATTTAATTCCAATTAATTGTAATATGATTGGAAAAAATTATAAGTATGAGATGGAGGTGTCTACTGATATTCATGGTCAGGAGTACATCGTCCAGTATGGCTTTGAATTTGTATGGAAAAACAGTGAGGATATGGAGCCGGGAATTGTTTCTGAGTTTCTAAAAGTTAAGCTTAACGAGAAAGGACAGAAGTATACTCAATTAATCAATAGAACACTGGACATAGCATTATATAAGAGTTCTGAGACAGGACGATGCTCGTCAAAGATAAAAGTTGATTCTGCAGAGCTTGTTGCAAATAAACTAAGAGCCTACGATGAGTTATATTATGCAGAGATTATTACAAAGCTAAATGGAATGAAGATATATATGGAAAATAATCTGGATCCAAAGAGTTTTTATCAGCCAGACCCAATTATTCGTAAGCGATTTGAAAATGAGATGATTAATGCTGATAATCTCCCACGTATTATCTTCAATTTGAAGAAACAGAATCCATATAAATTTGAATTGTTGAAAGATGTGTATTTTCAGTTATTTCCAGACATTGAGGATGTTATTGTAAAGAATTTCAAAATCAATGCAGATGAAAGTGACCAGTTTCCTGACGATGCGCCATTTGTATTTACGAATTCTATCTATGTATTATTTGTTAAAGATAAAAACTTAGCGAACCCAGTTAACTTTTCAATGATGTCAGATGGAGCAAAGAGAGTATTTATGATACTGACCAAGATAATTGTATCTAGTGTAAGCAATATCTCATTGATAGCGATCGAAGAGCCTGAGAACTCTGTTCATCCCGGACTATTTCAAGCATATATACAAATTATAAGTCAGTTGTTAGATGATTGTAAGGTAATTATTACTAGTCATTCGCCATATATTATCAGCTATTTAAACCCTTCTTGGATTCATGTTGGTATGAATAGAAAGCCCGGCGTGGCCGAGTTCTTTGCTTTTAAAAAATCAGGTCAGAAACAGTTGGAGAATGATGCAGCTGGATTTAATATGAGCATGGGAGACTATCTGTTCTCAATGCTTGCCGATTCAGAGAGTAACATAAGCGATTATTTGGAGTGTGATGTAGATGAGTAAATGTCTTGTACTTTTTGTAGAGGGAGATACTGAGGTCGAATTTTACAAACAAGTAGTCGCAAATGCCAGAAAGCTACACCCTGCAGGAAGATTCGATACTAATATTGAATACAGAAATGTTAGAGGTGTAGGTGGTTTTAAAAGTATTGCTCTCAGAAAATTCACAAAAGAAATCAAGCCTAAATATGGGGATGACTGTGAGTTCACAATTGTTTTATGTAGTGATACGGATGTATTTGATTTTGCACCAAAACCACCGATAAAGTGGGATGAAGTAAAGAAAGATCTTGCAAATAGTGGAGCTGCTAAAGTTATTCACGTACAGGCAAAGAGGTCAATTTAAGACTGGTTTTTATATGATATAGAAGGAATTTTAGGATTCTTGAGGCTGGGTAAAAATACAAAAGTATCAGGAAAGAATGGATACGATAAGCTCCAGCGTTTGTACAAGCAAGCCAATAAAGTTTATTACAAAGGAATACAGAGCAATGGTATGATAGAACGCTTGAATATTGAAAAAATTGCAAATGCAGTGAAAGAACAGCTGAATCCATTATATAAGGCTCTTGGAGTAGAAAAAATTAAATAATAGTATGTAAGAGCATTGCTCTTTACATAGAAAAAGCCAGAGATTAACTCTGACTAATTCCCTTGCCAAAGAAGGTCTTTGGACTTATTTTTCTCGCAAACTAATAATACCAAAGAAAGCCTTCTTCTGCAAGGAGATTTTGCAAAGGAGTAGGGTTGTTTCCTTTACTGTCAAGGAATCGGAATAATAATATTTACGCAGAAAATATCATCCATCACTTCAAATGAGATATTTCCGTGATAGTGATCCAACATATACTTAATGCTTTTTAATCCGTAACCATGATATTCGCTGTTGGGTTTACTTGTCTGAGGCATGCCGTCCATATATTGGATTTGACCACAGAAAAAGTTTTCAATATGGATGCGGACAAATCCATTTGCTTTATCGACAATCAGGGCAATGATACGCTTTTCCGGGTTGGTCACTTTAAGAGCAGCCTCAATAGAGTTGTTAAGTAAATTACCAAATATAGAGTATAAATCAGTCGTTTGCATGAATGCTAATTGTTTGCCGTCAGCCATGCAGGTAAGTTTAATTTCCTTCTGTTTGCAAATCAGGCTTTTCTCGGTAAGAATGACATCTAAGGCATGATTTCCGGTTGTTTTCATTGCATCGAAAACAGAAAGAGCATTTGTAACTTCTCCGATAAATTCATCCGTTGAATTTCGTTCCTTCATCATCGTAAGCAGATGCTTTAAGTCATGACAATACATATTCAGCATTTCAACGTTCTGTTTTGATGCTTCAAATTGTTTTTGCTCGTTATTCCAGAGCTGTTCTACGATAACCAGCTCGTTTTCGAGTCGGTTTTTCTGGAAATTTCCCATTAAAGTCATCATTGCAAAAACACAGCAGATCAGAGAATAAATACTTGTAATGATGGTCAGTGCAGGATCATTTCCGTTAGAAAAAATATCTTTGGAGGAATTTAATACAACAGTAGTTCCTAGAATAGCAATGGTTACAAGTAGTGTCTGACGATAATTTTTCTTAAAGTTGTAATTACCACGCAATTTTCTTTCAATAAAAAAATATTCAAACAACCAGACAATGATATTAAGCAGAATGAGAAATGGAAGCGAATAAAACAAGCTGAAAATCAGGCGACTGCACAAAAATGTAATGGAGTAGATTGTGTGTTGCATAATCATTCCAGCCAGCCACCAGTACAGAGCATCTGTGGCTGTAAATTTCATACATGCTAAAATACTGAGAAAAACCAGCAGATAAATAGTAAAATATTTCATCATATTTGAAAATTCATTGCCCGGAATCAGCCATAAAATGAGTGAGAGGTAACAGACTGCGATTGAACATAGAAAGCGCAGAGGAAAATAGGCTTTTTTGGGTTGATGTAAAAGCAATACATAAGAAGCACATAACACTTCTGTTAATACAACTCCGGGACCGAGTAATTGATTCATGATAAGTTACCTCCTATATAATTTGTCAGATCATTCATGAAATTCTTCTTTTTTGGGCGACTGATCGCTAACTGATCCGTTCCGATAAATACAGTGTTATCTTTTATCTTTGTAACATGTTTCAGATTTACCAGATAACAATTGTTACAACGGGAAAAAAGACGTGTTGGCAAAACGTGTTCGACATCGGAAAGGGAGCCTCTTGTCATGATGTTTTCTGTCTCAAGATGATAAATCAGATCGTGATTGTTAATCTCAACATAGAGCAGATCATTAATGGAGAAGCGATGCATGCCCCCTTTTGTCTGTATGGTTAAGGTATGGTCATTATTTTGGGAAACGAGATGCAGCACTTTGTGCATTTTTAACGCAAAGGAATAATAATCCAAAGGTTTTAACATATAGTCAGCAGCACCAACTTCATAGCCAGTGACAGCATATTTTGAAAAATTGGTCAGAAAAACAATTACGACCGAATGATCCTTTTGTCGTATATCTTTAGCTGTTTCCATTCCATTTTTTCCCGGAACTTCAATGTCGAGAAATAGCAGATCAAACTGGGAGTGAAATTGTTCCAAAAGCGAAGCCGAATCATTGAAGTGGGTCAGTTCATAGGAAAGATGATACTCTTTGGAAAAGCGCTCCCATGCCTTACATATTCTTGCATAATCAAATTCACTGTCTTCTAATACAGCAATTTTTATCATAACGTATCTCCCAACGGAATCTTTTTTATAATTCAAGTATAACATAAATGAATATGACAAAAAAGCAATTCACGACACTTGAGTGACAGGGTACGACAAAAGTCTTGCGAAATTGTGTCATGGCAGGTATATTTCGATTCATCAGCTGATAAATGGCAAAAGAAAAACTGTTTACAGGAATTGGCGAACAGTAATAATCCAAAAGGGGGAAATGAAAATGTTAGACATCAACATTGAAGACGTGAAAAACGTCCTCATTAGCTGCAGACCATATCTGATTTTTTTGGGTATTGTACTTTTGGCAGCAGTCATTGCGCTGATTGTGTGTGCAGTGAACAAAAAATTACAAAAGAAAACAAAATATCTTGTTCGGACGCAGGCTGGAATTGTTGCGCTGCTTGCGGTTGTGATTACTGTGAACATGATTGTGACTGGACCAATGTACACACTGGTAAGTCTTGCTATGGGAGACGGAAGTATCAGTCAGGAGTCGATAGATTCTTCTTCTGAATTTGGTGTGAAGGTGGCAGAGGAAGGAATTGTTCTTTTAAAAAACGATGACAATTTACTTCCAATGACAGATAAAAAAACACTAAATGTTTTTGGTTGGGCATCTACCAATCCATGTTATGGTGGTAGTGGTTCAGGCGGAATCTCTGATGCATATCCGACAATAAGCCTTTTAGATGGTTTGAAGGATGCGGGATTTGAGACAAATGAGGAGTTGTCTTCGTTTTACACAGAGTATCGTGCAGACAGACCGAGTGTTAATATGTTTGCACAGGACTGGACACTTCCGGAACCGCCGGTAGATCAGTACACAGATGAACTGATGCAGAATGCAAAAGATTTTTCTGATACAGCAGTTGTTGTATTTGCAAGAACCGGATGCGAGAATGCGGATCTTCCAACAGATTTTACAAAAGTAACATACACGAACAACTCTGAAGATTACGAGGATTTTGGCAGTGACAGACACTATTTGGAGTTAAGCAGAAGTGAAGAGAATATGCTGGACATGGTTTGTGATAATTTTGACAATGTCATTGTTGTATACAATGGTTCTAGTGTATTTGAACTTGGTTTTGCAGAGAAACACGAACAGATTAAGAGCTTAATCTGGTGTCCGGGAACTGGTCAGACCGGTTTTGAGGCACTCGGAGAGATTTTAGCAGGTGAGGTAAATCCGTCCGGAAAGACAACAGATATTCTGGTAAAGGATTTAAAAGAGACACCTTCCTATAATAATTTTGTTGTAACACCTTATGACAATATGGATGAACATGGAGTTACAAATGCTTTTAATCCAGAAGAACTGAAAGTACCTTCTTTTGCAAATTATGTAGAAGGAATTTATGCAGGCTATCGTTTTTATGAGACTGCAGCAGCCGAAGGTTTCTTAAATTATGAGGATGCGGTATCCTATCCATTTGGCTATGGAATGAGCTACACATCTTTTGAACAGAAGATGGGCGACCTGAATGTAGATGCTGATGGAAATATCACGGTAGAGGTTACTGTAACAAATACAGGATCTGTTGCAGGAAAAGAAGTGGTTGAACTTTATTACAATCCACCATATATAAATGGTGGAATTGAAAAATCAACAGCAAATCTGATCGCATTTGATAAAACAGAGCTGTTAGAGGCAGGTGCAAGCGAGACAGTCACACTTTCTTTTACAGCAGAGGATATGGCGTCTTACGATACATATAATCATGGATGTTATGTTTTAGAGGCAGGAGATTATATTATTTCGTTGCAGAGTGATTCTCATAACGTGATAGATTCTAAAACCTATAATGTAGCAGCAGATATTGTATATGACGAGAGTAACCCACGTTCTACAGATGAGACCGCAGCAGTAAATCAGTTTGGCTTTGCAGAAGGAGATGTGACTTATCTTTCCAGAGCAGACGGCTTTGCTAATTATACAGAAGCAACTGCAGCTCCATCTAATAGAAGTATGAGCGAAGAAAGCAAAGCACAGTATCTTGACAACTCAAATTATAATCCAGAGGATTACAATAATCAGGATGATGTAATGCCTGCAACAGGAGCTGATAATGGTGTGCAGCTTGTTGATTTAAGAGGTCTGGATTACGAAGATGAACTCTGGGATACATTATTGGATGAACTGACTGTAGATGAAATGTCAAATCTGATTGCATTTGGTGGATATCAGACAGCAGCAATTGACAGTATCGGAAAGGTTGCAACGACAGACTGTGACGGACCGGTAGATATTTATAATAACTTTACAGGAGTAAGCTCTATAGGACTTCCGGCAGTAGTCATGCTTGCATTTACATGGAATACAGATATTGCACAGGAATATGGTGAGTGCATCGCATCTATGGCAGATGAGATGAACGTTAGCGGTTGGTATGCGCCATCTATGAACATGCACCGTAATTCTTTTGCAGGACGTAACTTTGAATATTATTCCGAGGATGGATTTATAGCAGGAAAACTGGCTGCAAGTGTCGTACAGGGATCCAACAAATATGGCGTTTATGCATACATCAAGCATTTTGCATTAAACGATCAGGAGACAGACCGCTGGTATAAAAATAGTATGTGGTGCAACGAGCAGGCAATCCGTGAGATTTATTTAAAACCATTTGAGACAGCAGTGAAAGAGGGGCATGCAACAGCAGTGATGTCTTCCTATAACTATATCGGACCTGTATGGTCAGGCGCATGTGCTCCGCTTCAGCAGACCGTGCTTCGTGATGAGTGGGGTTTCCGCGGAATGGTTATCACCGATTATTTCCTCTCCGCAGGTGGTGCAATGAACTCTGATCAGGCAATCCGCAATGGCTCTGACTTAATGTTGACAAATATTGATGCAGGAACCAATAATTTGCAGGATACCACAAGTGCAACAGGTGTACTTGCTATGAGAAATGCAACACACAATATTTTATATACGGTTGTAAACAGCCGGGCTTATGATGGCGATAATTTAAATTCGGGAATGCCAGCATGGGAGATCATGATGATCGTGATCGATCTTGTCATTGCAGCACTTCTTGTATTATTGGAGGTATTTGTAGTAAGAAAAGGATATAAGAAGAGAAAAGAGACAATCATCGTTACAGAGAGTGAGAAATAATTGTAAAAAATAGCATACACTTCTTTTGTAAGAAACATGGAATCCTCCCAAGGAAAAAGTGATTACAAAGGAGTTGTGATACCCCGGCAGAATAGTAATCTGCTGGGGATTTTTTGCTGGCAGCAAGATTGTATTTCATAAGGGAATCCGCTATACTATAAATAATAGTGTAGCGGATTTTTCTTGTGCGCCCAGCGGCGCACGCTTGGAGGATTTTTTGGCAGATACATTAAAATTACCGGTAGGAATTGATAATTTTGAAGAAATCAGAAAATTGGGATTTTACTATATCGATAAAACAAAGCTGATAGAGCAGCTTTTATATAAACATTACGAACAGAAGGTAATCATTCTTATCGATAAATATGATGTTCCGTTAGACGATTACCGCAGATGAGAAGATAGTAGATTATTATGAAATTATCGTGACGGATTTTGCAGGAAATCGTGCTAAGAAGAATCTTACGAGCCAATATAGTTTATTGACTTGGTTTCATACAAGTATTGATAGAAGTTCATATAGACAATATTATCAATGATTTTTTTAATATATGCCACAAATCTTGAAAATTTCTTGATTTGTGGCATGATAAATACAAACTTAGTGAATTTTGAAGACACCTTTTTTCTTGAAAATATAATTTATAATGAGCTAAAAGCAAGAGACTATGAAGTCTTTACAGGAAAAACATATAAGGGTGGAATGGATTTTGTTGTAATAAATGGAAGAAAGAAATGTTTTATTCAGGTGGCATATTAATATTGTTGATTTTCTTTTGGACAAGAAGGATATTAATTTATCATAGTTCCACAAATTTGGTAAAAAACATAGGAAAAAGTTCAATAGGAGTCTGGAAGACCGGCATGAAGTATCACAGGCATATAAGATTTGATTCACAGCACAAGAAATTGATATGAAAAATAAAATAATCGGATGATTTTCAGAAGACCATAATTGAGGATACAAATAACAAATGTTATTATAATTGTGTGAATGACATAAAATAAGTGATTCAGAAAAAAGGAAATAGAGAATCGATATGTGTGAAACTAAAACTTTAGATTATTATAATAAGAATGCCAGCAGTTTTGCAGAAGCAACAGTGGATGTGGATTTCTATGACACGCAGAAATATTTTCAGAACTTGTTGCCTGAGCAGGGATATATTCTTGATTTTGGGTGTGGATCCGGAAGAGATATTAAGTATTTTCTGAGCCAGCATTTTCAAGTTGACGCAATCGATGGTTCAGAGGAATTGTGTCGTATTGCAAGTGATTATACAGGTATAAAAGTTAAAAAAATGCTATTTAAAGAACTGGAAGAAATAGAAAAATACGATGGAATATGGGCTTGCTCTTCAATACTTCATCTTCCAAAGAGAGAACTTAAAGCGGTGTTTGAAAAAATGGTAAAGGCATTAAAAAAAGATGGTATCATTTATACATCCTTTAAGTATGGCGATTTTGAAGGAGAGAGAAATGGGCGGTATTTTACAGATTTTACAGAAGAGAAGTTTAATGAATTTGTCCAGGAAATAGAAAATGTTAAATTAAAGGAAGAGTGGATTACATGTGATGTAAGACCAGGCCGTGGAGAGGAAAAATGGCTGAACTTAATACTGCAGAAGAATTAGATGATATTAATGAAATAGAATATGGGACGGATGCACTTACTGGAGGTCAGGATAAGAGGATGTATCTGTATTATCAGCTGCTGAATAGTTTGAAAAGAGCTGATAGCGTGGATATTGTCGTTTCTTTTCTGATGGAATCTGGTGTCAGAATGCTGCTTGGTGAACTTGACAATGCGTTGAAGCGGGGAGCAAAAATCAGAATCCTTACAGGAAATTATCTTGGTATAACACAGCCATCAGCATTATATCTTATCAAGCATAAGCTTGGGGAACAGGTAGATCTGCGCTTTTATAATGAAAAAAATCGATCATTTCATCCAAAATCATATATGTTTCATTATAAGGATTATAGTACAATCTACATTGGCTCATCAAATATTTCCAAGAGTGCACTGACATCTGGTATTGAGTGGAATTACCGATTTAGCAGCAAAACAGATTCTCATAACTATGAAAAATTTTACAATACATTTCTTGATCTGTTTGAACATCATTCCATAGTAATAGATGATGATGAACTAAAAAGATATTCAAAAAACTGGCACCGCCCGGCAGTATCAAAGGATCTGGACAGGTATGATTTGCAGGATGACGAAACTACAAATAATCTTGCATTATTTGAACCAAGAGGAGCACAGATAGAGGCTTTGTGTGCATTGGAAAATACCAGGGCAGAGGGGGCAGGAAGAGCCTTAGTTCAGGCTGCGACAGGCGTTGGAAAAACATATCTTGCAGCATTTGATTCAAAGGATTATGAAAGAGTATTGTTCGTGGCGCATAGAGAAGAAATCTTAAAGCAGGCAGCACAATCTTTTAAAAATGTCAGAAATTCAGATGATTATGGTTTTTTTGACGGAGAAAGTAAATGTACGGATAAATCTATGATCTTTGCTTCGGTTGCAACACTAGGCAGGAGTGAATACCTGAATAATAAGTATTTTGCTTCAGATTATTTTAATTATATTGTAATCGATGAATTCCACCATGCAGTTAATGACCAGTATCAAAGAATTGTTAATTATTTTAAGCCGCAGTTTCTGCTAGGGTTAACAGCGACTCCAGAGAGAATGGATGGCAGGAATATTTATGAAATCTGTGATTATAATGTGCCGTATGAGATTTCATTAAAAGAAGCAATCAATAAGGGAATGCTCGTCCCATTTCATTACTATGGAATTTTTGATGATACTGATTATTCAAAGCTGCATATTGTAAGGGGAAGATATGATGAAAAAGAATTGAATGAAACCTATATCGGAAATGTTCACAGATATGAGTTGATTTATAAATATTACTGTAAATATGGTTCAAGGCAGGCTCTTGGATTCTGTTGCTCCAAGGAGCATGCAAGAGAGATGGCGAGAGAGTTTTCATCAAGAGGAATACCGTCAGTGGCTGTATTCAGTGATGCAAGTGGGGAATATACTGAGAAACGGAATGTGGCAATACAGAAATTAAAGAATGGCGAAATAAGAGCGATTTTTTCTGTGGATATGTTTAATGAAGGCGTTGATATCACATCAGTTGATATGGTAATGTTCTTAAGACCTACGGAATCTCCAATCGTTTTCCTTCAGCAGATTGGAAGAGGACTGAGAAAATGCAGGGGAAAAGAGTTCCTGACTGTGCTTGATTTCATTGGTAATTATGAGAAAGCGGGCAGGGTGCGTTTCCTTCTGGAAGGAAAGTCTGACATGTATAGAGAGGGCTGTCATTTATCAGATACTTTGCGATTTCCGGATGACTGCATGGTGGATTTTGATCTGAAGCTGATTGATCTTTTTGCTGAAATGGATAGAAAACATTTAAAGCTTAAGGATCAGGTAATTAATGAATATTTCAGGGTAAAAGATCTGCTTGGAAAGCGTCCGACAAGGCTGGATCTGTTTACATATATGGATGATAATATTTATGAAACCGCAATCACACACTCCAAAGATAATCCATTTAAAAGATATCTGGAGTTTCTCAATGATTTGGGAGAACTAAGTCAAATAGAAGTAGAATTTTACAAAGGAATTGGAAGAGAATTTATCAGCCTGCTCGAAAACACGAACATGTCAAAGGTATACAAGATGCCTGTGCTTATGGCATTTTATAATAACTCGGATGTGCTGATGGAAGTATCAGAAAAACAGCTCCTTTCAAGCTGGAAAGAATTTTTCTCAACTGGAACAAACTGGAAAGATCTTGATAAAAATATGACATTACAGAAGTATAAAGATATTTCAGATAAAGATCATTTAAAGAAAATTCTTGCTATGCCGGTACATTTCCTATTGGAATCCGGGAAAGGATTTTTTGTTAAAAATGACGATGCGGCATTGGGTTTAAGGGAAGAATTGCGTCCGCTAATTGATAATCCTGTTATGATCCGGCAGATGAAGGATGTGATAGATTATAGGACAATGGATTATTACCAGAGAAGATATAGGGAGAGGCAGAATGAATAGTTAATATGGTCAAATTCAACCGATTTAAACCGATAATTCAACCGATCGAATCAGCAATATTTTTTATAATTTGAAAATAGATAAATTTTACAAATAAGCATAAAACGAACATAACAGTTAGGATGACACATGAAAATATTATCAAAAAATGCTTCGGACACCGAAACAAA
>OBRR01000341.1_pt1 | contig 11748 bp, 13 predicted proteins | sample 1494901 | NCBI WGS metagenome assembly OBRR01 (sample SAMEA3360689, study PRJEB22359) | human gut metagenome | biome: ENVO:urban biome; feature: ENVO:human-associated habitat; material: ENVO:feces | place: Bangladesh | collected 2011
ATTATTAAGACCAAGCTCGGTCTTAATAGAAGACCAAAAAAAGGACAAGAAAGGGTGTGTTTTACTATCCCAATTCTCCATTGTCCAGACAGAGTTGAAGTGTCTGTTAGTTGAAACTTATTCTTAAAATTTGTTTATAAGAATAATTATGAACTACAAACCACAAATGGAGTGCTGTTTATTAAATAAAGGTTAGTAATCGTATATGTATATATCGAGGGTGTATCAAAAGAAACACCCTCGACGTTAATGGTCAGTTTTCAATCTTTATTTTATACATTCTTTGCTCAGAAAATCTCTGTATTCATTTTTGTATCCGTTGAACACATTTATGTCTACCTTTGGTCTTATGCCCGTCACTCGGCCATCGGGGCACAGTTGCCAATAGACCAGGTGAACATCTGGTTTGTATTCGCCGTAGCGGGCAATCCAAATGTTGTAGTCGTGCTTTAGGTCTGGAGCCGACGGCAAGTATCGGTTGACGAAGTTCTGTGAGATATACAGTATGGGTCGGGTGCCAGTGTGCGCTCCTACAATGCGCAGCCAAGTGCGCACGGCACGAAACAGAGGTTCTGGTCCACCCATCTTCTTTATCTGAGCATGTGTAGGCTCAACATCGAGCACTGGAGGCAGGTCGCCTTTATGAAAGGATGTGTTGCGGATGAAGAATTGCGCCTGAGCCGAAGCCGAGGAGCGGGTGGAGAAGAAGTGGTAGGCACCCACCTTTATGCCACGTCCACGGGCTGCGGTGCAGTCGGCACGGTAGTAGCGGTTGCGTATAGAAGTGCCTTCGGTTGACTTGATGTAGCAGAAGGAGATAGGGTAGTCAACATTGCCCCTAACATGCTTGCGTGAGATTTTGCCGAGGTGTGAAATTCGCACTCGGCTCCAATCGATAGGGTAGTGCTTGCGTCCCACATCGTGTTGGAAACGCGAGATGTCGATGCCATAGATACGGTCGGAAGTGTATTCAAGGCGTTCACCGAGATATCGGTCGCGCAACCATTCGCCCACACGTATATGTTTCTTCATCGAGAGGTCGAAGCCAAAGCCAGTGCGCATGCCGTCATACCATTGACCCATATATAGGTTGCGCTGTGGGTCGGCGAAATATCCATGTCCGCAGGCAATGGCGTCTTGGTTCATCTCGCCCGAGTAGGTACCGGTGGAGTCGGTCCACTGTCCGCTCACGAGAGTGTCTGCCCTCCATGTGCCAACGATACGGTGGTGGAGCGAGTCGTGGCTCACGCCCTTTCCCCATCGCTTGCCCATTCGCCATTCGCCAGCATATACCACGCTGTCGCCAATGGATAACTGTCCGTAGCCATTGAATTTGCCGTCTTTCACTCCACCTTGGTACACGGTGTTGCCGCGGCGCACAATGGTTTGTCCGTCGTAAGCCACCTCGCGGCATGAGCCAAGAGTGGCGGCGGCAACGGCAATGAAAACCATGTAAAGGAGTCTTATCGTTGATTTGTAGATATTAAACATTGTTGTATGTAGTGTTTTTTTATTCATACTTTAAGTCAGTTACAATTCTGTTCCCGCTCACAATTCCAATAAAGAATCCCTTGGCTGTGAATACGGGAGCTCCGTCTGACACGAGCACACGCGGAAGGTCGTGCCTGTAGTCGCGCAGGCTGCCAGGAATGATTATCGACGACACTGTGTCGCACTCCAGTCCTTTCTCCCCAAGTCCTGGAAATCCCACAGCCCTCAATCCTCCATTGGCTTTATTGCCCCATGGCGACTTGGATATAGTGGCAACGTCACTTGGTGTAGCTTCGTCCTCGGTTTGCAGAAGCATAGTGTGGCGTTTGCCGTCTGCAAAAATCCGCTTCAACGGATAGCGCATTAGTTTGCCTTCGTCGTCGCGATATACAGCCACGTATTCAGTCACGGACTTCAATTCGAATTTATGCCGTTTTTTTTGTGCGTCAGATACAAGACTGTCAATCACTTGTGAGGCACGCATCACGTCATTGTAAGCCATGTTTACGTGTGAGGCGAATGAGGCAATAGTCTGATAGCCATTGTCCTGAACGCCGTGCACACGCAGATAGTAGTCGAGTTCCGACTTCTGTGTCTTCAGCGTCTTGAGCTGTTGGGCGATAGATAGGCGGCAGAGATTCACAATGTTTGAGTCGCCCTTGATGTTGGGAGTGGTAGCCCCACGGCTGTATACTGTGGCAATGCGTCCCCAGCATGATGGCACAAGCATCCATCTGTTCACCCAGCATCCTGTGAGATGCTTGCGGTGAAGGGCTGAGTCGCGGTTGGCTGTCACGCCGAGTAGCGCAGAGTCGCCCAATGCTGAGCTGAAATAGAGTTGAGGTTTGCCGTCGATGGTAATCTCCTGCCATGTTGATTGTTCCACAATTACGGCCGAACGGCGCATAGATTCTGCCGACACAGGCATCAGCAGCCAAGCCACCACACCAACGGTCGATAGTAGCAGCACGACAGCCAAGGCAGCAAGCCAAAGTTTCATTTTGTTATATTTCATAATGTATAGGTGCTTTGAATTTTCGTGCGAAATTACAAAATATATCAATACGCTGACGCTTTTTCGGCTTTATTTTTTGTATATTCCGATGTTAATCGTAACTTTGCAAGATAGCTAAAAAGGAAAAGTTAAAGTATGAATCCATCTGAATTCTTCGGAAAATTCACGAGTCGTTACTTTTGGGGCAATATTTGCGCCATGGCGATAGTAGTGGTGGTGGCATGTGCGGGAGTGAAATACGGTCTCGATGTGTATACCCACCACGGTGAATCCATATCCGTACCCGATGTGCGCCGCAAGTCGTTTGCCGATGCCCAGTATCTGCTTGAGGATGCAGGAATGCAAGTGGTGGTGAGCGACACGGGTTATGTGCGCAACCTGCCCCCCGACTGCATTCTTGAGCAGTCGCCTGAGCCAGGCACAAACGTCAAGTCGGGACATATTATATATTTAATAGTCAACGCCTCGCACACGCCCACAATCACTGTGCCCGATGTGATAGACAACAGTTCGCTGCGCGAGGCTATGGCAAAGCTTACGGCCATGGGCTTCAAGCTGACTCAACCCGAATACATCGATGGTGAGAAAGACTGGGTGTATGGACTAACGGTGAAGGGCAGGCACGTGGTGGCTGGCGACAAGGTGTCGGTGAACGACTACATCACCATACAAGTGGGCAATGGACAACGCGACTCCACTGAGGACATTGACTATATCGACGCTCCTGAGCCAATACACAACGAGGACGGATTTGAGGAGGAGACGGGCGATGTGGACGAGTTTCACGAGGTGACAGCTCCCGAAGGCGAGTAAGAAACATTAAATGAAGACTATGACAGAAGAAATACAAGATATTGAAGATTTCGACATCAACGGTGTCGACACCGATCAGGCCGACGACGAGACAGGACAGCTCTACGAGCACTTCCGTTTTGTGGCAGACCCAGGCATGCAGCCATTGCGCGTAGACAAGTTCATGTCGGAGAAGTTGCCACACTCCTCGCGCAACCGTATACAGACGGCTGCCGACTCTGGCTTCGTGCATGTGAACGAACGCCCAGTGAAGAGCAATTACAAGGTTCGTCCGGGCGACGTGGTAACGCTCATGCTCGACCGTCCGCGCCACGACACAAGCATTGTGGCAGAAGACTTGCCCATAAATGTGGTTTACGAGGATGCCGACCTCATGGTGGTTAACAAGGAAGCCGGTATGGTGGTGCATCCCGGTGCAGGCAATTTCACGGGCACTCTTGTCAATGCCATTGCCTGGCATCTGCGCGATGTGGAAAGCTACGACCCCAACGACCCGGAAGTGGGACTCGTTCACCGCATCGACAAGGACACATCAGGACTGCTTGTTGTGGCAAAGACACCAAAGGCAAAGACAGCACTCGGACTGCAATTCTTCAACAAGACAACCCATCGTTCCTACAACGCACTTGTGTGGGGCAACCTCACCGAGGACGAGGGACGCATAGAGGGCAACATAGCCCGCGACCCCAAGGACCGACTGCGCATGACTGTAATGTCGCCCGACTCGGGCATAGGCAAGGAGGCTGTGACCCATTGGCGTGTGCTTGAGCGTTTCGGCTACGTAACACTTATAGAATGCCGACTTGAGACTGGCCGCACCCATCAGATTCGTGCCCACATGAAGCATATCGGACATCCGCTTTTCGGTGACGAACGCTATGGCGGTATGGAGATTCTTCGCGGTGAGCGTTCAGCCACCTACAAGGCTTTCATACAAAACTGCTTCAAGATATGCCCGCGTCAGGCTCTTCATGCCAAGACACTCGGTTTTGTTCACCCCACAACTAAACAGCAGATGGACTTCACATCGGAATTGCCCGACGATCTGGCTCGTCTCATCGACAAGTGGCGCGGATATATCGGCGGCACTACACGCGACACATTTAACAAGGAATAGAAACAAAAACAATATATGATGGAAACACTTAAACGCAACATCGCCATCGTATGCGGTGGTGATTCGTCAGAACATGATGTCTCAATGCGCTCAGCGCAGGGCATCTACTCCTTCTTCGACAAGGAACGCTACAATGTCTACATAGTTGACGTGAAAGGCCAGGACTGGCACGTCAACCTCCAGGACGGCAGCATTGCCAAAATCGACAGAAACGACTTCTCGTTCGTGCTCAACGGCAAGGCGGTTGTCTTCGACTATGCCTACATTACTATCCACGGCACTCCGGGTGAGAATGGTGTGATGCAGGGCTACTTCGAGTTGCTGCACATCCCTTACAGCACATCGGGTGTGCTTGTAGAGGCTATGACCTTCGACAAATATGTGCTCAACAACTATCTGCGCGGATGGGGTGTGAACGTTGCCAAGAGCCTTCTGCTTCGCCGTGGCGAGGAGGGCAAGTACAGCGACGAGTACATTGAGCGTGAGATAGGAATGCCTTGCTTCGTGAAGCCGGCAGCCGACGGCTCGAGCTTTGGTGTGTCGAAGGTGAAGAACGCCGACCAGATTGCTCCTGCCTTGCGCGTGGCTTTCATGGAGAGCGATGAGGTGATGATAGAGCAGTACTTGAAGGGTACTGAGATTTCAATCGGCTGCTACAAGACTCGCGACAAGAGCGTGGTTTTCCCGGCTACCGAGGTAGTTACCGAGAACGAGTTCTTCGACTACAACGCCAAATACAACGGACAGGTGCAGGAGATTACTCCGGCACGCATCAATCCCGAGACAGCTAAACGTGTGGCTGACGAGGTGAGCCGTATCTACGACGTTCTCCATTGCAACGGCATCATCCGTATCGACTTCATCCTCACCAAGGATGCTGAGGGCAACGATGTTATCAACATGCTTGAGATAAACACTACTCCGGGCATGACTCCCACAAGCTTCATTCCGCAGCAAGTGCGTGCGGCGGGTCTTGATATCAAGGATGTGCTGACCGACATTGTGGAGAACCAGTTTCATTAAGAATACTGATAATTATGATTTGCTGCAAAGCAAATCATAATTATCAATTAAAATAAAAATCTTAAATCTTAATCATTTTGCCTTATGACTCTACACGATTTTGACTCAATACGTCCTTTCGAGCCTAACGAGTTGCCCGAAGTGTTCGACCGTATGCTCCAGAACGAGCAGTTCCTTCAAGTGCTTGCCTATCTTTATCCCGGTGTGCCTAAGGAGGCTATTGGCATGAAGATGCACCAGTGCAAGACAAACCTCGATTTTCAGAAGACTTTCTGCTACGATTTTCTTAAGAAGCTGCTTGCCAAGGCAAGCCTCGGAATCGATAACGACTTCAAGAACATCGACCTCGGCAAGCGTCATACCTTCGTGAGCAACCATCGTGACATTGTGCTCGACTCAGCCTTGCTTCATGCATCGCTCTTCGATGCTGGTAGCGACACCACTACCGAGATAGCCATTGGTGACAACCTGCTCAAATTGCCTTGGGTGAAGGACCTTGTGCGCATCAACAAGTCGTTCATCGTGGAACGCTCATTGCCTATGCGCCAGATGCTCATGGCTTCGAAGCGACTGTCGGAGTATATGCACTTCGTCATCAACGAGAAGAACGACAACATTTGGATTGCCCAGCGCGAGGGACGTGCCAAGAATTCTGACGACCGCACTCAGGAGGCTATCCTTAAGATGATGACTATGGGTGGTGAAGGCTCTGTGGCCGAACGTCTTCTTCAGTTGCACATCGTGCCGCTTGCCATAAGCTATGAGTATGACCCGTGCGACTTCCTCAAGGCTCGCGAGATGCAGCTCCGTCGTGACGTGGAGGGCTGGAAGAAGGGTCCTATGGATGATGTTGTCAGTATGCAGACGGGCATCATGGGCTATAAGGGACACATCTACTACCATTGCGCTCCGTGCATCGACGAATGGCTCAACACTCTGCCCGAGGATATGCCGAAGGGAGACTTCTACAAGACTGTAGCCACACACATCGACCATGAGATATGGAGAGGTTATCGTCTCTATCCTGGCAACTATGTGGCTCTCGACCTGCTGCATGGCACATCTGAATACACCGACAAGTATACAGATGCCGACCGCGCCACATTCGAGAAGTATATCGACGGACAGCTTGCCAAGATACAAGACCTGCCCAATCCCGATGTGGCGTTCCTCCGCGAGCGTATACTCGAGATGTATGCCAATCCTGCAATAAACCAATTGTCAGTTGCGAAATAGACAGTGGCCAATCATTATAAATGAAATCAATCTTTATTAGATGAGATCAATCTATCTTTCAATTGCCGCCCTTATTGCGGTTCTCGTCGCTGCATCATGCACCAACGAGGGCTACGATACGGGCGACAATGGTTTATCCTACATCACAAGCGAATTTGCTTTGCTACATACCAATGCCGATAAGGTGGTGAATGTTGCCACTCTCGACGATGGTACTGAACTGAAATTCTCCAATCCCTTCACCACCAAATGGGCTACAAAGGCCGATACCATATATCGTGCTTTGGTGTATTACGACAAGACGGAGGATGCTTCGGCCACGGTTAATGCCCGCAGCTTGGTTCAGGTGCCAGTGTTGGGAGTGATGAGTGCCGACAAGATAAAGGAAATGCACACCGACCCTCTTGATATTGAGAGCGTATGGGTGGCAAAGAACGGTTCTTATATAAACATGTCGTTGCTGCTGAAGTCAGGCTCCACCGATGGCGACAACAAGCAACTTGTTGGTCTTGTGCTTGAGAGCGAGTCGACAGACGCTGACGGCAAACGCCATGTTGTGCTTCGTATGTATCATGAGCAAAATTCTGTGCCCGAGTATTATACTGTGCAGCAGTATGTCAGCATCGACGCTAAACAGCTTAAGGCTGATTTTGTGGAGCTGAGGGTTAATACATACAAGGGAGAAGTGACAAAGAATATAACAATTGACACTGTTGAGAAATAACAATAGACAATTGATATTGTTGAAAAATAGTAATAGACAAAAGGCTGAATAAAAAATCGGTCAAGCAAAGTAGTTCCGTCAACTATTCGTTGGCAAACCTTTGCTTGACCGATTATCATTTATCGCATTTTAAGAGATAACTTACTGAAATCAAAAACTAAAAACGGTTCTTCTCCTCATTACCTGCACCAGTACCCTTGTACTTGCTGTTGACCGAATTGAAACGATAGCTTACTGTCAGCTTGACAGCTTGTGAGTCGCTATAGTTCCACTTGTCGAGCAACATGCTTGTGCCATAGGCGAACACTGAATTGCGGGCTGTACGGAATACATCCGTTGCCTGCAACTGGAAAGTCCATTGCTTCAGTTTCTTTGTGATTCCCAAATTCAACTGATTCTTTCCAGCTCACCATCATCCGTCAGTTTCCTTCCGTTCACATATACTATAGCTTCGCCCTTGCCATAGACACTATATTTACCATCACTGCCATAAACGCTCGGCACTTGCGCCATGACATCGTTGGCAGTGCCAGCTTCGCTCAATGGCGTATCTTTCACTTGTGTGACAAGTCCATCATTCGTCATCTCAAAGGTCTTGCGATGCCCTTTCACCACAACCTTTTGCAGGTTAATGGTTGCCTCCTTCAGGGTGATTGACCCAATCTTACCTGTATTATAAGTATTGATAGCCGTATGATAGCCCACGCAACTTATTCTTACTATCGCCTTGCTCGCTTCGCAAGGAATCACAAACTGTCCGTTCTCGTTAGTCACACCACCCGTGATAAGGCTGGAGTCATTGACATTGAGCAACGATACATTGGCAAAGTCTATTGGGCGTTGATGCGCATCCACAATGCGCCCAATCATCTTGCCAGACGTCTTCTGCGTGCATTCCACAAAGATATTCTCGCCATCTACAGTCATCTTTATAGGATAAAAACCTATGATTTGATGTATGGCATCAGGGGCTGTCCGCCTCACCACATCCTTCGCTGCATCATTGTCATGTAGCAAGGCAAAGGCCAAGCGATACATCCGTTCGTAATTGTCGTGAAACAGCTGTTCCATCTGCTGTTCATTTTCTTCAGTCATTACGTCATTTTCTTCTTGTTTCTATTCTTATATACATACTTTCCGTAAATCAATCACCCCTAAAATGAAGAAATATTCATGTTTCTTTTTGGAAAAACAATGTAAAGGTAGTACCCTCACTTTTCAAAACAAGTCGTTTCCTGTTACCTGTCTGTTTATCTTTCTTGCATACATATTATTATATAGTCCATGTGGCGTTACGAACGTAGGAATAAGCGTCTTGGTTGTTTTCGTCACTTTCTTGAAGACCTTCAAACGGTGTGCAAGATGTGAGTCGTATGCCTTGCTGATTTCATATTCTCCATTGCAATACTTCATTTCGCAGATAGAGATAGACCTGTCTGAACGGTCTATAAGTAAGTCTATTTGCGTTCCATGTTTCAAGTCTTCGTCAGCCTCATCGTTTGCCAAGACTTTAGTGGCAGGACGATACGACCATGAACAAGGAGTGTTTATGCTGCCGTCTATACCCAGAGCCTTGACTATTTCGTTGATGTGGTGAAGACATACTATTTCGAAGGCGTGCCCGCACCATGATTCATATTCTGCAGTGGTTTGCATCTTTATCCAATGGTTGTCGAGGAAAGCCCCTTTGTTATGCATAAACTTGAAATAAAACAGGCAGAATGGATCTATCAGCTGATACATCATGTCTTTCTTCGACTTACCAAATGGGGTGTAACTGCGAATGAAATCACATTGCTCAAGTTCCTTGAGTATTTGACTGAACCTGCCGTTGTTTGCCAATCCCGTAGCATCAAGCAGGTCCAGGCGGGTCATGCCTTTGCCCTTGTTCTTCAGGGCTGTGACAATAGCAAGGTGGTTGTCGGCTTTCTTGAAGAGCGAATTGAACAGGCGCTCGAACTCTTCGGTTAGTTCTCCGCCACGTGTGAAGCAGAGTTGCTGGATATTTTGCGCTACGCTTTTGTTGTTTTCGAAAAGAGACAAGTAATAAGCCACACCGCCCATTGCCATATAACACTCAATGATTTCGGGGCGCTCATAATAGAATCCTTGTGATTTGAAATACTCTTCTACCTCATGTAGCTTGAATGGAGAGAGTAGTATGTTGTGGGTGATGCGATTATGTAGTCCCCCACGTGAATTGATAACCTGGTTGAGCATCCAAGTGGTGGCACTTCCGCAAGCAATCAATTTGATATCACTACGGTAGAAAGCCCAGTCGTTCCAGAAGTGTTCAAGGGCACTGATAAAGTTGGAGGCATAAGTGTCGAACCAAGGGAGTTCATCGAAGAAGATGATTTTTGTTCCGTCTGTCATCTTTTCCAACGCTTTCTGAAGAAGTCGGAAGGCTTCCGGCCAATTGGTAACATCTGTCTCTATGCCTAACTGGTCATTAAGTGCGAAGCTGAAACTTGTAAGCTGTTCCTTAGTTGTGACATTATCCTTTCCCGTGACGCGAAATGCAAATCGGTTTTCAAATAGTTCTTTTACAAGAAAGGTCTTACCTATACGACGTCTGCCATAAATCGCGATAAATTCAGATTTGCGGCTTGAAATATAGTTCTCAAGCTTTTCAATCTCTTGTTCTCTGCCTATAATATTCTCTTTCATATCTATCTCATATTAGTGGGACATGTCGCAAAGTTACAAAAAAAGCGAGATTACGACAACTTTCAAACGAAAAACCTGTCGTAATCTCGTCTTTTTATTGAGATTACGACAGAATTTAATGTTTTTCATTGGAAAGCCTTTGCTTGGCCGATTGTCATTTATTTTAAGCTTAGGATACTATAAGGCTACTGATAATCTTTTGCTCTATAGAAAATTAATACCTTGCAACAATTATGGAAAGATAAACTGACACTACTTGTTGTCGCAAATGATATCTTTCATTCAGATAGAAGTAATACTTGGCATATGGAATATGATAAGATTCGCACAACGATGGATAGCGACTTCGATACTCAATATTTAATGGTGAAACTGAATTATAACTTCGGAAGATTAAAATTAGATAATACAAAGAAGTCGGCATCTAAAGACATCATAGACAGACTTTAGCAAAGGAACATTATCATAAAAACTCTCCTTTGCCGTCTTGAAGATGTCGTCTGCAGAAAGCTAATTTATCTATGTGCGGTTGGCAAACGACTTGTCAAACCGCACATAGACGCTGTAATAGCCCTTCATCATAAGAAATCCATCAGCATTTCTATTATTTTTTTATAAAACCAACAAATATTCAAATAAAAATATTATCTTTACAAAAAGATTCATAAACAGTTATTTGATATGGCATATAATATTAGCGACAAATTAGATTGGATGCTGATTTTCATCTTTGAGTTCGGGCGAAAGCATGAACTGACGATGAAACAAGCTTTCAATTATCTCTATCGTTACCAAGGAATGGATTTCTTGGACAAACACTACGACTATGCCCATACTCAATCATTCAGATCAATGGTTGATGACATAACGGATTATTGCCATAGGAAAGGAGGGGGATTGCAATGAAACTATATCATGGAACCAACACCGACTTTAACCATATAGATATTGATAAATCTAAACCAAACAAAGATTTTGGTCGTGGTTTCTATCTTTCTGCCGATTATAAACAAGCCCAAAATATGGCAAACATCAAGTTTGAACAATTGGGAACAGGCACTCCTCTTGTCCAGGAATATTTTGTTGATGAGAAAGATATACAAAAACTCAAATGCTTGATGTTCGATGACTATACAGAAGAATGGGCTAAGTTTATTTTATTAAATAGGAACAACCCATTAACAACTCCTGCCCATGATTATGATATTGTCATTGGACCTATCGCAAATGACAAAGTAGGTGTCCAACTTTGGAAATATGAAAGTCAACTTATAGACCTACCAACATTAATAAAGCGGCTAAAATATATGAAGGGGATAACCATTCAATATTTCTTTGGAACTGAACGTGCTATTAAACTATTGAAAAGGATATGAACGAAATAAGTGAAATGAAAGCAGATATGGTTAAGAACTTAGCTATCCTGCTGATGAACCAAAATAAAGACATGGGGATGAATGAAGCACTTGCTATCGTTTTTAATTCTGATACTTACCAAAAGGTAATGGACGATAAAGCAGGCTTATATTATCAAAGTCCAAGATACGTCTTTTCTTTCTTAGACAACGAGATTAGGAACGGAAAAATTTACTAATGATAAACTCCGGTCAAGCAAAGAGCAAACCAACATTGTTTTGCCTTCGCTTGACCGATTGTCAT
>OBRR01000346.1_pt1 | contig 11687 bp, 9 predicted proteins | sample 1494901 | NCBI WGS metagenome assembly OBRR01 (sample SAMEA3360689, study PRJEB22359) | human gut metagenome | biome: ENVO:urban biome; feature: ENVO:human-associated habitat; material: ENVO:feces | place: Bangladesh | collected 2011
TCAGCAGAATGTTCTGTGTGTTCTGTGAATTCTGTGGGAGTATACTTCAGCAGAAGGTTTTGTGAGTTCTGTGAGTTCTGTGTGAGTTTATCTCAGCAGAATGTTCTGTGAGTTCCGTGAATTCCGTGGGAGAACTTCATCTGTCTGGAATTTCTATGGGAGACAAGCCCCTCAATAAGACGCGATTCCGTGGGAAGAAACGCGGTCACTCCTTTGTGGGAGCAAGCGTCTTGCGGTACTCCTCGGGGTTCTTCAGCAGTTCCACAGCCTTGGCGAACTGCTTGTCGTAGCGCAGCGAGTTCTCCAGCGCACCACGGTCGAAGTAGTAAGCCGACATGATGTCGTTGGCGATGATCTGCTTCAGCTGCTCCTTGTTGTACGGATAAGCCAGATCCTTGGCGATGTCGTGCTTCAGCTTCGCCTTCAGTGCCTCAAACTCCGGCTTCGCATCCTCGTAGTAGCCCTCGAAGCGTGCCAGCTTCTCCAAGTCCTTCAGATACTTCTCGCTCACCTGGTCGTACTCGAAACCACTCTTCACGACATACGCACAGAACTCCTCGTAGTCCTTGTCCGACAGTTCGAACTCCGACGGTGCAGCCACCGTGCGGTGCTTCGCCATGTACTCAATCTCGTAGTTGAGCAGCAAGTCGGTAGTGTCGGCGAACTGCAGATAGTAGGCTATGTTCGGCATCGAGTCGGGGAGCACCTCGATATCGGGCTTTATGCCGCCGCCGTCGCGCACGATGCGACCCGCCGCCGTGCGGAACTCATGCGTCAGCGAGTCAGCCACGTGCTCGCTCGCATACCCCTTGTTCGTATGCTTGTATTTGCGCGCCTGAATGCAACGGCCCGACGGGATGTAGTACTTCGCCGTAGTCAGCTTCAGCTTGCCGTTGTAGGGTAGGGGCACGTTCGGCACCTGCACCAGTCCCTTGCCGTATGTGCGTGTGCCCATCACCACGGCGCGGTCGAGGTCCTGCAGCGCGCCCGACGTAATCTCGCTCGCGCTCGCCGTCTCCTCGTTCACGAGCACCACGATAGGCATCACCGTGTCAATCGGCTCCATCATTGTGTAGAACGTCTTGTTCGAGCTCTTCACCTTACCGCGCATCTCCAACAGCTGCTTGCCCTTCGGCACAAACATGTTCAGAATCTGCAGAGCCTCCTGCACCGAACCGCCACCGTTGGAGCGGAGGTCGAGCACCAGGCTGCGCATACCCTTCGAGCGCATCTCGATGAACGCGCGGCGCACGTCCTTCGCCGAGTTCTCGAGGAACTGGTTGTAGCTGATGTATCCTATGCTGTCCGGCTGCAGACCGTAGTACGTCAGATATGGCATCTGTATGGCGCGTCGCTGCACTTTCAGCGTCAGCGTCTTGCCCGTAGCCGGACGCTTCACCTTCAGCACCATCGTCGTACCCGCGTCGCCACGCAGACGCTCCGATACGTACGCCGTCATCTTTCCCTCCATCGACTCGCCGTCGATAGCGAGTATGATGTCGCCCTTGCGCAGACCCGCTTCCGCAGCCGGCATACCCTCGTACGGCTTGTTTATCACCACGTTCTTGCGTGTGAAGCTGTACGAGATGATAGAGCCGATGCCCGCATACTTGCCCGTGAGCATCTGCTTGTATTCGCCCACCTTGTCCTCCGGATAGTACTCCGTGTACGGGTCGAGCGAGCGCAGCATCTGGTTCACGGCGTCGCCCACCACCTCGTCGGCGTTCAGCGAGTCGACATATAGCAGGTCGAGGTTGCGATACACGGCATTGAACACGTCCAAGTTCTTCGCCACGCGGTAGTTATGATCGCTGCTGTTCTGCGCTACGGCGAGCATAGGCAGGAGCATCAGTGCGATAGTTATGATTTTTCGCATTTCTTTATGTTTTTGAGTTCGTTATTATTCAGACTACAAAAGTACAACATTAACGTCAAATACATATAAATAATGTGGAGTTTTTGCGTCTTTGCTTACTATCTGCGCTCATAAAACGTCAGCGTTTATAAAAAAATAACGCAATAGACACAAAAAAGTGCCGAAAAGTTTTTGTGTTACGGAAAAACTTATTACCTTTGCATCCGCAATCAGACAACAAGCCAAGTTGTCGTAGGAAAATGCTTCAATAGCTCAGTTGGTTAGAGCACCTGACTGTTAATCAGGGGGTCGTTGGTTCAAGTCCATCTTGAAGCGCCATTTTAAAAGCCTCGCAAGTTTTCACTTGCGAGGCTTTTTTTTGTCAGGGGGTGCAGTTGTCTCAACTGCACCAACCTATTTGTACTTTCTAAATCTCCACCACATCATCACGCCCGCCGATGTCAGTCCGAACGGGAATGCCATCCACACGCCCATCAGTCCGTAGCCCAACACGAAGCCGCAGAGGTAGCCCACGGGCAGCGAGATGACGAAGAAGGCGACGAACGCAATGAGCATCAGTGGCTTCACATCGGCGATGCCGCGCAGCGCGTTGGCGTAGTTGATCTGCATACCGTCGCCAAACTGATAGATGAAGAACGGCAGGAGCAGCGTGAGCACAGCCGACGACACCTCCGCGCTGTCGGTGAACCACGCACCTATGTGGTTGCGCAGCAGGAAGATGGTGCCGCCAAGCACCACCTCGAGCATCACCATCAGGTGCAGACCAGCCGTCACCGTGTGGCGCACGTTCTGCACGTCGCGCTGACCGTGGAAGTAGCTTGTGCGTACAGCCACCGCAGCCCCCAGTCCGTAGTAGACCATGAACGTGAACTGCGAGATGGTTGTCATCACCTGGTGCGATGCCAAGGCAATGGTGCCGAGCCAGCCCACCATGATGATGGAGAGCGAGAACGATGCCGTCTCCATACCCATCTCCAGCGCAATCGGGGTGCCTAACGAGTTTAGGCGGCGCAGCAGCGGACGCGACCAACCGAGCTTGAAGAAACCCTCGCGGTACGCAGCAAAGCGACGTGAGCGCATGAAGACAACGATGAAAATCACCACCATGATGATGCGTGAGAGCAGTGTCGACACGCCGGCACCCACAACGCCCATCTCCGGTGCGCCCATCTTGCCATATATAAAGATGTAGTTGCCGAGGATGTTTAGCAGGTTGCCCGAGAGCAAAATCCACATCGATGTGCGCGTCAGCGTGATGCTGTCGGTGAACTGCTTGAAGGCGTTGAACAGCATCACGAACGGCAGCGACGCGAATAGCACCATGTAGTAGGGGCGCATATAGCCCAAGAGTTCTACGGGCTGTCCGAGATTGCCGAGGTTGAAGTAGAGCACCAGGAGCACCGTCATCATAGCCACCGCTGCCAGCGTGTTGGTAAGCAGTGAGCAGCGCAATGCCTGACCTGCTTCAGCCTGCTCGCCACGACCGAACAGAGCACCCACCACTGGCGTCAGTCCGTAGGAGAAACCTGTGCCCGTGATGATGGCAAGGTTGATGATGTTGTTCACGAACGATGCCGCACCAAGCTCCGTAGTGCTGTGGTGTCCCACCATCATTGTGTCCGCAAAGCTAAGGACAATCATGCCCATCTGACCAATCATGATGGGTATGCCGATGGAGAGCAGTGTGCGGTAGTGCTGACTCATGCTTATAGTGCTGTTACCAGAATTTGTTCTGCTCTTCATTATATTCATATCCTATTGCTGCAAGTTGACTGATTATCTGTTGTTTTTCCACGTTTAGGTCGTCGCATAAAGCGTCTAAAGAGGGGTAAGTGTCGCGCAAGTACGTGTTGATGACGCTCAGCAGCATCATCGGATCTTTGGGTAGTCCAAGCATAGTGTCTCTGATTAATTATTCGTTACCTGATAAAATTCAAACTGCAAAGTTACTCATTCTTTTACAAACAAATGGTGTTAATGGGTTTTGTTGTTGTCAAAAGGTTCGAGAAATTACCATTTTTTAAGGCGCATTGTTAAAAAAGCAAGTATTTTCTTGCGCTTGTCGCTTTTTTTACCGAACTTTGTGCCGACTATAGCCCTCTTGAATTCAGTTAGATATGGGCTTAGTAGTAATAAACAAAAACGAATATTAATGGTAAAACCATTCTCACTTATCGCTATCGTGGCGTTCGCCACAACGCTCACATCATGCTTTAAGGACGAAGCACCCAACAACGAGTGCGATATCGTTGAAGCACGCATCCAGGTAGAGAACCCCGACGAGGTGTTCTTTCAGCAGTCAAACGCCGAACTATTGGGCATCGAGTCGACAAAGACCGACCTTATCTTCCCCGACCTGCGCCCAAACAGTGATGTTACCGCGCTGCCGGTCTACTTCAAGACAACCCCTGGAGCGACAGTCTCTCCCGAAAGTGGCTCGGCGCAGAACTTCGCTAACGGCCCCGTGACATACGTCGTAACGTCAGAAGACGGTCAGTACAGTCGTACATATCGTGTGTTTATCAAGGCTGAAGAGGCTACCCAAAATCCTGATCAGCCAGAAGATAAGCTTGCATACATACACTACAACTTCGAGAACTACTCGCTCGACCCTGCTACATCAAAGTTTTACATGTGGAGCGACTACGAGAATGGATACAACTGGGCGACCGGCAACCCTGGTTTTAGTATAGCCAGAGGTTCTGCAAAGCCCGACCAGTATCCGACAACACCTCTCGCTGAGGGCTATGACGGAGCTGCCGTGAAGCTTGAGACGTGCGATACCGGACCGTTCGGTGTCATTGTGAACATGCGCATCGCTGCCGGCAACCTCTTCACCGGTGTGTTCGACTCGAAGTCGGCTACCAAGGAACCGCTTATGGCTACACACTTCGGCGACGGATCGTACAACCAGATCAACTACCGCCCCGTGACTCTCTCCGGCTACTACCAGTACACACCGGGTGCAACGTTCAAGGACAAGAACGCCAAGGTGGTAGAAGGACGCATCGACCGAGGCGACATCTACGCCGTAGTGTTCCGCAACGTCGACAGCGAAGGCAAAGCGTTCTATCTCACGGGCGACAACGTGCTCACCTCGCCGCAGATAGTAGCATTGGCACGAGTGCCCAACGTGGTGAAGACCGAGGGCGGATGGAAAAAGTTCGCAGTCGACTTCAACTATATTCGCGAACTCGACGCTGCCATCCTTGCCAACAAGGGCTATAGTATGGCGGTCGTATTCACCTCAAGCATCGAGGGCGCAGCCTTCGAGGGCGCTGTGGGTAGCACACTGCTCATCGACAAGGTAAGCATTGCATACAAGAAGTAAGAAAACAAGCAAAATGAAGAAAACAATAATAGCTGCAGCCCTTGCGCTGCTCTTCGGCGCGCACAGTGCGTCAGCATTCGGAATATTCGACAATCTGAACTATCAAGCACGTCTCGGCTACAACATCGGTGGCACAATGCCGATGGGTATGCCTGCCTCTATACGTGGTCTCGATAGCTATAAGCCGAGGCCAAGCTTCACTCTCGCGCTCGATGCCTACAAGCCTCTCACCGAGAAGTGGGGTATGATGGCAGGCTTCCACTTCCAGACAAAGGCGATGGAGACCGACGCTCGCGTGAAGAGCTACTCGATGGAGATGCGTCAGGGCGGCGAGTCGCTCAGCGGACTCTTCACCGGCAATGTCGTTACGAAGACATCACAACTCGTCGTAACGCTGCCTCTGCAGGCTACGTTCAATGTGTCGGATGCCGTGCGCTTGAAGTTCGGACCTTACTTCTCTTACGCGCTCAACAACGACTTCTCGGGTTACGCCTACGATGGCTATCTGCGCGAGGGCGACCCAACCGGACAGAAGGTGGAACTCGGACACAACGAGGGTGAGCGTGGCGACTACGACTTCTCAAGCGATATGCGCCACTGGCACTTCGGCTTCGACTTCGGTGCCGACTGGTACTTCTCGCATCGCTTCGGCGCTTATGCCGACGTGCAGTGGGGTATGTCGGGAGTGTTCCGCAAGGAGTTCAAGACCATCGAGCAGACCATGTACCCCGTGTACGCTACGCTCGGTGTGATGTATAAACTCAAGTAAGTTGGGGTGTTGAGATGTTGATGTTGTAATGTTGTAATGTTGAGATGTTGACATTAGTTTACAGCTTAATGGCAAATCTCACCATCACACCACCTCACCATCTCACCATCTCACCATAACACCATAACAACAAGAATTAATTAAACCTTTTAAAATTACAAGCTTATGAAGAAAATCTTTACTCTTTTAGTCCTTTTGATGACTACACTTTGTGTGTCTGCACAGCAGTATTACAAAGGAAAATTCCACTCTAAGTTGAACGAGTTTAGTGATTGTGAAACAACTGTAGCCGTAACTCAGGGCGAGGGCGGCAAGTACACACTCGTGTTCGAGAGCGTAATCTTCGGCAACGACGACTTCGGAAAGTGTACATTCGCCGGAATCGAGAACTATAAGTGGGCAGGCGGCAACAGCTTCACCTTCTCTAACGAAGGCGGCAACCTCGGCGCAGCTACAAAATACTATTTCGAGTTGTCTGACGCTCTCGGCAAGGCAACTATCGACGACGAGAAAATCTACATCACATTCAAATACTTCCAGGTTAACACAACCAAGGAGTACAGAAACGTAGTGTTCGAAGGCACACGCACAAGCAGCGGCGGTGGTGGCACAGGTGGCGACGACAAACCGACAATCACCGGCACAGAGCAGTTCACAGCTGATGTGGTTTCTGTATTCGAGGGCGGTCAGGCAGGCAACGTTAAGTATCCTAACGTAGTGGCAAAGGTCTGCGAGTGGAGCGACGGTGCGCAGAGCATCGAGATTGAGCACATCGACACCGAGAAGGGCGCTATGTCAGGCGTACTCCTGAAGGGTCTTGAGAAGAAGACAGTTGACGGCGAAGTGACATACACTGGCGTTGTAGAGCCAGAGATCAAAACTCTTCCTAACTTCTACGACACTTACGTAAACCTCAAGGCTAAGGTTGAGGCACGTATTGACGAAGGTGGTGACCTCTATGCTACAATCGTGTTCACAGACGAGAGCGAGCCTTCGTTCAAGCTCACAGCATGGTTCAACTACGTAGAGCCGTTCGTTCCGGCAGAGCCGTTCTCAGTAAATGGTGCTCTCGCTGGCTACACGTATAATGATGGCGACCAGATGAACAACAACCAGACAACAGTCACATTCACCGAGACTGCAAAGGATGTTTACACCCTTTCGCTCACAAACGTAGCTATTCCTAAGGGCGTAGACCTCGGCACTGTTTCGTTCGAAGGCGTTCAGCGCACTGGCAGCGATAGTGAGGCAAGCTTCACAAGCAAGAAGGGTAAGGCTAAGACAACAGCTACACACCCATTGTACACAGAGCTTCCCTATACTGACTTCGAGTTTGTCGTAGGCTTTGACGCAGAGAAGAAGGTGACAAGCTGCACAGGTAAGTTTGTTGTCGATAACTATGACCAGGCGGTTTCTTACACATTCAGCTTCACTCCGACAGAAACATCTGTGAACACAGTAGTAGCAGCTGACGGCACAGTTAAGCACATCTACACCCTCACTGGTGCGAAGGTTACATCTCTCCAGCGTGGCGTGAACATCGTGCGCACAGCCGACGGTAGAACGCTGAAGGTTTTGAAGAAGTAAATTGCATTAATAAATAAATAAAAAAATGAAGAAGTTTTTTATGACACTCGCCGTTGCTGCGACAGCATTCATGGCGACAACAGCTAACGCTCAGACAACAGAAAAGTTTACCGACGATCTCGCAATCTCGCTCAACGGTGAACCACAGGATCCTGTTAAAGGAACAACAGTTGAGCTTGAGCATCTGACAGATGGTACAACTACATTTATGCTCAAGAACTTCACTTTCGGAGCATTTGGGGTGGGTGATGTAATAGTTGAGGGTATCAAGGGCGTAAAGAATGGCGACGCTACCACTTACGACTTTAAAGGCACTGCAAAGTTGCCGAGCGAAACAACGCTTGCGGAAGCTCTCGGACACCAAATTCCTCTTACACTCCACTCTGTAGTAGAAGGTGGTAAGCTCTATGCTGAGATTGCACTCTCTGTTCCAATGGGTGAAGAAACGCTTAAGGTTGACTGCGTATTTGGCAAGAAGTCGGAAACAGCTATCAACGGCGTAGTAGCAGGCAAGACCGCTCCGGTGGCTGTGTTCAACGCTACTGGCGCACGTCAGAACGGCTTGCAGAAGGGTCTGAACATCGTTCGCACCGCTGACGGCAAGACTGTTAAGGTGTTGAAGTAATATAGACACGATACAACAAACAACTATACGGGGTGTGTTAAAATGAGTTTTGATGATGTTAAAACTTGTTTTAATGCACCCCGTTTGCAATAATATTGCTATATTTGAGCAATCTAAACTAAAGTTAATATGAAAAAAGTTCTTTCTATAGTATTCTTCCTGATGACCACGCTCTGCACATTTGGTCAGGTGTTTACCGACGATTTGCATGTTACAAGTGGAGGAGGCAGAACAACCGACTACACTCAGAAGGAAGTGGAGCTGAAGCGAGTGGCTGGCAGTGGCAGTAGATACACGGTGACATTTAAGAAACTCGCACCAATGGCATACAAGACGTTTGGCGATTTTGAAATTGATGGTGTTATGTCTACGGTTGATAAAGAAACTGGCGTTACTACATTTGCCACTTCGGCCACCGAGGGCAAATGGGTAAACGTTACTTCTTCAGCTGCCACCGGAGGCGTAACCGAGGGAAGCAAGTCTACACTCACCTCCTTTACGGCTACACTCTCTGCCGATAAGTCGAAGTTTGTAGCAGAACTCAACTTTATGACAATGGGTTCGGACGTGAGCGTGGTGTTCGGCAAGCAAATCGATACTGCCATCAACACCCTAACCACTGCCGACGACAACACCTACGTCGAGATATACAACCTCGGCGGAGTACGCATACAGCACCTCCAGCGTGGCATCAACATCGTGCGCACAGCTAACGGCAAGGTAAAGAAGCTGCTCGTGAAGTAACCCTGGGGGTGCACTTGTCTCCGCTCGGCTTTGCCGCTTGCCAGAGCAAGAAGTGCACCAACCAAGCAGCAGCCTAACAACTCTGTAGGTGCAGTTGGGACAACTGCACCCCCTTGCAGTGCATCACCCCCTTAAAAGCTAATAATACAATTTACTAACATTAATAACTAACAAAACAGATCTCTTATGAAGAAAATTTTATCTCTTATCGCATTGTTGGTGGTGACGTTGACAGCGTTCGCTGAGACCACAAGCGAGAAAATTATTCCCGACGGCACTCAGCCTAACGGCGGTACCATCACACCTAAAGCAATCACAGTCGACTGGGCTACCCAGAAGATTGTAGCGAATGTAGATTTGACAAAATGTCTTGAGGGCACCAACGAGCAAATCTTCGCTATCTCTACCAACAGTGCGGATATCGCAAATTGGGAACAGGACAGCGGAAGCACACTCCACTTCTTCTATAGACAGAAATTTACAGAATGGGGTTCTACAACTACTGACGTTCATAAGTTTGCCGTACAATATCGCTATAAAGGCGATAGCGGTGCTACCAACCGCTTCTACGAGGTGAAGGACATTTCTAACTGCACTATCGTAATGGACAAGAATGGCGTTACTATTGATGGCACACTCGTGTTCGAGGCTTCTCTTATGCCGCAACTCTACAAGGAAGGTGCTAACCAACTCTACTTCGGTTCTTTGCGCGGTGATCATCCGTACGCTACATACAAGTCTGTAGAGCTCGTAACAGAGGGTGGCTCAACACCTGGTGAGACTGCTACATACGAGTTTACAAACAATGTAGAGACTGTTTACTGGAAAGAAATTGCTGAGGACGATTACCTCGATTTCCACCAGTATGTTAAGGATGCAAAGCTTCAGCTCGTTAAGGAACTTGACGGCACATACACAGCTACTCTCAAGGACGTAGTAGTAGGCGAAGACCGTGTATCTCTTGGCGATATCGTTATCGCAGGTCTTAAGGCTACAGAGAATGCGGGCACACTTCAGATTGATGTTCCTGAAAGCAACATTACAATCAGCGCTCCTGGTTCACCATACGATGGCAAGTCTATGATTATTAAGGGTGGTATGATTGACGCAACACCTGCTGCTGATGCAGACAGCAAGGGTTCTGCATCTGTTAAGCTCACTATCCTTGTCGGCAACGGCGACATGATCAGCTACGAGTTCAGTGATGATGTTTACGTTCCGAACATTTACAACTTCACAAGCAACGCTTATGTAAAGGCTGGTGATGAGGTTACTAACTTCGAGAACGCTCAGGCAGTGCTCACAGAGTACATGGAAGACGTTTATATGGTTAAGTTCAAGAAACTCACTTTAGGCACTAAGACCGAAGACTTCACAATCGAGAACCTCAAGCTCAAGCCGACAAAGGACGAAGATGGTAACATTACCTTCACTACATCTGACACAAGCGGCTTCTGGAACGACGCTGACGAGACAGAACTCAACTTCACCGACTTCTCTGCTTCTGTAAAGGTAGGCGAGAACGGCTTCGAGGGCTTCGTTTGCAAGTTCACAACAGAGAACGGTCAGTTCGTTTACGGCGAGAAGGCAGAGACACCTGATCCGCCATCAGTAGTTGAGACAAAGATCTTCAGCGACAAGCTCAACTACACATTCAGGGGTACTATCGGCACAAACGATCCTCAGAAGCTCACAATCGAGTCGCTCGGCAACGACCGCTACAACGTTATCCTCGCTAACCTCAATTCTGTAAACGTTCTCTCTGTGAACGTAGGTACTATCAGCTTCAAGAATGTCGCAGGTAAGACAGAGAACGGTATCACAACTATCGAGGTTGCGAATCCAGAGGTTACATTCACAGATACTGATCAGGAATTGGTTGACTCTAAAAAGGGCAACCTCAAGGTTATGTTCAATAACGACAAGGCTTATCTGAACGCTTCTGGTGCTGTTAAGATCGTTTCGTTCGGCATGTCTTTCGATTACACTCTCGTTTACGGCACTGAGTTCTCAACAGAGGAGCCGAAGGACGACTACGCTATCAACTTCGACAAGGACGCTCTCAATACAAGTGCTCATGGACGTATGCTCAACAGCTTCTCTCTCCAGCAGGCAGGCAAGGAAAAGCAGACAAAGAGCGTTAAGACTTCAAAGGCTGCTTACGAGGATCATACAGCAGACGAGCCGTTCACGGTTGAGGCTGGCAGCGAATTGACAGCTTCGTTCGATTATACAGGCGAATGGATGCATAGCTTCGTTTACATCGACTTCGACAACGACGGCGACTTCTCTTATAAGGAGGGACAGTGGGATCAGACTGGCACCGATTTGGTAGCATTCAGCTTCTACTCTCTCGACTCTAACCCAAAGAACGATGCATCTGGTTACAACTCAGTAGGTGATGAACTTACAGGAGATGCTCGCAATACTTATGCTGCACCTTCGTTCAAGGCTCCTGCTAAGGCTGGCGAATATCGTATCCGCTTCAAGTTCGATTGGAACTGCATCCTCCCTGGTGGTTCAAGCACTATCCTCGAAGACGGTGGTGGCGTTTGGGATGCAACTCTTAAGGTTGTAGAGCCGGTTGTTGACGGCATCAGCACAATCAACGTTGAGGCTGCTAATGGTGAGACACAGCTCTTCACTGTTGACGGCGTTAAGCTGTCTAAGCTCCAGAAGGGTCTGAACATCGTTCGCACCGCTGACGGCAAGGTTAAGAAGGTACTCGTTAAGTAATCATAGGAGGGTATGGCAT
>OBRR01000347.1_pt1 | contig 11654 bp, 16 predicted proteins | sample 1494901 | NCBI WGS metagenome assembly OBRR01 (sample SAMEA3360689, study PRJEB22359) | human gut metagenome | biome: ENVO:urban biome; feature: ENVO:human-associated habitat; material: ENVO:feces | place: Bangladesh | collected 2011
TCAAAAACTAATGAACTTTGTTTTACTAAACTTTTAGACTTTACAGACTACTAGTTATCCTATGTTGAAAACGGAGAATATCTCCCTATCCAAAACGGAGGTATCCGTTCAGATAAATCTTGTGTTTCGATTAACAATTTGTAAAAAACATTGGCACTAACATGCACCATAATTACTACACCAAATAAAAAATGTATAGATATGAATTTTAGAATGATGATTAAGACAGGTTCTCTTCTATTTTGCGTGTGTCTCACCATCTGCTTGCTTTGTTGCAATCAGAAAAACGAAGCTGGTGCTCCGAATAGAGAGGCCTCTAAGATGGTACCTACAGTCTGTCTGTATACATTGGGAAAAGTATCACCAAACTTGCGTAAAGCAATGCTTGACTCTTTAAAAGCACATTATCCTAAATGTAAATATGTAGGCAATATTGCCTTGGACAAAAAGCAATCACAACAAAAAGAAATGACCATGTGCGCTATAGAGCCGACTTGTTGAATGAGCAATTAAAAGCGTTTAAGTCCGATTCAACAATCGTTATTGGGCTAACACAAGCAGATATAGGAATGGACAATTTTCGTAATCGACCTCATAGTGGTATAATGGGACTTGCAAGTGGCATTGGTACTGGTGTGGCGGTATTCTCCTCATACCGTCCTCATGGCTATGGGCAATTGTTCAGTGTGATGCTTCATGAAATAGGTCATACACAAGGATTACGTCATTGCCCCGATACGAGTTGTATGATGCAAAACGCTAAAGGGGGAAATCCCTTTGCAAAGACACACACTTTTTGTGCCAAATGCAAAAACTTCATGAAGGATCGACATTGGAAGTTATGACACTAATTATGAATCGTTATAATGGATTACCCCGTTAGGTAGGTTGTTCAAAATTGGCAAAATGTATTGCACAATTTTATTGTATTTGATGTCGATAAAGGAAACAATAAAATGGGTGACTCGTTGGGTAGGGTGTTCAAAATCCATAATTTTTTCTGCATGATATTTGATAGATTTATCAAGAATTTTCACGCGCTAGTCTCACCCCGTTAGGGGTGATATAAGGTAGCCAGGTATGAGAGCGAGGGGAGACTTGCTCCCCTCGCTCTCATGCCTGGTTAACACGGATTACAATATCAAACTACGCACGCCTTTAGGTGTGCGATTGGGCCTAGGCGAATAGCCGTTTTCATAGGATAGGCATGTCGTTGGGAATACATAATATGTTTATGTAGGATTATGTCCACCAATCACACGCCAAATCATACACAAATGGAAACGGCTGTTCGCCTAGTAGTCTGTAAAGTCTAAAAGTTTAGTAAGATATGTAGGTCATATCACTAAAAATCAAAAACTAATGAACTTTGTTTTACTAAACTTTTAGACTTTACAGACTACTAGTACATTCCCCCTTTGTCCAAATAAGCCTCACAATATGGAATGGTATTTTGCTTCGCTTGCCCCATTTGCCCAACAACTCTGCTTGGCGCAGAGTCGCCAAGAGTTCACAGGAGAAGAAATCATGCGCCAATCGTTCCTCGATGGCGACTTGTTTCTCATGAATGACTTGATATTGTTGCCAAGAGTGGTCGGTGCTGCCGAGTTTCCGAGGCAGATCCAACCACGGGTAAAGCGTTTGCATGAAGTATTGGCATGGGTCGCTTGTCGCCCATGCTTCCGTATTTGCCAACAAGGGAAGCAAGATTGAAAGCGTGTCATCACGCATTTTCTCCAACGACAGGAGCAAGCGTTCCACGCGCTCCTTGCTAGCAGGGGCTATATTGGTATTTGAAACAACACCAAATCCATTTGGCGTAAGCACCAAATCCAATTGTGGCACGGCATGAAGCATGGCTTCTGCCACCACAGCCATACGCGCGTAATGCAACAACTTGTTGGTGGCATCCTCATGGGGCAGTTCCGTAAGGACTGCCTCAGAAAGGAACGTGGTCGTGAGCCACGCTTCCGCCACTTCCAAGTGCGGAGCAATCTTATCAAAGAGCAAGGTCTCGCCTTGCACAGACTTCAACACATTCGGCACGAATTGCAGAAGCACATTGTTATCGGGTATCAACAGAGACATAGTAGTTTTGAGGTTTTAGGTTATGAGGTTACTCTTCTGTGCTTACCTGCTTTGCGTCCTTATTTTCATCGAGTGTCGTAAGCTGGATAAACGGACAGTCGGGATAAGCCCCGTCCCACTTGTTGAACCTTATAATCAATCGGTGTACATTAAACAAAAGGTCGTGATACGGCTTTTGCAAGGCTTGTGCAATCGTGTAAAGCTCGCGCTTGTCGCTGCCCGAATTATTCGTCTGCGATTTGCCCGGCACAGAACCCACAAGGTTTGAGTGCACACGCATGGTAAAGCACATCATGTTCACCGCCTCGATGATGTCCGTAGCCCAGTCGCCACCCTCCTTGTCCGTCTCAATCTTGTTGATCACCACATCATGCTGTTCCTCCCCGTTGGGAGACACATAAAACTCCGAGAAAAGCACCTTGCCCGAATTTTCCATGCCCGTGAGAAAATTGATGATATTGTCCTTTTCCTCATTCACGCGCTCCTGCTGCTTCACGCGGTCGGTAATGCCCTCCGCCTTGAAGATATTGCTCCAAAACGATTTGGCAATCTCAATGTGGTACTTGATAGGCGCAGAATTTTTCAACTTAGCCTCCTTTGCCACCCCGATGAGTTGCTTGATATTGTACCACTTGCCCTTGAAGAGCGAGGCATAATAAGGAATGGGATAATACGTGCTGTCAGGCGTCGGCACACGGCTGACCACGGCAAACTTGCGTTTGCCCTTCTTCACCTGTGCTTGCAAGTCCGTCCAAGGACTTTGCGGGTTGAGCAGTGGGATGACCTCCACCTGTTCCGCCCGCACCGAATTGCGCCAATTCGCGTACAACACCTGTGGTATCACGCCCTCCTTGTTGGCAGGCGCAAAGCGAACATAGCAAGCCTCCTTGCGCAGCACCCTCACCACCTTGTTGCCTTGTTCATTGAGAATAATCACGCTCACGGCAAAGCCGAAGTGTTTGAAATCCTGGCAAACACCGAGGAAATAGCTCGCCATGTCGTTATCCAAAAAGAACACCTCCACCTCGTTCGCCACATTCCGTTTGCACATTTCATCAGTTTGGTAGACCAGTCCCGATCCATAGCACACCTCTGCATTGAACATCTGACAAGTGCTCAGAGTCTCATCACTTTCAATCAGATTGATAATGTCATACGGCATCTGGTCGTCCGCTCCCCAAGGCATATAGCTCACCTTGTCGCTCACATGGCGCGGTGAAATCTCCTCCGCTTCCTTGAAAACCTCGCTGCTCTTGGTGGTGAACGCTGCTGCGGCATGATAGCCGGGCAGATCGTTCACGCCTGTTATGTGTAGATAATTGAAATCACCCATAGTTTTGACTTTTTAATGCAAAACTATGGGCGATGGAGTATTTAAGAAAAGACGAGGCTATTCAGCCATTGTTTGCACCTTGTCTTCTATAAATTGAATTTTGGTATATAAAATATCAATTTGTCACGAAATTCTCTTATTGCATTTTTAATGCAGGTTCTGTTGTATATCATTTAAAAAATAATAAGAATAAAACCCGTGGGTTGTTGTGTCTCACTCACGGATTTTATAGATATTTTCTCCTAACTAATTATACATTCTTTTTATAGCAAAAATCTTTGTAATTAAGGTTCTTGTAATTTCCTACTAGACTTTTCATCACACTTATAATGTAAATTTCCAGAAGAATCTGTATAAAAATACTTTATTATATTTACTTTAGCTCCCATCCCGTCATGTCTTATTACATATTGGGTGTTTGGTAATAGCCTTATATAGGAAGGATTATACCGAAATTCTTGCTTATAAGAAGACGATTCTATCGCTTCAAATTTCTTTGATATTCTTTTTTTTAAACAAATAGTATCCACCTCTCTACATGTTCCCTTTGTCCGCCGAAAGAAGTCATATGTATAAGATTTGCTAAAGCTATCTAATGGCTCAATAGAAAAATGCAACAGATTATAAATATAAAAAGTCTGTTCCTTTTCATTGAATTCTACATCATGATTGTCACATGAACAAATCAAAAATAAACACATGAAAATTTCTATTATATATTTCATTCTCAAAAATCTATTGTGAATAGCCAAATCTTGACCATTCTTGTTAAACTTGTTTGTTAAGACATTTTTTATATTGGGCATTGCGACCACCATAGTAATACTTCACGTTGTTCTCCGTGTGGTCAGGATAGTTGATACCCGTCAGACGCTGATAGTAATAATCGTAGGTGATAAACTTGCCTTCCTTTGCAAGGTTGGCAGTCTGCTTGGTCAGCACATAGCCGAGAGCATCATAAGTGAAACTTGTGATGCCGCTTGCAGGATGGTTCACCTCTGTACGGCGGTCACCCATGTCGTAAGTGGATGTGGTAACAGGAAATCCGCCGACATTCCGAAGTTCGGTAATATGGTTTATGATATATCGTTTCATATGCGAATATTCTCAATTTAAATCGGGTCAATCTGAAAATATCGGGAATATTTTATTGAATCATAATTTTCAATTATAAAATAGGCTGTGCCATTTTAACACTGCCTATTTTGTCTATCAGATATATCCTCTTGTCATCAATTTGTATGTCAATATTCCAATAATCTCAACACTTATAATAACAAAATTAAGACCCAAAGAAATAAAAATATTCTTACGGGTAACCCTAACATTCAATAGTATTCTTTTTATAATTACATAAAGCAACATTATTAAAGACATTACGAATGAAGTTATAACAAACGAAATACATCCTTTAATGAAAATGATACGAGAAGGATCGCTATGATATATTTCCATAACATCGTCTTTACTTCCTATTGAAAAATAAGATAGAAAGATTATTATAGGAAATTCAATCAAAGCAAACACTATAGTCGTTATCCAACTGTTATTTTTTAGTGCCGTTTTCATTAAATACCTGAAATCCGTTTATTTTATAAAATGAGTACCATTGGAGGTGGTAGAGGGTATTTGGCTTTTCCACGATGTTGCTATATTCCCTCTCATACCTCTGTTGTCCTCTAATCACTTTTATTAGAGACTCTATATTATCCATGACAACCAACTGGTCACGATTTGTGACCAGTTCGCCGTTTTCTGTCTTTTCCGTTATGTCTGTCATATTTATATTCATTTTCAAAATCACAAATTGTGACCTTAAACGTGTTGTTATATTGCGTACAAAGGTAGTGCTTTTAGCCTTTAAGCCACTATTGCACAAACCCTTTCTTTGAAAAGAACGTAAAATCAATAATATTATTGCGTTGATTGTACTTTTAGTAATCGCTTCACTCATTGTACGGTACTTACCCCTTTACCACTCAACTTTGCTACATACCTAATGGCTATGTCGTTAATCCTACCCATACCCCCTGTTTTAGGGTGCATGGGTAGTTTTTCACAAAAAATCGTAAATTTACAGCGAGAAATAAAAACTTGAAGAACAAACGACATAAAAATGAACCTATGAAGAAAATCTCGTTGATAGTGATGAGCTGCATAATAGCTTGCGGACTGCTCGCCAACCACGGCATCGTGAAGGGCGGAGAAATGTCGCCTAAGGTAGAGGACACGGTATCGATTGACAAGAAAATCACTGATAGTCAATGGCTATCGAACAACTCCGACACGTTGGAAGTGGACACAGCTGGCGAAGACTCGGTGGTGAATGTGGTGGCCTACTTCTGCAAGGGCGACACCTGCGAATACTGGATCTATGAGAATGAGTGGAAGGTGGACGGCAAGGACACGGTGAAGACGCTCGGCGTATCCACCCAGGTGCGCCTCGTGGTAAACGATTCCACCAGCAAGGGCTATAAGATGAGCTACACCTTCCTAGACGTAAAGGCCGATTCGGTGGGCGACAACTTCCGGGACAAGATGATGGCCATGATAGCGGAGCGCACCGCCAAGAGCGTGATAGGCACCACCATCAACTTTGAGACCGATGAATACGGTAGCATCACCAAGATTACCAATCTCTCGCAAATCAAGAAGCAGGCAAAGGCTCTCTTCAAGGCGAGTATGAAGGACATCGCCGCCATGCCCATCATGCAGGAAATGAAGAAGGCGATAGGTTTAGACTTCATGAAGATAAGCAACCAGGCTAACACCGACGAGGTGGTGGAGGGCTACCTGGAGGAGCTGAAACTGCTCTTCGCCTACCACGGAAGCCAATATGCCGTGGGCGAGCATCACGAGCACGAGGATGCCACCAAGGATAGCTACGCCAACGACACTTATATCAATGCCAGCCTCGAGAAGAATGGCAACTACACAATCTCCTGCGAGGTGGTCAGCGTGATACCAAAGGAGACCGTGAAGGAGGTGATGGACGGAACGATGGGTGCCTTCATGGAAGGACTGAAGGGCAAGAAGACCGAGGACGGCAAGGATCATGATGGCGACATCAAGGACTTGGACGACGAGTTTAAGAAGGAGATAGACAAGGCAGTTGACCAAGATGCCCAGATCTCGGAGTATCTCAGTGTGACCTGCTTCGAGGATGGCTGGCCTAGCAGCGTGTTGAAGCAAAATAAATCTGTGATAGCTGGCCGTGGCAAGCTGAAGCAGAAACTCATCGAGGCTTGCCGATTCGCACAGCGCGAGAAATGATGAACTATTTCGACCTGTACAGATTGAAAGTTTTCTAACTGAATTGCAAGCCACGACTTTTCAGTATTTCAATTTGTTCATCAAAAGTTTTGATGGTTTTGGTGTATGGAATCCGGGGCATAAACGTATATAAAAACGAAGTTCCGCCCTGGTTCGCTGTTCTAATGGGAAGCGTGGCGGAATCTGTCACTGCGAAAGTACAAAGTATTTTTGAATAATACAAATCTAAGAATTGATATTTCACATAAACACCTCCATGCCATTTATTTCAAACACGCACGCATCTCTCAGTTGTCGGATTTCATTGCTATCCAGCAGCTTCATTCTTCGCGTACCTTTGTAGAAGTCGTAGCGAAGCGAGATGCAGCGGTGCCAGCATTGGATTTCACCGCTGCGCGTTCATAGTTTGGTGTCTACGGGTTCGGGAGATTGGAGCATACGTTTGAGTGTGGTGATATGAATAGCGTGGGGCATTAGTCAAAAGTGTCCTTGTCCTCGCGTTGGATAAAATACTGCGTGGCACACTGGCCCGTTTCATTTGGAAGAACCATGTACCGCAAAATAAGATGAAAGTTATGCGGCACCAAACGCATCGCGTGCGTGGTGAGAAAATGAGATTGCAGGAACAGCTCGCAGTTTGTCCTTAGCATTTGCAGTTTACAGTAAACTAGAGTAAACTCGCCCAAAGTATAATCGATGCGGTCCACCTGCATACGAAAACTGCACGTGGCATGCACCAGCTGCTTTGCCTCCATGTAGTTCTCAATAATGCTGCGCAAATCATAGATGCTCGCCTTTCCCCCATAGGCATAAAGCGTGGTGGAAAAGATAGGCGACTGACTGCGGTTGAGATAGATAGCCAAATACTCGGAACTGCCTTGAAAGTCAGACATCTCGAATACATCTGGAATGCTCGAAGTGAAATCGTATGTCAGCGGATTAAAGTTGAAATTCATGAGCGTTGAAAGAAAAAGCCAGAGAACGTGATACCCCTTGCAATATCGCACAAACTCGTTACACACTTAAAATCTAAGAAAATGAGAGAAAGCGACCATCTTATTCTCATTACCTGTGATAAAATCTGAGCAAAAGCCACCCACATCTGGCTCGTATCAATGAGCGGTGACAATGCTGCGAATACTGCAAAAGTCTAAGGCTATGCGCTCTGCCTTCCGACAAAGCGCATGGGGCTACCAAGAACATCTCCGATAATGCTTCTGCTGTGTCACGAGATTGCCGAAGCAAGGCGCTTGCCACCGCCCCCACATCTAACCCTTACCTATGTAACCCACTTCTCCCACTCCTCCACCCCCAAGCGCACGAAAAAGCCGCCATGCGCACAGCAAGAGAGCCAATGCGCACGGCGGCTGAAAGAAAGGATTGCCCGAAAGGGAGGGCTTGGGAGAATGGGTACTACTTCTTGTACGACTGATCTAACAGTGGCAAAATCATTTTCGGGTCTTTCTTGAACTCCTTCAATGAAATCTCATCATTCTCTATTTTCTTTATGACTTCAGGAAAATCCTTTAAAGCAAATTTTAGTTCCTTCTTTATTGCAACTCGTATCCCTTTGACATCAAGCCAATATGCGTTTGCATAGGTGGCATCCTTGGTCAAGTAGTAGTATTTCCAAGTGTCGCGTGAAATGGTGGAACTTTTGGTGTACGTGTTGTCCGCAAAGGACATCGTATATCCCTTTACGTTCTTGCCATTATAGAAAAGGCGCAAGAAAACAGGCTTCTTGAATGGTTTCGGATTTTTGCGGAGAGGACCAGGAATAGTGGACAATGCTTGAACCGATTCGTAGACAAGAGGCATAGAATCCATTTCAAGGTTGACGAACTCCACTCTTTTCACCTCTTCACTCGTATAGGTAGTAGTTTTCCCCTTGTACTCTGTGCTAAAGGTAAACTTCTTTACTTCAGGAAGCATGGTGTTGTAGAAACTTGTCATGGAGTAGCCTTCCAAAGTAGTTCCGTCCACCTTGGTTATCCTTACGCGATACTGTTCAGACTTATCCGCTTTTTGTGCATACGCACAGAATACGGAGAAGAATGCAACTAAGATAGCAATGACTTTGTTCATAATCATAAAAAGTTTTAGTTCGATTTCGCAAAAATAGACATTCTATCTCACACCACCCACAAATCCGCCATAAAAATCATGCTGCGGAAACTTCTCACAGCCAATATACAGCGTATCAAAAGCATCAGTGCCATCGGTACGATGCTCCAACAAGTCCTCCTCCGATTCCGGATTCTTCTCTGTGGACTTGTTTTTGCGAAAGCCGTTTCTTCCACGTTCTCCCCCTGCCGATTGTATGGCAAGAATAAGGTCATCATAGTTTTGTTTTACGAATGTTGGCTGCACTCGACAAAGTTCAAACAAGTTAGACTTTGTTCTCATTTGCACAACATTTGGCGGTTGAAATAAGGAATGAGCCGTTGCTTGCCAGCAAATCCTTGGTTGATGAGCAAGTACTTTTCGTCCTGTCGCATGGGGTTGCCAAGATATACATCTTGCATGCTCCAGCCATGCCGTTCAAACTCATGCACCACTACCCAATGAAAGTCTTGGTCGTTCACGGCATAGTTTGAGCCAAGAGCAGTGGTATCATAGTAATAGATGACACTGTGGTTGGCATGAGGCGCATAGTATGTGCAGAAGTCTGCAATGAGCGCAGGGATTTTGCGTTCAAATTTTGGATCAGCCGTCGTATGCAGTGGACCTCGTCACATAATGACGAGATATTGCATCGGAACTTCAAAAGTCTTGAGGTAGTTGGCAATTCGAAAGTAACTGATTATTTGAAGTTGTTGAATTACATGTGTTTCATTACGAAAAAGAAGACCTCTGCTTTTTAGTTGAGAATGATTTGAGGGTAGTCAAGTGGTTGCTTTGTATAGTTCATAAACGTATATAAAAACGAAGTTCCGCCCTAGTTCGCTGTTCTAATGGGAAGCGTGGCGGAATCTGTCACTGCGAAAGTACGAAGTTCTTTTCAAAGCAACAAATCTCAGCCCAAGTAATTTCACATAAATACCTCTATCCCATTGATTTCAAACACGCAAACGTCGCGAAGCTGCCGGATTTCGTTAGAATCCAGCAATTTCATTCTTCGCATGCCTTTGTAGAAGTCGTAGCGGAGAGAAATGCAGCGGTGCCAGCATTGGATTTCACTCGAGCGCGTCCATAGTTTGAGATCTACAGGGTCAGGAGATTGGAGCATACGTTTGAGCGTGGTGATATGAATAGCGTGGGACATTAGTCGAAAGTCTTGTTGTAAACTTGGTTGAAGATATTATGTAAGCGAGGGACGGTGAAAGGCACCTGCTTGCGAAGCGGTTTCCACTTGAACTTCACATGGTTGTTCGCATTGGTGGCATCAGAAAGTTCACTTTCGATGTCAGTAATAAGAACGGAACTGCCCACAGGGAGTTCGGGATAATATTTCCATAAACAATAAGCCATATGCGTTTCCAACCTCCAAAGGGTGACCATAAAATGATCACCGATAAGAAATGTCCAAAAAGTTATTTTATTGCCAAATTACGCGAGTTCGCGTATAAAGGAAAATTTGAGACGGAGGAGGATTTTGCCGATACCATTGTTCCGTGCTACGATTGGACAACGTGATGGGCATTCTCTCTTTCGATTACGCACGTTGTGCATGGGATTTGGACGGACTGCACCTTTTGCAATGGTCATGTACCTCTAAAAAAACACGGAAGCGGGGTGAAAGCTCCGTGCCTTTTGTAATAAACGAAAAGTTCCGCTGACTATTCCTCTTCCGAGCAGAAGTGAACATAAAAAGCATGGTACAATCATCTATTTCAGATGAGCGTACCATGCTCTTTATTCCTTCAGACAATCTTATTTTTTGTCCAAAAGTCCATCAAATGTTTTGATCAGTGCAAATGGGTCTGCATAGAAAGACTTTGAGTCAAGTTCCTTGATAACGGGTTTCATTACAGGAAAATCCTTGAAGACTAATTTGAGTTCTGCTCTCCAACCAACCGCTGCACTCATCCAAAAAGCGCGAGCTACATCTTCTTTCTTCAACTTGAAGTAGAGCATACCTCCCGTACCTGTCAGTTGAAGGGTCTTAGTGTTGGTCCGCGTGGAAATGTTGTGGACATATCCCGTGACGTTCTTACCTTCATAAACTACCTGCAAAAACACAGGGTCACTATAAGGTTTCGGATTTTTGTTCCACACATTGGGTAACGCTTTTTGCGCTTTCAAAGCCTCAAAGGTGTACCATTTCTGGCTTTTGTCATCGTAAACACGAAGATTTTTCACCTCTGTGGATTTGTAGGTTTTCTTTTCCCCCTTGGCGTCTTTCACCTTAATAGAGTTTGCATCATCAACAGAGAACAAGGTTCTGGTAGTACCTTTCACGACCTTGCCATCTGTAAGTCTGACTTCTACCTTAGTCTGTGCTTGTGCAAAGGCGCAGAACAAACAAGCAAGAAGCATAAATAGAGTTTTTCTCATATCATAAAATTTAGTAGTTAAACATGTATTTGCAAATATATAGATATATTTTTACCCCCCCCCAAAAAAAATAATGATATTTTTTATGTCACAGATTTATCCTCTTCATCGTCCGATTCACCTATAATCAGATTGATGCCGAACTGGTCTACCAACTTCTGGTAGTCAAAGCAATAGATGCGTGCCGATTGAGAGAGTTTAGCCGGGTTGCCATGCTTGTCCTGTTTGGCAGATTCCTTTAGAAGAAATATCCATACATTTTCAGAACTTTTGAATTATCTTTCATGTTTCATTTTTTTGTTATAAAGTAATTGAATATCAGTCATTTCAAAAAGTGAAACAAACGGCTTTAATGTTTCATTTTTAGTTTCATGTTTCATTTTTCAAAACACTGTGGGAGCGCTTTCACGCTCCCACAGTGTTTTTAAATCGCTCCCACAGTGTTTTTGAATCGCTCCCACAG
>OBRR01000349.1_pt1 | contig 11616 bp, 8 predicted proteins | sample 1494901 | NCBI WGS metagenome assembly OBRR01 (sample SAMEA3360689, study PRJEB22359) | human gut metagenome | biome: ENVO:urban biome; feature: ENVO:human-associated habitat; material: ENVO:feces | place: Bangladesh | collected 2011
ATTCCTAATGCGCGTAGCGCACAATTCAAAACTCAAAATTCAAAACTCAAAACTCAAAATTCCTGCTTAACTTTCACTCCCGTCACTGTGCTCTTGAATTCTCCTGCCTTTTGCAGTGGGAACACAAGCGTGCGCTGATAGTGCATTTTAGCCGACGGATTGTACATCACAGGCTGCCAAGCAGTAGCGTCGCTCTTCTGGAATGTGGTGAGGTCCTTGTCCTGCATGGCATAGATTGTGAGCGGATCTAATTCCTGTCGCAGTTTACCGTCTACATACAGGCATGTCTTCTTGTTGTCGCCCGTGATAGCTATTGCCACCTTTTTGCCCTTCTCAATCTTGTAGTTGAACTTGTTCAGATAGCCCTCGCGTGCAAAACCAAGCATTCCGTCCTCAGGGTCGGCAAGGTAGAATGTGGCGTGGTCGGAACTGAAGAGCACTGTGCCCTTAGCCTCGTCGGCTCCATCGATGGTGAATTCCACACGATAGCCATAGCCCACTTCCTTCTCGCCTGTAGTCTGTCCCGGCTGCAAGCGGTCGATGTTGAGGGTCTTGCCCTTAGCCCATCGTGCCGCCTCGTTCACGGCAGGAGCCTCGCTCAGGTTGTGGCGCAAGCGGTCGAAAGTGCTGAATGGCAGCGATGTAGACGTGCCTGTCCAGCATTTGGTCGAGAGAGTCTGCAAGGCAGGCAGCAGGCGGTCGTGAATGTCCTTCACGCTGATGCCGTTGCCAGCATGGTCGTTCCATACGGCAAACATACCACCAAGCACAGCAGGGTCGTGCTCCTCGAATTTCTGGTCGCCTATCTGCGATGGAGTCCACGAGTCGTAGAGGTATTGGCAGTTAAGATAGTCGTAGTAATAGCCTGCTGCCGGAACGATGTAGACAAGTCCGTCGGGAATGCTCACGAGCTTGTAGCCCTGTCGCTTCATCTCCTTAGGGTCGGCATAGCCGTTATACCAGCAATGCATCATCACATTGTCCGACTTCACCTTTGTCTCGCCATTGGCATGAGTGAGCGCACCCCACACGGCAGCCTGCTTGCCAAACGACTCCACATATTTAATATAATGGTCGGTGAAGTAGCGGAACTTCTCCACCACATCCTTCTTGGCGTTGGAATATTCGTCGGTGCCTATGTGCACCACCTTGCCGCGGAACACGGGGTTCTTGCCTTCGAGATACTCCTTGAAGAGTCCGTCGACAAACTTGTAGGTCTCAGGATTAAAGAGGTCCAGATGGTCCATGCCATACTCCTTCGAGCCTATCTCGGGCTTGTAGTGGGTGAAGGCGAGCGAGTGGGCAGGCACGTCAATCTCTGGTATGATGTTCACGCCATACTGCTCGGCAAGCTTCTGCAGCTCAATAAACTCCGCCTTGGTGTAGGAACCGTCCTTGGCTGTCAGTCCGGGATAGGTGTCACACTCCAGTCGGAACGCCGCCTGGGTCTTAGCCCAGTCGTTGCCAAAGAACTGACGGAATCCGTTGTCGTTGAGGTGAATCTGCAGCGTGTTCATCTTGTAGTAGGACATCATCTTAACCAGTGAGCGCAGATACGACATCGGGATGAACTTTCTGCCGCAGTCCATCATGAATCCGCGCAGCCCGAAGTCGGGTGTGTCTACAGTTGAGCCTTTAGGCAAGGCAAAGCCATTGTCGCGGTTCTGCTCGGTGAGTTGCAGCACAGTGCGTGTGCCCCACACGAGTCCTTCAACCGTAGCGGCGGTTATGGTGGTTACGTCGCCAATGGCTATGCGGTAGCCCTCGCTGCCGAGCTGCTTGTCGCCCTTAAGCACGAGCACGATGTCGCCCGCCGCCTGTTTGCCGCTCTTGGCTGTGAGTTGGCTGCCCACAAGGTCGGCATAATCCTTGGCAAAAAGTGCTGCCACCGCCTCTGCCTGCTTGCCACCCTTCACGATGTATTTGCCCGACGGACGGAACGTGCCTTCTGCCCCACTCCATTGCTTCAGCTCGGGCACTACAAAGGGTTTTGGATTGACGTCAGCCCATGCGCAGGTCAACGCCACACTACAGCAAACTGTCATAAACAGTCGCTTTACCGAGAAAAGATTTTTCTTCATGATTGTTTGTTTGAGTTTGTTTTTTAAGCAACAATTAGAGCAGAGCTACTTCCCTAAGTCGAGCCACCACTTGCCATCCTTGTCCTTAACAAGCTGCACGGCAGTGGAGTCGGTCTTGCCATCCTCGTAGCTTACCTCGAATGTCACAACAGCCTTGTCGCCCTCCTCGGATATTTCCTCGTTGACAACCTTATAGCTCTTAATGGCTCCCTTTTCCTTAATCGACTTCTCCAGTTTGCCCTGGAGCATTTCTCGCAGCTGCTCCTTAGCCTTCTCCACATCTTCGGGCGACTTCTTAGCCTTGTCGAAGTAAATCAGGTCGACATAAGTCTTGTAGTCCTTGTCTACGATACTCTTCATGGCTTTCTCGGCCACGCTCTTTGGAGAGTTGCTGCTACATGCGGCGAGGGCAATGATTGCGAACACCGCAAGAACGAATGACATAAGTTTCTTCATAATCTTGTAGGTTTTTAAGTTGTTATAAAAAATTAGATTAAAAATATTTTGTCTAAGTGGACAATTGCTTAATAAAACTCAGCCACTGTGGTTGTCCTTGCCGAGTGCATAAAGTCGGCTGGCAGCAGCACGTGGTCGAGGGTCAGCCCAGGAATGTTGAAGTGGTGGCGGCGGCGGCCCACGAGGCTCACTCCGGCGCGCAGGTAGGCATAGTCGACGAGCTGGCTGCAATACATGCGAGTGGTGTCGCGGTCGTCGTAGTCGTGGTTGAAGAGAGTCGGGCGGCTGAGCACCTGCATAGCCACACGGGCGGCACGGGCAGCCAAAGTTGAATCGGCAGCATTGCTGAGCCTCAGCAGGCAACCCTTGGAAGCCCTAATGGTGGAAAAGAAACTCAAGAGCGGCTCAGCCTTCACGCGGTCAGGATCGCCCTCGTAGTCAGGCTCGTCGGGCACGGCATGAACCACAAGCAGGCGTCCGTCATCGTCGGCGGCTATTATACCGCAATGCGAGTAGTCGTCGCTCTGGGGCGAGGCGCACACCACACGGCTCGCAATGCCAGTGCCCTTGCGCAGCACTATGTCGCCCTCGCGACAACGAGCCATAAGCGTGTCGGGCATGATGCAGCCCACTGGCTTACTCCCGCCACACGCTCCACAGCCGCACAAGAGGCAGAGCACGAGGAGCGACAGCAAGACACTAAACACGGGAAGCCGAAAAACGGCGGCGTGGGCACGGTCATTATGGTGGAGCAATAGCTGCATGAGATAGAATGTTATCTTATTTTTTTGCAAATATAGTAAAAAATCTCCAATTTCCCCTTTTACACGTATATAAATATATGGGTAGTCAACCATAATTTGCAAAACATTGCTTAATTTCAACTTTTTATTGTAACTTTGCACGGTTATAGCTATATTTTTCAAGACAGAGACTCAACGATATATGAACAAGAGAATCAAAACATCAATCCAAATGATTGCCGACTACGACAACGAGTACTCCAAATTTTTCGACGTTGCCGTCGAAGGCTCTATGCCAGTACTTGCCACACGCAGCTTGGTGTTGTTCCCAGGCATCATTTCTCCTATCCTTATCGGCAGAAAACAAAGCCTCAGCCTGCTTAAATACGTCAACAAGCTGGAGGACCCCATTTTTACAGTGTTCTGCCAAAAGGACAACAATGTAGAAAAACCGGAAGAAAAAGACCTCTACCGCTATGGCGTATACGCACGCCTTATGAAGGTGATCGATATGCCCGGACCGGGCAACAACGTCACTGCCATTGTGCAAGCAATGGGACGATGCGAGCTGAGGAAAATCACACGACTCACGCCATACATAGTGGGCGATGTGGCTCCAGCACGCGAGGACAAGCCCGAAGCCGACGACGAGGAGTTTAAGACTGCAAGCGAGGACCTCAAAACATCAGCCTTCAACTACATTCGCGACAACGAAGACCTGCCCGACGAGGCGAAACTTGCGCTCGAGAATATCCACAACGACGTGATTGCGCTCAACTTCGTGTGTACAAACCTGCCTTTCAACGTTGCTGACAAGATTGAACTGCTTACCATGAACAGCTTGAAGGACCGACTGATTGGCACGCTGAAGGTGCTGCACAAGGAGCAGCAGCTGCTGGAGCTGAAGAAGAACATACGCTCGAAGACGCGCGAAGACCTCGACGAGCAGCAGCGCGAGTACTTCCTGCAGCAGCAGATTAAGAACATCAAGGAGGAGTTAGGCACCAACGGAGCCTCGCCCGAACGCAGGGAGCTCGACGAGAGGGCCAAGAACATGAAGTGGCCCGAGGAGATAGGCAAGACATTCAGGAAGGAGCTGGACAAGCTTGACACATTCAACCCGCAAAGCCCGGAATACAGCATACAGTTCAACTATCTGCAGACGATGCTCAACCTGCCGTGGGGAGAGGTTACCAAGGACAACCTCGACCTCAAGCGCGCGCAACGGATTCTAAACCACGACCACTACGGCATGGAGAAGGTGAAGGAGCGCATCCTGGAATACATGGCGGTGCTGAAGCTACGCGGCGACCTTAAGTCGCCAATCATCTGCCTCTACGGACCTCCGGGTGTGGGCAAGACATCGCTCGGCAAGAGCATTGCTGCGGCCATGAAGCGCAAGTATGTGCGAATGTCGCTCGGCGGACTGCACGACGAGAGCGAGATACGCGGACACCGACGCACCTACGTGGGCGCAATGCCGGGACGAATCATCAAGAACATTCAGAAGGCAGGATCGTCGAACCCCGTGTTCATTCTCGACGAAATTGACAAGGTGACACAGAACACCATAAATGGCGACCCTTCGTCGGCTCTGCTCGAAGTGCTCGACCCGGAACAGAACAACGCCTTCCACGACAACTATCTCGACGTGGACTTCGACCTCTCGAAGGTGCTCTTCATTGCCACTGCCAACGACCTTGGCTCCATACCGCGACCGCTACTCGACCGCATGGAGCTGATTGAGGTGAGCGGATACATCACCGAGGAGAAGACTGAGATTGCGAAGCGACACCTCATTCCGCGTGAGATTGACAACTGCGGACTCAACGACAAGGACGACAAACTTTCGTTCAACAAGGCTGCCATCGAGAAGATTGTGGAGCAGTACACACGCGAGAGCGGAGTGAGACAGCTGGAGAAGCAGGTGAACAAGGCTCTGCGCAAGCTCGCCTACAAGAAGGCTCTCGACGGCGCGCTGCCCTACGACAAGATTACGCCCAACGAGATTGAGGACTTGCTTGGCAAGCCGCCTTTCTACCGTGACATCTACCAGGGCAACGACTATGCAGGAGTGGTGACCGGACTGGCGTGGACCAGCGTGGGTGGCGAGATTCTCTTCATCGAGACATCGCTGAGCAAGGGCAAGGCTGGAAAGCTGACGCTGACAGGAAACCTTGGCGACGTGATGAAGGAGTCGGCGGTGATTGCATTGGAATATGTAAAGGCGCACATCGACACACTCGGCGTGGACTACCGCATCTTCGAGAACTGGAACATTCACATACATGTGCCCGAGGGAGCAACGCCCAAGGACGGTCCGTCGGCGGGCATCACCATTGCCACGTCGATAGCCTCAGCGCTCACACAGCGCAAGGTGCGCAAGAACACAGCCATGACGGGCGAGATAACGCTGCGCGGCAAAGTACTGCCTGTGGGCGGCATAAAGGAGAAGATTTTGGCAGCCAAGCGCGCAGGCATTACAGATATAGTAATGTGTCGCGACAACCGCAAGGACATCGAGGAGATTCCGGAAATCTACCGCAAGGGCGTGGAGTTCCACTATGTGGAGAACGTGCAGGACGTGTGGCAGTTTGCTCTCACCGACGAGACTGTAGACAACCCCATTAACTTAAAAATTGAAGAAGAAAAGAAATGACATTTGAATTGCAACATACCGACCCGTGCAGCGACGCGCGCACTGGCATCATCACCACCGACCACGGACAGATAAAGACTCCTATCTTTATGCCCGTGGGCACTGTGGGCTCGGTGAAGGGCGTGCACTTCCAGGAATTGCGCGAGCAGGTGAAGGCCCAGATTATCTTAGGCAACACCTACCACCTCTACCTGCGTCCGGGACTTGACACACTGCGCAAGGCTGGCGGACTGCATAAGTTCAACACATGGGACCGACCTATTCTGACCGACTCGGGCGGATTCCAGGTGTTCTCGCTCACTGGCATACGCAAGCTGCGCGAGGAGGGCTGCGAGTTCCGCTCGCACATCGACGGCTCGAAGCACATCTTCACTCCCGAGAACGTGATGGACACGGAGCGCATCATAGGCGCCGACATCATGATGGCATTCGACGAGTGCCCCCCGGGCGAGAGCGACTACGAGTATGCCAAGAAGAGCCTCGGACTGACACAGCGCTGGCTCGACCGCTGCTTCAAGCGTTTCAACGAGACGGAGCCGCTCTACGGCCACAAACAAAGCCTATTCCCCATCGTGCAGGGCTGCAAATACAAGGACCTGCGACGCGAGGCTGCCAAATATGTGGCCGACAAGGGGGCCGACGGCAATGCCATTGGCGGACTGGCCGTGGGCGAACCTACCGAGGTGATGTACGAGATGATTGAGGTGGTGAACGAGATTCTGCCTAAGGACCGCCCGCGCTATCTAATGGGTGTGGGCACTCCGCAGAACATCCTTGAGGCCATTGAGCGAGGTGTCGACATGTTCGACTGCGTGATGCCTACACGCAACGGACGCAACGCTATGCTCTTCACCTACGAGGGCACGATGAACATGCGCAACAAGAAGTGGGAGAACGACTTCTCGCCCATCGACCCCGACGGATGCGACATCGACCGCATACACACCAAGGCCTACCTGCACCACCTCTTCAAGGCGCAGGAGCTGCTTGCCATGCAGATTGCAAGCATCCACAACTTAGCGTTTTACCTGCGCCTCGTGGGCGACGCACGCAAGCACATCGAGCAGGGCGACTTCGTACAGTGGAAACGCGGCGTGATAGACAATCTCGGAAGAAGAATCTAAACTTTGTAGTTTTTTGACGTAGAGAAAGAATGAAAAGAAAGAACATTAGGCGACTGCGCCACATGCTGCACTTCATGCGGTGGTGGCGCGAGCACACGGCTTGGCTGCGAAAGGCATTGGCGTGGACGGGACGCAAGCTCCGATTCCTGCGCTTCCTTGGCGTGCTCAACCCGCTGCGATACATCAAGGTGCTCGACTGGTACATCATACGCAAGTTTATAGGCACCTACATCTACTCCATCGCGCTGATTATCTCGATTTCGATAGTCTTCGACGTGAACGAGAACCTTGCCAAGTTCTCGCAATACCACGCCCCGCTCAAGGCCATCGTCTTCGACTACTACGCCAATTTCGTGCCTTACTTTGCCAATCTGTTCAGTCCGCTGTTCGTGTTTATCGCCGTGATTTTCTTCACCTCCAAGTTAGCGTCCAACTCCGAGATCATCTCCATGCTTGCCGCAGGAGTGTCGTTCAAGCGGCTCATGCGCCCCTACATGATTTCGTGTGTGCTCATCTCCACGCTGTCATTTTTCCTCAGCGCCTACATCATCCCACACGGCAATATTGTGCGTCAGAACTTCGAGACGATGTACAAAAACAAGAAGAAGAACACGTCGGCAGAAAACGTGATGCTGCAGGTGGACCGAGGGGTGATAGCCTACATTCAGCACTACGACAACAACATGAAGAAGGGTTACGGATTCTCGCTCGACAAGTTTGAGAACAAGAAGCTCGTGAGCCACATGACGGCATCGGAGGCGCAATACGACACCATCAGCGACTCCAAATACCACTGGACGGTGAGGAGCTGGAAGATACGCGAGCTGCGCGGACTGAAGGAGCACATCACGAGTGGAGCACAACGCGACACGGTGATTCAGATGGAGCCTACCGATCTTGTCTACTCCAAGGGTCAGCAGGAGACATTCACCAACCCCGAGCTTAAGGAGTACATCTCCAAGCAAATCGACCGCGGCAGCGGCAACGTGGTGCAGTATCAGGTGGAATACCACAAGCGCATCGCCTCGTCGTTCGCCTCGTTCATCCTCACCACCATCGGTCTGTCGCTGTCCTCGCGCAAGCGAAAGGGTGGCATGGGCATGTACCTCGGCATCGGACTTGCCTTGAGCTTCGGCTACATCATGCTACAGACGGTGTCGTCGACGTTCGCAATCAATGCCGACACGCCACCTATACTGGCTGCATGGATACCGAACATCATCTTCGCTTTCGTAGCGTATTTCTGCTATAGGAAAGCACCTAATTGACGCTCCGCGTCAATTGGAATTTTGAGTTTTGAGTTTTGAATTTTGAATTATCGGCAGAGCCGATTAGGAATTAATCAATTTTGAATTATGAATTGATTAATATATTTCATAACTCATAACTCAAAACTCAAAATTCAAAAACTCAAAATTGCGCATCGCGCAATAATTCAAAACTCAAAATTCAAAACTCAAAACTCGAAAAATGTTTTTTGACGAAACACAACTCAGCGACCGCGTGCTCGACGCACTCTATGATATGCGATTTGACAAATGCACGCCTATACAAGAAAAATGTATACCGCCAATCCTTGAGGGGCGCGACCTCTTAGGTGTGGCACAAACCGGCACGGGCAAGACAGCAGCCTATCTGCTGCCAATACTCTCAAAACTCGACGAGGGCAACTATCCTTCCGATGCCATCAACTGCGTAATAATGAGCCCAACACGAGAGCTGGCGCAGCAGATTGACCAGCAGATGCAGGGCTTCGGCTACCACCTCTCGGGAGTGAGCAGCGTGGCTGTGTACGGTGGCAACGACGGCAACCGCTACGACCAGGAGCTGAAGAGCTTCCAGATGGGTGCCGACGTGGTAATAGCAACTCCGGGACGACTCATCAGCCATATCTCGCTCGGCTCTGCCGACCTCAGCCGTGTGTCGTTCTTCGTGCTCGACGAGGCCGACCGTATGCTTGACATGGGATTCTCGGAGGACATAAAGATGATTGCAAGCAAGCTGCCTGAATCGTGCCAGACCATCATGTTCTCGGCCACTATGCCAGAAAAGATTGAGGAACTGGCCAAGACGCTGCTCAAAAACCCAGTGGAGGTGAAGATTGCAGTGAACAAGCCTGCCGAGAAGATTAAGCAGAGCGCATACGTGTGCTACGAGACTCAGAAGATTGGCATCATCAAGGACCTATTTGCCAAGGGTGACCTCAACCGCGTCATCATATTCTCGGGCAAGAAGCAGAAGGTGAAGGCCATCAACCGCACGCTGATGCAGATGAAGATAAACTCTGGCGAGATGCACTCCGACCTGGAGCAGACTGAACGCGAGGAGATTCTGTATAAGTTCAAGACGGGACAGATAAACGTGCTCGTGGCTACCGACATCGTGGCTCGAGGCATCGACATCGACGACATTGCCATGGTGATAAACTACGACGTGCCGCACGATCCAGAGGACTATGTTCACCGCATCGGACGCACCGCCCGTGCCGAACGCGACGGTATTGCCATAACCTTCGTTGGCGAAGACGAAATATATAGCTTCAAGCAAATTGAGAAGTTCCTCGAACGCGAAGTGGAGAAGGCTACGCTGCCCGAAGGTTTGGGCGAGGGTCCCGACTACAACGCTCCCGTGGGTAAATCGCGCTCTAAGGGCACACGCAACGGACGTGGACGCAAGCAAGGCGAGAACCGCAACGGCGAACGCAACGGACGCGGACGCAAGCAGGGAGAAGGACGCAACGGCGAACGCAGAGGAAAGAAGAACAACAACGGAGAAGCTGGAGCAGCTGGACTGAACGGAGAGAACGGGCAGGACTTACAGAATGTACAGAATGCTCAGAATCAGCAGAACTTCCAGGACAATCAGCTGAATTCTCAGGACAACCAGAATCAGCTGAACTCCCAGGACAACCAGAATCAGCAAGAAGTTCAAGAGAGTACTAATCCAAAGCCTAAGCGCAAGCGCAAGCCACGCCGCAAGCCTGCTGCCAACGAGGGCGAGAACGGAGGTGCCAATGAGAACGGCGCTGATATTGCCAACGAGGGTTCGCATGAGCAGAAACCTAAGCAGGAGCGTCAGCCACGCGAGCGCCGACAGAATAAGCGCAAGCAGGGCGAGGGCAAATATGGCGAGCGCAACAGCCGTCGCAACAACGCCAACCGTCGCAACGGCAGAGAAAACCGCAACGACAACAAGCCCGAAACAAAGGCTACACCCAATGTGCCCGCTGTTAAGCAGCCCAGCACTCTGACTCAGATTCTGAAGAAGCCTATCAGTTGGCTCAAGTCAATAGGCAAAAAGAAATAACAGAATGGGGTAACTGTAGGATGCCACAACAGCCTACGGTTACCTTTTTTTGTATATTTATTCATTCATCCATTACCCCCAAATTTGGTCTTAATAGAAGACCCGTTTTGGTCTTCTATTAAGACCAACCTCCAAGTATTATTAAGACCGACCTTGGTCTTAATAATACTTCAAAAAAATCATCTGCTATGGGCCTTTTCCAAACACTATGTGTCAGCGTATAAATATACAAAGATTCAGCGTATAAATATTCAATACGCTTCATTTAAACACTACGCCAAACAAATTAATAATTGACAACTAAAAATTAATAATTTACTCAACTCCCAGTCCAAACAGCGCAAAATCGCCCTTCAGCGGATCGTCTGGAAACACCTCCAGCATAGCGTCGGTAAGTCGCCGCGCCGTTGCCATTGAAGCCGTGCGACTACTGAGCAGCCCCATCTTGCAAGCCTCCTGCACCACATGCGTGTCGAGTGGCATTATCAGCGAGCGTCGGTCGATGATGTCTGCCCACAAGCCGAGGTCGACAGGCGAACCAGTCCTCACCATCCATCGCAGAAACATGCACACACGCTTGCACGCCGACGTAGTGTTCTTGGGCACCACCTTGCCAGCCCCGTTCTTGGCGAAGAAATCGCATAGGGCAGCCACAGCCTCTATAGCCGTCACACTCATGTTATTGGCAGAATCGACGCCCTCACGTGCCTTACCAGCCACAAACGCCTTCATACTGCCCCACTCGCCCAGCATCTTCTCGTAGGCGGCTATAAGGCAGTGCATGTCGTGGAAGGTGTAGAGGCGGTAGTAGCAAGCGGCGGTGTCGGGAATGTCGCTGCGCCACTCGCCTGAGCGCACCCAATGGTCAACCTCGCCCTTGGCAGCATCGACAATAAACTGAATCTTTGGGAAAAACTGCTTGCGAGAGCCATAGCTAAGGCACGAGGCAAGAAAAGCCGTGGCCTCGCGGTTGGCCGCGCCATCTACTTTGTGCATAAACGAGCTGGGGTCGGCAGGGAGAAAGTCCTTTGTCTCATATTTAGAGGCAAGCGACTGTATGCGTTGTTTTAATTCTTTATCCATATATATTTCTATTTTCTTGTTTATAGAACTTGCGATTAAAGATTGTGGGAACCATTCTTTTACGAATGTAAAGGTACAAAAAAAAGCGATAACCTTCACAGGCGACCGCTTCAAATCTTCAATAGGTATTAGCCTTTCCTTAAGGTAAAAAGATTGTTTTCAGG
>OBRR01000365.1_pt1 | contig 11354 bp, 10 predicted proteins | sample 1494901 | NCBI WGS metagenome assembly OBRR01 (sample SAMEA3360689, study PRJEB22359) | human gut metagenome | biome: ENVO:urban biome; feature: ENVO:human-associated habitat; material: ENVO:feces | place: Bangladesh | collected 2011
CTTCGTCCTCATCCATCAGACTTGTCATTCCCAGCACATAATAACCGGAAACCATCTCCATCTGTAAATGGTATTTTTTCAAAAGAATCTGATGCAGTTCATCCCCTGTCATCCCGGCTCTCTCGGCAAAAATGACCAGTTTGGAATCGTCCCAGTCAAATGCTTCCTCAATACTCAAATCTTCATTCTGCATGACATGCAGGTATTTTAAATCGGCTGTTTTCTCATAAAAAGCTGTCAGACGCTTTCTGTAATCTGCAAAAAGCTGCTGCCCATGTTCTGCGATCAGCCGGATACACGAATCCATTCCCGCCATAAAAATATAGGATGGTGAACTCGTCTCGTAAATGGACAGATACCGCTCCACCCGCTTCGCATCGATGAGATCAGACGCCAGATGCAGCAGCGCTGTCTGGGTAAACGACGGCAATGTCTTATGTAAACTCATAATCACTGCGTCCGCACCAAGTTTTACTGCATTTTCCGGGAAACCGCCTCCGAATCCAAAATGCGCTCCGTGTGCTTCATCCACAATAAGCGGAATCCCATGTTCATGGCACACCTCTGCAATCTTCGCCACGTCTGACACAATTCCCTCATACGTTGGGGAAGTGAGAATCACTGCCACTGCGTCAGGATTTTCATATAACGATTCCTGCACCTGCTCTACCGTGATCTGCCCCTGGATTCCATTTTTTGTGATGGAAGGATACAGATATTCTGCCTGCAGTTCATTCATATATAATGCATGATAGACTGCTTTGTGACAATTTCTTCCGACTAATACCTTGTCCCCGCGCCTCGTGGCAGCACTGATGGCAGCCAGCAATCCACAGGTACTTCCATTTACAAGAAAAAAGCACCGTTTTGAATGGTAAAGCTCTGCTCCGCGCACTTCGGCTTCCTTTATAATACCAGTTGCATGGTGCAGATTGTCAAATCCGTCAATCTCTGTGATATCAATCTCATACGGATTGGGAAACGACAGACTTTTTCTTTTATGTCCCGGCATATGGAACGGATAATAATCCGACTGTGCATATTCCTCTAAATCATCTATCAAATACTTCATGTAAGTCTGCTCCTGATGTTCTATATCCATACCGGTATATGATACCAAATAGATACCGATATACTTTAGTATAACACACTTTCCCCGCAGATTCAGCAATGACTTGCGTTACCATTCACTCATTACTCTTGAAAAAGAAGCATTTCCTATGCTATAGTATTTTAGATTGCGAATCGAACGATAAAATTCTGGAGGTATATTATGGAAAATGCGCTTGTGATCCTCTGTGGTGGAAACAGCACACGGATGGGAACCGATAAAGCTCTTCTTCCTTTTGGAGACACCTGTTTAATTGAATATCTTGTCAGAAAATTTCAGCCGTATTTTTCCAGAATTTATCTCTCGGTAAAAATAAAGGGAGATTACTCCCATCTGAAGCTTCCCGTAACTGAAATCCCGGATATCTATCCGAATCAGGGACCAATGTCCGGCATTTTTTCCGGCTTATCCATGATCGATGAGGAACGTGCATTTTTTATGTCCGTGGACACCCCATTTCTGGAACCGAAAACAGGGCTTGCCCTGCTCTCAGAGCTCGGTGACGCTGATATCTGCACGCTGGAGGGAAAAGCTTCCTATCTCGAAACTGCAACTGCAGCCTACTCCAAAAATTGCATTACAACCATCGGAAAATGTCTCCTGCTCCACCAGCTCACGTTCAACACCCTGCGGGAGAAATGCAACACCAAATACGTGACCGAGTCCGCGATCGCCGAGGCAGCACCGACACCGATCGATATCCAGTACTATAATCTGGACACTAGAGATAATTATTATCATGCGCTTCGTATTTTAAGCGGAATTGTACAGCCAAATTCTTCTCAGGCGTTGATTGAATATTTTAAAGACACCAGAGATTTATTTTTGCATACAACCCCGGTAATCTCCTTTGTTGCAAAACCGGGAACGATCATGACGCCTCTTATTGAACGTCTGCTTCCTTTATTAGAGCGCGAGGGATTAAAAGTCGTACACCTCATCAAAGAGGATTCCTCTGTCGTATTTAAAAACGTCTTTTTTGAGCCGACACTGGAAAATCTCTCTTCGTCCCTCTCCGGGGCTGACCTTGTACTGACGGAAAATTTTGGTTCAGATGCGCCGAATAAAATTGAAATTCTACGAAAGGACTGGTCGGAAACGCCGTTATTTGCAGAAAAAGATCTGATCGCTGTACTTGCTGATTTTCCGTATCATGCAGAGACTTCCCTCCCGGTCTTTGAACTGAACAAACTGAAAAATATTGTCACATTCCTTCGGGAATATCTGAGTAAACAATAAGAACCATAAGAGGCTGCCCACGGGCAGCCTCTTATAAATATCGTGCCAGATCCGGCATCCAGTCTCCAAAGAACACCTCGTCTCTGCACATTGTATTCCAGACAGGACTTAAAAAAGCAATGATCCGATGCAATACTGTTTCCCAGGAAACATCCTCTGTTCCCTGCTTCCTTATATATTTTTCCCACCGTTTTTTCATATAGGTGTAGGTTTCATAAGATGCCAACATTTCAATCCTTTTTTCCTGTGGAATCACTTCCTCTTTTTCGCAGAAAAAAGAGAGTGTCTCGTAAATATGCCGTCCATCGACAGTTTCCTGCTTCAGCAGACGAAATGTTGTATCATATACCTCCATAGAAGGAATCAGTTCCAGATATTTGAGGATTGTAAAAAGTTGTTCTGCCAGATATGTTTCAACCGGAAAATGTTGATACGCTGCACATTTCTTCTCAAAAAATACAGACTGCAGCTCCTGTTTTTCCGGCTTTGCTGCATCATATACCAATGGACTAATACGGATGGTAAGCGGAATCTTCATTTCCTCCCATTCTCCAGTTATGTAAACCAGATAGTCCTGTTCCTCTTTTTCCACAGAATAATTCCAGCGGATATGATATTCCCGTTTCGCGCAGATCGCCTCTGCAAAATCAGTGATCCACTTTTCGTCCAATACCTGCTGTTCTTTCCCATCATCCTGCCCGTATACAAAATGAAGTGGCTTCTGCCACTCCTTTCGATAACTGTCGAGGTCAAAAGCCTCACGGTTTTTCAGCCATAACCGCTTCGCAAAATCGTTTTCCAGAATTTGGAACATCAGTGTTTCCTGCAAAAATCCTTCCAGCAGATTTGCAAATGGGATTTGATACTCTATGCTTTTTTCTTTTAACTTCTTCTTCGTAAGTAGATTCTGTTCCATTTAAAGCCAGACTCCAATCATATTCTGAACTTTTTTCACGACTTTACGCTCTTTTGCATAATACATCAGTTTTGCGATATCCTTCTTCGGGTCTTTTATGTAAGCCATCAGTCCCTCTTTGAATCTTTCCCGATCCATCTTGTCCTCGTATTTTAAACATTCACAGATCAGTCTTTCCTTCTCAAAAATCCGGACTGTCACATCAGAAAGCTGTATTTCTGTCACTCCAAGCTCCAAAGTCTCCGGCTCTGCATACATCGGAATAATCTTCGGATAATCCATTTTAAAACGTGATTTGGAAGTATTCTTATCCACCACAAGCCGCCAGCCATACGGTTTCTTTTTGATATAGCCATACGCATATAACGCATTCTCCAGATTCAGCACACAGTCCGGAAATAGCTTTGCCACAAGCTCCTCCTCCGTAAAATCACTGAGATGAACTGCATAATAACCGCTTTTTACGCGCAGAATATCCCCTTTTTCCACAAAATCAAGGATTCTGCGATAATCGATCCCCAGCCCGGCAAGCTGGCTCTTTTTTACAATTCCGCCATTATCCAGAATAAACTTCTTTACTTTGTCTAACAGCAACTCTCTTTTTTCACTGACTGCATATGACTCCGACATGCTTTATCTCCATCTTCTGCGTCTTCTACGTTTTTTTCTGATTCTTCGTTTCTGATCTTTTCTGTCTCTACGAACGGCTCTGTTGTGTTTGATAATATAGTAATTATCGTAAAAACGTTTTAAGAAAAATAAAAGTACACCAAGCAAAATCACTGCAACAATGAGTAATACCACAACAATCGGTTTCACCTGCACCGTGGAGACTGCTTCCTGTTCCTCCTCCTCGGTCGACTCATTGTCAAATGCATAGCCTTCCACGACCACGCCGGTTGTCTTAATATCTGCTTTTCCTACATTTCTTCCCGCATAAGTATATGTGATGCTCCCTGCGATCTCCGGATCGCTGTCATTATATTCCACGGAAGATGAGGTATCTGAAAATTCTGCTGTTTTCGGCAGAACAATGACGGCATCTTTATCAAGCTCCACAAATGGCGCAATATTGTTCAGATTGCCATTATCCACCGTTGCCTCTGCGCTGTAATCCGTATCATTTTCCGATACATTCAGCACCTGAAAATTGTCAAATGCATAATCAAATAAATTTACCGTATCAATAAACTGATTCGGTGACTGCGTGTTCATTACCACACAGATTAAAGTCATGCCATCTTTTTCCGCATAAGTCACCAGAGTGCTGTTTGCGGTCGCCGTGTATCCGGTCTTTCCACCGACACAGTACGGATATAAATACTTGCGGTTCGCATTGTGGTAAGTACAGAGCATGTCGTGATGGTTTCTTAACACCGTTTCCTCCGCATGCTTATTGGTCGGAGGGATCGTATACATCTTCGTCCCGATAATGATACGAAACGTTTCATTCTGATAAGCCGCCTGCGCGATCAGCGCCATGTCATGTGCGGTCGTGTAATGATTTTCATCCTGCAGGCCGTGCGGATTGGCAAAATGTGTGTTGGTACAGCCTAATTCTTTTGCCTTGGCATTCATCATGTCCACAAAATTTTCTACCGTGCCGCCCACATGTTCTGCGACAGCGTAGGCACATTCATTTGCCGACTCTAACATGACACCGTAAAGACACTGCTCTAAGGTCATCTGCTCGCCGTAATCTCTGGCAATTCCCGATCCTTCCGTGTTGTTGATCGCATCATCCGAAAAAGTGACCATGTCACTCAGATTACCATTTTCCAACGCCAGCAACGTGGTCATGATCTTTGTGATACTTGCCGGGTAATGCGCTTCATCACTGTTTTTCTCATAAAGAATCGTACCTGTGGATTCTTCCATTAAAATAACACTCGGTGAGAGTGTTTCCGGTGCATCCGGCCAGTAATCTGCCGCCTTGACGTCCACTTTTCCAAGACAGACAGCAGATATAATCGTAAGGATCAGGCATGCTGCCTTTTTCCATCTATTTTTCAACATCATAAAAACTCCAAATCTATATTAAATCTATTAATTTCGCACAATCCGTCCCATGTATACACAATTTTTACGGATTGTTACTGTTCACCCATAACTCGTTCCTGTAACAACAACGTTACTCTATCAACATTATTAGTATAATAGTTGGAAAAAATACATGCAACCACTTTTCATCATTTTAAGACTTTATTAATTTGTCAGATTATGCAATGTGTGCTTGAAAGTTGGGGTTTCTTTATTGTAGAATATATACGATTGTTTCACGATACTGTACTTTTACTTTGCGGATCGTTTGAAACGATATTTCAGCAAAAAATTTATAGTTTACATAATATTGAGAGGTTGTTTTATGAGATTAAGAAATATCCCTGGCGCGGATGACGCCATTTTAAATAGTGGATACTGTATCAAAAATCCAGAAGATCAGAAAGGACACTGGCAGGACTGTTTTGACAAAGTGCAGCCGCTTCATATCGAGATCGGCATGGGAAAGGGTCGTTTTATCATGGATATGGCTGCCCTGCACCCGGATATTAATTACATCGGCATCGAGCGTTACTCCAGCGTACTTTTACGTGCTTTACAGAAAATGGAGTTAAATCCACTGCCAAATATTAAATTCATCTGTATGGATGCCGCCGATATTGCAGAAGTGTTTGCCAAAGACGAGGTAGACCGCATTTACTTAAACTTCTCCGATCCATGGCCAAAAGACCGCCACGCCAAGAGACGTCTCACTTCCAGACAGTTTTTCGCACGCTATGACCAGATTTTGAAAAAAGAAGGACATCTGGAATTTAAGACTGACAATCAGGATCTTTTCACATTTTCATTAGAGGAAGTTCCGGAAGCTGGCTGGAAATTAGACGCTTACACCAGAGACTTACACCATGATCCTGTCTTAAACGAAGGAAACGTCATGACGGAATATGAAGAAAAGTTTTCCTCCAAGGGAAATCCGATCTGTAAATTAATCGCATCGAGATAGAAAAAACGCCCGGTACCAACGGTTTTACACCATTGATACCGGGCATTCTATTTATCCTTCAATTGCAATGTAACGTTTTTCCGGAACAGCTTTCTTCTGTTCTTTCGGAACGTCCAAAGTCAGGATACCGTTTTCGTATTTCGCATGGATATCTTCCTCTTTCATGTTCTCACCAACATAAAAGCTTCGGCTCATGCTGCCTGCATAACGTTCACGTCTGATGTATTTGTCATTCTTATCCTTCTCATCCTTATCGAGTCCCTTCTCGGCACTGATAGTCAGGTATCCATCATTCAACTCAAGATGAAGCTCATCTTTCTTGAATCCCGGAAGATCAATTGCTACTTCATAGCCATTATCTTTCTCCTTAACATCTGTCTTCATCATATTCTTTGCATGTTTGCCATACAATGTTTTATCAACATCCGGGAATGAAAAATTCATTAAATTGTCAAAATCATCAAATAAACTCTCTCCAAAAATACTAGGCATCAACATAAGTCATCTCTCCTTTTCTATCTGTCCACTTTTTTGTGGATATTCGTATGCTCATTAACCTTGTTTCTTTGGAACTAACAGATTAAGGAACTCGGGGAATCTTTCTTTCTCTTTTGTTCCCTCTTCCTTTGTTCTGACTATGTTATACACCTGTTTGTTAGCACTGTCAATAGGTGAGTGCTAATTTTCTGTGAACTTTTTGTGAAATCTTGGAATTATTTATACAATTGTCCTTAATATTTATATCATTCATTTTTACATGCTTCAATTAATATTTAAAATCAGATTTATGCCTGATCAAAAAAGGCATTAAATAAAATGGCTTCAACAACAGATTTTCATCTTTCCCGGCATCCTTCTGTGACAATAAATATATGTCATGCACATTATTTGAAAACTTTTTATAAAACGCCTTGATTGATTCATGTTTTCCCGAACCAGATGACTTGATTTCAAAAGCATTGACTTTACTTCCCTCTGAAATCAGGAAATCAACTTCATAATAATGTGTGCTGCCGGCTTTTTCCCATGTGTGATAGTAAAGTTCTCTTCCTGATGCTGATATCATCTGTGCAACCAGATTTTCATACAAAAATCCAAGATTCGCCGGTAGTTTATCAGAAAGCAGTTTTGCGTAAACATCATTTTCTGTTACCGGACGATCTATAAACATCAGTGTAACAAACAATCCGGTATCCGCCAGATACAACTTATAGCTGTCAAAATCTTTCGTATCTGCCATGCTTACCCTCGGATCTGTCGAATTATAGCATGGTAAAATTGTTTTTGAGTCAATCAACTTATACAATAATTCCTCAGCTCTTGTATTTTTTTTCTTTCCAATGGCTGATGTGATCCGGTATTTCCTTGAATCTTTTGATAACTGGGCAGGAATGGCATGGTATAATGCAGATATTCTGCCGGATGCATCAATTTTTTTAAAATCATCTTCATACAAGGATATGATCTGCCTTTTTACCATATCAATTTCCGAAAAATTTTTTCCTTCCACATAGGCTTCTACTGCCTGCGGCATCCCTCCCACAGCCATATATACCCTTAAATCTCTCATTAATTTACGATTTGTCGCCTGCCCAATAGCAGTCCCCATATCATAAATCTGTTGTAAAAGTTCGTAACTGTTTCCAGATAACTGTAGCTTCCGTCAGCCACAAGATGTTTGATTGCCTGCCTTGCTTGTGGGAAAAGCTGAACCTCATCAAATATAATTAACGATTCATGTTCATATAATGTCACTCCGGTTTCCGCCTTCAAGCAAAACCGCGTATTTGTCCGAATACTTCTCTTTCCATGCTGACAACTGGTCATATACTTTTCCTTATTTTGTGCTTTTCTTCAAGATTCTATTTATCAAATTTGTGCTTTTCTTCAAGATTTTAAAATTGGATTCAAATAAAAAAGCCGCAACCCAAATAAAATCAAGGGTTTGCGACATAAAAAAAGCACCGACCCCATAGCCTATGCTATAAAACCGATACTTCTGTAATGCGCCACCAGGGGTTCGAACCCTGGACACCCTGATTAAGAGTCAGGTGCTCTGCCAGCTGAGCTAGTGGCGCATGTCTTTCAGCGACGAATGTTATTATATAATACTTTTTTTAGAAATGCAACTATTTTTTTATAAATTATTTCGTATTTTGTCGAGTACTGTTTTTATATTTTTAATTTTATATTTTTCAAAGGGACAGTCCTTGCGAACCGTCCCTCCTCATTAATCAATAATTCCAAATTCTTTGTAAAATTTCTTTCTGGCTTCTTTATCAACAGAAGCCTTTTTTACATCTTCTATTCTATTATTTTGCAATAAAAGATTTATAAGTTTTCCTAGTCTTGCCTCACCCATATTTACAAGATGTTCTGCTACTGTATCCATAGTATTGTACTCTCCTTTCTCCTTCTCTGCCAGAATTTCTTCATAACGCTCATCCCCCGTCATAGCAGATAATAATTTTAATACTTCATCCACATGTTTAATTTCTGTTTTGTCATCTGATACATAATCTTTATTCTTTCTCTTGTGTACAAAGAAATTTGCTACAATTTTAAAATCGCTTTTAAATCTTGCAATCTCTTCTTCCGTCAACCATGCAATATTAAAAACTGTGATTTTATAGTCATTAACATACTCTCCCAAACCCTCCGGAATGTATATCACATCCTTTAAATGCGTTGGTTTATCCCACATCTTATCTGTACCAAAATATAAAACAATTGTCAATACTGCAACTGGTCTTTTTCTTTTCTTCTGCAATTGACTACGATAAGAGGCACCATCATAACCTAATATACGAAGCGGCATATATTTCTCCGGTAAAGTTTGATTTTCCATGCCATATATGGCAAATTCAATATCACGCTCTTTCCAGAGTTTGACGATATCCCTTTCCTGTTCATGCAGTTTATTTTTCCTGCCTTTATACACAGATCTTGTACTTATATTTTCTAAGGACTCTGGTGTTACCTTCTGTTCTCCTTTAAATACCAGACCATTTATGATGTCTGCAAATACATCATTATAATCTGCAAGTATTTTTTCTGTTGTATCTTTCTCGCCCAAACCTTCCTCTCTTTCTTTGCGAAGTTTCCGGAAAGCCCTCAATATCTGTATCTAACAATTTTTTAGGATTTCATGCCGATCTGGCAGAAATAACTCGTACTATAACACTTATTTGAAAAAAAGATTTTGCTATCTGCAATATTGAATGTAACTGATGTATACACAATTGTCAAGAAATCCTTTCCTAATATTTCCTATTTCACTATTTTATGGTATTTTATAACTATGTGTGCCCGGCTTGATTTTATATCAAAATAAATACGGCACCATTTTATAAGGAGGTTTCACATGCGTGTTGAAGAACGATTATTAAAATATGTCTCTTACTGGACAACTTCTGACGAGGAATGCCGACAGATTCCATCTTCGGAAAGACAGTTTGAGTTAGGAAAAGTGTTAGAACAGGAATTGCGCGATCTCGGTTTAGAGAAAGTCACTTTAACCGATCACTGCTATGTTTACGGACTGTTGCCGGCAACGAAAGGATATGCTGACAAGCCTGCTGTCGGCTTTATTTCCCATATGGACACTGCTCCTGATTTTTCTGGAAAAGATGTCAAACCACAGATCATTCCGGATTATGACGGCAATGATGTTCTTTTAAAAGGATCAGGTGCTTATCTGAAAGTATCCGATTTTCCGACACTTGAAACATTAAAAGGACGCACACTGATCACCACAGACGGCACAACGCTTCTTGGCGCTGATGACAAAGCCGGGGTTGCCGAGATCATGACCGCAGTGGAACAGATCATCACAGAAAAAATACCTCACGGCGACATCTGGATCGGCTTCACACCGGACGAAGAAGTCGGAAGCGGTGCTGATTTATTTGACCTTGGCTATTTTAAAGCCAAATTTGCCTACACCGTTGACGGCGACTACGAGGGCGAAGTTGCCTATGAAAACTTCAATGCTGCAAGTGCTTCTTTTGAGATCACTGGCGTCAATGTCCACCCTGGAGAGGCAAAAGATATTATGATCAACGCTGCCCTTGTCGGCTGTGAGATTGCATCTCTTCTCCCTGAAAATGAGACTCCTGCCCACACCGAAGGCAGAGAGGGATTTTATCATCTGACTGATTTTAGCGGAGACATCGCCCACGCCAAAGTGAATTATATCGTGCGTGACCATGACAAAGCCTCTTTTGAAAAACGTCTTGATTCCCTGCGTGGCATTGAGAAAAAAATGAATGAAAAATATCATGCAGACACTGTAAAATTGAACATTCAGCATTCCTATAGCAATATGCTGGAAGTCATTGAAAAGAATGAATATGTCGTAGCAATTGCAAAAAAAGCAATCAAAAACGTTGGTCTGGAACCAGTCTCCCGCCCAGTCCGCGGTGGTACAGACGGCGCCAGATTAAGTTTTATGGGACTTCCTTGTCCGAACCTCGGAACCAGCGGCTATGGTTTCCACGGACCGTTTGAACATATCAGTGTAGAAGGTATGGATACCGCTGTTTCGGTTATCAAAGAAATCGTAAAAATCACTGCCGAATAATGATCCGAAGCGTTTTTCCTATTGCACAAAAAATCTGCCATACAAAAATTGCATTTGTATGACAGATTTTTTATTGTCTTAAATATTATTTTTTTACTTTACACCGAAGTCTTTCTTCTATTATAAGTTTGCAATCAACGCTGCAATCTCATCCGGTGTCATAACCTTATTCGGATCTGACAGGTCAGGCATTGCCGGCTTATCATCTACAACTGTTTCATCTTCCAATGGAATCTTCTCGACCGGAACATTATCATCCGTATCCGTCAAAGTATCTACCATAATATCATCATACTTGGATAAATCTTCCTCCGGAGAAGAAACTTCTTCTTTACCAATTGATGTTTCCTCCATATCAGATGGAACTTCTTCGATCGGTGTCTCCTCCATCACGGATGGTTCTTCTTCAATCGGTGTTTCCTCCATCACGGACGGTTCTTCTTCGATCGGTGTCTCCTCCATCACGGACGGTTCTTCTTCGATCGGTGTCTCTTCCATCACG